>QWCZ01000146.1_pt1 | contig 35906 bp, 46 predicted proteins | sample 1972651 | NCBI WGS metagenome assembly QWCZ01 (sample SAMN09866695, study PRJNA288562) | Human oral metagenome isolate pre1_saliva, whole genome shotgun sequencing... | isolation source: mouth | host: Homo sapiens | place: USA: California
AAGATTAACGTTGATAGCGAAAAAATCGCAAACGATTCCCTGCTTAATATGCATCGAAAATTATTAAAATTGTGCCAAACCTTCCCAATTCTTAAAAAGGGCAATTTAAGCATCGTGCAAAACACTGGCAACGGATTTATTCTCGGATTAAAAAGAGAGCTGGCTGGTCAACGTGCTTACATTTTTATCAATTTCGCAGACGAGAAACAAAGCTTCTCCATTCCAGAAAACGCCAAGATCATCACCTCGACTCACTCCGTCGATTTAATTACCGCAGAAAATCTCCAAATGACAATTCCAGGATATTGCGGAGTTTTACTTATTGTCCAGTAACCCAGCTTTTTGGAAATAGTTCATCTTGCGTTGCATGTTCTCTAGGATTCAGATTAGTTTCACTCACTGCAACTCCACTCATGCGTTTAATAGTTCTAACAGGCTCCGAAAAGTCGTTTTTCTCTGCGAGTTTTTCATAATACTCATTCCTTTGTTTTGCATCATCACTCACCCCATCGCGCGGACTATGCTCATCTGTATTCGTTCCATTTGGACCATACACTATCAAACAACAGCGTTTTTCGTCTCGTCCAGTTAATTCACCTTTAATTATAAGCAGTCAGAATCAAATCGCCGTCGACATACTCGCCTAAAAATACATCTCTATAAGATTCTAAGCCTCGTTTTTTAAGTTGACCAAGCAACCACTTTTCGTCTTTTCCGATTACATCCAAGATGTCAGCTTGCAATTGACCGTCCGTTATTAACGGGAATTTCGGATTTTCCTCGCCTTTATGCGAAATAATGAGCTCGCCATCCTGTTCAACAACAGCCCTTTTCACGTCTTTCGTCGAGTAAATATTATGAGTTCGAAGCTTGAAGGAAACATCATGAGCACTTAAGCCGACCTTCTCACAATTTTCGATATTTATCTTCCCATTATCTATAATTATCAAAGCCTTACCGTCAATCAGTTGCTTAGCCTTAACACTATGTTTCTTTATCCACTTCAGCGCCAATACCAACACACACCATATACACAAAATCCCAACATAGTCCAAGATCTTAATATCATTGTTATAAATAACGCCGCCGATAATACCACCAAGTACGTAATTCTGAACTTGATCACTAGCAGAAGATGGCGCCAGATTACCTTTTCCCGTAATGTTAATTATTATCGTCAGAGCAAAAAATCCGATCAATAATTTTATTGCTACTAAAATAAATTCATTCATAATTTACCTACTTTTTTCTATTAAAAACGCTCTGATATTTATCAGAACGCTCTATAAGAATTTAATTTTCCAATCGTAGGAACTTGGTGAGGTGCGCCTCCCCATAACTACGACTGTCCACCACAACAATCTATAATTAGTGGAACAGTATGACTCTCGATCTTTGTTTGGTAGAGAGCCTTTGAAATTATTGGTGTAAAGTTACTTGGAAAGTGTAGGCCTTTCTCAACTGTCATCAGTATAGCAAAAATGATTAAATATGTCAATAGCCTTGAGCGTGATCCATTGCTTTATAGAACTGACTCTCTGCCAGATCATCTTTAATTTGTAGGTATATCTGGACCGTGGATAGATCGCGATGGCCAAGTAATTTTTGTATTGTCATAAGATCGCAACCAGCTATTAGTAGGCGCACCGCAAAACTATGTCTTAATTGATGAGGTGTTATATGAATATCTGCATATTTCTTAAATGCTCGTTGGATCCATACTCTAGCTGTTTTATCGTTTGTATTGAATAGAGGACCAGATAATCGGTTGTAGTCTGTCGCGAATTCATCTATCTTATCTTTTAATCGTTTAGTTAAGAATACAGTACGATCCTTAGAGCCTTTACCCTTTACGTATAAGTTTAATCCGTCTATATCTCTATAGCTAACATTGGCAATCTCTGAAATACGTAATCCAGTGTCGTATGCAAAATCTATTAGCATGTTTATATGTCGCTCTTTCGCGTTATTTGACGTCCTGTTGAGTACTAGTTGTATAACATGATGTTGTATATATCTTGGTCGTGGTTTGGCGTTCTTGCGTGACTTAATAAGCTCAGAATTAATACAGTTTAGATTCATATGTTCATTACACCATTTGAAAAATGCTTTTATTACTCGTTTTGTTGAGTTTGTAGTTGAAGCTGCGTGAGTTTTTCTGTATTCATAAAAATAAAAATCGAGCCATCTAAGCGACAGCTCGGTTATATTGGTTTTATGTAATTCGTCACAGAAATTAACAAATTGTTTAAGACGTACTACTCTAGTAGCTACTGTAGCTGGTGACATATCTTCGACTATTGCTGAATAATGAATAAACTGAAACGCTAGCTCTCTGATATTCTCTGTCTGATAATCTACGTCTAGTACTTCGTCTATTTTCTGCAATTCACTTATTACAGTAGCTCTTGATGTTGTGATTGATAGAATTGGTGCGGTCATTCTTCTCTCCTTAGAGTGACTTAGGTTTAATTTGTAACCTTTACGCCCCAATTGTTCTATTTTACAGATTTTTTAAGTCAATGTAATGCTTCTCATGGCATTTATGACATCCTTTAACTATAAAATACGGTGAAGTTGGACCGCTATATTGACGTATTTGACCCTTCATGACAGTAGCAAAATGATCAATCTTGATAATCTGTTTATACGTCTTCCATTCATGATCACAGCCATTTTTATTCTTACGTAATAGTCTAAGTTGTTCTCGATCTGCTTTAGCCTTATTTATACGTTCAATAAGTTTACGTCTAGCTTCCTTAGTGTCAAAACTCATACGCCTGCCTTTTTGCATAAATACGTAAATAATCGTCCTGGAGTTTGTTTTGCTTCTAGCGCAGTTTCCGCTAATTGCCAAACTGTAGCTTCTGGTAATTTCCAAAACACTTTACAGTAAAATGCGAAGTATTGTTCATTCCCAAACATCTGGCACAATCTAGTCGCCATATTCTCTATCTGCTTAGATTTAGCATACTTATCACGACTAATATTAGTATTAGAATTAGAATTATAGTTTCTATGAAACTTTTTTGCATTAGCATTAGAATTAATATTAGTGGTTTTCACCTCTGTTAACCCTCCAAATTTTGAGCCAACAGCTAACTAGCACCATTACTAGCTCTGGCGTTTTACGTTTCCGAGGAGTTTTCCACAAGTCCGTAGTGCGAAGGGCTTGACAGAAAAATCCTATTTTTTAGTATTTCAGGGCAAAATAAAGCGGCCCCAATCGAAAGAAAACCTTTTTTCAATCGATAGAGGCCGGCAATCTGAAATTGATACTTCTATCCTAGCAAATATTTTACATACAGTCAACTGTTCGGGATTTCCGAACAGTTCAGTTGTTCGGAATTTCCGAATTACTCAACGGCTTCTTTCATCTGACGTACTAAGTCTAAGATGATAGTCTTAGCTGCAGACAATCCAGCCGCGATTGCAGATAACGCAGTAGCCAGAGTTAAGGCGTATAATTCGTGCCAGCTCGCCGCGAATAGTAGATTTACTAAGTTTACGCCCGCAAGTAAAAATGTCGCGATAAACGTCTGTAGAAATGTCCATCCAGCTCGAATAGCTACGTCTTTATAGTTGATATTTTTTAATGCTTCTAGTGATTTCATATTTCCTCCTTATTTCTTAAACTTAAAAATACTCATCAGAAAATCGATAATCTTCTCTAATAGACTTTTATTCTTAGCGATATCTTGACTTAATTTGCCGATAGACCTCATAACATCTTCGTTGGTTGGCTGAGGCGCTGTAGGCGTTGTGTTTTCCTTCTTCTCTGTTGCTTTTTCTGGAACAGTCGGTGCAACTACTGCAGGACGTTTCTGCGGACGTGGTGTACCTGTGTCACCGTTCGCTAATTCACGTACTCGCTCTGCTAATACCCAAACCTCGGTGTCTGCCATCTTTAGTTTTAGATATCGTTGACCGTCAGTTTCTTCGTCTAATACATCTGTTGAACCGACAATTCGGAAGTAATCTCCTGTATTTATCTCTCCATCCAGCAGATAGCCGTCTTTATCTGTTCTCACTGCTACAGAAACAGGTACACCGTTGTCCTCCCAGTCAAACTCATCAATTAGTCGGTTGCATCTAATCTGTCGTAAGTCGAATACAGTTGCTACCTCGTCTGCATAATACACTTCTGGAAGTGCTACACGCTTTGTTTCTTTTGGTTTACCTACATATCGATAAAATGCATATGGTGGATATCCTGACGCGCTCCAGAGCCAGTCGTGATTGTCTATTACAATACCTGCCTGGTAGCGACAGTTGATTACGTTATCTGTATCCGTAAACATTCCTGTATGACCCAGTGCACCGCCCGAATTGCCTCGAATACCCCAGATAAAGATGTCGCCTCGTTGCGTGTCCGCCTCGCCGTTAACATCTTCAGGTAGTCGCACCCAACCATTTTTCTCTAAGGCGTCGAACAAGGTGTCTGTATTGCCAATCCAATAGCTAGCAGGTAAAAGACCTGCTTCTTTTAGTGCGTGGTATACAGAGCTTGAGCAGTCGTATGAATCTGGACCATTACGATTTTCCATTGAATAAGAAACTCGTCCTTTTCGTGCATAAAACCAAGCTAGTGCTTTTTCTATCATTTTGTTACCTCCTTTACTTTTTCTATTACTTCAACGGGTGTTCTATCTTGAATAAAATGGGTAAATTGAGTAAGCAAAAAGAGTCCTACTGCACCTATAAGCACAGTTAGACCTGTGTATTTGATGATTACGCCTACGAATTTCTTTTCGCCAGTAACTATAGCTTTTATGAAGACGTTGCCATCTAGTGTATCGTTATGGTATTGGATTGCTTTGATATTCTTTTCAATATCATTTATTTTTCCATCTACATATTTATTTCGCTCTATATATACAGACTCACTTACTAACCCGTCTAGTTTGGCTAATATTTGAGCTAATGATGGTTCTGCTACTTTTTCATTGAACACCTCTAGTTTGACTAGGCGTTCACTTAGGTCTGTGTTTGATCCTGGCATATAAAAAACGGAAGCCTTTCGTCTTTATACGTGCTTCCGTTTCTTGAGATCACACTGGTTAATTTATAGTACTATTTTACCATTTATACATTGGTCAGACAAGATAGACTTTACGACAATGCCTATTGCCGAAAAAGTAAAAGTAAAGCGCAATGACACGACTACCGATAAGCCTGTGAACGTGCAGTGTGGCTGTGCCAGGATATTAGTATCTGCTAATGCCTCTGAAGCTATCGCCAATATACAATTTCCAAAACAGTTTAAGAGCGGTACGTTCCCTGTAGTGGTCTGTACATTTGCTGGATATACCCCCAACTCGGGCGACGCTTGGACAGACACTCCGCTCGATACGTGGGGTGGCGCGTCAATGAGTGCATTAAAGATTACTAACTCATCATTTAAGGCAACTATCCGTCGTTTTGACGGAGCGTGGCTAAATGGTGTGTATTACTTTAACTGGATAGCAATTGGACAATAGACTAGATTATCCCTACTAGTCGCATACTAAATTCGCTGATAGTACTATCGCCGCCGTAATTACGCTGGTCGCTACAGAATGCTCGTATATTGATTTCATCATTCTTTTTTAAGAGTAAATCTACAGATAAACTTGGTCGTGGCAAATGTCGGTCGTTATCAGTACCTCGGGTGCGATTAGATTCTTTAATCATTGTGCCGTTCTTAAATATGGTTATATATTCGGTATATCCAGAGAAAAAGCCAGTTTGTGCTATACCTGTTCTTGCGTCGATATGGTAAACACCGTCTTTAGGAACTTTAGCTGTAAATGTCTTAGTGTCGTACATTTTTGCAGTGTCATAGACTACACTGTCGTACTTTACGATAGTGTGCTGATTTTGTGGCAGAACTTCCCATTTAGATGTAGTAGCGGAAAACATTGGTATTGTCGTAAAGTCTATCTTGTCGGCTGTAATAGACTTCTCTTTGATTGATTCAGCAACAATACTATCTTTGGCTATACTCTCAGCCCCTACAGCACCTTTTTTTAGAGAACCGTCGCTGTTATGAGATTCTAGCATTGCCTCGGCTAGGTCTTGCGCCCAGCTGGCAGTAGGACCAGCTTGAACAATATCCCCAACTAAGTTACCGTCATCTATTGCGTTATTCTGGATTTGTAAACTAATAATCTGACCAGTAGCCTTATTTGCCATACCCTTCCAGTCTCTCTGACTACCTGGGACCACTTTACCAGTTGAGTCTACTCTATACGTCATAAAATGCACAGCAGTATCTTCAGTCCAACCAGTTAAACTATCTACAGATAGAGTATCAGAGTTTGCAGGTCGTGGGGTAACTACTCGCGCTACGTTAGGGTTGCTTCCGTCTTTTACTTTTGTAATTTTGTCACTAACACTTGCCATTTTGTTATTCCTCCTTTAGCTTTGGTCTTTCGTGCCAATATTTACGTATTCAAATACCACTCTTGATATGCTGTAACTTACGCCAGGGTCTGATGAACTCCAGCCGTATTGCACCCAGTGAGCGTCTTCATCCACCTCCAGCTCTACTTCTTCGCTGGCAGAGTTAAAGGTTTCAGGCACACCCTTCACCTCGCTCCATCCAATAGAGCTCCAACCAACGCCTGGCTCGCTCCATCCAGTACGACTTGAAGACGCTCCGAAAAATCTTGTCTCTGTAAATGTCTGCAATCCGTCTTCTGTCTTAATAGTGGCGGTAAGATTAATACGCCCCTGAGGTCTGAGTAGCACAAATACCACCTTGAGCACACGCGCCCAATCTCTTCCAGTTTCTTCAAATCGCAATTGACCACTTTGTGCGCTAGTGTTAAACGGCTTTCCATCGTCGACTGTAGTTGCACCCTTAGATAGCTCGACTATCTTGTTTCCTTGAACTATTAAGAAGTGAGTTATGCCTGAGTTATCGTTATACAGTGTCATCCAGTCAGCACGAATACTCCACGGTTTCATCCACGCACCTCTACGGTCAGTGTCATAAATCCATATCTGGTTGTTGTAGTCAGCGGCAACAGGTAACGCCCAATAGACGCGCCCTTCAAATGCCAACCCTACGGCTTTTTCTATGGCTTTACTGTTTAGGTTGCTAATGGCGTCTTGAATAGTGTTAGTAATTCGTCTTGTAGATAGGACGTTCTGTAATTGCGGTAGAGTTCCTGTAGTATTAAATCCACCACGGCTTGGATATAGTAGGTCGTTATTGTAAATGACTACAGCGTCAGGGCTATCTGTACCGTCAGCACCAGTATCTTCTTGTACTTGCCAGACTGTAATAGTATCTTCACCGTAAGTAATGTTTGTTGGCGTAATATAGAATCGTTTACCAGTACCGTTTGTACCGTTAGCTAGGACTGTTACTTTAGGGTCTCCTTTACCATCTCGATATGGTCGTACTGCAAATGGTACTTCCTTGGTACCATTCCCTACTGGCGTATATCCACCGCCATATCCAGGCGAGAAATCTAACTCATGACCATAATCACCACCACGCCATACATAGAATTGATTGTCTTTATCGCCAGTCATCCATATACGGCCATTGACTACATCGGCTCGTGTTGCTTTTGGACCAGCCGTGTTATTGTCTTTTGGTAGAGGTACTGACATGTCTAGACTACGCGATCCATTATCTACAAATACTGTCTGATCCATTGGCAGTGCGGCAGCTAGACGGTAAAGTGTAGGCTCTCCGCCACCGTCAACACCAACACCACAATAAATATTCCACGACTTAGCTTCTGTACTATCTGGACGCTTGACTGATAGGTTATGTTTCTCACCGTTCCACATATCTCGGTCGGTAGAGATTGCTTGAGATAATAGAGGCGATCCTGCGGTTTCACCAACAGTAGAGTTAAAAGTAACTGCATAAAATACCTTAAATCCTGTACCAGTTAGCCCTACGTTTTTATCTAGTATTGGCTTTGCTGGATCTGATATTTTCTGAAATGCTACAATCTTCTTTGTTGGTATATCCAAGTAGCTAAGAGTATCTTCTCCATTCATGACTAGAAGATTGTTGCGTATTTGCTTGAAATGACCGCGGGCGGATTCGTGATATTCTTTACCTTCTACAACTTGCCATGCTAGGTCTTCACCTTTAGCTATACATAGCTTTGTTTTGCCATTTATTCTTTGAAGACAAGCTAGCCAGTTTACGGATCCGTCTTTTGTAGTGCTACGAAATTCAGCCAATTCACCTAAGACTGTTCCTAATGGCTGGGGACCATATTTAGCAGTACCATGTCGCACAGTAATGACAGAGTCCTGATCCAATATCATATTCTCAGACGACCTTAGACCTCTTAGCGGTGAGCGACCATCATCAAATGCAGTGACTACGCCGTTTGTCCAGTCCTCAACCGACAGCCGCTGTATTTTTGGCGCTTTAGTATTGCTAGGGGGTTTTAGCATATGTCAGACACTCCTGGAATCATACTTAGAGGTGCATATCTAGCTTGGCTAGCATTATTCTCTATCATTTTTTCCATTAGCTGGTTGGCTTCATTGATGAGGTTGCCATATTGGTTCTGTAAAAGAATGTCGTTGCGAGCATATTCAGCCGCACACATCACCACTAGCCACATTGGATTGTCTACTGGGACCATATCGCTTGGGCTTGCTAGCAGTGGGGCGCGTAAATATACAGGTATTGTTATTTGACCTCCAAGTACTGGATCATCACTTCGTATAGGATCGATAAACACCAGCTTATTGCCAGAAATAGTGCAACAGTCTTGTCCCTTATACATTCCCGCTTGCTCTGGCGGCACTGTAGTGTATTCTTTAATCTGATTGTCTTTTTTGACCTTTATAGTGTCGCCGTATACGTTGCTTACCTTAGCAACCTTAGTAAAGTCAATTTCATACTCCTGATTCGTCGATAGTGTTCCGATATCGTAATTAGGGTCATATAAAGACTGCCAATCAACATTAGGTTCACTTTGCCATACAGGGATATACATGTTAGCAATACCTAGTATTTTCTGGTATTTCTTGTCTGTTTCTGGTAGGTTGCGCACCTTACCAGTAGCTTTCAGCATGACTGCCGATATAAGTTGCGTAGTGTTCATGGCGTTTTTCCTAAATTAAAAACACGGAGCCGGCTTATTATTGCCAGACGCTCCGTGTTCTTTAGGTCACGCTGTTTTCTGCTTATATTATATCATAATTATCACTATTATGCTTTCTTAATGCGGATTCGCGTGTTTTTGCTGATGCTTGCACCATTCCACTTTTTTAATGTATTAGTTATCTGTTTTTGAGTGTTAGTCTTGCTTATTAGGTTTTGTCCGATTTGGTTTATACTTGTGTTTTTTGCGGATGATTCGTTAGCTTTTGGTGCAGAAGATGTTAGACCCATACTCTTAGCGGTTGCAGAAGCTAGTGGAGACGCGCTACCACCGCCGCTTGACCTACCACCTCTTCGTCCTCTACCTCTTCCGCTTCCGCTGCCTGAGCGTCCAGAGCCACCTGAGGTATCTTTGGTTATCTTATTGCCGTCAGTGTCAAACTGAGTAGCATTAAGGGCGCGTGCTTCCTGTTTAGTTATGTAACCCTCAGCGCGTAGCTTATTGATTACACCATTTTTAGCAAACATTTGTCCTGTAATACTCTTTCGGCGACCATTGGCTAGTTCTTGTATTAGATCCTCGTGTGATGATTCTTGAGCCTTTTGACGCCAGTAATTATCCATCAGACTTACTTCGTTATGAGATGTCATCGCGCCGTATTCAATTTGATCTTTTGTATATCCAGATTCTTTATAGTAGCGCTCTTTTACCCAATCTGGTAAGTCTTTGTATTTACCAGTCATCATATTGACGGCAGTTTTAGCTTTATCTACCTTTTCTGTACCGTTCTGTAGTTTATTTAATGTTGCATTGAATGAAGTAAACTCTTTTTTAATAGTTGATGTTTTATCAATGTCATACGCCTTCATCCAGTTGCGATAAGCTTCATCACCTTGTCCTTGAGATTGAGCAAGCTTTTTGTATACACCTTTTTCTACGTTACCATTCTTGTTTACCAGCAATCCGTCTTGGAATGTATAGTCGCCCTTCTTTAACTTCTTCTTAATTGAAGCGGCTTCTTTCTTGCTTAGTCCTTGTAGGTCTATTTGATTATCTGTTGCTTGTTTTTGTTGTGGATTGTTGTTGGTTGGCATGTTTATTTGCATACCATTAGACGCGTTAGCGACTAGACCGCCAGTCTTAAATAGATTGACCCACGAGCTCTTTCCTTCTTCTACTTGCACTGGTATTAGTGCGTTTTTACCGAATAGAGCACCTTGGACCAGATTGAATGGATTGTCTTTTTCAAACTCAACCTTTGTCTCACCATTGCCGTCTTTTACTTCGCCAGAGTGAGCTGCCGCAATACCCTGAATAGTTTTCTTTAATTGGCTACCTGCTGGTAATTGACCTAGGATGTTGTACATAGCGTCTTTAGTTTTTGCTTCTGCCTTATCATCATCACCATCTTCACGTGCTTTAGCCGCCTCATCCAATTTACCCTTAGTGTCAATCAATTTACGAGGTAAATCAACAACTGGTATTGTACCGTCGTAACGTCCTAAGTTGCTCTCTTTGCCGAATAGCTTCTTGCGGTCGTCTTTTGTTGTTGCGGCATTAACCATAGCTGTAGCTATAGGTGCGGCTGTAACTGCCTGGCCAGCTACTTTTTGGATTGTACGCTCTAGCTTAGCTTGTACTGAATTGTCTTTATCGTCATCATCACCACCACTTAGCCAGTCGCCTACAATCTCAATCAGTGTCCCTAATGGGTCAACCCCTGGCTTATTTCCAGTTAGCGCTTCTATTACGCTATATGCAATTGCCGTATTAACAGCAAGTGCCACCCTTTGTTTATTAGACATCTGGTTCCATACATAACGGTTCTGTTGTGTAACTTCTCGCGTGAACTGTAAGAATGATGCGGACCATAGTCTGTTATATGCCCGTGGGGTGCTTATCTGATCGCGTAGGGTTACCGTGTCATTAATGAATCGTTCTGCGTATCTAACTGCATCCGCGTCACTTAGTCCATTATTGATTGCCTGATTATATTTAGCTAAGAAGGTATACTCAATAACGCCCCTTTCAACTACTTCCATAGGAATACCAGCAGTCTTCATGGTCTTTTCAAACTTGGTATCATCTGTCAGATTGTCGTCTGCATACCTTAGGGCTAGAGCGTCAGACTTCTGTAATATAGCTTTACGGTTTTTTAGCTTGAATGCCTGTATCAATGCTTTCGGGTTGGTTGTAGAGAATAGAGTAGGTAGTGATGCCGTTTGAGCTACTACTGAATTCATATTGCCGACAATCTTAGATAGTGCCGCCTGCTTCATTAATGCCCTACCAGTTGCATCTGCGAATTTTCGCATTTTACTTGGCTCTGTATCGTTTACGACTCGTTGGAATGGGTCTGTCTTTCCAGCTAGTCGGTTTGCATGTTCTTGGACAAATCCGACAAATTGAGTCAGTCCGTTTGCGCTATCAGACATCAGCTTCATAAAGTTTACGTCATTAAGCATCTTATCTAGACTTTCAGACATATTGTTGGTGGTTTCTTTTAGACTATTTATATCTTTTGCGTCTAGTTTCTCTACACCAAACTTGTCAGCTTTTTTAACTAGACGACTAAGTTCTTGTATGCCGTCTATCTTTCGACCAATTGCACGTTCTAATCCGTATAGTTTATTTCTTACTTGCGTTAGCTCTTCAGCATTAACATTGCCAGAAGCAGCCGAATTATACAGGGCGTCTACTCTGTCAGCTAGCTTTTGTATACCACTGGTGCCCTTACCTGCAAATTCTTGTCGTGCTTCGCTAGCTGCGCGCACTGCTACTTCCAGTGAGCGGTTCATTGTAATAGCATCTGTCATATGAATGTTATGTAGGGCTATCTTGCTGTATTCCATTAGTGGCGTAAATGGATCTGTTGGCTTTACGTCACCTACACGTTGCATAGCGAATTGATTAAACTTTTGACTTGGCTTGAATAGTCCTGTGCGACCTGCTAATTTAGCTGGTAGTGATTGACGAGATTCAATAGCCACATCTCCGCCAGATAATAGATTCTTGGCACCACCGTACATAGCCGCGATAGCTCCCTTGCCAGACAGCATTTCTCCTAGGTGCGTAAGATAGTCTTTACGCTCCATAATTGGGTCTTTACCTAACTCTAGCAACTTTTCGTTTTGGCGAGCTAGCAAGTTCTTATATACAGCACGTAAGAAGCTATTGTATTGATCCAGGGCTTCAGCAGCACTCTTTCCGTAAACTTCTTCAAATACTTTCAAGCGTTCATCATATGATGGTGATTTTTCGCCGCGTTTTGGTCGTGATGGTTCAATTACATATACGGCGTCTTGTAGCATTTGGCGCTTTAGTGGACCGTGCTTTTTGGCTTGTTTTAGCAAGTTTTTGCGATAATCTTTTATCTGTTCACCAATAGCGTTGCCTTCTTTTACTGCGGCGGCATTAGCTTGACGAGGTGTTTCAGACATAATATTCAGTAACGCCTCTTTAGTTTTATTGCCACCCTTCTTAAAGTAATCAAGACTGTTGCTTCGCCTCAATGAGCCTGTTATACGGTCTATTATTCCTTCAGTAGTCCATGTTTGACCAGCACCAAAACGCATTTCTTTGATTTTACTGAAGTCAATATCGTGCATATTCAGGTTCATCTTCTTTTTACCTGCATATATAGTTACGTTGCCATCAGGGGTCATTTCAATATAGTTACCTAGAATTTGACCAGTTTGTGCGTCCACTACTCTACCAGACTCTATATAGTGTTTGTCTGGATCGAATGTAACTAATTTATCACTTGGGCGATATGCCTTTTTATCTCCAGTTTGCATATAACCATCAAAAGCACTCACTAGTTCAGCATTTACACCCTTAGAGTTTTCTCTCCATATATACTGAATAGCTAGACCGTCATCAAATGCACGCTTAGCTTCATCATTGACCGCCTTGTCTGATCTAATATCGTCTATGAATTTCTTCTGTAGTGGTGAAGTTACTCTTGGCGCTTCAGCGCCTGTTCGCTGCCATTTACCAAAGATATTTCTGTATTCATAGAATGAATGGTATGCACCCTTCTCGTCCTTATAAATCATCTGTCGTGTATTGTGGGTAGCTGTATTTGCAGTAGTTGTAGGTGCTGGGACCGCGTGTTCCGCTCCAGGTAGTTTAATCTTTTCTTTTACTTCTGGTGCTATTTCGTCTATCGGGCGTAATCGTCCATTTTCATCTAACATACTGCCAGCGCGTGCGTTGGTGTTCAGTAGCGCCCTTTCTCCAGTAATGTCATAGCCCTTTTGTTCAGCCAGCTTAGCAAATTGTTTTGCAACGGCTTTTTCATCAATACCAGTAGCTACACTAGCATTATGTACTATATCTGCTATTTTATGTCTTGGACCTTCATCTAATCCTCTATTTAGTATTTCTCCTAGTGCCCGCTGCTTTTCAATTCGCTCTTTTTCTGCCTTAGCCTCTTCAGTACGTCGTTCTTCTTCCGCCTTCGCTTCTTCTATTTTCTTTTGCTTCTCAGCCTCTACCTTAGCCTCTTCAGCGTGTCGCTCCGCAATCATCTTCTGGGCTTCTTGAATGACATCTGGATCTCTACGCCATTCTGCCAATAGGGTTTTTCGCTCTCTTTCTGCACGGCGTGCTTCAGCTACTCGCTTAATTTCATCGATAAATGCGTCGATATCGTCATACCCCATCTCCTGAGCAACCGTATCGATATCTCGCTTACCAGTACGGCGTTTATAGTTAGACGGTAGATCTCCAGCCAACTCCTTTCCTAGGTGGTGTCGTAGGTCATCTACATGCAGGCGTGGGATACTCCACGTCAATCCATGACTTCCGAGGATATTTGTGTCATTATGTTCTAGGAATAGATTCTGGTCTATATTCTCATATATAAACTCGTCTATAGCCTCTCTTAATTCCCTAGTCATTCTAGGCTTAGGGTTGGCTTCCATTTCGTTAATAGTTTCTTGAAGAGGGTGTTGATAACGGTTGTCTGTATTGACATTCTCATTTTGATTTGATATAGTAGAGCTAGAAGAATCCCCACTTAAATCCCGGTAATGGGATTCGGGGATTTTTTCTATGCCATTTACGGCGTAGAGAAGCTTACCCTTGCTGTTAATTCCAACATTTAATCTGACCTTATATGTACTCTCGCCCATCTTTACAATGGCTTGTCTGTATTCGAACCCTTCGGCAGCGAACCCATGATTTTTAGTATCAGCGGCGTAGCCTACCTTCTTTGAAATACGCAGTATGTCTGGTAGTTCACCTGCCATCTTTCCCTTGGCAATCAGATCATCAACAGTCTGCCCCGGATCTAAGTATTTATTACGTGTCTTAGCGCTAATTCTAGCCGTGCCGTCCTTACCGTAGTCCAGGTCGTAGTTATTGCCTTGAAGGTTTTCTTTGAAATATTCGTTTATTACTCGTGCACGATTTCTAGCGGGAACGCCAGCAAGGATATCGTTTTCTATCACAACAACAGGTGTGCCGTCTCTACTTTGCTGAATACTCATCGTCCTAATCTGCCCATCACCACCAGGTACTTGTTGTTTGGTTCTGAACTTCCCCGTCTCCATTTGAGCATAGAATTGCTTAATGGCGTCTTGTTTACCAACAAGTCCCATAATAGCTTCAGTAATTCGGTCATATATTGCTAAGACTTTTTGAGGAATACCTAATCTAGTACCTAGACGTACTTTATCTTCACCGTTTAGTCTTCCGTTGTAGTAATCACTGAATCCGTCGGCTAGCTGTTCTTCTGCTAGTAGGTTTAGGTCATTTCCGTACTGATTGCCGTATTTGTTTATTAAATAGTCATCCCCATAAGATTCACGGATAGAGTTTAATAAGTCTTGCTTGTTTTCTACACGTGTAAGTAATTTATGTCCTAATTCGTGGTTTAGGGTGTCTTCTGTAAGCTTGTTTAGGTTTATGGTGTCAGTCTTTGGATCGTAGTAGCCCAATGCTCTTTTTTGCATTTCATTTTGCCACTCATTGAATACAAGGTTCTCATCACCTGTCAGTTGTAGGTGACGTGCTAGCAACTCTTTTGATTGTTGAATTTCCTGTATTTTAGCCTCTGCCTGACGCTTAAACCGCACATCTGGAGAGTCTGTTGGGTTGAGATTATCGGTGTATTTGGTTTGATTTGGGCTAAAGGTGATCGCCATATCGTCCATAATCACACCATCTTTGCCAGTGGTGTCTTTGATATCTTGAGCATATTTTTTCCATTGCCCATTGTCAGTAATATCCCACAACAAATCCATGTCGTTATCGTACATATCATAATCTTCACGATATGCTGGCTCGCCATCATTTATTCGTCGATGTAGGGCGTCATATTGTTCAAATGAGATTGTCTTTTGTTTATCGCTAATTGGAGATGTAATATTTGCATACATCTCTTTTACGTTCTTACCGTAATTCTTGCCTGCGTTCTCATCAAACGCTAAATAGTTACCAGCACCCCGCTTATTAGATGATGTATTGTTTGGATTGAATACATCAAACTCTGCATCTGTGCCGTGGTATACAGTCTTCAGATTGCCATTTTCGTCTCGGATCTTAGAGTCCTTGAAGAACGTTTCTTGTTCTGGGCTTAATTTATACTTCAATCCATTCTCATCCACCTCACCGATATGATCTCTGGCGTATATAGCTTGCTCTTGAGCTTTACGGAGATTAATCATGGCTGGAGCATTCTCACTCATTCCTTGACCACGCAAGTATTCTTCACGTTGGCGTAGACGTGTTATGTGTTCGTTATACGCTCTGACTTGTGCTTCATGTTCTGGGTTGAGCTTGTATTTCATGTCTGGGCTAGCTAAGTTCTGTACGTCTTTTGTAGCTTGTTCTATCAGATAGTTTTCTAGTATTCCTGTTGTTTGTTGGCGTGTGGCAACAGCATTTACATCACCGTGCTGAATATCTGACATATTCTGGGTAACGGCTTGTTTTAGTGCTGGGCTAGCGTTAGGTATAGTATTCTCTACTGCTGGGGCTACATTCACCGACTGGATTGGGTGTAATTGGTTGTTTTGGTTATTAGCTACATTTACTTCTGCCGCCTGCTTGAGTGAGGTGTTGTCCGACGATTGACGTGCTTGACGTTGAGCTATAGCCTCTTTTTCTAGTTTTCCAGTAGCTTCATTTTGATTCATTCGTGCAGTCATTGCACTTGATGGCTGGTTGCCAGTCTGTCGCATAGCACCAAAATTAGCCATTCCAGCTGGACCACCAAGGACCGCACCCATAAGACCACTCTTAAGGACGCCTTCTTCATATTTACGGTTAGGGTCGTATGTATGCTTAGCAATTGCATTCTCTGTAAATTGTTGGGCGGCTTCTTCCGAACCTTCTGCTATAGCACCTGTTATAAACTTAGTCAGACCTTTTTTGCCAATAGGTGATAAGACCTTGTCTAGCCCAAGCTTCTCTATTCCCGCCTGAACTGCCGCGTTACCATACGCATATGGCAACATCTCACGCGTACTCTTACCCTTAGCGTTTGCATTAGTAATAAAGTCTGCAGCATTTTCTACAAACTGACGTGCTACAGGCACAGCACCGCCAGTGGCTACACCTGTACCGATATCTTGAGCTAGTCTTTGAGCGCTTTGACCCGCCTCGTAAGCTGTTGCAACATCCGTGTCGTTCTTCTTAAATACGCCTAGGTCGCGATCGTATTGAGCGTTACGTTGTTTACCCTGTTCTACAATATATTTTCGTATTTTGTCATATGATTCATCACCAGTAATGCCGTACATGGCGTCTGCGACAGCTAGAGATAGTTTATCGCCTGAATCACCAATTGTACGGCCAGCACCGTCAATAGCACCTTTAGTGAAGCTAACCACTGAACGTGTTGGTAAAGTAGCTAATCCTGCCATCTGTGCAATATTGCTATCACGTCTAGCTTTGTCTTCTGATAAATAAGCTCTGTTCTCTGCATCAATACGTACTTGGCGGTTCTTAGCGATTTCTGGCTCGCTAACGCCCCTTTTTCGCATAATGTCGTCTAGCTTGTCGTTGCGTGCTGCCTGCTCGGCTTTATATTTGTCACTCTCTTGTTTTGCTACATCTAGAGCGCGGGTTAAGCTGTCCTGATTTTGGGTAAATAAAGGATTTCTTCCAGGATTAGGAAAACTTGGGGCTATTTGTGGTCTATTCTGTTGTTGAGGTTGTTGAATAGCCACCGGTGCTGGCTTTGGTTGTTGCTGTTGGACCTGAGTTTTAAGTACCTGAGTAGGATTGTTTATGACATTCTGGATTTGGATTTGCTTGTTTTCTTTGTTTACCCAATCTTGTTGCCCTTGAGGGGTTAGTACTTTAGGGGCATCATTGACAGTCTTTTCTGGGATTAATGGCTTTGGCTGATTATTTTGGTTTAGCTGTTGTGTTGCTTGGTTAGCCTGTTGGAGGGGATTAGGATTTACTTTTTGCTGAGCTTGGCTGAATATATTAGTACCACCACCTAACCCAGGTGTATTTACACCAGATAGACCGTTTAGTCTGTTAATGTTAGGTTGCTGTACTTGCTGTAATGGCTGAGGGCGTGGTTGAACTGGCGCTTGAACTTGTTGCTCTTTACGTCGACGTTCATCATCGCTTACCCAACCTTTACCGCTGAAAAAGTTGCCTACTCTCTGGAAAAAGTCCATTATCTCTAATCCCCTCCTAATTTATTTACAGGTATTGATTCTGTCGTTTACGCTCGTCTTCTTGCTTTAGACGTGTATTGTAGATGTTTAGCGTTGGGTCACTGCCTGCTGCTTGTGGATCTGAAACACCAACTGCTGTATCACCTTCTACCTTGTAGCTGTCTAGGTCTTTTGCGTTGTACTGGACCTTATTACCGCTATATGTACTTTGCTGACGTCCTAGGTTGTCAATTTCGCTTGATAGAGCGTTTGCTCGTCCAAGGTCTGCACGTGCGGCATTAGCGCCATTAGCGCCCTGTGCGGCGGCTTTCTGACTCTTCATCTGAGCTAATTGAGTTAATAGGTTCTGACGTGTAGTTTGAGATGACTGACGTGCGGCGTTGTCTTCGTTTGCTTTCCAGTCGTTAAGCTTTTTGTCTTCATCCGCGTAATCATTCTTAAACTGACCCCATGTGGTGTCGATTTGCTTTTGGTTCTGTGCGTAAGTCTGTCCTGCGCCTGTTCGTTGCTGGTTAGCTTGGTTCTGAACTGCGCGACCTGCTAATTGCATGTCTGAACCTACTGCACCCATACTTCCTAATGAACGCAATAGTCCTCGTAAGCCAACTGCTGAGCGATCGTTAATGTTATTGATGTTTGTACGTCGCTGTTGCTGATTTTGACGGGTCTGGTCGTTGAATTGACCTTCTGCCCTATTCCATGAACTCTTTAATTCGTTCTTCTTGGTGGTATACTGGTTGTTAATATTACCTAAGCGTACACCCAATTGATTGTCTATACGTCCTAAGCCATGCTCTAGCTGTCCAATACCTTGGTCATATTCTGCCAACTGAGCGGCACTAGCACGGTTGCCACCGCCCATTCCGCCGCCACCACCGCCTCTGCCTCCGCCGAGGTCGAGGTTAAGGTTCGCGCCACCCTGTTTTTGACTATTTTGCCAACTGGCATATGAATTCATCCACCATGGATTTACTGAACGGTTGAGGGATGAAGCGGTGTAACCGTTTGACTTTTGTTCTCCGACGGTTTGACCTCTATTATTAGTACCGTTACCCATTAGGAAGTAACCGTTAAGTCCGCCGTCATCTCCAGTAACATTTAGTAGGGCTTGGGCTTCTGCTCGTTTGGTTGCTGACGGGTGATTGTTTGCGTGATATTGAAGGTACTGACGATATGATTCATTTCCTTGCATAAGAAAAACACTCCTTTTTTGTAACTTGGAGTGTTATTGACAAATCTGATGATTTCAGTTATACTGTCGGCGTGAAGAAAACTGAATTTATTCTTGCCGTTTTTGCTAGCATCGCAGTAGTCGTTGGTGCAGGTGCTGCTTGTTTCTTTGTTACTCAACGTAATGCAGAAATGACAAAGACAACCCCTGTTGTAGAATCGCCTTCATCTCAAAATCCTAACAAATTATCTAATAGCAAAAAGATAGAACCGCCGACAGAGCTGTCAATATTGAACGCTGTCAATATTGAACGAGCCAAAGTCGGCGTCGCACCGTTAAAGCTGCACCCAAACTTATCTAAGACCGCTCAAATGAAAGCCGATGACATGATTGCGAGGAATTATCGCGGACACTACATGCCAGACACGAACCAACCGCTTACAGAAGAAATGAAGAGTCTTCAAGTTGCCGCTTGCATAAACTCCAGCGAAAACTTGACTTGGAACGATAGCGGAACAGATACAAAACAATCTATAGATTGGTGGCTTAGCTCACCGCCACACAAAGCTGCTATGCTAGACCCTAAGTATACCTACACCGGTATCGGCGTAGGTGATGGTAGGGTTGTAGTGCAGCATTTTTGTGTAGCACGCTAGAATAACACTATATACAAAAGAAATATAGACACTGCAATAATGCCGATAAGGGACAGGACCATCCCATAGGTATATTGCATAAAATGGCGAATGGTAAATTCTATCCATTCCCCATTACCAGTTGCATCCTCCGCTAAGTATCCATACTTTTTGAGCTTATAAAATGTTTTTTCTGGTGCTGAATAGCTACATACAAGTGTATATATTACTGTAGCAATAACTAAAGTAAATGGAACAGTAACAAACTCCGTTGGAATACTACTTATACATTTTTGACCAAGCAAAATGAATGCCGGTATGGAAAAGGTACTAGCAGCCAACTGACGCAGAGCACTCCAAGAAAACATCCTTATAGCAACATCGTTATCATCAACTCCATATGGCGATGCCAGCGTATATAGCCACATTATTTGTTTCCAGGTTATGACTGAATATACAGAAATAAACGCAGCGGTGCCATAGAAAAGCCACACGTGCCAATCACTCATATAGCCACTCGCTTACTCCACCATGATGTGAACATGCCCCTCTTCCAGTAGCATGTGATTGCCAACCGTCACGGCAGATTGCTCCGACACGATAATGTGATTGCTGTTGTACTGGTTGCGGTGCAGGTTTAGGTGTACGGACGATAACGTGATTTACAGGTTGAGTTATAACCTCCACCTTATCTTCATACCCTGGCTTGCTTGGTTTACAAATCTTTTTGCTACCAGCTACACCTTGCTGTTTTATAGTTTCAGTGTAGCCGTATTGACCCGTTTCACCTTCATACTGTGTTTCGAACGGTATTTCTTCCGTTCTACAGTCTGAATATGTTACAGGTTGTACTACTGGCGCTATAGTCTGCTGTGGCTGACTATTATTTGCAGCTCCAGCCATACCTGCTACTGCAGCTACGCCAATAACAGCACCAATAGTGCTTTTGATGATTTTGTCCTTAGATACCATTTTAGTAAAGCCTCCCATTTACTTACTAAAGTACCTATAGTATACACACAAATCCCAAATCTCTCAACAACACTCCAAATTGTAAAAATACTATTAAATTGGATAAGAGCTATCGTCTGTTGTCTGGTCACCAAGAGGGCCTAGTTCTTCGCTCCATACTGACTTGGGCGGCTTCGTATTTATCTCAAACGATCACCTCAGATTGCTACTTATACAACGCTGCGACGCACGCTTCCTTCTTTTTTGGATGACAACGCGCTCTCGTTTTTTAGAGTCACACTTCGTGCTTAATTGTAAGGTTATTATAGCATAACTTAGAGGTTAGAGCTATCAATTTTAGGTATGCTTTGGTTTTCAATACGGCGCTGTATTTTTTCAGTATCTTCAGCTGCTGGAAAATCCTCTGGGTTCATACCTTGCTGATTGCGAATAGTCGTTCTAACTGCGTCATTATTATCGTTATTGTCATGAAGCACAGCGTTATACGATGATATCCCGTAATTCTCTATATTAGCTGCTGTCATTTCATTCGCCAATGTTTTACCGGCTAGTACAACATTATGGGCTTTATTTGCCCAAGGCTTGCTCCCAGTGTTTAGTTTCCTTTTCATCTGCTTATTAGTTTTGCCGCCGAAGAAAGACTTATCGCCATCGCTTTTTATTATAGCTAACCCTCTTGGGCTAATACCCGCCTCCATTATACTAGAAGATAGCCTCTTGTCTGATTCAGAAAATTCACGTCGGCGTGCAAGTCTATCCATATCTTGATGGTATTTCTCAGCAATTTCTTGTTTGCGCGTTTGTGTTGCAAAATAGTTCTGGGCTTCCGCAATCCTAGGTTTTTTGGTTGGATTACCGTTCTGAGCAATAACATAACATGCATATCGCGTTAGTTTAACGTCTTTTATACTCCTAGAGGTCGCGTTGTTGTATCCAAGCGATACCATTTTGAGGACTTCCTCAAAATGGTTTTCCACAGGCAGTCCAGCTTTTGTTACAGATATTTTAGACCTCTGTACAACATCGTTGAATGTTCTCCAGTTAGTATATCCAAGGGCTTCGCCAAGCTCCCTAGCATACCAGAACTCACCTTGCTCATCTTCATGCTTGATAGATTCAAAAATGCTATCACTTTGTTTGATTTTTAGCTCACTTGTCATACTCTGATTATATCAAAAAGTAAAAAGCTGCCGGATAGCTAAATCAAGCAGCTTAATTTCGATTCGGATTTTACTAATTATTTATATCCCTTTCGCCGTGAGTATTCGTGTATTTCTTCGGTTATTCTCTCTACGGCGTCATCATCGTCTGCAATGTTGGCTCGGATTAGCCTACGACGTAATTCGGTGAGTTTTTTATCTTTTAGCTGGCGTAATATCTTGTTGAATGTGTCGTGGGCTAATCTGCGCTCGTGACGGGACTTAAGAGGGTCATTAAACACCTTATGTAATCTAGTTAGATCGCCCTCTCTCGTCCAGTCCATAGCCTATTAAGCTCCAATCCAAGGATCAGTGACTTCAACCTCTGGGTCTTTGTCATCCCCTGATGGTACTGCTTCTTCAATAACTGCAATAACCTTCTGCATATTGTCATCGTTTGTGTTGCCATAAAATTTCTTAGCAACCTCTAGGTGACTTAATCCGCTGTTGTATGCTTCGATGATATCTTCCTTAGATACGCTACGGCTTACGATTTCACCGCTAGTTGCAGTTTCTTTTGCGCTAGCGATAATCTTCTCAGCCTCTTTTTTAGCGTTGGCGATAATCTCTTCGGCTGTAAGCGCGGTTGTATTTTTCTCTGCCATTTTATCGTTTCCCTTCTTTGGTCGTAAGGGGCAGTGTTTAACCACCCCTTACTGTTATTAGATACTAGTCTTTAGCACCAGTCTTAACGTTGATAATCCACTTTGGATCAAGGATTGCCGACGCAAATGCCTCAGCCTTCCAACCAATGGTCATAAACTGGTTGAGTGGGTTAGATGTATCACCCTTGTCTGACTGCTTGATGATAATTTTCTTCAAGCCGCTACCAGCTAAGTCGACAACACCAAATGCTTCTTGACCGTGGATGAAGTTTGAGTAGACAGTCGTTGTACTTGCCTCTTCCTTCTGGTTGCTTGACGCTTCGATAAAGCGGACTTTATGCAAGCGACCTAGTTCACCCTTGTATAGTTCTGCACGGCCAGTGTACTTCTGAGCGTCAATCCAAGCTGTATCACCAGTAATGTTGTATGCAGTATCTGGACCAACCTTACCAATGAAGAATCCGTCTGCATATGGGATCGCGTTGTTTTTCTTCAATGTACGTACAGCCTTGCGGATTTCTGCTACCGTCAGGATATCGTCAGCAGTAATGCCGTTCAATGCAGTTTTCTTATTTGCAAACTGTACTGTCGCACCCTGGTGCAATACGTCACGGACCAATGCGTCGATTGTTTCACCTGCATTTTGACCCATAGTTTCAATCGTCTCTTTCATCTCGCGGTCGATTGAAGTGTTGTACAGCATGCTTGAGATTTTAGTCCACTTACCGTAGCCACGTAGAGTAGCAACGACTTTGTTGCTTCGGATAGCTTCGTCTTGTGGGTTTTCACCTTCTGTCAATGGCGTTGTAGCCAAGCCAAATGGTGATCGTTTTGTAAAGGTAACCGTTGTACCAGAGTTTTTTCCTAGAGTTTTCTTTTTAGCACCTTCTAGGTGAATTGTGCGGGCTTCGCTTCGCTCCAAGAATTTTTCCTCCAGGTATTGGATCATCTCGGCAGAAAGCGTTGCGGTTGTGTTTGTTGCCATGTTATTAACCTTTCTTAAATATCATGTCCTTGTCGACGGAGATATTCTTCCTTCTCTTCTGTAGTAAGCTTGGCGAATGGTTTAACGATCCTAGTGCCGCCTCCACGGAAATCACCAGCGTCATTAATCACAGCGCGTTGCTTAGGTGCTTCACCGTCTTTGTGGAATGACTTATATAATTGATATACATCTATCTTTGAGCCAATGACGTCGCCGTTTTCGTCGTAAACAAGTACACTTTGCAGATACCCGTCTACGGCGTTATCAAGGTGTTCATCATACTGATCAGATTCTGGATCAAACTCTGGGAAATCCCTGAGTGCCATATCTGCCTTATATGACAAATCACTTCTTGACGCTTCGACTTGGGCTTTATAAGCCGCCTGCTCCTGAGCTTGTTGCATATTATCTAGTCGCTGTTGCAACTGTAGGTTCTGCAATATCGCCTTAGCTTCAAATTCTGTGAAGAAGTCACCAGTCTCTGGGTTCTCCATCTCCATAATCTGTTCTATTGTTGGCAATTGTTGTGGCTGTGGCTGTACAGGTTGAAATGTGCTTTCGTTCTGTGCGTCAAGCTCCAATTGCTGGCGATAAGCTCTAGTTTCGTTCCGTTTAGCAACTAATTCACGAATGATTCGGTTATCCTCCTCTAAATCGCGTTCTAGTTGTTCACGGCGCGCCTCTTTGCCCCGTTTCGGCTTCCTGTCTTCGTCTGACTCGTCATCAGAATCAGCGTCTTTGCTTTCTTCCTTAGACTTATCGACTTTGACGTGTACCACCTCGCCGCTATCTGAGATAACTGCTTTGGTTTCTGGCTCTGAAGAAGCCTCAGAGTTTTGTGTTTCAGCTGGCGCCGACTCAGCCTGGGTAGACTCTTGCTCTACCTCTGTATTAACGACTTCTTGGTTTTCTGCGTCTGACGGCACAGTACCCCTCCTTCTCATTAGATTGTTTAAGCGTCGATTGCAGGTGACGAACCTGGGTTGCGTGAGATGCGCTCCTTTGGTTAGCCAATAGCGAGGATAGCTAACCAAAGCAGAGTACCTTACTACGCCGCTTGGTCAATTACACTTTCTAAGAAGCTCCTCTCCTCTCTTAAAATCTCTACAATACGTTTGTTTGCCGATATATAAATAGCTAGTTTCTCTTTATCTGTAATTACTTCTTCTGGTATAGCGTCAGTAGCCTTGTAGAAGGCAATGCGCTCGTCCCAGCGGTCAAGCACCTTTTGCAACTTATTCATATCTTGCTTAATAGCATTGATTTCGGCTTGTTTAGCCTCCTCTACCCTCTTGTCTTCTTCCTCGTTTGGCTGGTAATATTCCGTACTACGCGGATATAGATTTTCGTCCATTATTCACCCTCCTTTTGGATAACTCCCATAATCGATGCGATTATTTCCTCTTCTGTAAATCCTTTTTGAATCATGCTTGGTACTTCAGCAATTAGGTTTTCTGGTGTGCCTATCTGTCGTAATTCATCTACAATACTTGGCTCTATATCTTCTTGTGGCTCTACTGGGACTTCAGCAACCTGAGCCTCGTCTTCTGCGGGCTGTTCCATCTCGGCTGTAGCTGTTTCATCAGTAGCAGGGACCGCGGCTTGAGTTTGCGCCTCCTGCATTTCTTTCATTTCTTCTTCTGTAACCTTTAGCTCGTCTAATCCGTCAATACCAGAGTTGGCAACAATAGCGTTCCATGCAGCTAATTTCTTATCTACTGGTACTACTTGGTTCAGTGACTGGCTAGAATCTAGCGTCTGAATCAATGTCTTCAAAGAATCTAGCTGTGCCGCTTCGCTGTTTACTTTCGTTGTTGACGCGTCAATCTTAAACTTCAGTACGCCCTTAGCTTTTGAGAAGTCTACAGTTGCCTTATTGTCGTCATCTAGGACTACACCATCTAGTACATGACCTTTTGCTTCTAGGTCTCGCAATCTCTGTGCAGTGTCTGTGTCTAGTTGGATTATTTCTACACCTTCACGCTCTGCAAAATACAAGTTAATAGCCGTTTCGCTCCACTCCTCAAAGAATGCTTCAAATCCTTTACGCAATGCGTTGTCGTCAATAGACAATTGAGCTTGTTGAGTTTTGAGCGCTTGTGGTGTTTTGCCGAATCCTGGATTGCCAACCTCTGCACTAATTGAAGTGTCTGGACTATTGACCAGGTTGAGCATTTGAGACTTCTGCAAGCCATACAAATTCGGATAGTCGCGGATTGCTGAAGTATCTACAGACATCGCTTCAATACGTACATTCGGGTTCTTAATTTTATTAAGACCGTTTGGCTTGAATTCAAGGGTTCGCTCGTTTACGTCTCCGTATACGTTAATAGTTGGACGCAATGCGGCGGCACGGTTGTATTGATAAGCCTGCATATCGCTATCGATCAGGTTCTGTAGAGGACCAATTAGCTCTAAGACGCTACGACCCAGAGGATTGACCCCATCGGCGTCATAAAAATACCAATTTAAGGGTATCTTAGCCCTTGGGTCTTTATTTTTCTTACGTCGTACAATCTTTTTAGTGGCTGGGTTGAAGGTAAAGAAGGTTGCGTTATGACCAATTTGAAAACCAGTTATAATTTCAATACCTGATGGATCAAGTGAGTACTGTTGCTCTGCTTCGCTCTGGTCTTTAGAGTCTTTAGCGACAATAGCTTCTTTTATTTCTTCTAGTGCCTTCAAATCCCAAGTTGGTTCGTATAGTGCGCCCTCTTTTTTGGCAGTGTCGCGTCGTTCTTTTTCGGCATCGATAAGCTTTTCTACGTCAGTCTTTTGCCACCACGTGCGTACAAATAAATAGTCGCTATCGCTAGCAGATCTTTTGCCAGGTTGAATAAATACGTCACGCCATGAGACTATTAAATAGTCTGGAAGCAGCTTGCCATCGTTGTAAGCTACTGGTGTAAAGACACACTGAGACCCAAATGACTCACCATTTTCAATAGTTATCCACATTTTATGGATCAGGTCATATTCGGCGTTGGCGTTAGGTAGGATTTCTTTTAAGTAAGCAAATTCAGCAAGTATTGGCCATGGACTATATTCGTCAGAAGTAGAGACTACACCAGCCGGCAATTGCTGTACGGCACGACGTGCAGACTTAATGATAATTGAAGCTGATGTACCGTCTGTAGTTTTAGGAAACGCTTTAGGTATTTTAGCGTGTGGCTTATTTCTGGCAAGACGGGAATATTCCTCAAAAGGCTGCGTGAGTTTTTCCGTATAGTCTTTTGAGGTGTTACATAGATCGAAAATGTTTTCTTCTGTTAAAAAAGAGAAAGCCACTGATTACTCCAAAGATTACTGTTGTTTCAGTAAACTCTGGTTTGTTTCAGTGGTTTACGCTTGTATTATATCACATTTTTAATCAGTTGTGAAAATAATCATTTTACCTGTTTAATTTTTGTATATTCAAACACGACATCGAATGATCCTTTGTATGATATTCTAGCGCGTCCATCATAACGGATTGACGGATTGATAAGGCTGTCGTCGTTTTCAATTCTTAGTGTTAGCTCGTCAACCTTATCACGTGCTTCTGCCATGGACGCAACTCGAAAACGTTCTTCATAGTGTAGCTTAGTTGCTATAACAGTGTGATTTTGATAACTGTTTTCAACTACTACAGACGTCTTGTCATCTAGCTGCTGTTGTTCTTTGACTTTTCCAAATTCTGGCACAAATTTTTTCATTTTATCCCTCCACCTCAATTATTTTTCCTAAAATATCCTCGTCTGATATTAGCAGATAATCTTTATCATCAAGCTTTGTCTGTGTTGCCGCATAATCACGATAAATAACATGGTCGTGCGGCTTAAAATACTTGACCTCATCGCCAACGTTAATAATTTCTGCTTGCGACAAGTTGTCTACTGCATCCTTTACCAAAAATATTCCACTGGCTGTAGTCTCTGCCGCCTCTAGCTTTTTTGCAAATACCTGATGATTTGCTGGTTTTATTGTTTTCATATTCCCCCTAATTAATTCCACATTGCTGTTAAGTCGCTATCTGCTAATGATTGATTGTATGAGGCTGAACCTACATCATCTTCTGGTCGTTGGGCTAGCTGTACCTGATATGCTAAAGAGTCGCTCGCGTCGTCATTAGTTGCTTTAGGAAACATGCTTAGTTCAAGCTCTAAGTCTTTACATAAGTTAACGTCGCCATGTCTTATATGATAAATTCCTCCGCGTTCATATCGTGGTACCAGTGCTTCAATCCTCAATGCTTTACTGTGTCCGCCATGCTTCAATAATTCGACATCTAGATAAACTCCGCGGCGCATCATCTCTTCATCCCAAACAGACTTCAAGGCTTGAGTAAACTGGTTGTCTTCAATTCCGATCTTATGTAGGTTGTATCTCTTCCAGTTTGTAAACATAAGGTCAACAAGGTCAGTCGCAGATAGTTTTGTGCGATAGCATATTACATTCCATTTGCCTTCTCGGTCGATAAAATTAAGGGTTACGCCAATGTAGTCAGTGCCTTGCTTTACGTCGTCTTTGCCTCGCGGGTCAATTGTCATGACGTTGTAAGTGTCAAGCTGTAAGACGTTGCTGAATTCGCGGTATTTGTACCATGCTTGCTTGAATTTGCGATTCTCTTCATCGATTGGGTTTTGCTGATAGAGTGCTGAGAATTCATAGCTGCCCATCTCTGCACGTTTTTTTAATAGCTTCTCAATTGAGAACTTCTCTGGCCATAGAGCCTCACCAGTTTTGCGGTGCGCATCATCTTCAGTAGCGATAGCTTTATACTCGATTATCTTCCAATCGTCGTATGCTTCACCTCTAGCCTTAGCTTCTCGTGATGCTTTGAGAACTCGGCCTGCTAAGTCATCGTCGTGCCAGCGCGTAAGAATAAATACGATCATTGAATTACCTTCTTCACGTGTTGAGAAGGTTGACTTGTACCAGCCGTCTCGTGCTTCGCGGATTACTGGACTATCTGCTTCTTCACGGTTCTTGAATGGGTCATCGATAATACCAATTTTGAATCCACGACCCGTCAATGCACCGCCAACGCCAACGGCAGTGTAGCCACCGCCCTGTTTTGTAATCCAGCGACCTTTTGCTCTAGCGTCTGCTCGTAAGCGTGTAGAAAACATCTTAGTGTAAGTAGCAGATTGCATTATGTCCCTAGTTTTTTGTCCAAAATCTGACGCAAGCTCTGCAGAGTACGACGAAACTACGATTGGAATATTCGGGCTTTTCCCTAGTACCCACGACGGGAACTTCTGCGTGGCTGTATCGCTTTTGCCGTGCCGCGGCGGCATAAATATCATTAATCTAACGTCTTCACCAGCCATTAGACGTCTGTAACCATGCTCCAATTCTTTCGCGATTTCAGCGTGAAACCACTCTAACTGGTACTTTGGATCTATAGCAATGCAGTACTCGGCAAAAGAGCCGTTATCTGCAATTTCCTTAAGAATCCCGACAGTTTGCTCTGGCGTTAAGTAATTGCTCAGCTTGCTTTGCACTGAGTGCCACTCCTATGTCATTACCGTTTGTAGTCATATCCAGCTTGTCGCCGTAAACTTTTGGATTCATCTTAGACATCAACCACTTGCGTGTATCAATTCTTAAACGTGACCTCTGAACATTTTCGCTATTGAATATATATCCATCGCCTTCTAACTTTTCCATGTAATCGTTAGTAGCGTTATCTGCAATATCAATAATCTCTTCAGCCTGCGCGTATGATCGTTCTTCACATGCATGCGCGTATTGCTCACGAAACTTATCATTTTCTCGTAACCATCGAAAAAGTGTCTGCATAGAGACCATATCTTTTTCTTTACATATAGATCGTACCGAATAGCCTTCTGCTATTTTCTGACATATTCTATCTGCTAGTTTATCAGAGTATTTTGTAGGACGCCCGTTCTTTTTAGGTGTTTTTGTAGGCGGCTTTTTAGAAGACTCAGGCTTGCTTTTGGCTGTAGTTTTGGACATAACCAACATCCTCGCTAGTCGCCCGCGTCTTGTGAGTTAATTAAATTATATCATATTGATAAAATATCAAAAATCTTCACAAAAAGTATTGACGTTTGGCACTACCTTTGCTATACTTAAGACAGTCAAGAAGGAAGCGGCGCAAACAAATTACAAGGCGCGACAGCACAACACTCTGACTAGCGACTAAACTAACTCTCTCGAAAGGAGAATAAAATGGCAACATACACAGGATGGTTTTATCGAGACGACCAACCAACTCAAGAAATACAATTTGAAGCAAGTGCTGATCTACGAAATGACAAAGAAGAACTAGAGCAGATAATGCGCGCTGAACTTCGTAAAAGATTTAGCAAAAGTGAAGACTTAAACATTGAAGATATCGCTATTGAATTCGATGAAGAAGCAATGCTGGATAATATTGTTGAAACAGTAAAGAGCTTAGACAGGTATGAAGATTATGAAGCAGTAGTTGATGACGACGGTACTATTCATTTTTACGATGATGACGATGAAGAAGCGGAGATATTCGTATCTAGTGAAGCCTTACAGGAAGCTATCGACTATATGCTACAGAATTGTACAGAAGAAGCTGAACTTCGCTACGACGGATTGAAATATTTTACCGTCAGTGCTATTTATTAAATATTAACAGCCTCGCCGGCGGCATTGTAGCCGGCAGAAAGGTCAAATGAAAAAAACTAAGCATATCTACGTTAAAATATCAGAAAGTGATCACCAACAAATCGTCAAGCGAGCAGCAGAGCTTAATTTGACCATCAGCGAGTATATTCGACGGTTGGTTCTGGTAGATATTGCGAAAGCTGAGAAATAGTGCTAAACTACGAGTGCTAGTTTAGTCGCTAGTTGAGATATAATCCGCCTTGAAAAAGGCGGATTATCTTTTGACTTTTCTTTCGCGATTATTAAGAGGCGGTCTATTATATCGACCACATTGCCTTTTCCACAGCTCAGCCGTTTCGCTAGGACCGTATTTGGCATCTAGATTTCCTTCCTTAACAGTTTATTGGCTTCTGGATCGTACACTACGCTCGCAGAATCTAAATCGCCAGCAAGATCATACATTCCAAAAAAACGAGCATCACGATTTTGGAGGGAGTTTACAGAGCGCAGTCTTTTACGTGCAGCTCTATAAATATCTTTCACGCGTCCACTGCAATAGTGACTATAACCATAGTAGCGGTCGTATTTTATCTGCTTATGACACTTGTCACACTGGATAGATGGTCTTGATTCATTCTTCGTCATTTCTTTTATTTAACTCCTCAACAACGTTGCGAACGAATCGCCCTACGTGTATTCTGGCGCATGTTTCAGCGTTGTTTTTGCTCATCTTAGTTTTCTTCCGTAGCACCTTTTGCATATCGAAGAATGTGGGAGCAACAATGTCGGCAAAATATTGTCCGATAGCCGCCTCTACTGCGTGCTGATTGATTACCGTTTGGCAGTAATTCTTATCGTCAAAGTTGCTCAGTAATAGGTCTACATATTCGGCAGATTCCATACTTGAACGTTTTGCTATTGAGACGCCTTCTTCTGATAGTTTATTTATTTCGTCTAGCCATTTTTGATCTTGGTCGGATATTTTAGTACTCATTCTCAACTCCTTTCACTTTCATTTCTCCTCCAATAGTTCAGAGTCTTCGTGAATATTGCCAACAACCTCTAGGTTTGTTAGTTCAAAGAGAGGCTCAGCCACGCCTGCGCACTCACCCACAAACCCACCCTCAGAAAACTTAACCACCCAGTACTCAACAGGCTCGCCAGTGTCGTCTATAAGAATGTCGCCCTCGTAGATTTCTGTACCGTTCTTGTCTTTTAAGTTTGTGAATTGCTCAACGATATTACCTTCATCAAGTGACCAATATGGTGGTGATTGAACAGTCATAACCTCACCTACTAACGCAAAGCCATAATACGGCAGGGCGTCCTTGCTACTTGAGGCAAGCCATTCATTCTTAACTCCGTCCCATATTCTAAACTTAATATCACGCATTATTTTTTCTCCACTTCATTTAACTTACGTAGTACTCTCTCTATAGTCAACCTAAGAACAATAGAGTATTCATAATTGCGCAGATTCTCGCGACCGTAAATCTCCTCAGCCCGAAATATATATTCAATGGCCATCGAATATATGACTTGCTCCAACGAGTGAGTACACATCAAATCGCCATCCTCTAACGGAGTATTACTGAACGCATCCCAACAACGTCGGTCTTTCAGCCATGTGAGTGCAAATTTTCCAGTAGTGTCCTTAAACACCGCTACGCCACCATTGGCTAACCCATTATGTTTATAGTCATAAATAACATACTCATAGTTATCCTTGTGACTACTTAGCACAGATAGGATATTTCTATCTAGCTTTTGGAAATTAGGATTATCACTTCGTGATTTAGCGTAGAGCTTGTAGATTTTCATATTTTCTTTCCCATCCTTGTAACATTTCGTGTAGTTTACTTCAACCTCTCGACCTTAACGTTATCAACACAATGCCAAGGAGACAGGACCATCGTAAACACCTTGCTGCTTGTAACAACCACCTTGATATTCTTGTCTTTCGCGGCTTCATTCACTAATTTGATATATGGCGAATTTGGCGGCAGACAGAATCTACTGATATTTTCTCCTGTTACTATAGTATTTTCTGACGCACGGATTCTGAAATACGTGTTGCCAGTGAATATGCTATTGTTTTGGTTGTTATAAACAATTCCAGAAGCTATAGTTTCAGAAGTTTGCAAACGGACTGACAATATACAGTAAATAGGAACTACGATCATTAACGTTATTAGAATATGTTTCAAAAAATTCCTTATTTTAGACATATCAATCTCCTTGTCTTACCATTTTGTTCAACCGCAGAACTGGTTGGCTATATAAGATGATGATTTGCCGAGTTTTAATTTCCTCACATTCGAGGGAATTAGGTTTCGTAAAGTCACATCACATGCTACGAAGCTTTCTATCAATAAGCAGATACCCCTAAGCTCATGATTAGGTACTTATTTTCAAGATAGCGTCTACCTATTCCGCCACTTATATAGCCAGTTGACAACACCAATTTGTATATCATTAAGTGAGTTAATTACTTTAAGGTTTGATGTTGCCAGTTGACAACACCAGATTGAGCCGATTTCCACCTGCACTCAATTCTATAGACAAATGAAAAGCCTAGACACTGATGTTGCCAGTTGAACAGATGACTCGGGTGGGCAAAAATAGTCATCTGTCCAGTTCTACGGTTGATGTTAATGTTCTAAACCAATTTCGTCACTTGTCGAATATGGTTTTCTACTGGGTACGATTTGTACCCGTTTATTTACGCTTACTTATGCGACCGCCTTTTTTACCAGCACACTTTTTTACAAAGTGAGGACCGTCAATTAAGTTGCAATCGCATTCAATATCTTGAGCAAATCCTTTGCAACTTCCGTGTGATTCAAATGTTGCCGAACCGCCCTTTCGTCCAATTTCTGCATAGAAGTTAGGGTTGCTTGCTAGGTTTTTCTGAGCGGCTTTTAATCCGCCCTGCTTGGTTCCTGACATTGTCTCCTCCTTACCCCCGTAGGGTACATTTAGCTTTCATTTGTATCGGACGGGTCAATTCCAAAATATTTTAACCATTCTCCTCTGTTTTCCCTGATAGACCTTTTAGCTTCTTCTTCGGTTGCGTAGCGTATAGGTTCGCCGTAGTCAATATAATCAATAGGCGTAGCGAGTAGCCTATCTTCCTCGTGGTCATAGCCGACAATCCAGCCACCTTTGCCATTCTTAAAGTCTGGCTCAAAGTCCGAGGTTTGGCTCAGTCTGACTTCGGCTAGTTCACGGTCAAGAGCTTTTTCGCACTCTCCTTTAGTGCGGAATACTCTGCCAGTACGCCAAGCATTGTAATCACGCAACATTCCAGTGTAAGCTGTTGGTCTTATATTGGCATTCTCAAGAATAAAACACCTATCGCCAATTTTAGGCTTCCAGTGGATATTATCTGTCGGTTCTTTTATTTCCTCGAACCACTCTGTGAGAATATTTGGAAACTTTTTCAGGGTAGTTTCGTGGTAAATCATTATTATTAAGCCCGTTTCTGTGGTCTTTTGGTTTTCTGGAGTACCAGCAATAAGATTTCCCGTTTTAGAGATATATGCTAACTGTCCAGCTTTGAACGTTGGTAAATCTTTAAGTAGTTTATAACGTTTCATATCTCTCCTTAAAATAGCTCCAATTGCGTGGCGTAAATTGCACGGCTAGCTAATATCTGGTTAATTCGATGAATTGTGCGTTCACTCTCGTTCAGGTCGTTTAACGCACCATCTTTCATCTCTAATAAATCTACTGTGTCTACCTCGTCTAGTGATTGATAATCGTCCTCATAATAAGGTTTTACTTCTTTTTCCATTTCTTTTCCTCCTCTTTCATCCATTCTGCATCTTGTTTAGCTATGTTGTACTCTGAGATAGCTGCAAAAATTAGCAGAGCCATAACAATTATTATCCAAATTAGTATGTACATGCTTTTTCCTCAATATCTGCAATAAGTTTCTCTAGTTCGTCATCTGGTACAATACCCTTAAAGATATTCTTTACGAGTTCCTTTGATTTTTCATTGATAATTTTTCCTGATAAATCGCCTAAAGCTTCTAGTGTAGCAAGAGTAGCCTTTACATCGTCAGAGTCTATACTGACGAAAGTGTTGGCTTTGTAATGACCGTTTTCACTAGATATCTTAATATTTACTTCTGCTACTGGTTTTTTCATATATCACCTCTCCTTGTAATGGATGTATTAAATTGTTTTATGGGAAGAAAAGTCTGGCTGTTACTAGATTTTTGATTAAGTAGGAGACTTTATGGAGTCTAGTCATTTAACCACACACTTTACAAATTTCTACGCCAATGGTTCAAACGTAGATCTGGGCACCAGACTTTTTAATAATTGTCAGATAGTACGCTAATCCACTCTTTGACTACCTTCATGTCAGACTCTAAGTCATTTATCCATTGATCGGCAGAAGGTATATCTTCTCTGTTGATTATGAGTGAGTCTACAGTATTGCTCATGGCTTTATATAGCCTCCATAGTGCAAGTACTGCTTTCTTTCTTTGAGTTATCATCCAGACGCTCCTTTTCGCTTATAACGCTTGCTATTCTTCTGATATACGACTTCATATGTATATTCAGGGTGGGCTGGTAACCACACCTTCTCTAGGATTTTACGGCGCCATTTATAGTCATCAGTTTCTACGCCTTTTGCTTCGCGTAAAGTGAATGATCCGTCTAGATTATGTATTCTAAAGTCTACTTTGTGACGATATGGGAATGCTGGATTGCCGTTTTCGTCATAGACCCAACCTTCTATTCTGTATTGAGTGTCATAGTCTTTTATCTGGCCGAGGTTCTTTTCAACTTCTAGCTCGGCGGCTACTTGTGCTTCAAACTTTGAATCGTATATCTTACCATTCATCTCAGTGCGCTTAGCACCGTATTTATTAGTCTTACCAAGTCTGCCTATCTCAGTACCACAATTACGACAAGTGAGTCTTCCTCTGGATATCATGAGGTGCTTAGATTTACATTCTGGACAAGTGGCTACAGACTTAATGCTATCTAAGTCAAACTTCTTGTGAGTTGCCCTTATATACATTACTGCTTGTCCTTTTGTTTACGACGCATACGATTGCGCCAATTGCGAAGACGTTTTATTAAGTAGTCTTCACTCTCTAACTTTTCATACTCTAGCTTCACTCCAGCTAGTAAACTTTGTTTATCAGCCATTATAGATTCTCCTTATACGCCCCTGTGCGATATGTAGTCCATGCTTTATAGCCTTGAGACTGCCAAACTCGATAAGCAACTCTTACAACCGTTGCGGTGTCGTTCCTATCATCGTGAGGTTGAAAATGCAGACAGCCAACCTGCAATACACCATAACTACCAACACATACTCCGTGATTTTCAGAGTTGGTAAGATTATGATTAAGCGGATTACAGCTTCTATTCTCAGCCTTAGCGATAGCTAGCATTAGACTAACGTCCCATCCTGAATATTTTGACAGCTCCCGTCGAACCAATTCGCAGCCCGATACCGCAACTGGTTTTGGTTGCGGCACGGTTGGTTCGACTTTCGGATCCGTCTTTGCAGCGCTTTTATCTATCTCGGAAATAGCTGCGGACTTCCGAGTTACTTTTTTAACTGTAATGTTGCTTGACGGACCTTATTGTCCACTTCCTCTGTCTTGTTGATCTGATATTGAATACCCGCGTAAAATGCTATAGCGGCAGTAATCATGATAATTAATAAGATTGATTTAGCTTTTTCAAGCAATTGCTTCCAGTTGATATTGTTCTTCTTTGATTCGTTGATATTTTTTGTATTATTTTTCATTTTATTTCTCCTTTATTGTTCGCTTAGCGACTGAGTTAGTGGGTGGCGGCTTTTCTTAAATTTATAGATACTCACGAGACGCACCCACCGACACAGCCGCTAATAGTTTATTGATGCCCTAATTGTTAAAGATCACTTTCTGACATATTTGCTTTGAATGTTCTAGCTAATCTCCGTCACTCCTATAATTCTCGCTATTGAGTCGGATTGAGCTATACATTTCAATGCGGTCAGTGTAGTTGTTCTGTCTACAAGAG
>QWCZ01000457.1_pt1 | contig 35727 bp, 39 predicted proteins | sample 1972651 | NCBI WGS metagenome assembly QWCZ01 (sample SAMN09866695, study PRJNA288562) | Human oral metagenome isolate pre1_saliva, whole genome shotgun sequencing... | isolation source: mouth | host: Homo sapiens | place: USA: California
CGAAGTGGGAGCGCTCAAGTCTGCCCTCAAAGACGCCATCCTCGACGGAGAAGTGCCCAATGAGCACGAAGCCGCCTTACAATTCATTATAGAACGCGCAGCGAAAATGGGATTGCGCCCCAAAAACTGAAGAAAATCAAAAAAGTAAACTCGTGATCATAGGCGAAATCGCCGTGGTCGCGAGCTTTTCGTTTCTATACTTCCGGCTAAAACCAAGCGATCAGGATACGATTCGACGAGCAACTCCCTATTTTTGTGGACACGATACGCCACAACCTTTGCCGTTTTCTCGTGAATGTGTACTTTTACCCCACTTTTCCCGCTGCAACGGTGGTTTCAGACTGGAGAATAGCGGTTGCCCGTCCGAAAAAAAAACGGCTTGCTTGCACAATCTTGCACATTTCTGCACAGTGCCGTGCAAATACCGTGCAAGCGCCGTGCAAAATCAAAGACACATGGCTACCGTAAAGTATTATCTCGACACCCGCGCCACAAAGCCCGGTTGTCCCTCTCCGATTCGCTTGGCTATTCGCGTTTGCAACAGCGCCGCCTATCTCACCACGGGCGTTTGCGTGCTCCCCTCTGAGTGGAATGCCACACTGGGCAAAGTGGTGGCAAACCGGCGCCGTCAATTTTTCAACGACTACCTGGAACAGTTTCGAATGCAGGTGGTCAATCTGATGTTTGACCTCAAGCTCAAGGGCGAACTCTACGCGCTCTCGGCTCGTCAAATACGTGATCGCTATCTGAGCAGCGTGGCAAAGACGGTGGCGCCTCGGTTTTACGACTGGGCGCTGGAACAGGCCGAAACGAAAGGCGCCGTGCGGCGTTCAAGCATACAGTCAACGTTGCGCCACCTCGAACTCTTCGAACCGCGTGTGCGCGAATGGTCGTTTGACGACTTCACGCCCCGCTTTTTGCGCGACTTGCAAAGCCACATGTTGCAGCAGGGTCTCAAGCACAACTCGGTGGTGCACTACTTGACCGACCTTCGTTGTTTGTTTCGCACGGCGCGTATCGATGAGCTGATGACCAAAGACCCGTTTCGCGGGCTGCAGCTGCGCCTCGAAGCCACGCGAAAGCGTTCGCTCTCGCTCGCTGATCTGCGTCTGCTCTTCGCTTTGCGCCCTTCCAAAGCGCTGCAAACCGTGGCGCTCGACGTGTTCCGGCTCTCTTTCCTCCTGATCGGAATCAACCCCGTGGATCTGGTGGCGCTGGGTGCGCCGGTGAATGGGCGTGTGGAGTACCGTCGTGCAAAGACCGGGCGGCTCTACTCGGTGAAGTTGGAACCTGAAGCCCTGGCCCTGATCGAAAAGTATCGCGGTGCGGGGGCTCGGCTGCTGGATTTCGGGGCGCCCTTGCCCTACAAGAACTTTTTAGAGCGTGTGACTCGCGGCCTGCATTCGCTCGACGTGCCGTTTGCCGCTGAACTCACCATCTACTGGGGTCGTCACACGTGGGCTACGTTGGCGGCGGGGCTCGATGTGCCGAAAGACACCATCGCCGCGGCGCTGGGACACGGTGGAAACACCGTCACGGACGTGTATATCGACTTCGACCGGCGAAAGGTGGACGCGGCAAACCGCCGTGTGATCGACCTCGTGCTGCACGGCGAATGACCGCCGCGGGCTGAATAGCGCGCCGCGCCTCGGGTTTCTCCCCCGGGGCGCGGCGTTTTTGTGTGGCTGTGCTTTCGCCCTGTGGCGAAATGGCAGCGTGCGGCGTTCAATGCGCTCGGGGGCGCCGTTCTTTGCGCGTCCACCTCCTGATGAGCAGCTTGATGTAGACGCTGCACGGGGCGAACAAATCAAGATAGTGCTTGACTATGCGCTGTTGCATGCGTTTCTTGCGTTGTCTCTTCTTCATGATCCCGTGGCTCGGTGGGGTTTGGGCGCTTGACGGGGTGGAAAATGACTTGCACCTCGAAGACGCCTTGCATGTGGCTGTGGAAAAACGACACGGTCTGCCCGATGAGCTGCGTCTTGTATCGTTTCTTTCGTTGTCGTTTGTTCATTGTTCCGGTTTTTTGTTGGCTCCTTTGCGGACGTAATAAGCTTGCAGCGAATCGAAAGCTACGTAAGCGGCGGCCACGCTCTCGGGTGCAAAGTAGGAGAAAAGCTTGAAAAGAAACAGTGGTCCGTCCTCGGGTGGAACGGCCAAAGCGATTTTCTCGATGTCGATTTCGATGTTAACGTTGATGGTGCCTCCGTTTCTCATGGCTTTGTTCTTCTTCGGGTGGTTGTTCCAAATAGATTTCGACGGCCCTTTTCACGTTCTCCGGCGTGAAGAGCCAGAAAGCCTTTAAGAGCGCCCAAGTCTGCTCCTGTTCTGGCAGCGCTTTGAGCACGTCTACGATGTCCACGCTGGCCGTCACGTTGACGAAGCCGCTTAAATTGTCGGGGATGATCATTGCGCGTCCTCCTTATTGGGTTCGGTTGTCTCTTCGGGGTGGGCGAACATGTCCGTCATCTGTCTGCCGGTTGGCAGGAGCAGTTGTAGGAACATGGCGGTTTCGTGGTATGAGAGCCCGTCTTCCGTTCCGGCTGCGATGGCGCCGTAAAGTTCGGAAAGGAGTTGTGGGATCATTTTGGGCTCCCACCACCCCGTTTCGTCGACGATGTGCATGCGTTTGTGTTCATCGAAAAAGATCATCGTGCACCTCCTTCCTCGTTGAGATCGTCGTCTGCTCGGTCTATGTGGTGGCCGTCGTTGTCAATCTGCGCGTCGATGGCGGCAAATGCGCGCCGCGCGATGAGCAGACCGGCGATGATGAGCGCTGCGCCGGTGAGGACGTCGTGGGCAAAGAAAGCGGTGGAGAAAATGCAGCTGCCGATGATGAGTTCTGCTGCGAGTGTGCGCGAAATGTTGGCTCCTGTGAGCTCGTGGGCGAACTGTGAGCGACGGTTCATGTAGCGTTTCACGCTGCGTTCAAGGCGGGCAAAGGCCCCGGGTCTGTGGTTTGATTTCATCGTGTGATGAGTTGTTTGAGTAAGACTTGGCGGTATACAAAGAAACGGCCGCCGTTTCCGTTGCTTACTCAAACTTGTCATGACCCGAAGGACAAAAAGGATGATCGGAAAGGCGGCCGCTATGACGAACATAGCTGTCGTAAAGTCGATAAGATGATGGTCGGGGCGGTTCGCCTATACTGACGAAACATGCCCGCCGTGGGCGAGCATTTGACCGAATGCCCCGCGGTGTCGTGATGACAAGTTCTTGTAAGCACTGCAAAGGTGCGAACTCTTTTTTGTTTGGCAAAGCGTTTGTGCGTTTTTCTTGGTTTTGGTGGGCGTTTTGACGGTGGGTGTCAAAACGTGTGCGGGCGGGGTGGGTTGGAAGTTGGGGGCGTTCGACGAAAAAGCCCCCGCTTTCGGTGGAAAACGGGGGGCTGTGGGTGAAAAGGCGGGGGGTTAAGCCAAATAGCAAAAGGATTGCGGCGGAACTTTTCCGGGAAAGGCCTCTGTTAACTTCGTGGGGTTCTCATAAGGCAAAAAGCTTTTGATGCGAATAGCGTATGCTTTATCTCGTTTGTCAAAGTATCGGTCAAAGAATTCGCGTGTGATGCCTGCACTGTCGTGTGTATGCTGCCAAAGGGTTTCGGGGGGCTCGCAAAGAATTTCGTCGACTTTGAATTCTCCGATGACTCTGCACACCGGGCTTGAGGCGTATACCACGATGGTATCAATATCGGTTCGCTTGTATATGGCCTTTCTGAATTCGTATCTCTTCGTCCCTTTGATGATTTGCTCCACGAATTGGGGCTTAATCGACAATAAAACCTTCATGAGCTTGTGATTGTTGGATGATGAATTTGAATTGTTCGTCGGTAATTGGGAGCAGTCCCCAATAAATATCGGCGTCGAAATGAGCTTCTTCGATGAGTCGGCCGCGTGTAATGCGCTGCGGCAAAGCAAAGTTGTAAGTCATCTTGATGACCACGGCCTCTTTCTTATTCTCGTAGAGCGCTTTTAGCTCTGTGGGGGTAAAAATGCTGCGTTGGCCGATATAGTCTTCAAACTCTCGGGCGTCCGCGAATGTGCTCCTCCTTCGCACCTCCTCGATTTGACACACAGATGAAACCACTGCTCTGTAATGTGCCGGTCCCATGTGGTCGCTTGTGCGATAAATCACGACGATGTCTCCTCTTTGCAGCTCGTTGGCTCCTTGCATAAAACAGATGTAGATTTTGTGAATGCCGTTGGTCGTCGAATTGTCTCTGATTAGTGTGGCAGCATTGTTGCGCTCGTTGTTGAGAATCGAATCAGGAAAGAGGCGTGTGTGGTATTCCGGTTTGACGGCCAAAAGGAATTTTCGGCGTCCCTGCGTCCGGATGATGGGATAATTGTGCAGCAACTCTTCGCTTTGTTCGTCGAGGTTTTTCATCAGCACGTCTTCTTCTCCTTTCTTTGCCACTTTCACAAACCCGTAACGTGTGAGCAGCGCGACGAGCGGTGTATGTTTGGGAAAGACTGTCACGTAAATTTCTCTGCAGCTTTTGAGCACGGCTGCGTCTGTGATCTTCTTGATGAATCTCTCTCCGAGTTTCGTTCCGTGTGCATTGATTTTTAGTGTTCCGACTTTGAGGCGTCGTTTCGGTTGCATGGGCGGTTCAACGTCGTCGACCACTCCTTCTTCAACTTTGAGGAACAAGAAAGCTTGAAGTGTTCCGTCCTCGCCGTGCATGACAAAGGCGTTTGCTCCTTCTTGCGCTTTTCTTTCGAACCAATCTTCAAAACCTTGGTAGTCCCTTCGCAGTGTGTCGAAAAAATGATCTTTGACGTCGATCTGCGCAAAAGGTTTCCAACCGTCAAGCGGGTCTGATGTCTTCATGTCGTCGTTTCTTTTTGACAAAGATAGTGATTTCGGCCGTTGTGCTCGTGGCGTCGCGGCTGCAAGTCTATGCCTTTCTCTTTTGCGAGTTGGAGCAGATAGTTTGCCACTGCGAGTGCGTCGGGTTTCATGAGGGCTATTGTTATTATTATTGTTATCCTGCGGCAAAGATAAGGATAAAACTGCATGCACCGACGGGCTTGTGCCTTAATAATTTTCACTCTGCTTCGTGGAAATAGCCTTTGACGAGTCGTTCGGTGCCCTTTTCTGTGACGCTGAATTCGAGTTTGCGGCAAAGGTAGCGTCGCCCCCCGATGATGTAGACGTCTTCGGGTTTGAAGTCTCCGCGGTCGATGAAGGAGACGACGCGCTGTACGGCGGTGTCGGGCGGGGTGTAGCCCGAAAAGACGGTCTGCTCCATGCTCTGCTCGGGGTTGGGGTCGGGTGTCTCGTCGGGTCGCAAACCTTTGTAGTTGAGTAGCAGCCTGAATGAGGGTGCGCCGTGGAGTTTGATGTTCTCCTGCTCCACATAAAAGGGGTTTCCACACGCTGCCGGTATGTAGTCGGGGTGCTCTGCCTCCGGGTGGACGGGCTGCTGCATGCCCTCTTCGTAGTAAGCCACTTCGATGACGTCGCGCGCCTTGGGCTCGCTCTGCGCGGTGTCGCTGTTTTTGGGATAAAGCACGTCGTGCACCGAAAGAATACCGCCGCCGTCGGGGTCTCGCACGGTGTCGGCCGTCGCCATGATGGCCGTGGGGTCTGAAAAGTCGGCGCGCTCGTCGTATCGCCGGCTCTTTTCGTTCCAAAGGAGCGCCACGTAACGAACGCCCTTGGCCGGCACGGCGGTCTGTACCGGCACGATTCGCAGTTCCACGTCGGGCTTGGGGCGTTTCGCGTTGCTTTTCCGGTTGGGGAAACGTCCACCCATGGGGTCGACCACCTCCAACTGCCACTGTTCGGTTGCGTGAATGCGAAAATAGGCGTGGCGAAATCCCGTCTTGGCGTTGGTGATGATATATTCCTCTTTGAAGCCATACAGGTTGCCCCCGGGGCTGAAGTCATTTCCCCGGCCTGCGTTTTTGACGGCCTGCAAGTCGGGTTCGATTGTGCACTGTAGCTTCTGCTCCATGTCCTCGGGCAACTGCATTCGCTTGTCGACCTCGGCAAATTTGTACGCCACATTGGCACCGGCGGTGTCTTTGCGCTCGGCGTTCTCCTCGACGGTGGCGGTGTACTCGTCGAGTGGCTGCGTGATGAGGTGGGTTTTCGCCCCGTCGCCGTATGCATTGCGTTTTCGGACGATGCGTGCGCGCCGTCCCTCGGTGGTGATGAGCACGCCAAAGAAGTTTTGCACCTCGCGAATGAACTCCTTGACCGTCCAGTGGGGTAACATGTGTGCGATGTGCACCGTCTTTCTGCAATTCGCCACGATGATCCGCTCCTGCCATGTGCCCCTGATGGCATTGTCCTCGGGGCTGATGTCGAAACCAAGCGCTTTGAGCAGCCGTTCGACCACGACGACGAGAAAGGGCTGCGGGGCAAAGGCGGTGTCGCTCTGCATGTGCTCTTGTTGGTTGGCGTCGACATAGCTCCCCTCTGCGGGGAAAGGCGCGATGCGTCGGCCGTCGTTTGTCATCTCGTAGACTTTCGCTCCTTTGTCGACTCCGATGTATTTGCCCCGCCGTCCCCAGTAGACCACGGCTCGCTCGTTGGCCGTCACCTTGTCGGCGGTGGAATAGATGGGAATCACCACGGTCTCCGCGTCTCCGTCGCGCCCGCGGTGTGTTAGCTTTCCGTCGAGCCACATGTTGCGGACGTCGGGATAAAACACGAAGTCGGCGCCGGGGTGCTTCTCACGATATGCCTTTTCGAAGACGCTTCCCAGCCCTCCGATTGCGGGGAATCCCCGCTCGTCTTTCGTGATGATGTTGTGCAACTCATCAATATATAGGTCTTCGCCGTCGGCGTTTTTGCTCGCGTCGTTGAGCGCCGAACGTCCTGCCAGCAGCTGAATTTTCACTCCCTCGTTGTCCACCGACGACACGCGCGCCGTGCCTTCGATGTGCAGCGGCGGTGCGACCAGCACAAAGGGCCAGCGCTTGGCAGTGAGTTCGGCTTTGAGCACGTCGGCGCGGTGTATGGGTCCGAAAATGCGTTGATTGTCGGCGCACCCTTCGAGTGGCAAAGCCACCTCCAGGGTGTAAGTGCCGGCGTCGGTGAAGAGTGGGTTTTCGGTTGTGACCTTGATTTGCGTGTCGGTTGGGAGCACGGCTTGTCTGCCGTCGATATAAAGATTAGTCATGCGAGACGTTTTTATTTTCTGTCGGTCAATTTTCTGAACTTGTCGAGCTGATATGCCACGCCGTCGCGGCCGTCGATGGAAACCGTTGAGCGAATACCGCTCTCGAGGTTGACATTGAGGCGGTCGATGGCCTCCTGCAGTCCCTGCGCCACGGTATCGGCCGGCACTGTGTCGGGCTGTGCCCGTCTCTGTGCCATGGCCGGGTGTGTGGCGCTGCCTTCGGCGTCGGGTGTTCGCCCTTGCGGTGGAACTCCCGGCGCCGCGATGGCCCTACTCACGTCGGCCGCTGTGAGCGATGCGATGGTGTTGTTGCGCTGCGCGTGGTCGATGAGTCGGAGAACGGGCAAAACCGCGGGGTTGTTGACGGCCTTGTGGTTTGCCACGAACTCGCCTTCATGCACCACGCCCGCTGTTCGGCGGTATCTGCGTCCGGGGGTGAAGCCGCCTTCGTAGTATCCCGATTGCTGCGCTTCGGCCTGCTTACGGATGGTGGCGATCTGTGCGGCTGTGGTGGCTACTGCGAGCGCCGCGGCGATGGGCGCCAGCACATGTCCGACGATGGGAATGGCCGCCGCCGATGAATAGGCGTTGATGGCCGCCATGGCGCCGCCCGCCAGGGCCTGTGCCACCTGAATGTTGGCCGCGCGTTGGTTGTAATCGTTCTTGATCTTTGCGACGGCGGCCTGCTTTTCGGCCTCCAACTTCTCGGTTTGCTCTCGGTCTCCCTCGGCGGCTTTGATCTTGGCGTCGTACTCTCGTTCGGTTCTTGCCACGGCGGCTTCGCTTTCCGCCCGTTGCAAATCGGAGAACGTTCCGACGATGGCACCGAATGAGGAAAAAGCCGCCGCTGCCGCCCCGGTGATGCTCTGCACTCGCTCGTTGTCGAGCTGTTGCAGTGCCTGTGCGTATTCCAGGGCGTGCTCTTTGTCGGCGTCTCGCATGCGTTGCAGCTCCTTGTAAGTGGCGGCCTGTAGGCGTAACTTGACCGCGGCGCGCGCCACTTCCGAGACGCCGAATGCCGTGTTGTTGCCGGTGCTCTCGTTTTCGTTCTTGTCGTCGCGCGGTGCTCCGAGATCTTTGCGTGCGGCGCGGCGTGCGGTGTCGAGCAGCTCTTCCACTTTCTTCTTGCGCTCCTCTGCCATGAGCCCGCCCTGTCCGTCGTTGCCCTGATACTTGAGGCGTAATGCGGCCTGCAATCGCAGATACTCCTCTTCCGAAAGGAGTTTTTGGGTGTGTAGTTCCGCCAGCACCTTCATCTCCTGCTGAAATTGTTCGAGTGCGGTCTGCTTGAGATACTCGTTTCGCAGTTGCTTGACCTTCTCTTGGTACTTCTTCTCTCTTGCGAGCCGTTGGCGGTTGTCCTCTTCTTGCACTGCGGCGTCGGCCTTCTCAAAGTCTTCGACGCGCCCCCACTGTTTGAGATAGGCGGCTCGTCGTTTGAGGTGTTCGAGTGTGATGCGGTCGCGCTCCTTCTCGTAGGCCTCGGTGGTGATGAGCCCCACGGCTTCGTTGTGCTCCAATTGTTCGAGTGCGGCCTTGTTCTCCTTGTCGATTTGTGCCAGGCTCCAATCTTGGTTTCGCTTTTCCTCTTTGTCGGTGTACTTGTCCAGCTCGTCTTGCCACTTCTTTCGTTGGTCGGCGTTGCGTTTATAGAAATCGCGCTTGCTCTTCAGTGCTTCCTCGTCGTTCTTTGCCACGGCGGCGTTGTACTCTTCGGTGGTGATGAGCCCTTGCGCGAACTGCACTTTGAGTAGGTCGTTCTTCTCGCGTTGCAGTTTGTCGACCTGTTCGATGTGTTTTTTGCCGTCCTCCAGCTCCTTCTTCTTCAGCTTGTCTTCGGTCTTGTCGCCTTTGCCGGTCTTTCCCCCTGCGTCGGGGGTGGGTCTTGTACCTTCACCCTCTGTGTCGCTGATGGTCTCGGCGGCTTTTTGGTTGATGAGTTTGCCGTAAAAGTTCTTGACCTCGTTGTTCCCTTGGACAAAGTTGTTGAGCTGATTGATTTCCCTTGTGGTTTCTGCCAAATCGGCCTGCGCCGCGTTGAGTGCGTCGGTCTGCGCTTGCAGTTCCTCGCGCTTTTTTACTAGGGCGCCGTTGGCTTCGTAGGTATACTGCGACCCGTACGGCCCCATTGTGGCTGTACCCTTAACCGATTTGTACTGCGGTTTTTGCAATTCTCGGTTTACTGCACGGATATTGTATGCCTTTCTGTCGACCGTCATCTGCTGTTCGATTCGCTTTTTCTGCAGCTCCACGAGTTTATCGTAGGCGGCTTCTGCGAGTGCCTTGTTTTGCAACGAGCGAATGTAGTCCGAAATCGCCTTGGTGTTGCGCTCGGTCAATTTCCCCTCTTTGGTCAATGAGGCGTGATAGCCCGGTACGATTCGTTGCAAATGCTCAATCGCTTTGCGTCGGGTGTCGTATGCCTCTTTGCTATTGCGAACAATGTTGTGCAAGCGCTGCACCAGCCCGATCTCCTCGGCGGCCTTTTTCATTCCCTCTTGCTGCACTTCGTTGAGAATGCTGCGCTTTTGCGTCAAGTCCTCGGTCTTTCGGGTGAATGCAACAATGAGTGTGATCAAAGTTGCGACCGCCGAAAGCACCAAGCCCAAAGGATTGGCCGCCATGGCCCTGTTAAAGAGAATCTGTGCGATGGTCGCTCTTTCGTAGTTCCAAGTAAGGAGCGCCAAAACAGCATTCCACGCCATGGTCGCGGCGGTTTTGATAGCCAGCCACGCCGCTTGTGCTTTGTCGGCTACGATGTTGAGCAGCTTCACGGCCAAAGCCCTTTTCTGCCATGCGGTTGTAATAACGAGTCCTGTCGTATAGGCTGCGATTGCCACTGCGAGTGTGACGATTGCGCGCTTGTGCTCCAGGGCAAATCTGATTGAATAAAGCAGTGCCTTTGCAAACAGTGCGGTGGATGATACCATGTGTTTGACCACCGGCTCCAAGTGGCCGCCTAATTCCACGGCCAAATCTTTGTAGGCTTTCTGCGCCTTTTCGAGCTGTGCCTGCACGGTGGAGTTGGCCGCTTCGGCTTCCTTGGTTGCAGACGTGTGTTCCAAGAATGCAAGTGCGGCCTGCTGCTGTGTAGCTTTGAGGTTGTCGAGCCCGTTTGCGAGTGTTGCGAGCGTTTGCGTCACTCCCGATCCCGAAAGCTTCATCTCTTCGAGCATGGGTGCGATGTTTTCCAACGAGCGTGCGTCTTTTAGCGCCCCGATGAACTGCAAGAGCGCTGCGTTCGCGTCGTTCTTGACGAGTTCGGTGAACTTTTGCACGTCGAGTCCGGCGGCCTTTGCCATCTTGGCGGGTCGGCGATAAATTGCAGTCAAAACGTTCTGCATGGCGGTGGCGCCCTTTTCGACTCCCACCATGCCCTGATCCAGAACGGCGGCTATCGCTGTGAGATCCGACTGCGCTATTTTGGCGGTGCTTCCGATACTCGCCAAACGTGCGGTGAATTCCAACAGATAGGGTTCGGAGGCAGAAGACGACTGTGCCAGTTCGTTGATCACCGACGCGGTTGCAAGCATGCCGTTCTTGAGTCCCATGGCTCGCCCCTCGCTGAAAAGCTGTGTGAGCTTACCGATGTTCTTCACCCCGTCCTCGCCCAAATCGTCGCCCAAAGCCAGGTTGATTTGATTGGCCGCGTCGACGAAATCGAGAATGTCCTGTTTGCCGGTAATACCCAAACGTCCCGCGTCTGCCGCCAGGTCGTTGAGTTTCTCGCGCGGGGTTCTCGTGTCTATTTTCTTGAAAGCCTCGTTGAGCTCTTCCACGTCTTGTGCTGCCAGCCCCGTGTATTTCGTCACGCCACTCATGTGCTCCTGCATGTCGGCGTACGTATCGACGAAAGACGATACCCACTGCTTTGCATTGTCAAAGATTTCCGCCACTCCCGTGAACGTGGTGATAGCACCCATCCATTTATTGCCGAAATCAGCCAGTTGGTCTCCTATGCTCTTGTCTTCTTCTACCTCCTGTTGTTTGCGAATCTCTTGCAATTCCTTCTTGGCACTCTTGAGCGCCTCGGTGTAGGCGTCCCACTCCTCCGATCCGCGTTTTACGGCGCCCGAATTGAGCTCAGCATTGATTTGGCGAATCGTCTTTTGCAGCTCCTTCGGCGTCTGCTTGTCCATGCGTCGCAAACCGTTTGTGAGCGCTTCCACACGGTTCTCCGAGCGCTCCAACTCTCGAGTGCTCTTTCTCAGCTCTGAACTCAACCTTTGGAGCATTTCGACGGTGCGTTTCCGCTGTGCGTCTGTGGTGTGTTTGTCGCTCAATACCTGCTCCGCTTGCTGCTTCTGCCGGTTCAGCTCTTCCACCTTCTTTCGGAGTTGCTCAATATTCTCCTTCGCGTCTTTGTCGTTGACGTGGAGTTCGATTATCTTGATGTCTTTTTCTACCATAACAGAAAAATAAAAGCGGTATCTGACCTTTTGCGTCAAAGATACCGCTAACCGTTCATAAGGAAAATGACAATTTTAGTCTCCCTGTTCCCCTTTTATGTGGTCTGGTCTAAACTATGGAATCGAATACTCCGGCGAACTCCTTACCAATGTCGTTTGACAAGCGTCTATTCAGCACCTTCTTCGATATATCCCACGACACAGAGAACCACGGTCTGCGCTTTCTCGTGGCTCCGAGCCCCCGTTTGGCTCTCTCCACGGGGTCTAAAAATTTCAGGTCGCCCCCGTTGTCTCTTTTGTAGCCCTTTCCTGTACCCGCGTCGACATATATTCCGTATTCCACGAAACGATATGCGGCTTGCATGGCAAAGCCGTCGGGTGCCACGCTGAAAGCCTGCTGGTGTACGCTGCGTTGCAACGTTCCCGTGCGGTGAATGTTCATTGTCACGATCCGATCCGTCCAAATTCTCACCATCATATCATGCCACTCTCGTGCAAAGGTGGCAAAGTCCTTTTCTTCTTGTTTGTCCATGGCGCCTATTCATTCCACTCGGTGGGGTTGAAAGAAATGTCCACCGGCTCGTCTACATAAAACATGAAGTAAAGCCCGGTGCAATCGTTGAGAAATACCCCTCCCATCTCTCGTGAACGAATGCTTTTCATCTGCACATATAGTCCCTCTTTGAGGAATCTCGGCTCGTCTCTGAGGAGCCCGGACTGAAATTGTCTGAGGAGTTCACGACACGTTCCCATCTTTTCTCGTCGGTCTCGTTCGTTGTCGTGTTCGTATCGCATGAGCAGAAAGACGGTGAATGCCTTTCGCTTGAACCACCCTCCGCTATCGAGAAAGGTTTCCTCGTCGCAAATGTCATCGACTGCGACAAAATTGGCATCACAATCGTAGCGGTTGAGCACACTGTCCAGGTGGTTAACTCCCGAACAGGATACGGTGCAAAATTGTAGGTCGCTTGCCATTCGGTTGCGCCGGCAAAGGTCTTCGAAATAGTCGTGGAAATCAATCATGGTGGAATTCTTTTTTGAATAGTTGAGGAGCTATGCCCAATTGGACGAGGGGATATATAGCCCGCCCCCGCGGGTTGGGAAACGCTCGCAGCCTATATATAGCGTATCCCATGCGTCCGATCCGTCGGTGCGCGTTTCGAGTCGGTCTTCCTCTGTCTCTGCGAGTTTCTCCCCGCGTTTGTCCTTCTTTCCGTTGTAGACGCCCGCTAACTGCAACGAGACGAGCAAATCAGCACAATTCTCTTCGTTGATATAGGGTTTCAAACGCCCCTGTCCCTGAAAACCTCGGTTGATGAGTAGGTGCTTTTCGGCGTGATTCATCGGCTGCCCGATGTAGACGCTCTGCACGTTTCGTTTGCGTTTTCTGAGCGTCTGTTCGATGACGCGGCGAAAGTCGATATCATTGACGGCGTAATTCGAACCGATTGCCGTGCTATCGTAGTAGAAAATCACCTCCTTGTTCGGTCGGCGTTCGTAGTAGTCGCAAAAATCATTGACGAGTTCGACCAGTTTACGCTCGTACTTGACGAAAAAGCACTTGACCGTGTTCATTCTTCCCATGTCCTCGTCCACTTGTCCCACCACCAGCCAGTTGATGTTTCGGTTGAAGTCGAATGCAATGCAAAGCGGTGCGTCCGGTATGAGGTCGTCGTCCACTCGGCTATCGCGTGTTTGGGTGATTTCCCCGAATTGGTATTCCAATGAGTCCAGGTAGTTGAAGTTGGCGGCCGTATATAGATGAGCTTCTGTCATGGACGAATAGAAACCATCTTGCAGTAATCGGACGGGTTGGCAAAGCACCGACGTCTGAAATACAAGCGGCGGCAAATCTCGCTTCATCTGCCGAATGTAGGCCTCTCCGAGCACCTCAATGTTAGTCAGCGTGGAATAGGTCCCAAAGAAGAGCGCGTGCTTCCTGAATTGCGAAAGTAGCTTCTCCAATCTTGCAACTCGTTTCGGAATGTAGTCCGGTATGTTTGACACCCCCTCTGCTTTGATTCTCGCGATGTGCCTTTCACGCTCCGCCTTGAGCGTCAAAATTGTGGTGATCAGCTCCCGATCCATTTTCTCCTCGAAGTTGAGAAACCACGATCCCTCCTTGGTGATTGGCATATCGGATGTAACGATCATTCCATGGTGAAGCGGTTGGTCGCCAAACTCGCGTAATTGTCCGCGGTTGGCCAAAAACGTCTCGTCCTTGAGTCGGTCGTACTTTACAAACTTGGCCTCGTCGATACACAGGAAGTCGAACGATTTGGAATTGGACGTGCCTTTTCTGTCCTGCGAAACGATTTGTGCGATGGCTCCGTTGTAGAACGAAATAATGTGCTCCCAGTTGTGCGGTTCGATGAGTGGTTTCGGCCAATTGAGCGCCTTCGGTGGTTTTCTTCCGATACACCAATGCACGTCTCGCTTGTATCCCCATGCCTCCCAGTGCATTGTCATCGACGGCAAAGTGTTTGTCATGGCGCGAATCGCATTGGGCGCCACGATTGCCGCGGTGCATCTTGGCATGGATTGAAAGGCGTTGAGCAAAACCGTGGCTTGCACCACACCTTTCCCCGTTCCACGTCCCGCTATGGCAAAGGTATCTTTGGCCCCCACTGCAAGAACTTCCCTCTGCATTCGGTTCAGATAAATCTTCATGTTCCCATTTTCTGCATGGTTATCCGCGCTTCTCTCGCCTTCGCATTGAGTTCTGTGAGGGCGCGATGGGTTTCTGTTTTGAGCACGGCGGGTTCTTTGGTGATGTCTCCCGCCGTCAAGGCTCTAATCTGTGCGTCTGTGCTCTCCCGTTGGCGTTCTGCCGGCGAACTGTCATCATAGTCCTCGGCTCCCGCCGGTATGCGCCGAAAGAGCTCGTCGTATCTTGTAGCCAGTTCCGCTTTGAGCCCCGTCCACCAAAATATCACCGCGTAACGTTCGGCGGGCGAAAGATGAATGTTCAATGCGTACTCGTCTGCCGCCGTGCGGTATAGGAATTTCGCCATTTGCTCAATCGGTTCCTCTATCTGCGAACTGATCCAACTTTGGAACAAGTTCTCGCAAATGAGAAAATCGCCGAATTTAAGCCTTTCGTCGAACAAATGTGCGTCGATGGCTTCATACTTCCCGATATGTGCGGGGCGTATGGCCGTGGTGGGCGGTTCCTCCAACCACGCTAACTCCTCGGCCGCGCTCAACAAGGTATAAGGAGAAAGCACTTTCCAGATGGGTGGATTGGGTCGTTCGAACGCAAAGCGGCGCAAATACCTCAACTGTATCTCTTCGACGGTGAAACGTTCGGCCGCCATGAGTGCGCAAATGTAGAGCAGTTCCCTTTCAGACAAGGCCTCCCAGCCTTTTGGTATGCGCACTTTCAGCGTTTCAGGAAAAAAAGAAGGTGGGGTGGTCTGCTTTGTTCTCATAGAAACCGCTATGTCGTGCCCTGTAGGTAGCCGAATTGGTGTACTCGGGGATCGAGTCGGCAAAGATCACCAAGGAGGCTCTGAGGTTTTGGCATGCTTTATGGGTCGGCCCCGCTGTCATATCGCGTGCCATGAGGACGCGTCCCCTTTCCAAGAGCGTTTTCATCGCATGTTGTCGCGGTGAATTGTCGTCTGTGCGAAACTCTCCTCCCTTTCTCAACCAGTTGAGCATCGCTTCGTAGAGTTCGGGCGAAATCTCGTGCAACACGTGAATCGTTCCCTCGTGGCGCTGTGGTGCCAAACGCGCGTATTCTCTTGCAAAAACTTCGCGTTCTTCGCACAAAACTCCGTATTTTCTCAGCAAAGTCGGGGTGTAAAGAAAGGAGTCCACCATGTCCTGTGCGTTGCTCGTCTCGTTCCACGCCGTGCTCAAGGCTTTTGTCCTCAATTCATCGAAGACATCAGAACACTCTTCGTAGAGTTGCCTCTGCAGTGCGTCGACTCTTGCTTGTGAGGCGGGGCTTTTTTCGGCCGTCGAGATGACTCCAAAGCCAGACCCTGTAAGAATCAAGTCGAGACTTCGGACGGCGTTGTGTGCCGCCGCCAAACAAATGTATCGTTCTCTCAGTTCACTCAATTCTTCGTAGGGTGCAAACTCCCCGGTGCGGTTTTCGTAGAGTTCCAATTGTGGTACCATTTTTCGATAAACGCTATCGGTTGCGTCTCGGAAAGCGGGTACGAGCGCGTCGAATTTCTGTTTGGTGATGATACTCATGACTGTGTAATTTTAGCGTCCCGGTGTTCGTCGAGCGTGGTTAATTGAATCATTGGCAGTGTTGGCGTTCCGCGAAAGCCATTGTAAGCAAAGCACAAGCGCAAAGCCGTGAGGAGAATGTCCTTCATGGGCTTGAGCAGCGCCTGTTTCATGGTGTAGAGTTCACGCTTATCCGACCCGCTGTTGTTGGTCTGCGCCTTCCCCGGTACTGCCCCCACCATGTTGGGGTGTACGCCAAAAGCAAAGCAGATGGTATTTGCCGCCGCTTGCACGTCCTCTGCCCACTCTCCGCCTTCTTTCTTTCCGTCGATAAGTGAAACACGTACATCATGCACCTCATGCCCGTCGGGCGAAACATAGAACGACGAGATCCAAACCTTGTTCGCATTGGCCAAACCCGAAAGGAAGTTGCGTATGTTCTCCTTTTCTCGGTGAATACGTTCTGCTATTTTCTCGGCGTCGGTGATAAACTCTTCCCGGCAAATGCGCTCGTAATAGTCGCGTTGAATTTCCACCAGGTATCTCACGCTTGTATGGTTTCTCAGCTTTGCCCGCTTTCCCACCGAAATCAGCCGTTTCTCATCGTAGCTTCCTCCTCGTAGAATCGACGACCAGTAAGGAACCGGGTAATATTGACATCCCGCCGTTGGGAATCTTGCTGCGACGGCAAATTTTCGTTCGCGGGTCGGTGTTCGTTTCCGCCCCGTCTTCGGGTCGGGCTCCTGCCCCATTCGTACTTTGAGATCACCTAACGGGTCTCTCATATTGAGCAGTGGAATCTTCTCAATCTCTTCGGGTTTGGGACGGTTTGCATGCCAGTTGGCATAATAGACAAACGGAATATTTCCATATTGGTCGGCCTCGGCAAATCGACAATAGGGGGCTTCTTTGTGCACAATTCTGTTGATGAGTTTGCCGTCTGCCGAAAGGATGATCACCGAAACCGCGAAATAATAGAGCTGCATATCCGTGCTCTGATCCAAGACATACATGGGCAAAGCCTGTCGTGCACTCCAAGTCTCTGCTGCTCGATCTGTTTCTCCGGTGTGAATACCCGCTCCATACAGTGCAGTGACATTGAAATTCAAGCACTGCGCCGTGACCTCGTCGCCGTCAATCAGTCGTTTCAGTTCGTATGGCAGCTGATCATCGGCGCCAAACGGAATATATTTCTCGGTTGCGCTGCCCGGCAAAAGTCTCGACTTGGCCGCTCCCACCACCGTGTCAAAGACTTCGGTGGTGTCTCCCACTTCCGCGATCACCGCCTGCACGCCTTCGGCGTTGAGTGTCCAAACTTCGTGTGTCGTGTCCATTACAAATAAATCTTCATGTCGTCAATCTCGAAAAGTGTGTAGTTGCAAAATTCGCGTATCTCTCCCGATGGGAGCAGCAGCACGCGCGTGTAGCGCCGTTTGTTGTGTTCCCCTTGATAGATAGCACGCGAATACAAAAGGATCTCCCCCGTCGCCATTTTCCACACTTTCAGCCGGTGCGGTTGCCGGTCTCTGAGCAATCGCCGTGCTTCCGCGTGGTGGATACGTTTCGGATACATTCTTTGTTCGTTCTTACTCATAGCTATTGTCAAAACTATCGTCGAAAATCTTATATCGTTTGCCGGTCGTGGTGGTCTCGGTGGCGGGGCTTTCCTCCTCCACACGAAATTTCACCGTGGCGTGGTTTATCTTCGTCGTGTCGTCGGTGCATTTGATTTCAGCTTCCACCGGCATGATAGGCGTTCGCATGGGCAAAAGCACCACCTCGTCGGCTTGCGTCACGCTTTCCACCTGTCGGGTGTCTGTTCCCAGGGGGGTGAAATAGCATGTGATTGTCACTTCGCTCTCCGTCTCGTAGTTGTGTCGACGCCCCGCGATCCGCGCGGTCTTATAAGTGGGTTTCGCATTGCGCTCCACGGTGCCAAAAGCATGCACGGTGTCTGCCACTCCGAAATCATTCCGAAACTCAATCTCTGCCCCTCCGCCCTGTGAGGTGTTGGGCGGGGCGATTTCGTAGCGTTGTCGGCGCGCTCCACATGCAGCGGCGTAATGACAAAGCACGGCGCCCGCTTCGGGTGGATTGAGTCGGGCGGGTGAAACGTCTACCACGTTGGCCCCGTCCTTTTGTGAGGCTGCAATGCTCTCGGTGTGCTCCACTGCGCCGTGCGCTGTCCACCAAACGCTCGAAATCGCCACGGCCGTCTCGCTTCCCACCCATGCGAGGCGTTCCGTTGCCGCGCGGTGGGTCAATTTCACCAGCGGGGCGAATGTAAGGAACGAACGTGCCGTAAAAGCCGCGGCGGTTTCTCCCATGTGGCTCTGCACCGGGATCACTGTCGATGTGATCAAAGTCGTGCGATTGCTGTCCTTGATCACCTCCAACTTCACCACTGCAATCTTCCGCTCTGCGCGGTCTCTAATCAATGAGCCGGCGTCGTGCAGTGTGATTTGTCCGTTTATGGGGCGTAACGTCAAATCAAGTGCCGGGTGCCCGTTTACACTGATTAAGCACCGCAAAGGCGTGCTCGTTGAAATGGTCAACGCCTCCCACTCATCGGGAAACGTCAATTGAGGAATCGACGAAAGGAGTTGCATGTTTCAATGGACTATATCGAAAAGATTACCGTTTACGTACAAAATTCACCAGACCAATCCCCGTCACTACCACCATGAACACACTGAACCAATTCGTCCCTTCCTTTTCCTTCTCCTTCTTATCTGTGGTCTCGTGGTGGGCGGTTTCGATCAGTGCCCCCATCTTTTTCCATACGGTGTCCGTTCGCACATGCCATCGTTCTCTGAATCGTTCTTTCACTATGGTCGCCCCCTCCAGATATACGCTGTCATGCAAGAAAACGCTATCTCGCGTATTCTTCAATAGGAGCAGCGTGTCAGTCTGCCGCGACTTTACGGTGTCGTGCACCGTGATTCGGTGCTCGACGGTGCGTGTCGTGGTGCAACTTGCCAGCCAAAGGCAAAGCCCGGCGCAAAGCAGATACAGCACAAGCGGTGCTGCTGATTTGATCCTGTTCCTTTTCATATTATCCTGTAAATGAAAGCGCCTCTACTCTCGTGATCCAGCCTTTGATGAACTTCTTTTGCCGTGGGTTGTTCTTCACGATGAGCTGCAAAAACCGCAAACGCTCCGCTTTTAGAGCGGCAAACAACGTGGCGGGTGGCGTGGCGTTGGCAGAAGACAATGTTTGTGCCCCCATGATTCCGTCGACCTTCACAGCCAGCACGCGTTGCAATGCTTTTATACCATGTGCTCCACTGTGAAAAGTAAAGTCTGCCAGCATCATCGCCACAGATTGAGATTTCAATTCGTCGGCTTTGCACCGCTTCCAGAAATCCTTCTCGACGATGTCCCTCCACTCTTCGTAGGAAAGGGCTTTCAATTCCTTGACCGTCGGGGCGGGGCGCCCGTGTTGCTTTCTCCAAGCGGTGAAAGCCGCCAGTGTCACCCCGATCATTGTTGCCCCTCCGCGGTCGTCGGGGTCGTTGGCGAAACCTTTGACCTGTGCCTTCTGAAAAAGTTTGTCCGTCGAAAGGTTCCGATCCGCCACCCCCGCCTCAAATCGCAGTAGGTGGCGCAAAAAAGGATTGATGTCTGTCATATCAGTCTTCTTGTGGTTTAATACTCGTGTCTGTTCTTGAGGCAAAACCTTGAATCTCAAAAATTGGCACATGAATTAAGCTGTTTCGGCTATCCTCTTCAATGAGTCCGCGGCGGTCCCGTCCTTTGAAAGCGCGCCCTGCGTCGTCCATGTCCGCCATATATTCCAAATCGAAATCAATGAAGTAAGTCGTCCCCGTCGCGATCTTCTTACCTCCTCGGAATCTCCAAAGGTCAATCGCGTATAGCGTAACCGTTCTCGGGCGTTTGCCCACGTTGATCTTGAATTTTTCGTTTTCAACACGGATGTGGCAAACTTTCGAACAGTACCAGCCGTCTTCGACTCGGGTTGCGTTGATATCGCCGATGGCTGCGCCGTTGTCATCGGTCAATGCACTCTCCGGTGTGGCCGTTGTGGAGAAATTATTTTCTAACGGGTTGAACCAAAAAGCCGCTGGGTAATCTTCTGTCGGGGTGGATGTGCGCGAACTCTCAAAGATTTTGTACATGGTGCCGTCGGCTCTTCGGAATTCACTCCAACCTTCGGCGTAATATGCGCCGTGTCCAAACCAATACAGTGGATGACGTGCGCCGTTGTCTGCAAAGAAAGGACTTTCGACCTTCAACTCCTCGATGTCTTGATCATTCCTATTATCCACGTCCTTCCTCAACCACTTGTAAAGTTGAGTGATGGTCGTGAATCTTGTTACGCGAATCATCTGCAACGGCGTCCATACGCCCGCCACTCGGCGTGCATTGGCAAAGATCCCCCAAATCATAGAGCAGCGCCCCCGTTTCGGGGTCGAAGCATTGCAGAACGGGGAATCGCCGTTTTTGAGAGTCAGACCTATATCCAAAGACTAAACCGGGGTGCTTACAACCGGCGGCGTAAAATCTCATTTCCGCACCGGCGGTAACCATGCGATCTTGCGAAATGTTGCCCGTTGCAATCTTTCCGATTTGTGCCGTTCCTGCGAGCAGTATGCCGGTGCTTACCAGCTCGAACGAGTCACCCTTTTTCCAATATGGTGAATTGGCACCGGGGCGTGTATCGTTTCCCGCTTTGGTATGCGTGCGGGTGCAGCGATATGTTTCTTGTGTCCCCGCGGGCGTCAAAATTGTGACCACGTCTTCATAACCTCCTCCCGTCTCGTTGCGTCCATGAAATACCGTCCCGTCCGCAAACGCGTCCCAAAAACCACGATATTGCACGGTGGCGCCTACTTTGTCGTTTTCTGACAAGCACCATGGCGTGGCCGTTAAGCCCTCTTCCAACTTGGGAGCGCAAAATAGCACCTCGTGTCGCTGTGTGTTGTCGGCGTTTTTCAGCCAGCAGCGTAAATAAGCGCGGTTTTCTTCTCCGGGTCTTGGCGTCCTCGCCTTAAATGAAACCGAGACTCTTTGCCACTCTCCGGGCTTTGCAGCCGAAAGGCGAAAATGCTCGCCCGAATTAGGAAAGACAATCATCCAGCCGGTATTGTCACCACGAACATAAACTGAAAATGTGTAGTCCAGTCCTGCTACCAAATCCACCGGTATGCGCTGCGAGAATTGCGCGTATTCCTCGCCCACGGCGCCGCGTTCCACCACCGTTCTCAGCACTCCACACCCTGTAACGGCGGGCTGTACGTCTTTCGCCGTCTCAGTCTTGGCATGTGTGCCGTTGAGTCCCGATTCCCATGCTCCGTCTTGATGAAAATCGGTCCCGTCAAGCAGATTGGGACGCGTGGGTTCAGCTTCGGCTCCGTCTTTTGCTAATCGTGTAACCAATCGGACTGCATTCCGTTTGCTGTCCCCGTCCGAATAAACCACCCGCTCGTACGTCCAAAGCCACGGCGTTTGCGGCGTTGGCACGGACGGTTTGCTGCTCCAACCGCGGACGCCGTCTTCGGGGGCTGTGCCGTCGGCCGTGAGCAGATAGAACGTTTCGATGTGGTCAATGCCGCGGCCGGGGTTGCCTTTATCGCCGGGGTCGCCTTGATTGCCTTTCACCTTTGCCCAGGCATAACGCTGCGGGGCCTTCGACGCCTCCTCTTTAAAGTCGGTGTAGATCCCGATGTAGTCAAAAGCCGCTCCGCCGGGTGTCGTGGTGAAATCCACTTTTCCGTCTACACTGTTGGCGTAGGCCGTGTGCGTGTGGCTTGTCAAACCGTTCTCGCCCGGGTCGCCCGGCAAACCTTGTTTGCCTTCCACCTTTGTCCACTGATAGGCCTCCGGTTTGGTGGGGTCGGGTTCATTCTCGTCGACACACACGCCGATATAAACAAACTTTCGACCGGCGGGGTTCGCCGTGGTGAAGTCCTTAAACGCTTCGTCGGCCAAACCGTTGGTGTGGGCGATGTGCAAGTACGTCGTTCGGCCGTTGTCTCCGCGGAATTGCGTCCAAACGTAGCGCGCGGGGTCCGACGAGGCGGCGGGGTTCTCGTCGGTGTAGATACCCATATAAAAGGCGTTCGTGGGCGAAAAGGTGAGCCCGCTCCCGTCGCTGTGCTGTGAATAGGCGATGTGCGTGTAGCTGCTCTTGCCGGGGTCGCCCTTTCGGTCGTTCTCCGACGTCGTCCACTCGGTGGGCGTGTCGCCGATTTCGAGTTTAGGAGCGGCGAACCAGACGGTTGCGTTCTCCTCTTGATTGAAGAGCAACATATAGACTCGTATCGGCTTTCCTCCTACGTCTCGCGGCGTCGTAAATTTAAGGACATTGCGCTGCCACCCTTCTTGCCCTTTTACGATGTCTTTACCAGCCCAGGGGCGCGATTCCAAATTGGGTGCCACGATAATTGCCGCTTGCCTTAAATCCGATGTGGCTCTTACCCAAACGCTTAATGTGCAAATTGTATTCGGCGGCAAATCGTATGATGAAAGTTCTTGAGAGATCCCGGCGTAATCATGTTCTCGCAAACTTTTCACTTCAAACTTAATCGCCCTTGTCCCTACTACCGGGCTAAATAGCCCGTCTTCAAAAACGCCCTCAATTTGTTCGGAATCCCACCCCTTTATTCCTTCTTGAAAAGAACTATTATCTATAAGGTTCGTTTTGTAATTCCCCCCGTCTTTCCCGTCCTTCGGTCTCGCTTGAATGAGCGTCCAGTGAATAGAGTTCGGCGTCGGAGGTTCTGTTGTACCTTTGGATTTCGTTGTGGTGCACCTCCACCGGGCCCCTTCTCGCCATACGTCGCTGATCTCAAAGCGTTTCGTTTCCGGGTTCCGTGTCCCCCCGTAATACTTTGCTCCTTTCTTCCAGTTGCCCCGATCCACAATTTCAGGAATAGGGCTTGCCTTTGCGTCGAGTCGAATGATGTCTTGTACCACAAGCCCCCGTGCAAATAGATAATCATCGTTTGTGTCAACGACTCCTGCCAGTTCCTTTTTCAGGAATTCGGGCAAAGAGCCAAAGGCTGCTCGATGGTTCTCCGGCGTAATTTTCGGCGCCGTCACTCCCTGCAAATGCACAATGCGTCCCTCCCTTGATGAGAGATACAAGCATGATCTGCGTTCTGCAATACTCGTGTTACCCCACCGTGCGAGATTCATTCCCTCGCACGGCTGCATATTTGCTCCGCCGGGAACGTCGGCGTTGTCATACAAAGAGCAAGTAATCGAGTTTTCGTTGATGTCCACGCTTTCGACTCTGAGCCATGCCACGGCGTAAATCGCCGTCTCGGGCGTTGGCAAAGGCGTGTTGGGGCGAAAGGCTCTGACGGCTGCCGTGCTTACGATTCCTTTGATCACGTCATGGACGGCAAAAGCGGTGAAGTCCCCTTCAAATCTGCGTCGCATGGTTAATACCCATTGCGGCCCTCGTTGTTCGACGTGCTCCACCGTGCCGCTCTCAGTCAACAACCAATCACCCTCCATGGCTGTGAGTCGATTGATCTGCATTTCTGCCACTTCCAATTTCGAGCGCACTTTCAGTCGTTCGACTTCGGCCGTGCCGTCGGCTGATATACCGGCGCCACTCATACCCGCTTGGAAATCACCCACGGACAATGCTCCTTCCACGTTGGCTGTGCCCTGCACTTGAATTCCTCTTGATGTCAGTCCTTGGGCAAAGTGGATGGGTGCATGTGCCGTGTCGGGGCGAATCCCTGAAAGATATCGACTGTCAGCGCCTTTTATCAACGCGATGAGATCAATGAGCAGCTGTCCGACGCGTTGCGCCGTATTTGCCGCCTCTTGCACCTCGTCTCTAATTTGTTCGGCGCGCTGTTGCAATGTTTCCATGCTTACTCCTCCTTATCTTCCGTGTTTTTTTCTTCTGTTGCCTCTTTCTTATTTTCCAATTGTTGCTCGAAAGCGTCTGCGATGAGTCGTGCCAAATCGTTTCTATCCTCAATGATGGTGTAAATCGTGCGGTTCTGCTTTTCGATTTCTTCCTTTTCCCAGCACGATTCTCGGATGCTCTTAAATTCACAGATCAGGCAGTAAGCACTCCATACCATGCAGAAGAACGGTGCGGGCAAAAGATAGCACGCCACGATATCGAGTAGAGTCAGCACAAAGAAAGGCACAAAATATCTCATGGCCTTTTTGGCTGTTTTTTTCAGGCCCCTCGATGTCACGGTTGCTCCGCGTTGTTTGGCCTTGTGTACTCCAAAACATAGATCGAGAAACATGGCTACAAGAATAGCAGCCGTGCACAACGTAATGACCGCGGTGTGCGTGTGTGCATGCTCTTTTAGAAAAAGCCAAAGCGTGTCTCGAAAGGCTTCAATTATTTCATTCATTGAATTGCAAATGTCCTCTGTTTATTAAATGATCTCCAGCATGGGAAAAACCGACGTCCACGTAATGTTTACCACTACCACCGTGGGCGAATTGAATTCTCCGGGGTGATGCTGCTCTGTGGTGAAGAGCGGGTCGGTCGGTCCCTTCCCACCCACTAACCAGCGCGTCCCCTCGGCGTCTGTGAGTAGCAGTGCCGCCGTTGTTGTGAGCGGGGTGTGGCAGTGGGTCGTCACTGTGATTTTAGTCGTGTAAAGCCTTAAGCCGTCTTCGACACTTTCTGTCGTGTCGGCCTCTGCTATATTGGTCAAGCACCACTCTTCGGCGTTCGGCGCCCGTCCCACGAACATGGCTCTGTGCCCGTCGGGTGCCACCGCCACATTGGTCGTCTTGACGGCTGCGGCTGTAATCGCTTCGACGCGATATAAGAATCTTCTCATGTGTCGGTCTCGTTTTCGATGTCTTCAAATTCCACGTCGTGTGCTTCAGCCTTGATGTATCGTGCAGTCAATTTTTTCACCAGCTTGTCCACGTCTGCAATCGGATCGAAACCTACTACCGAAACGTCGCCTGTAATTTCCAAGAAAGGAGGTGTAATCGTAGAGTAGTCGGGTGCCGTCGCTTCGTCTTTGTCCAGTCGCATAAACTTTCCCTGTGCGTTGACGAGTTGCGCCATGGCGCGTGCGTCTCCGTTGATGCGTGCCGTGTTCCAAGCCTCGTCCAATCTTTGTCGAAATTGCCAGCGCTCAAAGTCCACGGTGCTCTGATTCATCGCGCCCAAACAGAACTTGATGATCTTGAGATCTTCGTATGCCATGGACTTTCCGATGCGATACCTTCGAATGATCTCAACGACGATATCCTTGTCCAGTAATCTCGGATGAGCCAGCCAGTGGTTGTAAATATCCCTTAGCCTGATCATTCTTCCCCGCGTGGTCTGCGAAAGTCCCGCCTCCTGCATTTCTCTCTCATCAGCAAAGAGAAATTTTTGTGCGGTTTCGATCAGTGCCAAATTCATAGATCAAGAAATGCCTGTTTGAGGTATTCCGAAACCTTTTCTGTCGCGCTCGGTGATCCCGCTTCCATGTATTCGATGTTCCTTTCTCGGATTTCAAGCGCGGTTTGCGCTCTGATGCGTCGAAATGCTTTGGACACGGGCGTATTCGGATCCTCGATATTATCACGCAATATGACCTCGTCCACGTTCATGAGCACTGCAATATCCGCGATGGGTGTGAGTGCGCGAACCAAGCGCTCGAAGAGTTCGCCGTCAATCTGCTGTATTGATCCGAGATGCTCGGAGTCTTTCCAATTTTCTTCGCACATATTCTGCAATTTCCCCCTTGTTTGTAATGAAATAGACCTCGTTTCTTGTGCCTCTCGTCCCGTTTTGCGATGTGACGATGGTGCAAGTTTGTTCTTCGCCGTCCACGACGACTACTTTTGCATGATTGGCACAATAGCAGACTCGGTCAAAAACGGTTGTTGTGAGTGTATTTGTTCGTGCGGTCTTTTCTGCGGCTTTGAAATCAAAAAAGAGTTCGGCGCGTTTAATCCTTCCTCTCTTTTTGAGCATGTGGATTTTTCTCACGAATTCCTCACCCACCGAAAACGACATGATTTTCAAATCGGCTTTCCCCGTGAATTCTGTCAATTTCTCGATGATCTCTCCCAGTTGCAACCTGTCTGTGATGAAGAACTGTGTCGGTTCCTCTCTCGGGTCGTGTATTGTTGGTTTGTCTTCTGTTGTGTGCATGAGTTTGTTTGCTTAGAAGAAACGGGGCGAACATACTCTCAACGTCCGCCCCGTCAATCTAATAAACAAGAAAATCGTTTTATTGTTCACCTTCGGTCGTGGGCTCTATGTCCACCCCTAAGGCGTTTATTCGTTGAGCGAAATCGGGTTTGAAACTTCCACCTGTTTCTGCAACGAATGCCATTCTCTCGGCGATTTGCCTGCGTTCATTTTCAACCTCTGCCTCGTCGATTGTTTCAGCCTGTAGCAGTGTTTCGAGTTTAGCTACGTGTGTTGAAATGAACTTCCTTGCCGCTCCCACTCGTTTGACTTCGTTGCCGGGCTCCGGCGCTTCATCGACTGCTTCCACCGCTTCTTCTTGCGACATATCGGAATTGTAGTTGTCATAACGTTCCCAGCCGTCGGTGTATTCTTTCACAAGCGGCTTTAGCACCTTGAGCTTTTCGTAGCGATCACAAGCCGGCGCGTTCTCCATCTGCTGCAATTCTGTAAAGATTTGCTTGATCTTCTCGAAGAGTTCACCACCGCGTTCATAGATAGCCCGAATTTCTTCAGGTAGTTCGTTGTGGTCGCTGCGCTTTCCGCGATGTGCCGGTGCTGTGTCATCTGTCTCTTCCGGTGCGTCTTCACTTTCGTCTTGTCGCGTCGTGATGATGTTCTGCACTTTCGGAATCAGCTCGCTATCCATTTGGCGAACGCTCTCCATGGTGTGGCCGTCCAGCCGAATTTGTAGGAATTTCTTTAGGTCGGTTTCCACATGGTCGTGTGCCGTTTCCGGGCGTATCATTGCCAGTTGGTAAATATGTCGGTTGCCATTGATACGCAAAAGCAGTTCAGCCCCTTTTCTCACGTCGCGTTCTTCGCGTGGGGTTTCTAACCAGTCAGCGATGTCCTGTGTGAATGCTTTATCCATGGCTTCCGCTTGCTACGGCTGTAGTTACGTCGTCGTTGGCTCCCGAAATGTTGCCCTCGTCCACTTCGATTTTACCGGTGTAAAACGGTGCGGGCGAAATGTCTCGTGAAGTGATTTCGATCACCGTTCCGCCGCCGGAATAGCCCTCGCCGGTTGACAACTTTGGTTTTACCTCTGTGTCGTACATTTCCGAACCAAGCAGTCGGCATTTTCCATTTCGCTGAACGATGATAAACACAAAGTGATCTTCAGCTGCCAGTTGGCAAAAGCCCGTGACGGCCTCTTCGATTCCGGGAAAAGTCAAAGTGGCTTTGTTCTCATAGAGCTTCGACGGATATTCCCCGGTAAGATCAGACTCCATTTGTCCCTTGCTGTCGATCAGGTCAATTTTTTTCCACTTCTTATCGGCCTTCAGCACGAAATCTCCATTGAGCGTTGCGAGTTTTTCCATGGTGGCTCCACTGTCTGAAATATTGAGACGCTTGGGCCACTTGACGATGTCTCGCTTAGCGATATAATACATGTGATTTCTCAAGCCCGGCTGCACTCGACTGCCTTGGCAGTGGATGAGACTCTCTGTGAGAGTGGGTAAACCGTTGCAATTGTTTGGCATAGTCTTATCGTTTTAGTGTTATGCGTGGATTTTACCCACAAAGAGGCTTTCTTTTGCGATGGTTTCGAACTGCACTCCGAAATACATTGTTGCCACAAAGGACGTCAGGAACTCGTGGTATTTTTCGATTGCAATATTCTCATCAGCCATTCCGGCGCCATATCCGTAAAGCATATTTTTCTTTGTGGACAAGTGCACATATTCCGACCCTTTTTTGGACGCCAAAGGAACGAGCTCGCACAAATTTTGAGTTCCCTCGAGGAATGTTTTCGAGTACTCATGGTTGTAGGGCGTAGAACCGAAACGGGTGGCGTAATCGCGATTGTAGGCGTTATATACAGAATGAGGAATAAACAACTTCGTCTCAACAGCCTGCAGTTCCGGTGCCGCTCCTTCGTAGAAATTCATCAACAGGTCGACTGCGTTCGTTTTGGAAAATGCTTCTGGAAATTCGTGGAGATTCCCTTGCGCTGCTGAAATGCTATTCGTGTCAATTTCTTTTTTCGTAATTGTATCAAAGCCGTCGAACAGGTCTTGGGTGTCGTCTCCCGAATCGTTACGCGCGGCCGTCCAAATTGCGGCGTTGAGCTTCTTTCCAAGTTGTGCAGATAAGAAAGTCAGCACCTGCAAAACCAATGCAGCTTTGGTCAATTCTTCACCTTGTGCGGTGGCCTCTCCCCAAACCGTTTTAGCTGCTTCGTTCAGATCAAATCTCTTCACGACTGATCCAAGATAAGTTTCCAGTACACGGGGGGTGATTTTCACGCCCGTGTCGTCTACTCGTGTAGCTTTGTAAGGACCGAGTTCAATGTTTCCGGTCAACTGCCCGATCACTTCGCGCCCTGCAACTCCCGGGCGGCCCGTGAAGTGTTGCAATGTGTCACTGCACGAGATGACCGGTGTGATCAGCAGTTCTTTTTGGAAAGTGGTCGCTGATTTTTTGAGATCAGCGTCCGAAATATTTAGGTATCCCATATTCGTTGTTGTGTCAGTTTTTCAATGCCTTGCCCCCTACGGCTATTCTCTCTCTTAGGAACGTGCGTCTATCAATGTCAGAGTAGCCCCTTGATCTTTTCAAGTTGTGCCTTTGCCACGGCGGCGGCTTTTGCCACAGAATCTTCTCCTTTGTTATCGGCGGTGTCGTTCACTTTTCCTGTTTCTGCACCGTCAGCATTCGCCACGGCTTTTGCCTCTTCTTTCATTGCTTCAATTGTTGACTTCAATTCCTTGACTTCCTTTTCTAAGTCTTCGGCTCGAGTCTTCTCTTTTGAGGCCTCTGCCAACGCTTTGTTTAGCATTTCAGCTTGTGCGTTTGACAGCATGACGCCCTTTTCATTGGCTTCCATTTTCTCAACTCCCAAAGCATTGAGCAAATCAGGGTGTGTCGTTTTATCCATAATCAAGCAATTATTTTCAGTTGTACTTTTGTTTGCCGCCTTTCCGATTCCGAATTTCGCCAGCACTCGCTCAATGATAGTTGGCTCGCTTACAATATTGAGCGGTGGCGCCGGCAAACCGTGTGCATTGCACATGGCCGTGACCATTGCCGTCATACCCGTCTCCGGTGTCGTGGTGTCTTCGTAATTATCAATTTCGTCCACGAGCCCGTATTCCAGCGCCTCTTGTGCAGTCAACCAACGCTCTTCTTTCATAAGCTTCTCCATCTCTTCCACGCTTTTCCCTGTGCGTTTGGAATAGATTTCAGCTATTACTTTGTCGAACGTCGTAAGCATTTCATTGAGCTGCTTGAGTTCTTCATGTTTGTCGTCGATGTCTTCTTTCTGTACTCGTTCGAAGTAGAATAAAAACGACGATGCATTATGCACAAGCATAACAGCTTCGGGTGCCATCACGATACGACGTGCCCCCATGGCTATGATAGTGGCTGCAGATGCCACCATGCCATTCAAATAAGCCGTCACGTTCGAATGTGCTCGAAAGAGTGTACAGACGTCCAACCCATCAGAAAGCGATCCTCCCAGAGACGAAATTCGGACTTTTATTTCTCTTTCGGCGTATGGTTGCATAGCAGCCCGTACGCTCTCACCGGTGATCCAATAGCCGATTTCGCCTTCAATATTGATGTCGTATTTTCTTGGCATAGCGTTGTGTCTCTTAATGACGCAAAGATAGCCCCGCCCGCGCGGGGAAAAAATGACAAACGCGGCCTAACGGTTTTCTCCGTTTGGCCGCGTTGTTGAAATAGAGAAATCTTCCTCTTAGAGTTTTCGTGCGGGTTCCTACATTCGTCCCGATAGGGCGAATGTAGGCGCGCGAAAACGCAAAGTATTTGTGCGGGTTCCTGCATTCATCCCGATAGGGTGGATGTAGGCGCACAAATACGCCCAAACGGCTAAAAAACAGCTTTTTCAGGGCAAAAGGAAGAGACAAATACCATCGGTTTAGTCTTTTCCGGCTTTGCTTTGCCTGAATATGCTGTTTTTTAGCCGTTTGTTCGCCAAAGGCCGTCACGAGAGTGCGGTCTTTGAGTGAAAGGATCCCCCAGCGCGCTGAACTCTGCGCCTCATGAGCGCATAAAAGAAAATCGGAATATGTGTTAAAATTTACATCATTTCGCACACTCCGATCAAAACAAAAGCAAGCACAAAAAAAGATACGACAACTCTCTAATTAGCAAGCAAATAGCTTGCTTGTTTAGAAAGAAAATCGTATCTTTGTAATGCAATTGAGAGAGGAAGGAACTCTCAAAATTGCCGCTTTCAGCACGAGGCTGTCAGCGATGTTAAACCTTTAATAACGATTCTCATGAAGATCATTGTTATCAAGATTTTCTGCTTGGAATTCTCCGTCGTGTTGAGATGGATTAAGCCTTAAAAGGCTGCCAAGCAAAGGGTGTGGGGCTAAGCCCCCGCCCTACCTTCTTGAGGTTCGTTACACTGCAAAAATACAAACAAAAGTACAATGGAACAAACAAAGCACCCGAAAAATCCACTTGGTAGTGTTCCAAGCAAAGGCCGTCCGCGTACAGTAGCGCGCAAAATCACAATCGGCCTACCGGAAGACGCGTTGAAAATCTATGATAGCTACTTGTACAAGACGGCGTTCGTATCCGACGCGATCCGCTTTTACCACCGCTATTTAGAGGAACAGGCGCAAAATACCACCGAAGAGTAAAATGAACAACGCCCCCACGTCATTTGAACGTGGGGGCGTTATTATTATCATGAAATTCATGCGGTGATGAGTGCCGCGTTTTTCGCGAAATTCGGCGGTAATAAGATCCCTTGTTGTTCAAAGTTCTTTTTCAGCCGGTAATACATTCGTTTGACTGCGTCTCTGTGGGTTATTCTTATGCCATGGCGCTTGCACCATTGTTCCAAATGTTGAGGGGTCAACCTCCCCTCTGCTGCCGTTTCGACAATGAACGCCACCAGGTCTAAGCGAAAAAACCTCTTGAGGTCTCTTACAAAAACGGCTTTGGCCTCTTTCGACAAGTGGTGGTAATGCTCGGGTTTGTGCCTACTTCTGTTTGGGAGCACAACGTTGATCGCCATGCCCCGTTTCCTTTCCTCGTCTCCGGGCGTCTTCTTCCGTTGCGCCACTGCCACCAGCGCGTGTAATAAGTCGTTGTGAGGCGAACGTGCGGGGAATTTTAGGGGATTGCCATATTTATTTACAAGCCAGTCGAACAGGTAGGGCGGTACTACAATTGAAGTCGTTATATCTTTCATAATCAGCTATTTCTATATCACAAATATACGAATTATCCGGGGTTCCACCAAACCAATACACCGCGAAAGTCCGTGCACTTTTTTTCTCATATATGATTTTCGCACGAAATTTGCGTATCATCGTATCAATGCAGATTATCAGAGAGTTAGACGTGATACGGAAATAATCAGCACCCGAAAAAGGTTGGTCCCCGGCTGCAAACGTATCATCGAGGGGCGAAATTCGGTGCTTTGATACGCTTCTCGGTTTTTCTGTATCGTTTCCGTATCATTTCCGTATCACTTCCGTATCATGCCGAATTCCCTTTATTCATCGGTATTCTCTTCTATTTTTTCTCTACATGATACGATGATACGGAAAAATAGTACGATTTCAGCATGTCACATTTTTACGGTTTCCTACCTCTCAGATCATACAGACAGGTTTCCCCGCCAGAAAACACGTAATAATATAAAAAAAAGCAGCCACGCGATTGCATGGCTGCTTATTGCTCTACATTCAGTACGGTAATCTATATGGTGGATCAAATGAATCGTTTACCGGCTCTTCTTCTTCGTGCGCCTTTTTCGAACGTAAATAGATGATGTCTTCCATCTTCCCATCAATTCTCCGAGAAATACGGCCTTGCGAGTTACAAAGTTCGGGCGGGTTAAGCATATAGACCTCTTGGGATAAAGCGACGAACGCCTTTAATTGCTTGACAAACCTTTTCATCGAATACTGGTGCCCTACGTTCCCGGCAAATTTGACGTAATTTTCAAAGGCCAAACGTCTAACCAACAGACAATCGAGGTTGCCACTTTCTTCGGCAAAGAAGGTGGCCGCCCAATCTTCAAAGTTCTCCCCCATGTCCGCCTTGTGCTTTCGTTGCAAGATATTACCAAGTGGCGGTAATATCTTACCGCTCGTGCCCGCTACTTTCAAATAAAATCGACAACATTGCATGAAGAAATTGATATCTCGGTTCCAATCGCTTTCAGGATAATCTTCTGTCAAGAGGTTCCGTCCGAAATCATCACGAATTGATCGATCTTCGATGTAGTCATTCTCGGCGGCGCGTTGGTGATAATAGTCTGAGAAAACCATTGGTAGCAAACGCGCCATTGTCGATGCGTCGAAATCAGTAGGAACATAGTTGGTCGTAAATCCCATTTTCGGAGCTTTTGAAAACGGAATCGTAAATGAGCGGTTGTTCTTCGGGTTGACTGTCAATGAACCGGTTATGATGTCGTAAAATATACCCATCGAAAGGTATTGAGCACAATCGTCCACGAGAATGAAATCAGTGCTTTTGTCTACTTGATCAAAGACGTGTGGGTTATCCATGAGCTTGGGGTTTCGCCCCGAAAGCTTTACCTGCTTCATGAAATGTTCGAATGCTTTGAAAAGAAAGGATTTCCCCGATCTTCCATTACATTCCCCGTCTGATCCGATCTTGTTATCCATGGCTTGCGGCGCCCATGCTCTTGACGGGTCTTTGTGTCTGTGTAGCATGTAGCCTATAGAGAAAATTTTGTTGATGAGATTGAGCTTCTGTTCTCTGATCTCCTCTGCATTCAGTCCTTGCCCTGCAATATCAAAACGGTGTGCTTCATGATACGCCTTCCTTTCTCCTCTCGTTGCAAATGCCTCCTCTATTTCCTTTCTCCAATAGAGCCTCGATGTATTGATCACGTAGCCAAACATAGGAGAAGCCGTGTCTTGAACGTTTATGTCCCAAACGTCTGTCCCTGTTTCATCTTTCGAGCACGTAATCTCAAACATATCTTCGAGCTTTGTAAATCGGTGTGGAATCACATTCTCTTCCCACACATAGTGCCCCAAAGCAGAACCATCAGTGTGCTCTTTGAGTTCGTTGGCAGTAACTTCCACTGCCACGTTCTCCCGATCATTCTTTTTCAAATAGAATATCTGTGAGTCCGCTGTACAGTTTGAAAAATCCAGCTCCACTTCTGCCAGGTTTTCGAGCACCGCTTGTCCGGCTAATTTGGTAGAATTGAGTATGAGATTACGGATATCGGCGTTCAATGCGCGCTCCTCTGCCCAACAGCGAATGAAACGTCTTATATCTCGCTGCTTTATCTCGCGCACCGTCGTCCCTGTGATGTGTACGAATCTTGTCAAGTCGCTATCCTCGTCTTTTAGACAACGATACCCGTTGAGTTCCAAAAATGCTAGTAATGAAACTGTGTCGATCCAATACTCCGTCTTATTCTTCTTCTCATTGACTCTTTCTCTCCAGAATTTGGCCGATGTAGCCATGAGGAGCAGATCCTTGAAATCACCGATTTCACCACGTAGCTCCATCCAATCGCGCAAATCTTTCCGTGGTTTCCCCCGATTGTCTTTGTAGGACGACAACCATTCCGGTAACCAAACAGTTCGCACGTCAATGAATCGCAGTGCCATCTCAACTCCCTTTTTACGCCCTGTAGCGTCCAGGTCGGGGATATTGTATATCGTTTCAGCGTACTTCGTAATCTCGCGAAATTCCGCGTCCGAAACGCGATAAGTTTCCGAGTTAAACCAAAGCGGGGCGTATCCCATGGCTTTACAGCATAAGGCGTCCCGTTCACCACTACAGATTATCGCCTCTGCTAATTTGGTCTCTTTGTATGGTATATTCTCTTTGGCCGGGTCTGCGTTCCATTCACGTTCAAGCCTCTCATTAAGTTCTCGCCATTGCATGCGTAACTCCTCGAGTCCATTGATATAAGACCTCGGTTTTTCACCACGTGGTGCATACGAAAATCGAAAAGCCTTATCAGGGTTCAGTGGCTTGTAGATCTTGTAGAAAGACTTCCCCGGTTCCTCTCCTTTCGCTGGTACTACACACTCGCGTATTAGTATCGGATAATGTTCGTTGGCATACTCGCATTTGACCACTCTATTCTTTACATATCCCACATATTTCGCAGCATGCCAGTGTAGACTTTTGGCGACTTCTTGAGTCGCTTTCGGACTCATCACCTTCAACCATGTCTCCGGTATTTCGTCCATGAGTTCGAAAATAGTCTGTCCTTCGGCTTCATCAGGCTTTGCCGGTCGATCTTTCCATTCGGCTCGGTTCTGCGTTTTGTTGATGTCAGAACGTACATTGAACGTTTCAGCAATTTGCAATACAGCTTCGCCGAATCGATTGATGCCGCGCTCTTTCATCCAGACGTCCACCGGTGAAAGTGCATGCCCTTCATCACCGTAATCGATCATCTTCCACACGCGATTCCCGTTTTTATCCGTCGTCGCCATTAACATAGCAGACGGCGTTCGTTCGGATTCTCGTGCCTTGAATTTTGCCTTTGGATTACTTACGCAAACCTCCGCTTGTGGATACACGGAAAGGATAATATCCAGTCCTTCCCGTGTACCCGCGTATAGTTGTTCAACAGTTATCATAAATCGTAGAGTGTCGCTTCGACGATGTCTTGCATTCTTTCCACAAGCGTTTCCGCTTGTTCTGTGTTCGTTTTGAAGAATACGACACTCGTCCCGTCGTCGTTATTCTTCACGCGTTCCACTTGAAATTCCTTCTCTATCGTGGCAAAGAAAGCTCTTGCTCGAATTGCCCAAAAGGTGCATTCAAGTTTGTAGGTATGTCTCGTTCCCGATAGGTAGATTTCAATTCCCTCTCGGGTTGTGTTGTACTTTACAGGCAGCATGCTCTCTTCTTTTACAGTTTACTATGCCAAAAGCGCTGAATTTCCTCTGCGGTGTAGAGTTTCCGTGCCAACTCGGGGTGATACTCTGATCTAATCGCGCCATTTATGGTATAGACACGAAGCGAATTGCGGTGGATACCAAGCAATGCACACGTTTGAGCGATGTCATAACGTCCTCCGGGGACGGTTTGGGGTGGAATGTGGATCATGATACTCTTGTTAGATAGATTAGACCTTTGGGTTCATCTACTACTGTCTCGAATTTTCGTTGTAGACTCTTCCCATATCTGTTTTTGTAGACGGTTACTCGATCATAAAACCTAATCGGAATCATGTAAGTCTGTCCGATTTGGATTTCTCTCATCACCGCTGCGCTAAGTGTTTCCTTTCTTATGCATTTATCCATCGGCCTCTGCTGTTGTTGTTATTATTATTATTATCTTTGTCTGGCAAAGGTATCATTTTTATTGCACACTATCAAATTTATTTGTGTGTTTTATTCAGTGACGTCACTTTTAATGCCCTCCTTCAAAAAAAAAACTGATTACTATGTTTTTAGAACGAATTCGGACACTCTGCTCAAAACGCCCCGGTGGTGTCAAAGGATTAGCTGCTGAAGTCGACATGAGCGACGTTAACTTGTTTCGCTGTATCCGTGAGGGGTCTATTAAGGCTCAAGATCTTGAGCGTATCGCAAAAGCTTTGAATGTGAGTATAACAGAATTTTTTCCTGATGACAAGTCTTACCTATCTATTGGTAACAATGCAGTCTCCTCGTTCAATGGTAACAACATAGCTCTTTCCGGTTCCACTGACATGGCAAAGGAAAATGAAGAACTCCGTGCTCGCATTGCACAATTGGAGGAGCATTTAAGAGACAAAGAGCTAATAATTTCATTGCTTCGAAGTAAATCAGAAGTTTGACAACCGTGCAATACCCGTGCAAGAATAAGGTTATTTGTGACCAATTGGTTCATAATCAGGAATTTTCGCAAGATGTCGACTTTTGTGGACA
>QWCZ01000247.1_pt1 | contig 35297 bp, 31 predicted proteins | sample 1972651 | NCBI WGS metagenome assembly QWCZ01 (sample SAMN09866695, study PRJNA288562) | Human oral metagenome isolate pre1_saliva, whole genome shotgun sequencing... | isolation source: mouth | host: Homo sapiens | place: USA: California
TGCCTGCGCCGCCGCAACCCGCCGAGGCGGCCGAAGGGCAGGGTTCGGAAACCGCACAGGCGGCGCCTGCTGCAGCCCAGCCGGCTGCAGGGTCCGCGGATGCCAAGTCGGCCGATGCCAAGCCGGCCGCTGCATCTGCCGAGGCCAAGCCTGCAGCCTCGAAAGAATCGTGAGAGGGGTGCAACGATGACCGCTGATTTCCTGCAACTGGGCCTCGCGCACTACCTGACGCTGGGGGCCATCCTGTTCTCGATCGGGGTGGTGGGGATCTTCCTCAACCGTCGCAACCTGATCGTCGTGCTGATGTCGATCGAGCTGATGCTGCTCGCCGTCAACATGAACTTCGTGGCCTTTTCACATTACATGGGGGATCTGGCCGGCCAGATCTTCGTGTTCTTCATCCTGACGGTGGCGGCGGCCGAATCGGCCATCGGCCTGGCAATCCTGGTCGTGCTCTTCCGTCAGTTCCATTCCGTCAACGTCGAAGATCTCGACCATCTGAGGGGCTAGCCGATGAAAACAGCGTATCTGCTGGTACCTTTCGCACCACTGGTCGGTGCGATGGTGGCCGGTTTCGCCGGTCGGGCCATCGGCAAGAAGGCCACCCACCGGGTGGCGATCCTCGGGGTTCTGGTGTCGCTGCTGGCCTCGTTGTGGGTCATGCACGATGTCTCGCAGGGCAACACCTTCAACGGCGCCCTCTACAGCTGGGCCGTGATCGGCAAGCTGAAGATGGAAGTGGGCTTCCTGATCGACCAGCTCACCGCCATGATGATGGTGGTCGTGACCTTCGTGTCGCTGATGGTGCACGTCTACACCATCGGCTACATGGAAGAGGACGACGGCTATCAGCGCTTCTTTGCCTACATCAGCCTCTTCACGTTCTCGATGCTGATGCTGGTGATGTCCAACAACCTGCTGCAGCTGTTCTTCGGCTGGGAGGCGGTGGGTCTGGTGTCGTACCTGCTCATCGGCTTCTGGTACACGAAGCCCTCGGCCATCTACGCCAACCTGAAGGCCTTCATGGTCAACCGCGTGGGTGACTTCGGCTTCGTGCTGGGCATCGGCCTGCTGGTAGCCTGGACAGGCAGCCTGGACTATGCCGAGATCTTCGCGGCCGCTCCGAACCTCGAGAAGGTGACGATCCAGCTGATCGGCGACACGCCGTGGTCGCTCATCACCGTGACCTGCATTTGCCTCTTCGTGGGTGCCATGGGCAAGTCGGCGCAGTTCCCGCTGCACGTCTGGTTGCCGGACTCGATGGAAGGCCCGACCCCGATCTCCGCGCTGATCCACGCCGCCACCATGGTGACGGCCGGCATCTTCATGGTCAGCCGCATGTCGCCGCTCTACGAGATGTCGGAAGTGGCGCTGTCCTTCGTGATGATCATCGGTGCCATCACTGCCTTCTTCATGGGCCTGATGGGCATCATCCAGAACGATATCAAGCGGGTGGTGGCCTATTCGACGCTCTCGCAGCTGGGCTACATGACCGTGGCGCTGGGTGCCTCGGCCTACAGCGTGGCCGTCTTCCACCTGATGACGCACGCCTTCTTCAAGGCGCTGCTCTTCCTGGGGGCCGGTTCGGTCATCATCGGCATGCACCACGATCAGGACATCCGCCACATGGGCGGCCTGCGCAAGTACATGCCCATCACCTGGGTCACCTCGCTGATCGGTTCGCTGGCGCTGGTGGGCACGCCGTTCTTCTCCGGCTTCTATTCCAAGGAGTCGATCATCGAGGCGGTGCACCACGCCAACGTGCCGGGCTCGGGCATTGCCTACTGGGCGCTGCTCTCGGGCGTGTTCGTCACGGCCTTCTACTCGTTCCGGATGTACTTCCTGGTGTTCCATGGCAAGCCCCGGTTCGAGACGGCGCATGGCCATGACGCGCACGGGCATGATGCACACGGTCACGACGGCCATGGCGCTCACGTGCCTCACGAGTCGCCCTGGGTGGTGACGGTGCCGCTGGTGCTGCTGGCCATCCCCTCCATCATCATCGGCGCTATCGCGGCTGATTCGATGATCACGGGCGAGTACTTCAAGGGTGTCATCACGGTGTTCGCCGACAGGCATCCGGCCATGGCCGCGCTTGCCGAGCACTGGCACGGCTGGGTCGCCATGGCGCTGCACGGCTTCACCTCGCTGCCGTTCTGGCTGATGGTGGCCGGCATTGCCACCGCCTGGTACTTCTACCTGGTGAACCCGGCCATTCCGGCTCGCCTGCAGCAGACGTTCAAGGGCATCTACACGGTTCTCGAGAACAAGTACTACCTCGACCGCTTCAACGAGTGGTTCTTCGCCGGTGGTGCCCGCCGCCTGGGGTCCGGGCTGTGGAAACGTGGCGACCAGGGGCTGATCGACGGGCTGGTGGTCAATGGCAGCGCACGGCTGGTGGGCTGGTTCTCCCGCGTCCTGCGTCAGGGGCAGACGGGGTTCCTCAACCACTATGCCATTGCCATGATCATCGGGCTGGCCTTCCTGCTGTTCTGGTTCCTTCCCCTTCTGGCCAGCGCGCAATAGATCGACCATGGAACAGACGACTGAGACATTGAGCATGGGCTGGCTGAGTGCCGCCATCTGGGTACCGATCATCAGCGGCATCATCGTGCTGGCGCTCGGCAACGAACAGCGTGCGACCCTGTCGCGGTGGCTGGCGCTGCTGGGTTCACTGGTCGGTTTTGCCGTCACCATCCCGCTTTACACGGGCTTCGACCGCACCACGGCGGCGCTGCAGTTCGTCGAGCGCAAGCCCTGGATCGAGAGCCTGGGCATCGAGTATTCGCTCGGCATTGACGGCCTCTCGGTATGGCTGGTGCTGCTGACGGCCTTCATCACGATCGTGGTGGTCATCGCCGGCTGGGAAGTCATCAAGGACCGCGTCCATCAGTACCTGGGGGCGTTCCTGATCCTCTCGGGCCTGATGATCGGGGTGTTCGCGGCTGCCGACGGCATGCTGTTCTACGTGTTCTTCGAGGCGACGCTGATCCCGATGTACATCATCATCGGGGTGTGGGGCGGCCCGAACCGCGTGTATGCGGCCTTCAAGTTCTTCCTCTATACCCTGCTGGGATCGCTGCTCACGATGGTGGCGATCATCTACCTGTATCTGCAGTCGGGCAGCTTCGAGATCCTGGCCTGGCACCGGCTGCCGCTCACGCTGCATGAGCAGGTGCTGATCTTCGTGGCCTTCCTGCTGGCCTTTGCGGTCAAGATCCCCATGTGGCCGGTGCACACCTGGCTGCCCGACGCCCACGTCGAGGCACCCACCGGGGGCTCGGTGGTGCTGGCCGCCATCATGTTGAAGCTGGGGGCCTATGCCTTCCTGCGCCTGTCGCTGCCCATCGCGCCCGATGCCAGCCACGAGCTGGCCTGGCTGATGATCACGCTGTCGCTGGTGGCTGTCATCTACATCGGTCTGGTGGCGCTGGTGCAGACCGACATGAAGAAGCTGGTGGCCTATTCGTCGATCGCCCACATGGGCTTCGTCACGCTGGGCTTCTTCATGTTCAACGAGACCGGCATGCAGGGTGCGGTGGTGCAGATGGTGTCGCACGGCTTCGTGGCCGGCGCGATGTTCCTGTGCATTGGCGTGCTCTACGACCGCCTGCACACCCGGCAGATTGCCGACTACGGTGGCGTCATCAACCGGATGCCGAAGTTCGCGGCGCTGTTCCTGCTGTTCTCGATGGCCAACGCGGGCCTGCCGGCCACCTCCGGCTTCGTGGGCGAGTTCCTGGTCATCCTGGGCGCGGTGCAGTTCGACTTCTGGATTGGCCTGCTGGCCGCCACGGCCCTGATCTGGGGCGCGGGCTATTCGCTGTGGATGTACAAGCGCGTGGTCTTCGGCCCGGTGGCCAATCCCAACGTCGACAAGATGGAAGACGTGAACCGGCGCGAGTTCTGGCTGCTGATGCTGATGGCCGCACTCGTCCTGTTCATGGGCATCTATCCGAAGTTCTTCACCGACCTGATCCAGGTCTCGGTGGAGCAGCTGCTCACGCACGTTTCCCAAACCAAGCTCAAGTAGACATAGAGAGGCATGGCCGTGTCACTGACCCTGCATGAACTCAATCTGGCCGCGCTGGCGCCAGAGATCCTGCTGATGCTTGGCATCTGCGTCTTCCTGGTGGTGGAGGCGCTGACCGGCAGGAAGGAACGCTCGATGCGCGCCGACCGCATGGCGCTGCTGGTGCTGGTGGCGCCGCTGGTGGCGGTGCTCTGGCAGTACAACCATGGGCCGCAACAGGCCTTCGGGCACATGTACCTGGCCGACGATCTGGCCTACCTGCTGAAGGTCTGCGGCATTGTCTGCACCGGCAGCATCATCATCTATTCACGCGGTTACATGGCTGACCGGGGCATCCGGGGCGCTGACCTGTACGTGCTGGCGCTCTTTTCGCTGCTGGGCCAGATGGTGATGATTTCGGGCGGCAACCTGCTGGTGCTGTACCTGGGCCTGGAGCTGATGTCGCTGTCGCTGTATGCCGCTATCGGCCTGCGCCGCAACTGGACGCAGGGCACCGAGGCCGCCATGAAGTACTTCGTGCTGGGCGCGCTGGCTTCAGGTTTCCTGCTCTACGGCATGTCGATGGTCTATGGGGCCACCGGCTCGCTGGACATTGCCGAGATCATGGGCCGCGTCTACAGCGGCATGGCCTCGCCGCAGGTGCTGGCCTTCGGCATGGTGTTCCTGGTGGCCGGCCTGGCCTTCAAGCTGGGAGCCGTTCCGTTCCACATGTGGGTGCCCGATGTCTACCACGGCGCGCCCACCGTGGCCACGCTGCTCGTGGCGGCCGGCCCCAAGCTGGCGGCATTCGCGCTGCTGTTCCGTCTGCTGGGTGAGGCCGTCATCGAGATGGCGGGCCTGTGGCAGCAGATGCTGATCATCCTGGCGGTGCTGTCGCTCGGCATCGGCAACATCGTGGCCGTGGCCCAGACCAACCTGAAGCGGATGCTGGCCTATTCCACCATCTCGCAGGTCGGCTTCGTGCTGCTGGGTCTGACGGGCGTCTACGGTGGCGAGGGCTTCCCGCCGTCGCATGAGGCCTTCGGCAACGCGCTCTTCTACATGATCAGCTATGTGCTGACCACGCTGGGCACCTTCGGTCTCATCCAGTTCCTGGCCCGTGAAGGCTTCGAGGCCGAGGAGATCTCGGACTTTGCCGGTCTGGCTCGGCGCAGCCCCTGGCTGGCTGGCGTGATGATGCTGCTGATGTTCTCGCTGGCCGGCATTCCGCCGCTGGTGGGCTTCTATGCCAAGCTGGCGGTGCTGAAGTCGGTGGTGGCTGCCGGCTACACCTGGCTGGCGGTCTACGCCGTGCTGATGTCGCTGATCGGCGCGTTCTACTACATCCGTGTCGTCAAGGTGATGTTCTTCGACAAGGTCGAAGATGACGCCGACATCGTGGTGGATGGTCAGGCGCGGACGCTGATGGCTATCAATGGTGTGGCCGTGCTGCTGCTGGGCCTGCTGCCCGGGCCGCTGATGGCCCTGTGCGTGGCAGCCATCCGCAGCGCCTGGCACCTGGGCTGAGACCCGGCCCCGTTCCCCGGGGCACCCGCACACAACAGCCGGGGCATGCGTGCGCAATATGCGTCACGGCATGTCCCGGCTTTTTCGTGCGGGGAAGAAGTCGGGTAAGCTCTCAAGCACAGGATTCCCTGAAACCAGAAACAGAGCATGTCCAAGCAACAGAACCCGCAGGCGGCGGATACCGCCATTCCCGATCATATCGACCCGGCCGTGGCCAGACAGTATCCGTCGCTGGCCGAAAGTACCGTATCGCGCGAGGTGGTCTATGAGGGGCGCTTCCTGAAGGTCCGCAAGGACGTGGCCCGCATGCCCGATGGCTCCACCAATACGCGCGAGTTCATCATGCACCCGGGGGCGGCTGCCATGGTGCCCATCGACGCCGACGGGCGCATCCTGATCGAGCGTCAGTTCCGTTATGGCCCGGGGCGGGTCTACGTGGAGATCCCGGCCGGCAAGAAGGATCCGGGCGAAACCAGCCTGGAGACCGCCAAGCGCGAGCTGGTGGAAGAGACGGGCTACCGTGCCAGGCGCTGGGCGCACCTCACGCGCATTCATCCGGCCATCGGCTTTGCCGATGAGGTGATGGACATCTACCTGGCGCGTGACCTGGAGAAGGTCGAGCGTTCGCTGGATGTTGGCGAGTTCGTCGAGATCGAATGGGTGACCCTGGGCTGGCTGGTGGATGAGCTGCGTGCGCACCGCCTGCTGGACGTGAAGACCCAGATTGCCGTGCACTGGCTGCAGCGCTTCGACGACGGCAGCCTGCCGTGGCCGACGTTCGATCTCTGATCCGGTTTCACGTCACGGATACGTGGCCGGCGGCTGATGCCGCCGTGTGCTGAATGGCGTGCCGTAGCGCGCTACGGCACGCCGCTTCGCACGCTCATGCCGGCTCACGGGGGGCAGCGGATCACCGGCTTGGGTGATTCATGCTGTCGCGGTTGGGCCGGCAGTGTCCTCGCCGTTGGCCCCTTGGCGCAGCGGCAGCCGCTGCCAGGCCTGCACCACGGCGTCCACGCTGATGGCCGTCATGTCGGGCTTGCCATCGTGCATGGCCTGAAGCACTTCCACCGGGGTGTTGCCGCCGCGTGGGCGGATGCGCACCGGATCGGCCACGCCGAACAGCACCACCAGCGGGCAGCCCACGGCTGCCGCCGTGTGGGCGGGGCCCGTGTCCACCGTCACCATCCCGGCTGCCCGGGATTGTAGGGCCAGCAGGCGAGGAATGGGCAGCTCGCGCGCCACGTTGAAGGCCTGCGCGACGCCAGCGCGTTGCAGCAGCTCGTCGTTCAGGTCGGCCTCGGGTGGGGCGCCCACCAGCAGGATGACCACGTCCGGATGGCGCTCGGCCAGCATGCGGATGATGGCGGCCCAGTTGTCTTCGGGCCACCACTTGGTGTTGGTGGACATCCGCCGGCGCAGGCCGGTGCGCATGGTGCGGCGGTTGCCGGCCTGAACCAGCAGCAGCGGCTTGCCCAGCCACCCCTTGGCCTGCAGCCAGTCCTGTACGTCGGCCTGCATGGTGGCGGAAATGCTCAGGTTCGGGTCGCGGTCGTCCTGGTCTGCCTGCGTTTTCGAGGATGCTGCCGGGTGTGCTGTCTGGGTGCCCGCTGCTTCTGCGGGTTGGCCCACATGGGGCCCGGACACCTCCATGCGTTGTTCCGTCACGTGCCGCAACGCCGGCGGCTCCGTCCGTGCCAGGCGCTGCGAAAAGTCCACCAGATGCTCGCCATCCCGCGTGCCCACGGCCTTGGCGCGCACCACCCAGCGCTCGTCCATGCCTGCCTGAGCCAGCAGGGGCACCAGCTTTTCGTCGAAGTCGCAATACCAGACCGGACGCGGGCCTGTCTGTTGCAGCCACTGCAGCAGCTGGCGCTTCTCGGCGCTCAGCCATAGCGGCAGCTTGCGCTTGGCCAGCAGATGGATCTCGCCCACATCGGGCTGCCCCTGGTAGAGCGGGCGCACCCAGCCCCCGGCGGCCAGCAGGTCCACCGGTGCCCCGTAGCGGGCTGCCAGCAGTCGGATCATTGGCTGGATGAGCACCAGGTCGCCCATGGCGCCGAAGCGGACGAGCAGGGGGCGGACGGGATTTTCTGCCGCCGCTGATGAGGTCGTCGCAGCGTGATGGGACACCGAAGGCATGGAAGGGGGGATGGCGTTGGGGGTGTCGGGCATGATGATGGCGTTCCGGACCGATACAGGGCCGGAGGCTGTCGGAAGTGTGGCGATGATAGCCCGTGCGTCAGCGGGATCGTGCGGCAGATGGGGTAGAATCGCCCGATGCACTGCCGATGGCCCACCGGAGCAACCCGGCAAGGTCCATTTATGGCGGCAGTCCTGCAGTCACGTCGGAAGCGTGGCAGAGTGGTCGATTGCACCGGTCTTGAAAACCGGCAACGGGCAACCGTTCGTGAGTTCGAATCTCACCGCTTCCGCCAATATCCTTGCCTCATCTTTCGTTATCTTCCCCTCTGTTTTTTCGTCGGGCGTTGCATGCGCGCTGCACTGGGGTGTTTTGCCCTAAGCCCTTGACATGGATCATTCCACCGATTGACGGAAACGTTATTTTTCATGCCAAGCGTGGGGTGCCACCGATGAAGGAGGCCGCCTGTCGTCCGGTGTCTGCAGGTACAGCATTGCCTGCCGGGGACTGTGCGCTGGATTTTCTGCCGGGATCATGGCATGTGCTTCAACTATACTGAACTCGTATCAGTAGCAGGCTGCGACCCAGGGTCGGACAAATCAATCACACAATCGGAAGCCTGCGCTAATTAGTTACTTTCTTAATGGAATCTCTCGACATGGATCGTTTTGTAGTCATGGTGGACGCTGGTTATCTGCTGCATCAGTCGGCAGAAATCGTCAGCGAGCGCGCCTCCACCAAGCGACATCACCTGGAGGTCATGAATCCGGCAGCCCTGATCAATCTGCTGCTGGAAAAGACGCGTACCGCGTTGGGCCTCACCACCCGCGAACTGCTGCGGGTGTACTGGTATGACGGCGTGATGGCCAGCGGGCTGTCGCCGCAGCAACGAGCCATTGCCGAGCTTCCGGATGTGCATTTCCGTTCGGGCATCGTCAATGCGGCGGGCCAGCAGCGGGGTGTTGATTCCCTGATCGTTACCGACCTGATCGAGCTGGCCAGCAACGGTGCCATTTCCGATGCCGCCCTGGTGACGGGGGACGGCGACTTCGCCATCGGTATCGAGATGGCCCAGAAGAAGGGCGTGCGCATTGCGGTCATCGGCGTCGAGGACACCGAGCTGGGTGTCTCGCATCGCCAGAGCTTCGAGATCACCAGCCGTGCCGATCGTGTGGCACGGCTGAATGTCTATGACCTGTCGGCCGTGATGCGCTATGTGCCGCCGGCAGCGCCGATGGCCTCCAGCGTGCAGGCCGGTGACTATGAATACAGTCAGCCTGCGTCCTACGCCAGCGGCCTGGCCGGTGCGGTTTCAGGAGGCGCCGGTGGTTATGGTGCGCCGCCGTCGGCGTCGGCCTACCCGGGCATGCGCAATGAGCACACGCCGCTGGATGACGAGAGCCGGCAGCAGATCATCGAGTCCGTCAAGGTCTTCGTCGAGGAACAGGCCGGTTTGTGCTCGGAAATCGATCCGACCAGCCGTCGCATCGATGCGGCCCTGGACCGCCTGTTGATCCATCACATCTATGCCGACCTGGGGCACGGCAAGCTTACCAATGCCGAGAAGAACTTTGCGCGTGACCGTCTGCGTGCCGAGCTGATGAACAACAACTGACGGCATGAAAACGCCCCGGTGCGGGATGTGCAGCGGGGCGTTCAGGATCTGTCTTTCCTGTCGGGCACCTTGGGCCGCGGATGCGTGCCGAAGGTGCCTTTTCTGTTTCCGGTGTCAGGTCCGGATCTGGAGGTTCATGACCCGACCCGTCATCATGCAGCGGCAATGACGGGCGGGTGATGATGCACCGGCCATGGCGTGCCGGTGCGGTGGCTCAGACGTTCTGGGGGGCAGTCGTCGCGGTGTCGCCCTGAGTCTGGGACGGATTGCCCAGCACATCGGCACGGGGCGCTGCAGAGCCATCGGCGATGTCGATGCGGCGCGGCTTCATGACTTCGGGAATCTCGCGAACCAGGTCGATGTCGAGCAGGCCGTTGTTCATCGAGGCGCCGACGACGCGCACGTGCTCGGCCAGCTGGAAGCGGTGGGCGAAGTCACGGGCGGCGATGCCGCGATGCAGATAGGTGGGCTGCGAGGCGGCGGGGCGCTTGCGGCCGGTGATCTTCAGGCCGTCCTGTTCGACTTCGATCTCGATTTCCGAGCGGTCGAAGCCGGCCACCGCCATGGTGATGCGGTAGGCGTTCTCGCCGAAGACCTCGATGTTGTAGGGGGGGTAGCTGGGCTGGGCGTCGTTGCGCAGCGAGTTGTTGAGCATGCGTGCCATGCGGTCAAAGCCGATGGCGGAGCGGTACAGGGGGGCGAAGTCGAACTGGTTCATGGTTTCCTTATCCTCGAAGATCAAGCGATGGAATGTGCACGGGCCCGATGATTCAGCGCCCGTGCCCAGAAGATGAGGAGACCTGCGGGAATTTCAAGAGCCGTCTAGTGCAGCGGTCCACCGTGCGTCACCAGAAACCGCTCGATCATCATCCGCGCGCCTTCGTAGCCGGGATGCCGGGCAAAGAAATGCACGTCCAGCCAGTCCAGGTGGCTCTGCAGTTCGGCCGGGGAAGCCGTGTTCAGCTGTTCCAGATACTCTTCGTAGTACTCGCGGGCAATGTCGTACCAGCGGTTCTCGTCGAGTCGGCTGGAAGTGCCGGTACTGGCGCAGGCCAGGGTGTAGGCCTCGTCGATGACGGAGTCGGATTTCTCCGCAAACGTGGTGAAGGTCAGCAGGGTGGCAAAGGTCTCGGCCTCCCGGCCCGGTTCGATGGGGCCGACGAATGCCAGCTGGCTGCCGTCGACAACCAGGGATGGGGTGAGGAACTGTCTGGCCTCCATGGGGGCATGCGCCGTAGGGGAAATTCCATGATCATCCGGGGTATGCGGCAGGTTGTCTGTCGAATCCATCACGTTCTGGACTTCGGCGGAAAGCGTCTTTGTCGCCGATTTGTCGCGCCGACGCATCACCGGGTAGTGCAGGCGGCTATCGGGGCAGGATGGATGCCGGGGCATGGCATGCTTCTATAATGGAGGCGTGCTACCCTGCTGGGATCTGTGTCCCGCAAACCGTCCTTTGGGTCGTATCCCTTTCTGCCCCTGTCAACCCGGGTCACGTCTTCGCCGTCTACATGTCCGATTCCTCCCTGCTGATCCATCGTCCGGAAGGTGGCACCGAGACCATGGTCATCTGCCTGTGTGCCGATTGGTGCGGCACCTGCCGCGACTATCGGACCATGCTGGCCGGCGAGGCGCCACGCCACGCCGGAACGGCCTTTGCCTGGGTCGATGTGGAGGACGATGACGAGCTGCTGGGAGATCTCGACATCGAGACCTTTCCCACGTTGCTGGTCACGGTGAAGGGCCAGCCCCGGTTCTTCGGGCCGGTGCTGCCGGGAGAGGAAACGCTGCGGCGCCTGCTGCGGGCGCTGCACGAGCCCGGACGGCCGCCTGTGCAGGTCGATGCCGAGGTTGCCTCGCTGGCCGCGCATCTGAATTCACTGATTGGAGTCCAGTCATGATCAAGAAGTTGTCGATCGTCGTCGGCGTGCTGGTGGGCCTGTTGGTCGTGGCCGCCGTCGCGGTCAGTTTTGTCGATGTCAATTACTTCAAGCCGCAGATTGCCAACTTCGTGGCAACGCGCTACAACCGCACCCTCTCGTTCGAGGGCGACCTGAAGCTGTCGATCTTTCCCCATGTTGGGGTCACGCTGCCGGAGGTGCGGCTGTCCGAGCCCAATCAGCCCGAGCAGGAGGCTGCCAGCCTGACGTCGGCACAGGTCAGCGTGGCGCTGCTGCCGCTGCTGAAAGGCGATGTCCAGGCCGACACGGTCACCATCGATGGCCTGAAGGCCAAGGTGGTGCGCCAGGCTGATGGCAGCATGAGCATCGACGACCTGCTGGGCGCCCAGGATGCGCCCGCCCAGGAGCAGCCGGCCGAGCCGGAGGCTGCCGCCAAGATCCCCGCCTTCCACGTGAACGGGGTGACGCTGGCCAACGCGCGCGTGGTCTTCGATGACCGCCAGGCTGGCCAGACCTACACGCTGGAGCGGCTGAACGTCGAGACCGGACCGCTGGCCAATGTCATCGAGACGCCCGTCTCGCTGTCGCTGGGCTTTGGTGCTACCTCGCCCGAGGCACGGGGCGACTTCAGCATGAAGGGCCAGCTCAAGATCGACCTGGAGCAGGGACGGTATGGGCTGCGTGACTTCAGCGCCGGTCTCAAGGGCGCCATCGACACGCTGCAGGTGCAGCAGTTCGCCCTCAAGCTCAAGGGCTTTTCGTTCGACCCGCAGGGCCCGATCATCGATCTGAACGACCTGGCACTGGATGCCCAGGGCCGGATGGGGGCTGACAGCTTCCGTGGCACGGTGGCGGCGCCGAAGCTGGCCATTGCCAGCGACAAGGCTTCCGGTGACACGGTCCAGGCCAAGGTGAGCCTGGGTGACAAGGAATGGCTGTCGGCCGTGCTGACGCTGGCGGGCGTCGGTGGTACCGCCGATGACCTGAAGGTCAACAGCCTGGGGCTGGATGCGAAGCTGACGCAGGACGGACGTACCGTGACGACCAAGCTGGCCACGCCGGTGCAGGCCAGCCTGGCTGCCGGTCGCTACCAGCTCACGGCACTGGATGGTCAGGTCGACATCGAGGATCCGTCGGTGTCGAAGGCGGCCTCGTCGCTGAAGCTGGGCGGCCAGGTATCGGCCGATCTGAAGAAGGAAACTGCCGCGGCTGATCTGTCGGCCCTGCTGGACCAGGCGAAGATGGCCCTGAAGGCCGGTGTCAACGGCTTCAAGACGCCGAAGATCACGGTGGCCCTGGACGCCGATTCCCTCAATGTGGATCGTCTGTTCCCGCCGGCCAAGACCGATGCAGCGGCTGCGCCGGCCCCCGACTCGACCACGGGCAATCCCGCCGAGACGCCGGTGGACCTGTCGGCCCTGAAGGGACTGACGGTGGATGCGCGGGTGGGCATTGGTCATCTGATTGCACGCGGCCTGGAAATGCGCCAGCTCAAGGCCAACGCCAAGGTTGCCAACGGCCAGCTCGTGCTGTCTCCGGTGACGGCTATGCTCTACCAGGGCAAGCTGGCGGCTTCTTCCACGGTCACGACCGGCTCGTCGCCCGCCGCCAACAAGGTGACGCTGAAGGCTGATCTCACCGGCATTTCCATCGAGCCGCTGCTGAAGGCGCTGGCCAATCAGGACATGCTGGAGGGGAGCGGCAATCTGAATGTGGCCGTCAACACGGGCGGTGCCACGGTGGAGGCGATGAAGCGCTCGCTGGGTGGCAATGCCTCGGTGGCCCTGAAGGACGGCGCGCTCAAGGGTATCAACCTGGGCGAGAAGCTGCGCGAGGCGCGCAACATGTTCAAGGCCAACACCGGTACCCAGAACCAGGCTTCCGACAAGACCCAGAAGACCGACTTCACCGAGATGTCGGTCAGCTTCCAGCTGCAGAACGGTGTGGCGCGCAGCAACGACCTGTCGCTGAAGTCGCCGCTGCTGCGGGTCGGTGGGGATGGTTCCATCGACATCGGTCGCAGCGTGCTGGACTACACGGTGCGTGCGTCGGTGGTCGGTACCAGCAGCGGGCAGGGTGGACGCGAGCTGGCTGACCTGAAGGGCGTGACCATTCCCGTGCGCCTGAACGGTCCGTTCGATGCGCCGTCCTGGCAGATCGACTGGTCGGCTGCCGCCAAGGATGCCCTGAAGTCCAAGGTGGGTGAGGAGCTGAAGGGCAAGGCCGAGGACAAGCTCAAGCAGAGCCTGGAAAAGAGCGGCCTGGGCAGCAAGCTCGAAGAGAAGGTCGACACGAAGAAGGCCAAGGACGCCCTGAAGGGCCTGCTGGGTCGCTGATCGGCATCAGCTGACGCCACGACGTCAGCGCCCCGGGGATCTCCCGGGGCACAAGAAAAGGGCCGGAAGGAGAGATCCTTCCGGCCCTTGTTGTTTCATGGTTCCCGCTCAGAACGGTCGCACGCGTCCCTCGGCCATGCGGACAAGCGGTTCGGGTTCGGCCAGCGTCCACTTGCGGCGCGAGCCTGTGATCCAGCCGCGCTGCTGCCAGTCTGCCAGCAGGCGGTTCAGCGTTTCAGGGCGGATGCCAAGCTGGGCAGCCACATGACGCTGGCTCTGGGGGAAGTTCAGCTCGTCGCCCTGCTGCTTGCGCAGTGCCACGAAATAGGCCGCCAGCCGCTGTTGTGCCGTGCTGCTGGTCAGCCACTCCACCTCGTTGACGCGGTGGTAGAGCCGCTGGCTGAAGCGCTGCAGCATCCGGGTGGCCAGGGGCGGGTGGGCCTCGCAGGTGGCACGCAGGCTGATGCCCGACAGCCGCCAGATGCCCACGGATCCGCTGCCGGCGCGGGAGCTCATCGGATAGCGCCCATGCTGCATGAACATGGCGGCCTCGGCCACCAGCGAGTTGGGGCCGAAGGACTGGAAGACGTGTTCGTCACCCTCCTGGCTGAAGCGCACCATCTCCAGCTGCCCGCTTTCCACCAGCAGGTAATGGGTGGCGGGATCTCCCTCGTGGAACACGCTTTCGCCTGCGTCCAGCGTCTGGTGCCAGGCGTTTTCGGCCAGTTGCATCAGAACGGGCTGGGGGAGCCCCGAGAACAGCGGGTGGCGATCCAGCAGCGCGATGAGAGGGGCGGTTGCCGCGGTGGGGTTGGGGGAGGATGAGGGGGTCATGGATAAGGATGCGGGGACCCGAAAAATGGCTCTGGAATGCAGGCTCTGCCTTGCGGCCTTCAGCCCGCATTCTGCCATGCCGCGATCATCGGACGCGTGATCGCCACAATGCCCGAAGCGCCAGCCCGCCCAACACCAGCAGGATGACCGCAAGAATGGCACTCCAGATGGAATAGGGCAGTCCGATCAGGGCCTGGTCCGCCTCGGCGCATGAGGCGCGCGGCTCGAAGACTTCGGGCAGCCAGTCTGCCAGGCCGGTCTCCATTAGGAAACGGTCGGCTGCCGTGACGGCGCAGGAACCGCTGGCGGCTGCCACGAAATGCTGATAGAGCGCCGTGACGAGGGCGCCGCCAGCCGCCACGATGCCGGTTGTGGAAAAGAGCGTGGCAATGACGCGCCCCGCCGAGCTTCTGACGGGCGCAAGGGCGGCCAGCATGGCCAGCGCGCCACACAGCAGATACAGGATGCGTTGAGCAATGCACCAGGGGCAGGGCTGCATGCCCAGCACGTGCTGTGTGAACAGTGCCACGCCGACACTGCCCCAGGAGAAAAGGACGATGGCGACCGACAGGCGGCGGTGTGTTATACTATTCAATCTCATCGTGTTTCGGAAGTTTGCTCAAGCAAAGGGTTTTTGTTGTGTTTCGGCGACAATTCCTTCCTGCGCCTGCAAGAAGCACGCCTTTCATTCTTAGCTTAACGGGACTCAGGGATGAAATCGACTCGTAAACCTAATTCAGCCATGACCGCGCATCATCATAGCGCCATCGTCACGGCTCGGCATGCCGCCCGTATGCGTGCCGGTCGCGTCGAATCGCGCCCGGAAGACTATGCGGACATCGCCGTCACCGAGCAGGCCAAGCGTCTGCGCGAGGCGCGTCGGGCCATCGAAGAGCGTAACATGCTTCGCGAGCTTGGTCTCAGCTGATCTTTTCTGACGTTATTCGTTCTTATCTGAAACGCCGCACCGGTCCCTGGGCTGGTGCGGCGTTTCAGTTTCTGCCGCCTGTTTTTCTGCTGCCTGTTGCCGATGAACCGGATCCTGATCGTCAAGATGTCCTCCATGGGGGACGTCGTCCATGCCCAGCCCCTGGCCACCGACCTGCGTGCACAGTTTCCGGATGCCCGCATCGAGTGGGTTGTCGAGTCGGCCTTTTCGGCCTTGCCGGCCATGAATCCGGCCGTCGATGAGGTCATCCCGCTGTCCTGGCGACGCTGGCGAAAGTCGCTGGGCAAGTCCGAGACACGGGCGGCCATGCAGGCCTTCTGGCAGACACTGCGCGGCCGTCGCTATGACTGGATCCTCGACTGCCAGGGACTCATCAAGAGCGCGGCTGTCGTGCGCATGGCCCGGGGCGGCGTGCGCGTGGGCCCCGACCGTGCCTCGGCACGGGAGCCACTGGCAGCGCTCGCCTACGATCGTCCCGTGCCGGTCCCGCGTGACTGGCACGTGGTGCGGCGCAATCGTGCCATCGGTGCCGGCGCCTTCGGCTATTCCATCGACACGCCGGCCCGCTTCGGCCTGACCGTGCCGCACCTGGGCATCGACGAAGCCCCCTGGCTGCCGCAGGGGCGGCCCATGGCGCTGCTGGTCACTGGTGCCAGCCGTGACGCCAAGCTCTGGCCCGAGGCGCAGTGGCTGGAGGTGGCCGTCCACCTGCAGCGGGCCGGGCTTGACCTGGTCTGGTTCTGGGGCTCACCCGCCGAAGAGGCGCGTGCCCGGCGGCTGGCCGATGCTGCCGTGCAGGCAGCGGGCGCCCAGGCCACTGCCTCGGTGGTTCCTCCCTTCCTGTCGGTGCGTGACGCCGCCCGCGTCATCCGCATGGCCCGCATCGTCGTTGGCCTTGATACGGGCTTCACGCATCTGGCCGGCGCGCTGGGGCGTCCCACGATCGGCATCTTTGCCGACTTCGACGCGGTGCAGTGCGCTGTGTCGGGCGACAGCTTCTGTGCCAGCTTCGGGGGCGTCGGTGTCATCCCGGCCACGGCTGACGTGCTGGCTGCGGTGGACAAGGGCCTGAAGGCCACACCGGTGGATACCCCGGTGCCCGACGCACCTGCTGCGGGCGGCTGAGTACGCGCTTCGCCGGCTTCGTTTCCTTGCTTCCTTCTCCGACCATGTCACCAACCGCCTCGCGTGCCTCTGCCTTGCGTCTGTCCTTCCTGCTGCTGTGGCGTGATCTGCTGGCTCGTGAGCTGAACCTGCTGCTGGTGGCCCTGCTGGTGGCAGTGGCCGCCGTGACCACCGTCGGATTCTTTGTTGATCGGCTGGATCGTGCACTGAACGAACAGGCCCTGCACCTCTTGGGTGGGGACCTGGTGCTTCGTGCCGACCGTCCGATTCCCGAGGACTGGACCCGGAAGGCGCGGGCGCTGGGGCTTCGGGTGGCGCATACGGCCTCGTTTCCCAGCATGGCCATGGCGGGGTCTTCCTCGCCAGACGCAGATGCGGAAGACGAGGATGAGGCACTTCCCCCCACGCAGCTGGCCTCGGTGCTTGCCGTCAGCCATGACTATCCGCTGCGGGGTGAACTGACCGTCACAGCCGACGAAGCCGGTCCGTCCGCTGGCGTGTCCGGGACCGATGACAGCGCGTCCCCAGGCAGGGCGGCGGATCCGCAGCAGGCACCCGCCCCAGGCCCTTCGTCGGCCGCCGCACCGACCGCACCTGATGATCCGCAGGCACGCACATCGCAGACCATCCAGCATGGTCCGTCGGCCGGTTCCGTCTTCGTGGACGAATCCCTGGCGCAGGCGCTGGGTCTGAAGCTTGGAGACACGTTGACCCTGGGCAATGCTCCCTTCACCGTCGAGCGCTTCATCCTGATGGAGCCCAGTCGCGGCGCTTCCTTCGTCAACTTCGCGCCGCGACTGATGCTGTCGATCGACGATCTGCCAGCCACTGGCCTGGTCCGTCCCGGCAGTCGTATCAGCCATGGTCTGCTGGTGGCCGGGGAGGCGCAGGCCGTTTCAGAATTCCAGGACTGGCTGCAGCCCCGCCTGGGCGCAGGTCAGCATCTGGAGAATCTGGAAGCAGGTCGCCCCGAGATCCAGAACACGCTCGCACGCGCGCGCCAGTTCCTGGCGCTGGTCTCACTGCTGTCGGCCCTGATCGCCGCCGTGGCCATCGGCCTGGGTGCACGTCGTTTTGCCGAGCGCCACCTGGATGGCTTTGCCATCCTGAAGGCCATGGGGCTGACCCAGCGCGTGCTGGCCCGGACCCTGATGCTGGAGATGCTCTGGCTGGCATTGGCCGGGGGCGCCCTGGGCGTCATCCTGGGCTGGGTGGCTCACCATGCGCTCACCGGCGTGGCTCGCGTGATGCTGGAGACCTCGCTGCCTGCAGCTTCGGCCTGGCCGGCGCTGCAGGCCCTGCTGGTGGCCGTGGTGCTGGTGCTGGGCTTTGCCGCCGTTCCTGTCCTGCGACTGGCCGGCGTCACGCCGCTGCGCGTGTTGCGCCGTGACCTGGGCGCTCACGGCTTGTCCGTCTGGCTGGTGCTGGCCGTTGCGCTGGGGGCCTTTGGCCTGCTGCTGTTCTGGCTGGTGGGTGAGGCCCGTCTGTCGCTGCTGGCCCTGGGCGGCTTTGTCGTCGCGGGCCTGGCCTTCGTGCTGCTGGCCATGTGCGGAGTCTGGCTGGCCGCACGTCTGCGCCCGAAACGGACCCGTGGCGGCTGGGCGCTGGTGCTGCGCCTGGCGCTGACGGGCTGGTCCCGGCGACTGTCCATGACGGCCGTGCAGATCGTGGCCCTCACCATCGGCCTGATGGCGCTGCTGCTGCTCACCGTCGTCCGCAATGACCTGCTGGCCGCCTGGCAGCAGGCTGCGCCACCCGATGCCCCCAACCGCTTCGTCATCAACATCCAGCCCGATCAGCAGGCGGACGTCCGCCGGATGCTGGCCGAGGCCGGCCTGGGCGAGGTGCTGCTCTACCCGATGGTGCGGGGGCGCCTGGTGGCCATCAACGACCGTCCCGTCCGCCCGCAGGACTATCCGGATGATCGGGCCCAGCGCCTCGTTGACCGCGAATTCAATCTCTCCTACACCGACCGGATGCCGGGCCACAATCGGCTGGCTGCCGGCCGCTGGATCCATCCCCAGGCCGCCGAGGTCTCGGCCGAGGTCGGCATCATGAACACCCTGGGCCTGAAGCTGGGTGACCACCTGCGCTTCGATGTGGCCGGCCAGCCCGTGGAAATGACCCTGGTGGGCAGCCGGGAGCTGAAGTGGGATTCGATGCAGGTCAACTTCTTCATGATCGGCTCGCCCGCGGCGCTGGCCTCACAGCCGCAGAGCCTGATCACCTCGTTCCATCTGCCGCCGGGCAGGGAAGGGCTGGTGCGACAGCTGACCCGTGCCATGCCCAACCTCACCATTGTCGATACGGGCGCCATCACGGCGCAGATCCAGACGATGATCGGCCAGGTCGTGCAGGCCGTGCAGTTCCTGTTCCTGTTCACGCTGGCTGCGGGCTGCGTGGTGCTCTACGCCGCCATGGGCAGCGTGCGCGACGAACGGGTGGCCGAGATCGCCTTGATGCGTGCGCTGGGCGCATCACGCCGGCAGCTGGGCCTCGTGCAGCTGCTGGAACTGTCCCTGACCGGCCTGCTGGCCGGGCTGATGGGGGCCGCCGGTGCCACGCTGCTGGGCTGGCTGCTGGCCCGGGAGGTCTTCGACTTTGCCTACCAGCCCAGCCTCTGGCTGCTTTCGGGCAGCATCCTGGCCAGCATGCTGTTCATCGTGCTGGCAGGGGGCTGGAACATCTGGCGCCTGCTGGATACCCCGCCGTTGCGCGCCCTGCGTGGCGCCTGAGCATCGGAGGCAGCACCGTCATGCCGGCACGGCGGCGCTGTCGTACGAGCGGAAATAGATCGGCAATAGATCGGCAATAGATCGGCAAAAGCCCTGGTTTTCAGAAGGGTGAAGCATGTTCCGCAATATGAAATGCCGGTTGTTTGCAAAGCAGCGTCGAGATTTCTTATTACAAAATATTCTTGTCGCAATACAAAAATATTTCTTTAGTTGATTGTTTTTGAAGGGAATTTTTCTTGCCCTGTTTTGGGGGCTTTCCCTAGTTGCCCTGCAGCAATGAAGGCCTATCATGGACACATGACGGATCGACGGACAGGCCAGCTGAGCCTCTCCCGCCAGACCCACGGCTTTCATCGTCACAACAGGAGACAAGCATCATGACTTCACGCGAACAGCAAGCTCAGGCCCTACAGAAAGAATGGTCGGAGAGCCCACGGTGGCGCGGTGTTCGTCGTGGCTATAGCGCAGACACCGTGGTGCGGCTGCGCGGTTCGCTGCAGGCCCAGCACACGCTGGCCACCCGTGGGGCCGAAAAGCTCTGGAAGCTGCTCAACGAAGAGCCCTTCATCAACGCCCTGGGCGCGCTGACCGGCAACCAGGCCATGCAGCAGGTCAAGGCCGGCCTGAAGGCCATCTACCTGTCGGGCTGGCAGGTGGCGGGCGACGCCAACGGTGCGGGCGAGATGTACCCCGACCAGTCGCTCTATCCGGCCAACTCGGTGCCGCAGGTGGTCCGCCGCATCAACAACACGCTCACCCGCGCTGACCAGATCCAGTGGTCCGAGGGCAAGAACCCGGGCGATGCCGGCTACGTCGACTACTTCGCCCCCATCGTGGCGGATGCCGAGGCAGGCTTCGGTGGCGTGCTCAACGCCTTCGAACTGATGAAGGCCATGATCGATGCCGGCGCTGCCGGTGTCCACTTCGAGGACCAGCTTGCCTCCGTCAAGAAATGCGGTCACATGGGCGGCAAGGTGCTTGTGCCCACCCGTGAAGCCGTGGCCAAGCTCATCGCAGCCCGTCTGGCGGCTGACGTGTGCGGCGTGCCCACCGTGCTGGTGGCCCGTACCGACGCCGAGGCAGCCGACCTGGTCACCTCCGACGTGGACGACAACGACAAGCCCTTCCTGACCGGCGAGCGTACCGTCGAAGGCTTCTTCCGCACCAAGCCGGGCCTGCACCAGGCCATCTCGCGGGGTCTGGCCTACGCGCCGTATGCTGACCTGGTGTGGTGCGAGACCGGCAAGCCGGACCTGGAGTATGCCCGCAACTTTGCCGAGGCCATCCACAAGCAGTTCCCCGGCAAGCTGCTGGCCTACAACTGCTCGCCCAGCTTCAACTGGAAGAAGAACCTGGACGACGCCACCATCGCCAAGTTCCAGCGTGAACTGGGTGCCATGGGCTACAAGTTCCAGTTCATCACGCTGGCCGGCTTCCACGCCCTCAACTACTCGATGTTCAACCTGGCCTACGGCTATGCACGTGAAAACATGTCGGCCTTCGTTGAGCTGCAGCAGGCCGAGTTCGCCGCCGCTGACAAGGGCTTCACGGCCGTCAAGCACCAGCGTGAGGTCGGTACCGGCTACTTCGATGCGGTGACCACCGCTATCGAGGGCGCCGAAAGCTCCACCACGGCGCTGAAGGGCTCCACCGAAGACGAACAGTTCTTCGACAAGTCCAAGGGCTGATCCAGGCATCTGCCATTCAGCCGGGAAGCTGACGGTGCCTGAGTAGGGGCACCGCCCATGAAGCGGGTCGGGATGACGCAACCAGCGTCACCCGGCCCGTTTTCATTGGCGTCTGCCTTGCCATTCGCATGGGGGGACCGTGAATGGCATGGTCAAAAAAGAGGGGCGAGGCTGGGTCAACACCGGTGCCGTGAACGTGATGGGCCGGATGAGCGGCGATTCTGATCGGCCAATCGACCGAGCCATAGGGACGAGCGCCCGCATGGCCAGGCAATGACATTTGCCTTTTGTCTGTTCTCTTTCTTCCCGGTTATTTGACCTGGTGAAGGCGTTTTCCTGGGAAACATGGGCCATGTCAGGAAACAGGTCACACCTGCCGTATACCGGTAGACCGCGCATTTCAGTCCCCACGGATACCTGTCGGACTAGGCCGGGCCATCCGCGATGCCGATCGTCGGAAAGGCCTTGATCCGCCAAGATGGAGCCTCCTTCAACAAGCCACACGGAGCTTCCAAATGGCACAAGCAGTCAGCACCCCCCGCACCGCCACCCGTACCGTTGCCCGCCGCAAATCGCTGGGTCAGGGCATGACGGAATACATCGTCATCGTTGCACTGGTGGGCGTGGCCGCCATCGGCGTCTATTCCTTCCTGGGGCAGTCGGTACGCGGCGCCACAGCAGGCATTGCCCTGGAACTGGCCGGCGAGAAAGCGGATGAAGGCATCGCCGCAGCTAAGGGCGCCAGTGAGAAGGCGCTCAATGCCGCCAAGGCCAAGGCCACGCTCAACAACTACAACAGCAACAACCACTGATGGCAGGGAGCGCGGCTTCGGTCATCCGGTCTTGCCATGCCTCCGATGCGGCTTCCGACAAGGGTCGGGGCTGCATCGGGCAGGACAGACGCCTTGTACTCACCGAAGCCGCCCCCTTGTGACCATCGACTCCGCATTGTCCGTCAACTCGTCTGGAGCATGATGTGATGCGACACACGATCCGGCCCGGCTGCCCGCACACCCGGGCCGTTCTTTTTCATCGAACCGTCAGCCCACCTGCTGCGCGACAGTCTGGCCAGGCGCTGATCTTCGGCATGTTCCTGCTGGTCATCGTGGCTTTGATGACCTTCTACCAGTTCTCGACCGGACAGGTGACCACCGCCCGCATGCGCCTGGTCAACGCCACGGATGCCGCTGCCTACAGCGCTGGCCTCTGGCGAGCCCGTGCCTTCAACTACTACGCCTACAGCAACCGAGCCATCATATTCAACGAAGTGGCCATTGCGCAGACCGCGACATTGGTTTCATACGCGGGCTTCATCACGCAGGCCGTCAAGAACCTGGAAACCGTGTCCAGAGTCATCCCGCCCCTGAATGCCTATCTGCGCGCTGTTGAACGGGTCGTCACCAACCTGAACAAGGCACTTCGGATCATGAGTGCCGTGGAAGTGGCCGGACGAAGTGCCTACATCCATGCATTGGCCGTCAGCCAGGATGTGATATGGGGAACGACCAATGGCTATGTGCTGAACCAGCTCACCAATGAGGTGATGAAGAAGACGGACGAGCACTTTCATGGCTACCTGATCCGTGGAACGCTGGGTGAGCAGATGACCCGCAACCATAGCGATGAGGATCGGAGCCGGCTCAAGGATCTCGTCCAGCGATCGCTGGATGAGTACTCGGTGAATCGGGGACTGAAGGTCTGGATACCGGGGACAACGGACTGGATGGTCTGGCGCGGTCAGACGGAAATGATCCGGGATCACGATACCACCGCCATGGATCGGTGGCAGTCCTATGACACGTTGTCCATCCATCACAAAAGACCATTTCGCAGGCTGCGGGAAGCCATGCCTCTGGCCTGGAGTGGCGTCGAGATTGCCAAGGATCCCAAGCAGTCCATGGACCGCCTGAATGGGCAGGCCAGCAGCCAGAAGCACGATAACGGGCGCGCCTATCGGCTGATCGACCGATCCGGGTTCTGGTCGGCGAGAGCCTATCTGGGCCTTCCCGCGGTCAGGGATCTGGATGAGAACAGCAAGGCCATGCGGGAGAACAGCCGTTTCCCCACCGACAAGGTGACGGTGATTGGCGTGATCCAGAAGAAGAACACGATCAACACGGCCGATCAGACCGGTCTGGGGGCAGGGCGTCTCAAGCTGAAGGACGCGTTTGCAGACTTCCGCAGAGATGCGGCCATGGTTGCCATGTCGTCCGCTCAGGTGTACTTCCGCCGCCCGCCGGGCGGAAATGAACGGGTGGAGTACGCCAGCATGTACAGCCCCTACTGGCAGGTTCGCCTGGTGGGCGTGGATGCGCAGGAGCGGGCCATGGCGGGCGCCCTGGGAACGCTCGGGAGATGAACATGGTCCTCAAGGAGCCCCTTTCAGGGCGCGGCCAACGTGGCCAGGCACTGGCGGAAACCATGGTCGTGATTTCCTTCGTGATGCTGCCGTTCTTTGTGGCGGTACCGCTGCTGGCCAAGTATCAGGACATGCGACAGGCCACGGTGTCGGCATCGCGCACCGCAGCCTTCGAGTGTTCGGTCCGCTTCGAGGCCTGTCGAAACGGCCAGGCAACGGATGACATTGCCGATCAGATCCGTCGGCGCCATTTCAGCAAGACGTTGCTTGGCCTGCGATCGGATGAAACCCCGGCGGATGATCAGCTGGAACAGGAGCGGAACCGTTTCTGGGTGGACCGGAAAGGCAATGCGCTGTTGCAGAGCTACAAGGATGTGGCGCTCCGGATCGATCACGAGAATTTCGATGCGTTCAAGGGACAGCGGCGGGTTGAAGCGTTCCTGAGTGCTGCGTCCGATGTGTCCGGCCCCGGCCGGTTCGGGCTGGCGGCTCGTGGCGGGTTGTTCTCCGCGCAGGTCCAGAGTCGTGCTCCGATGGATACGTGGTTGTGGGGCAAGCTGAACCTGAACCATGACCCGATGCTGACCTTCGACAGCCGCCTGGGGATATTGGCCGATGCCTGGAATGCGTCCAGTGCCAAGGGATCGGAAGCCAGCAGCCTGGCGTCCCGTCTGGACAAGGGGCGACGCCTGCCATCCGGCCGGGAGCTGATCAAGGCCACCAACGATGTCGCCCATGTTCTGCCGACGGACATGGTGAACAGCTTGCCCAACGGCGATCCCGAGCGGTTCATCGAGCTGGTTCATCAACCCCTGGTTCACCTCATCCGCTCGCCAAGCAAGATCTTCAAGGAAAGCAACGGCAATAAGTTCAACTACCACCAGGTGGATGTGGAGATTGTTCCGGAGGACCGCCTCCCGCCACCGAGCACGGAGATACGCCCATGAGCATGCACAAGTTCAATCCTGCAAGATCGATGCTGGCTGCCATGCTGCTGGCAGGCATCGGCATGGCATCGATACCTGCCCAGGCTGCGCCGCGCTTTCAGCCGCATGAGCAGATGCTGATGACCGACAGCCTGCTGCCCGGTGGTCGTGTCAGCATCAGCCAGTTTCGGGACAGCGGTTCGGTGGAAGACGCCATGCGCCGTCTGGAGGAGGACTGGGCGAGTCCGGATCTGCCACCGATGCGCAGCCAGCGTGATGGCTGGCAGGTCATGACGCATATGGATGGCGATGTCATCGAGACGGTGGAGATGAAGCGCAGCGGTCCGGGCATCGAGGGGCGGCGCATTCGCTGGAAGCCTGACCAGAAGGCCGAGGCAGCGCTGGCCGAGGATGAGCGCTGGTTCAAGGGGCTGCTGCCGGCCACGGCACGGCCGATGCCCGCCATTTCGCACGTGGATGGCGGACACCGCACCAGCACCTTCGTGGCCAGTACGGACGACAGCGTGGTGCGCCTGGACAACTGGATCGGTCGCAAGCTGCAGAAGCAGGGCTATCAGCTCATCAGCGATTCGCGTGAGGGCGGTGGCAAGGATGCCCAGGCCACCATCTACGGCCGACAGGGCGAGGAAGTGGTGCTGGCCGTATCCAAGCAAGGCAACCGGCAGTTTGCCGTGATGCACTGGAGGCGGTGATGAAAGTCACGCATTGGATCATCCATCTGGCCGCCTGTCCGTCAGAAATCGCCGCCCGGACTAGGCCAGGTTTGCAGGGGCTTCATTGTGACATGGGCCCAGGAGACGAACCCGCGCACCATGTCGACATCGGCCGACGCCAGCGGATTTCTCAGCGCGGCCAGGCCTCCATCGAGTATCTGCTGATCGGACTTGCGCTGTGTCTGGTCCTCTTTCATGGGGAACCCAGCGCGATGAAGAAGATTCTGGTCGCCATTCAGCAGAACTATTCCCACTTTTCCTACGCCATGTCATTGCCATGAATCCCATCGTCATCCGGATCCTCGAACGTCATCGAAACCTGTTGCTGATGTCTGCCGCCATGCTGTGCGGTGGCGTGGCGATCTATGCCGGCTCGCGCTACGTGAATGAACAGGTCCAGGCCGAGCGCGAACGCCTGGCGCCCGTGGCCCAGCAGATGATCGATGTGGTGGTGGCCAATGCCACACTCGACAAGGGCGATATCGTGAGCGGCGACACGATGGCCATTCGCTCCGTACCGGCCGAATACGTGTCCAGCTCGGTGGTGACGCCGGAGCAGTTCGATGCCCTGGTGGGCCAGCGTCTGCTGCTGTCCATGCGTCCTGGCGAGATGCTCTCGACGGCCGCCGTGTCGTCCGCCGAGCAGCTGGTGTTCTCGTCGCGCGTCAAGCCGGGCATCCGCGCACTGACCATCTCCGTCGACGAGATCAATTCCATCTCCGGTATGCTGCAGCCGGGGGACCGCATCGACCTGCTGCTGACGGCACGACCCCCTTCGGCCAGCGGGCATGGTGAGGCCGAACACGACGCCACCGTGCCGCTGTTGCAGAACCTGCTGGTGATGGCCACAGGTCGCCAGGTACGTCCTGGGGCCGATGACAACGGCGATGCTCGAAGCTTCTCGTCAGTGACGGTGGAAGTGACGCCCAGCCAGGCGCAACGTCTGATCGTGGCGCAGCGTGCCGGCCGGCTGACGGCCGTTCTGCGCAACCCCGACGACGGCATGCCGATGGACGCCGCGGCCGTGGACCTGCGCAGCCTGTTCCCGCAACCGGCACGTCCGGCGGTGGCGCCTCGCAAGGTGGTGGCACGGCAGGATCGTCGTCCGCAGATGATCGTGGGGGGCATGGGCCAGCCAATGATCGGCCGGATGCCGGCCTACAGCCTGCAGCCCGGGGCTGCCAAGCCTGTCACGCCGACGATGGCTGTTCAGGCACAGACGCAGACGCTGACCCAGGCTCAGATGCAGGCGCAAGTTCAGGCCGAGGAATCCGGCAATTCGTTGACGAATCGCTGATCCCTCATTCCGAATTCTCGTGAAAGCAGAGCACGCCATGTTCTCTCATATTCCATCCTCGTTTGAACCGTCGCTGCAGGAACACCGCACCGTGAAGGCCGATCCGTTCTCTTCCCGATCCTTCTGGCCCAGGACGATCTGCGTGGCGCTGCTGGGGGCGCTGTCGATGCAGTCGGTCCTCGCACAGGGCGTACCGGTGGCTTCAGCAAGCAATGGAGCCCCGAAGCAGGTGAAGTCCGGAAGTGTCGTTCCCGTAGCTACAGGAGCCGTGAAGGACACGCAGCAGGAAGATCCTCTGGAGGCCCTGCTGGCTCGCGTCACGGAATCGAGATCCACGTTGGCATCGGCATCGACATCGAAGCCAACCCCGACCCCGGCATCGGCATCGACAGAACGTGTGCCGTCCATGCGTGTGGCTACCGGGCGGGATGCGCAAAATGGCATGCAACAGGACGCAGCGCCACACATCCAGCCTGACTTGCAATCTACGACGGCAAGTGCCCGGTCGGCGGTTGACCGACGTGCCGCGCTGCTGGCTGCTGCCGAGCGGCAGCGGCAGCTGCGCAAGGAGCTGGACGCAGCGGGACGTGCCTCCAGTGCAAACCGTCAGGAGATCGCGTCCGCCCGAGACGTGATCATGCCGGCAGTGCCCACACCTGCTGCCGCGACGCCTGATGTGATGCGCACGTCTACAAGCACGTCCACACGCACGGCCACACGCATGAGTGGGGCGGGTGCTGCGGCATCCGTTCTTCGTCCGTCGTCCACGCTGAGCTCCACGGACGAGGTCGAAACGATCACCCTGTCCCTGGGGCAGGGGCATCTGATGGAAGTGGGCCAGGTGCTGCGCATTGCACTGGGCTCGGGGCGTGTACTGCAGGCCAACTGGCTGGATGACCGGCAGCTCCTGCTGATTCCGGAAGCGCCGGGCGAGACGACGCTGCACCTGTGGCTCAAGGGGGGCGGCATTCGCAAGTATCAGATTCTGGTGACGGAATCGAACAGCGTGCGGCTGGCGCAGGACATGAACCTGCTGCTGGGCGAGAACAGCGGGGTGCGTGCCCGGGCGCTGGGCGACCGGATCCTGCTGGAAGGTCAGAACCCCACCGAGGAAGGGGCCTGGCGTGCGGCCGAGCTGGTCAAGCGCTACCCGCAGGTCATCAGTCTGGTCAGCCGTCGCGGCTATGAGCAGATGATCAACCTGGAAGTGAAGATGATCGAGATCGGTCGCAATGCGCTCAAGCAGCTGGGCGTGCGCTGGCAGGGCGGGGGCGCCGGGGATTGGGCGGTGTCAGGCCCCAGCTTCGGCGTCATCGGTGACTTCAAGCGCAGCGGGGCGTTCCTGCCGGAAGGGGGCGCTGCGGCCACGCGAGGCTTTGCCGTTGCGCCACGCATTCATCCCTTTGCCACCAGTGCATCGATGGTCTCTCGGTGCGGCCAACGTCGATTTCAAGGAGTATGGGGTGCGCTTCGAGGTGGAGCCGGTGGTCAATGCCCAGGGCGTCATTTCGGCCAGCCTGCATACCGAGGTCTCGTCCATTGACGATGAGGTGACGGTCATGGGCGTACCGGGCCTGCGCAAGCAGAGTTCCAACACGGACGTGAACCTGCGCCCGGGCGAGACGCTGGTGATTGCCGGCATGGTGCGCAACGAGATGTCGGGCGCCATCACCAAGATTCCGGGTCTGGGTGACCTGCCCATCCTGGGCCATCTGTTCCGCTCCAAGCGTTTCCGTCAGCGTGAGTCCGAGATGGTGGTGCTGATCACGCCCAGGCTCAGCGAGCAGGGTTCGGCACCCGCCGTGGATCCTCGTGTTCAGGCTCTGCAGCAGCGGGCCGATGCGCTCAAGAAGCAGTTCGACATGCTGGATTGAGCCTGGGTGTCGCCCCAGCGTTCCATCCGCCAGGGGCGCCGGGATGGACTAGGCCGGTCGATGACAGGCGGCAAGGATGCCGCGACGATGGAAGCCGCTTGCGGTGCAATGAAAGCCTTTCAATGTCAGGTGACGGACATGCTGGAAATCGTGATCGAGGAAGAGGGCAGGGAAAGTCGTACCGTTCCGGTGGCGGGCCTGCCGTGCCGTATCGGCCGGGGCAAGGAGGCCGAGGTGCAGCTGGGCGGCTGGCGCGTGGCGCGCGTACATGCCGAGCTGCAACGCATTGGCCGTGGCGTGAAGCTGGTGGACCTGGGCACCATCGTCGGTACCCGCGTCAACGGAGAGCGGGTGGTGGAGTACGGCCCGCTGTCCGAACGGGACGAGATCGTGGTGGCTGGCTATCGGCTGCGCGTGCAGGGAAGCGGGCTACGGCTTCCTGCATCGGGGCGTTCGGCGCTGCTGGATGACGACGGGCTGGAGACGGATGTCGAAGGGACGGAGGCACGCGCAGCGCAGAAGATTGCGCCCGAAGGGGATCGTGCCGCGACCGGGGCTGCGGCATTGCTTCGGAATGCGCTGAGCCGTCGATCGGATGACGCGGGGGCTTCTGGTCACGGTGATGGTCAGTCGGGGCAGGGCATCTCAGGAAGAACCTTGGCCACGCCGGTGAACGACGCAATGCAGGCGACACAAGATGGTCGCCGTGCTGACAGAAGCCCGGATGGGAATGGCCGAGCCTCTGGCTCTGGCTCTGTGGGCGGCCATGTAGCTGGTGACCGCCGCGATCAGGGGGAACACAGAGATTCGGGTGAACACAGCGATTCCGGTGAGCGCCCTGACGCCATCAGACGCGGAGCAGGTGGCGCTGATGAGAAAGGTGAAGCGCCCGGCGGTGCTGGCGTCAGGGACGGCGGCAAGGTCGTGTCCATGGGCGCTGCTGCCGATGCCAGCTCGCGCGGTGCCGACGACAGTATCGACCACGTCCGTCTGGCCGACTATGCGCGGGCCGCTCAGGAGCAGAGCAAGGCGCTGGGCTGGCGGCGCCTGGTGCAACGGCAGCTGCTGGAGGTGATCGATCTGCGGCGCAGCAACCTCACCCAGTTCTCGGCCGACGAGGTGAAGGCCGAGGTGCGTTCGGCGGTGGAGCGGATCGTGGCCGGCATGCAGAACCTGCCGCCCGACATCGACCGCGACATGTTGGTGCAGGACAGCGTAGATGAGGCTGTGGGCCTGGGGCCGCTGGAGCGGCTGATGACCGACCCGCTGATCAGTGAGATCATGGTCAACAGTGCCACCGACATCTTCGTGGAGCGCAAGGGCAAGCTGCAGCAGGTGCCGCTGGCATTCTCGGATGATGATGCCATCCGCAACGTGATCGAGCGCATCGTGGCGCCGCTGGGTCGGCGCATCGATGAGTCCTCGCCGCTGGTGGATGCGCGTCTACCCGATGGTTCGCGGGTCAACGCCATCATTCCGCCGGTGGCGCTGAAAGGGCCCACCATCACCATCCGGCGCTTCAACCGCACGGTGATGACGCCTGATACGCTGGTGGCCAACCAGAGCGCTTCGCCGGCGATGATGGAATTCCTGCGCATCTGTGTGGAGCAGCATAAGAGCATCATCGTCTCGGGCGGCACAGGCTCGGGCAAGACGACGCTGCTGAACGTGCTCTCGAACCTGATTCCGGTGGGTGAGCGGCTGATCACCATCGAGGATGCGGCCGAGCTGAAGCTGATGCACCCGCACCTGGTGTCGCTGGAATCGCGGCCCCCCAATGCCGAGGGGCGCGGGGCCATCACCATCCGGGATCTGGTCAAGAACGCGCTGCGCATGCGGCCCGATCGCATCATCGTGGGTGAATGCCGAGGCGGCGAGGCGCTCGACATGCTGCAGGCGATGAACACCGGTCACGAGGGCTCGATGACGACGGTTCACGCCAACACGCCGCGCGACGTGCTGTCGCGGCTGGAGGTGCTGATGCTGATGGCTGGAGTGGAGCTGCCACTGGCGGCGCTGCGCGAGCAGATTGCCAGTGCCGTGGACCTGATCATCCACCAGGCACGTTTTCCGGACGGCTCGCGCCGCATCACGTCGATCACCGAAGTGTGCGGTGTGGAAAGCGGCAAGATCCAGAGCCACGAGATTTTCCGTTATGAGCAGACCGGGCTGAAGAACAGCCGTGTGCAGGGGCGTTTCCGGGCCTGTGACGAGGTGCCTTCGTTCTATGAGGCGCTGCGTGATCGTGGGGTGGCGGTGGATTTCAGCATCTTCGAGGACGACGCGGTGACCGCGTGAGCGGCCAGACGCAAGGGGCACGCAATGATGAATGCTTCGACCGGATTCGATGGATGGTTCTGGGTGGCGGCACTGTCGCTGGGTGTGGCAGTGGTGATGGCGGTGCTGGTGCTGATGCCGGGTGCCGTGAAGGCCGGCGAGGGATATCGACGGCATTTCAGCGGTCGCGTTGGACACGGCATGAAGGACCTGCTGCTGTTTGTCGACGTGGACCGGCTGTTTCGCGCCAACCTGCTGCTGTGCGCGCTGGCCTGCGGCCTCATCTGGCTGCTGACAGGGTCGCTCTTTCTGGGGGTGGCCGCCATTGTCGCGCTGGGGGCACTGCCCAGTCTGCTCATCCGTCACCTGGGGGCGCAGCGGCGCAAGCTGTTTGCCCGGCAGCTGCCCGACGCCATGATGCTGATTGCCGGCGCCGTTCGCGCGGGTGCCAGCATGACGCTGGCGCTGCGGCAGATGGCCAGCGAACTGCCTGCACCCGGTGGTCAGGAGTTCGAGCTGATGCTGCGGGAGCTGCGGCTGGGGGTGACGCTGGATGATGCGCTGCTGAATCTGGAACGCCGGATGGGCTGCGACGACCTGCGACTGTTCGGGGCCGCGGTGCGCATTGCCAATGAAAGCGGCGGCAACCTGGCCGAGACGCTGGAGCGGCTGGCCGACACCATCCGCAAGAAGATGGCGCTGGAGGACAAGATCATGGCGCTGACGGCGCAGGGTCGGATGCAGGGCTGGGTGATGGTGCTGCTGCCCCTGGGCGTGGGGGCGGCGCTGTTTGCCATCGAGCCCACGGCCATGGCGCCGCTGCTGCACAGCTGGCAGGGCTGGATCGTGTGCAGCGTGGTGGCCGTGCTGGAGATCGTGGGGCTGCTCTTTATCCGCCGCATCATGGCCATCGATATCTGAGTGAGGGAAGATCATGAATGGCTGGATTTCATCGGCGCTGCCTTTCGTGGCCGTCGGGGCCCTGGTGTTGTGCATATGGCTCTTCATGCTGGCGGGATCACGTGCGGCAGCCGAGGTTCCGAAGCAGCAGAAGAACGAGTATCAGGATGATCCGCCACGCTACTGGGCGCTGCTGGGATGGCTGGGACACGCGACCACGTTCTGGGTGACGCCGCTCGTGTCGCCGACGATGCGACGACGACTCCAGGAGCAGTTGCGCCGCGGGGGTCTGGAGTTTGCGCTGACACCCGAGCAGTTCGTGGCCGGTCAGGTGCTGGGCGCGCTGATGGCCCTGGCGCTGCTGGTGCTGGCGTGGTTGCCGCATGGGCTGCCCAATCTGCCGTGGTGTGTGCTGGCCCTCGTGGTGGGCGCCTTTCTGCCGATGAGCTGGCTGCGTGACCTGGGGGCACGCCGCACGCGGCAGATCGCCAAGGCGCTGCCTTTCTACCTGGACATCATCACGCTGGCCATCGAGGCGGGCTCCAACATGACGGGCGCGTTGCAGCATGCGGTGGACAAGGGGCCAGCCGGACCGATGTCCGAAGAGTTGCGTCGCGTGCTTCGTGACATCCGTGCGGGTCGAACCCGGGCTGAATCGTTGCGGGCACTGGCCGAACGGTTGCGCATTCCGGCCATTTCCAACTGGGTGGCCGCCATTCTGACGGCCGAGAAGCAGGGTTCTAGCCTGGGGCCGATCCTGCGTGCACAAGCCGATCAGCGACGCAACGAACGCTTCATGCAGGCCGAGGCCATGGCGCTGAAGGCGCCGGTCAAGATGCTGTTTCCGCTGATGATCTGCATATTTCCGTGCACCTTCATCATCGTGTTCTTCCCGATCGCCATCCGGATTATGGAAGGAGGCCTATTCTGATGAACACCCCTGCCCATTTAGACACGGACTGCGTGCGCATCCACGTGCACCATGCACGTACCTGGTGGCAGCGGGCTCGTGGACTGATTGCGCATCCGGAACCGCGGCACGGCGCCGGCATGTTCTTTCCCAAGACGAATGCCGTCCATGGGATGGGCATGGCGCATGCGCTGGACATCGTGTTCCTGGACCGTGATCAGAAGGTGTTGCGCTGCTGTCGTCTGCCGCGCTTCGGGATGCGGATCTGTCGCGGTGCTCGTGCGGTGCTGGAGCTTCGGGAAGGTGAAGCCTCCCGGCTGGATATTCGCCCGGGAATGCGACTGCAACTGGTACCGGATGATGACATCTTCGGTGCGGAGGGCGGCGCGTTCATGGCTGCGAAGTAAAACCAGGTGGTGAAGTCAATCGTTCAGAGCATGTCATGAATATTCGAACTGAAAGCGTTGAACCTTGCGGCCCAGCGGTGATGCGTCGCCAGGAAGGCCCAGTGGTCGGCGCAAGGGGGCTGATGTTGTCATCACTGGTGTGCGGCGCTGCCATGCTGCTCATGCCTCCTGCCCAGGCGGCTCAGTCGTGGGGGGATGGCTCCCGGTGCATTTCATCTTCCAGTTCGCAGGTTGGTGTGGATGCCAGGCGAACGGTGCCACATGCCGTCGGGACGGATGCGTCGCTGTCATGCCCTCGCATGGCGTTGAACCAGAACGGGCTGTCGGCGCCGATGTTGCAGAAGCTCTACGATGAAGCGGAGCAGCATTACCGCAAAGGTGAGGATGTCGAGGCGCTGCGCATCTTCTCGTCGCTGATCGAACTGGCGCCTCAGTATCGGAATGCAGCCTGGCTGCGCGTCGGAAACATCCACCAACGGGCAGGCTCGGCCGGGGCGGCGCTGGATGCCTATCGTCATCTTCTGGCGGATGATCCGGCGCAATCGGCAACGCGCATGTCAGACGGTGCGTCGGTGTCGGGTTCTCGTGGCGTAGGGCGTGGACCCTCGAGGGATGTCCGCGCGGGGGCGCCGAACGGGAGCGCGGGTCGTGATTCCCAGCCGGACGTGCAGCAGCAGGCGTTGCGCCTGAAGGGCATGGTCAACCTGCTCACGCTGTCGGTGGCGCAGACGCAGGCATCGCTGGACCATATTGCGTTGCTGCAGCAGAGCCCGGCCGTACGCGAAGCGGCGGGCCTGACCGAGCAGACCGAGGCCATGCTGGTGGACAGCGTGCTGGCGCAGGTGGATCGGATCCAGCAGATGCTGGGGGGTGTTCCAGCCAGACCAGGCGTTCCTTCCGGCATTCGTGGTGGTTCTGGTGTTTCTGGTGACCATGCCTTTTCTCGGGCTTTGAACGCAGCCGGGCCAGATGCCCTGTCCATGGACACGGATGCACGAACGGTTCGGGAGAATCGGGCTGCAGAGGTCAATCGCCGCGGGAAGGTGTCGAGTGACCCAGTCGGGCAAAAGACAATGCGGCAGGCGGCAAGGGACGCATACGGGCAGAAGAACTCGTCACCGCCTGCGATGCTGATCGGCTATCCGGTACAGCCTGGTTCTGGGGCGCCGTCTGCATCCGGGGCGCTTTTGTCTGCTGACCCGGCACCATCTGTCGCAGCCGAAGGGACACTGCCGGAAGGTGTGACAGGCCAAGGTTCCGGCAAGGGCCCCGCCACAAGGCCGGTGATCGAGTATCTGGATGAGGTACCGGCTGTGCACGTGCCTCGTCGTAATCCTGCGTGAAATCATCATGAACGATTCCCAAATGGCAGTACCAGTGTCTTCCGCCGTTCCCCATATTCGGGATGGTAGGTGGCAGGGAGATCGGCAGCGTGGCGTGTCGATGGTGGAGCTGGTGGTGGCTGTTCCGGCGCTGCTGCTGGTCGGCATGGCCGTCGTGCAGATGGTGCTGGTCTTTCATGCGCGCCAGTCGGTGGGGTATGCGCTGCAGGAGGCGGCACGGGCGGGCGCGGTCGAGCATGCAGGCGAGGAGGCGATCCTGAAGGGGTTGGCTACCGGGCTGGTGCCGTGGCTGTATGGGGCAGGCAGCATGGCCGAGAAGATGCTGAAGGAGCAGCAGGCGCGGCTGCATGTAACGGGCGGTCGTGCTGCCCAGTGGATCGAGGTGAAGCAGCTGTCTCCGACGCTGGAGAGTTTTTCAGACTGGGGGGGGCCGGCGCTGGATCCTTTTGGCGAGAAGATTGCCGGTCAGGACGAGATTCCGAACGACAACCTGGACAACCGGCGTGAGAAGACGATGCCGGCCAGTGGGGCGTCGGGCTATCGCGGGAGTGAGCCGATCGGGCGCAGTTCCGGTCAGACGCTGGCCGATGCCAACATGTTGCGGCTGGAGGTGACCTACGGGGTGCCGTTGCGGGTGCCGGGGGTGTCCACCCTGTTCCTGAAGGCCATGCGCACGCTGCACGGCTGTGATTCACTGACGGGCCTGGTGGCGCAGGGTGCGGCTGGAAGCGGCAACTGCCTGTACTACCTGCAGGGACGCATTCCGGTGAAGGTGGTGGCCACGACGCGGATGATGTCGCCCGCACGGCGCTCGCCCCTGCTGATGGCTGCCGTGAAGTCGAATGTGCCCATGGGCCAGGGGAGCACGCTGGGCGCCGGCACGCTGCGTCCAGTACCCCAACGCACACCGGTGCAGAGTAATACGGGGCCCGCGCCGCAGCGGCATGATCCTTCCTATTTCCTGCCGGAGAAGGGGCCGGTTCGCTGGGGTCTGGGACAGGGCCAGGCGTCGGCAGGTGCCGCGCCCAACCTGTCGTCGGGTGGGACTGTGGGTCAGGGAACCGGCACGACGGCGGGGGGCAGTCTGCTGGGACTGGTGGATCCGAAACCGTTGATGTCCACACCCGCCGATGCTTCAGCGCCGGCCGTACATCCAGCCGTCTGCACGACGGCAGATGGTGAGGACAAGAGCGAGACAGCAGGTTGATCCCGGGTGCTGGATGGGCTACCGATGGACCCGGTAGCCGGATGGCAGGTCAGGTGCGAGCAAGGCGGACAGCGTGAGCGATGGCCGTTTCAGGACGGCTGTTTCAGTGGTGAGTCTGTCGACCACCCAGGCCGTTCTCGGCCCGGACCCATGCCAGTGAGTGAGAAGGCCCCGTCATGAACGACAAGGCCCGACGAT
>QWCZ01000156.1_pt1 | contig 34852 bp, 49 predicted proteins | sample 1972651 | NCBI WGS metagenome assembly QWCZ01 (sample SAMN09866695, study PRJNA288562) | Human oral metagenome isolate pre1_saliva, whole genome shotgun sequencing... | isolation source: mouth | host: Homo sapiens | place: USA: California
TAGGATCTGGCGCCTTACGGCGTGGGGGTTCAAGTCCCTTCTCCCGCACCAACTTTATTGCACCTTTAGAGGTGCTATTTTTTTTGCCTAAAATTAGGTATTCAAAATGGATATAAAAATAACTATAAATATAACTGTTATCGCGTTTTTACTATTATATATAACGCGGTCTAGAAGCTTAACTAATAGGTTATATGTTATAATAAATGAGATATAACAAAATGCCTATAAAACGCCTTAATTAAAGTATGTTTGCATATCAACGGCAAAAATACGGCAAAAATAATTAACCAAAAATATTGGCAACTTTGTCAGCTGCCTTTAGTCGCATATCATCTGAGAAATGAACATAGGTTTTTAATACCGTTGGTAGGCTATCACCTAATAAGGCGGATACTGTTTTAATGTCTACGCCGTTTGATAATAATTTAGTTGCGTATGTATGGCGTAGATCATGAATGGAGTTATCCGGCAAGAAACTTTTCATTATTTGCGATGCGCCCCAGCTGCTACTAATTCTATTATTAAAAAGGCGTTCTGTTTGACATGTTTTTTTGTATTCTTTTAAAATGCTTGTTAATACCGGTGGAATAGGTAGTTGCCTATAACTATTTTTTGATTTAAGCGGCTTTAACGCATATTTGTTGTAATCAATAGCGCCGAATTGCTGCACTACATTAATAGTATTACTATCTAAATCGACGTTTTCCCATGTAAGGCCAATAATTTCGCCATATCTCATGCCGGTATAGGCAGCAATAGAAAATATAACATAGTATTTATAATTTCTATCCTTTACGGCGTTTAAAAATGTTTCTATTTCTATATCTGATAATGCTTTTATTTTAATAGGCTTATTATTTTTAAAACGCGGTATTACTTTTAATTCATTTATTGGAATTATTTTATATTGGTATACCGCATAGCTAAATAAACGTTGAATTATGCCCAATGCGAGGTTTTTAGAAGCCGTTGCATATGTTGTGTCGTTTAATATGCGTTTCACTTGATACGGCGTAATATTCGCAATTTTTTCATTAAATATAGGTTTGAATATATCAAACGTACGCACATAAGCGCGATATGTATTAAATGCACGCGGCTTGTTTTCTCTAATATAAATGTTAAAAAATTCAATAAGAGTTATATTTCTAAGGCTATCATCTGAAATGGTGATAGCCTTTTTTAGTTTATCAATGATCGTTTGCGCATGAATTTTAGCCGCCTTTTGTGTTTCAAAACCCTGTTTAGATTTCTGGCGCCAGCGGTTTCCGTCCTTGTACGATACGATGCATTGAAATCCTTTATCTTTCCTTCTTATGGTTATATTGCATTGCATCGTCTAATTCCTTTAATGAATAACTTGCTATAAATTGCGCGCCGATAGTTAGGGCGATAACTATAAACATCAAAATATATCTATGTTCTTTCCAATCCATAAAGCCTAATATCATACCAATAATAAGATATAGAATACTTTGATAAAACGCCACGTTGATTGCATCTTTTTTACTCATGGTAAACCCCTTTATTTAACAATAAATGCGCGAAAGCATCCGCATCTATTTCAATTTTATCACGTACGGCATCGTCTAAGGTTCCGTATAAATCGTATTCCCTGTGAAGTAATACATGCCCTAATTGATGTGCAAGCGCTATGCGCTGCTGCTGCCTACTTAACCGGCTATTTATAATAATAGCCTTTTTGATCTCCGGTTTAATCAGTACACCGCTAACGCCTACGGGCATGCGTTCATAAAATACTTTGATATTTAATCTACTTGCAATGGTGCGCGGTTCATTTGATCCGCACGAATTAATTAAATCTAAAACCATATTTAACATACTAACAATTCCCCTTGAATATATTAATCGTCTAATACTGCCTTTAATACTTTTTGCAATTTCGCTTTTTGCGCTTCCGTCAATTCACGATCGCCATAATAACAAATCAATGTACTATCTGTTATTTTCTTTAAATCAATTTTTCTCTCAGTAGTTTTAATTTTAGGCGTTCCCTCTACGCCGTCAGTAAAATAACCTACCGGTACCCCAAAGTATTCCGATAATATCTTAATATTTTTTAAACTGGGGTTGCTTTCTCCTTTCTTCCAGCGTGAAAATGCACTTTGCGGAATTTTGGTATCCCTTGAAATTTGATATGCTGATACGCCAGTTTTTCGCATTAATTCTTCAATTTTGTTGTATAGCATAATGTACCTCGCTAAATATAAACGCACCGTTTAACATTTTTAAAAAGTGTTTACTAGACTACTTACTAAAACGGAAGTACAATATAGCCATAAGGTACTTATGAAATCGTAAGTGTCTTGAAGTTTTGATATAGCAAGTGTGGCGTCGAAAATCATCACTTGCTATATCGCAAGTATAACATTTAGAAAAGGTGGTGTAAATGATTAAAACAGTAACAAAAAATGTTTTTAAACTCATGTATAAGAAAGGCGTTACCGCCTATAGATTATCCAAAGAAACGGGAATTTCTGAAAGCGTTATTTCCCGTTGGAAAAGCGGCGAACAATCGCCAAGTATTTCCAGTTTGGTAAAAGTGGCACATTTCTTTCAATGTGGTTTATCTGAATTAATGAAAGGAGTTACAAAATGAAACTAACGTATACCGTAGATGAAACGGCCGAAGTTCTGGGTATTTCTAAATCGTCGGTATACAACTTGCGCAATACTGGCACAATTCACCAGCTAACAAAATTACCGGGCGTTTTATTTTCAGTCAAAGAAATTCAAAATATAGCCGGATTAGAAACCGAAATAAATGCGGTTAATTACCGGGCGTTAAAAAGAGAATGTGAAGAATTGGCGGAAGAAAACGCAAGACTAAAAAATGATATTAAAAAAATCGCTAGCAGCATACTAGCGATCACGGGGGAATTATGACAACGGCTTTTAAGATTATAGGCGCAATATTATTAATCGGTACGCCGGGCAGTCTAGAACTTGACAATATAACGTTATATGAAGCGTTTCTTCAAGGACTGTTAGGGGTAGCGTTATTATATGGCGGTATCTATATAGACCAAATAAAAAAGGCCCAATAGTAACGGCAATTACTAAAGGGCAGATGCGAAAAGTGAGTTATTAAAGCATCTTAACCGCATAATATCATATGCGCGTTAGGGTGGCAAGGTGAAATATGAATAAATATGAAATGCTTGCGTGTTTTGATAAGTTCAACTTAATCAAAGAAGCGTTAAAAAGTGTAGATGAAAACATTTATACGGCTATCACCTTTACGGTAAGTTCGTTCGGTGGCGGTTTTAAGTATCACGTATGCGCAATTAGAAATAATAAATACGTAAAATTTGCGCTTGAAGGTTTTCCGGATACTTATTTAGCGGGCGAAAAAAAAATTAATGATTATAGAGAAGTATTAGAAAGGTTAGAAATGGAAACGATAAAATGAGTAGCATTTACGAATTAAATAAAAACTATATGGAAGTTGCTGCAATGCTTGAAGAAGCAGAAACCCCAGAAGATATTGAGGCAATCAAAAATACACTTGAAATGCTTGATTTATCCATTGAGGAAAAAATCGAAAACACGGCAAAATACATGGTTAATGTTGAAGCCGATATTCAAGGTATTAAGGCTGAAATTGATAGATTAAACAAGGTAAAAAAATCAAAAGAAAGCACTATTGAAACATTAAAGAACAACATCGAATATTCTATGAAGCAAAAAGGTATTGAAAAATTAGAAGTTGGTACCTTTAAAGCCTACTATAAAAAATCTGAAAGCGTAGAAATTATAAATTTAGACGTTATCCCGGCAGATTATACACGCGTAGAAATCAAGGCCGATAAAGTGGCTATTAAAAAAGCCATTAAATCCGGCGAAGTGGTGGAAGGTGCAGAAATCAAGGTAAATCAAAATTTCTATATTAAGTAGGCGGTGATCACATGGCAGCAAAAACATTACAACAAAAGTTAATCGAAATACAAGCCGAATTAAAGGCGCCTAAAAGCCAATACAATAAATTCGGTGGTTACAACTATAGAAATTGCGAAGATATCCTAGAAGCGGTTAAACCGCTATGCGCTAAACATGAAATTGTACCGTTGTTAAGTGATGAAATCGTTATGATTGGTGATAGATTTTACATCAAGGCAACGGCGAAAGTAACGGACGGAAAAGATGAAATAGCAACTACTGCATTTGCGCGTGAAAGCAAGGATAAAAAAGGTATGGACGAAAGTCAAATTACCGGCTCCGCATCATCTTATGCCCGTAAATACGCATTAAACGGCCTATTCTGTATTGATGATACAAAAGATGCAGATTTTATGGATAATTCACAAAATGGCAAGCAACAACAACCAAAAACGCAGCAACAACCGCCAAAAGAAACGCATGTTAAAGGATACGATGAATTTGTAGCGTTGCAAAAATCTAAAAAAGTACCGCCGGCGGAAATCACAAAATACATCGCGGCGGAATTTAAAAAACCACGGCTTGCCCTTTTAGATGCATTTGAAATGGTGGCCGCCCTTGAATGGTTAAAAAATTATGGTGTGGAAGAAAACAAAGGCTTTACCCTATACGATAATGACGAACAAGCATTGATGCATGAAGATGCTGGAGACCGCATTTAATGAAGTGGATAACAAAGGGTATCAATTTAATAAAGTCGATTGGCTGGAATATTTTGATACCCGCGCCGAAAGATGAAGCCTTAAATAAGTTAGATCCGGAAGCAGAATATATCGTTGAAATCAAAAAGAAAGTAAAACGCCGTTCATTAAATGCCAACGCGTATGCATGGGTGTTATGCGAAAAGATAGCACGTGAACTTTCTAGAAACGGCTACACATCAAAAAACGATGTATATAAGCGCGTTTTGATTGAATGTGGTGCGTTTACCTATATACCAGTTAAAAACGCCGCCGTAGATAGATTTATTGAAATCTGGCACGGCCACGGGTTAGGCTGGCACGCAGAAGATGCCGGCCCAGCTAAAACGGAAGGTTATACAATCGTTCGCGCCTATCATGGAAGCAGCGTATACACAGTAGACGAAATGCGGCGTTTAATTGATGCACTTATTGATGAGTGCAACCAGTTAAATATAACGGTTGAAAACAACGATTACGTTAATTCATTAATACAGGAATGGGGGAACAATGAACAAGCGAAAGAAACTTGATAACGTTCTATATGCCCGTACCAGAAAATGGGCGTATGAACGCGATGAGGGTTTATGCGTTCTATGTGGCGCAATGGCAACGGAAGTACATCATATAGAGTTTAGATCACACGGCGGTTTATCAAATCTTAATAATTTGGCTTGCTTATGCCGTGATTGCCATACAAAAGCACATGGCGTAGATGCTAAACAAATAAGGGAAGTTTTAAAAGAACGAAATAAGGGGGTTACATGGCAGAACGAAGAATGATGTCAAAATCAATCATCAAGTCCGATACATTCCTAGACATGCCAGCAACTACACAAAACCTATACTTTCATATGCTGCTTGATGCGGACGATGACGGCTTTATCAACGCCCCAAAGTCAATTATGCGGATGATTGGGGCGAAAGATGATGATATGAAAGTACTTTCTGCTAAACAGTTTGTAATACCGTTTGAAAGTGGCGTTGTAGTTATTAAAGATTGGAAAATACACAACTACATTCAGAATGATAGGTACAAGCCAAGCACCTTGCCAGAACGTGATTTACTCAACATTCAAAAGGATAAAACGTATACGTTAAAAAACGATGTATCCAGTATGGATACAAAATGTATACAACCTGTATCCATAGGTAAGGATAGGTTAGGTAAGGTTAGGTTAGGTGAGGATAGGATAGGTAAGGATAGGGTAGGTAAGGATAGTATAGAAACACTATGTCATGTTTCACATGACGATGTGGATAAATCTCACTTTGAAATTATCGAATACTTGAATATAAAAACGGGTAGTAAGTTCAAGGTTACAACTAAGCCTTATATTCAAGCGATTAGATCACGCTTGAAAGAAGGTTATACCGTTGATGATTTTAAAACCGTCATTGATAAAAAATGCCGTGAGTGGAAAGGTACAAAACTAGAAAAGTATCTAACACCTAAAACGCTATTCGCGCCAAGCCATTTTGATACATATCTAAATTCCAACGAAATGGCAGCAATGACGGATACAGAACGAAAGGTTGCAGAACTTAACGCGCTAATTGATGCGGTAGAAAGGGGAACAGATGAGGGAGCCGAACACAAAAACATTGACGGCTACGGGCCAATTATTGATATATCCGAATATTGATGTAGCAAAAACAAAAATGTACGCATTTATGTTAGAGGATATTAATCCTGTAACATTGACCGAAGCAATAAAGCAATGCATTAATACATGTGAGTTTCTTCCGTCCGTTGCAACCATTCGCAAGAAAGCGGCGGAAATTTCTGGATACGTGAACTGTAAAAACGAGCGCTTAATAGTGCAAGATGCATGGGAAGTAGTTAGAAAGAAAGCCAGCCAAGTAGGCTATGAAAAAGGCCTTGATGAGTTGGAAGGCATAACAAGGCTTGCTGCTAAAACTGTATGGCGTTTCTTTGATCCAAGAAATTGTCAAAGCTATAACGAAAGCGCCGCAATGAGCCAGTTCTGTAAGGCCTATGAACAACTGGCAGCACGTGAACAAAGAAATATGGAAATTGCGGAAAGTATTAAAAGTAACGGCCTGTTAATGGAAGCGCGTAAGCGTGCAGAACTTAATATGCCACGAAATACAGAAATTAAGATGCTAGATAACGGACATTTGGTTGAGGTTGAAAAATACGAAGCCGTAGACCTTAAAAGCATGGTTAAAGATGCCGATATTTCGGACGAAAGTAAAAAGTTAATCCTAGGGGTGTTGGAATGAATAAGAAATACAATGTGTTTCCGAATTTAATCAAGTGTAGGGAATTGTTAAAGTTCACGCAATCGGATATGGCTGCATATATCGGTATAGGAAGGGAAACATACAAGAAAAAGGAACGAGGCGAATTTGATTTTAAATTAACGGAAATGTTGGCAATTCAAGAAACTATCAACGATGAAATGCAAATAAATATATCGTTGGACGAATTATTTAAAATGGAAAAAATCGTTTAAATGCGTTGTATGGAATTTTTAAGCCGTCAATGATAAATCATAAGGGCGGAATAGTAGAAGGGGCAAGATGGACGAATTTGTCCTATAGAATTAGAAAATAGAAAGGGAATTATATATGAACACAGTACATATTATGGGGAATCTTGCACGTGATCCAGAAGTACGTTATACACAAACAGGCCGAGCGGTGGCAACTTTTACAGTGGCGGCAAGTAATACGTATATCGATAGCGCTACAAATGAAACGAAAGAACAAACGGCGTTCGTGAATTGCGTTGCATGGGGAAAACTAGGGGAAGCGGTAGGCAACTACCGAAAAGGCAACCGTTTATTTGTAGAAGGGCGAATTCAAACAAGAAGTTACGAAACGCAAGACGGCCAAAAGAAATATGTTACGGAAGTAATTGCCGGTTTTGTTGGGTTATCCGCTTTAAATGATGTGGAAGCTGGCAGCAATTTCGATAATTTTGCAGATGATAAGAACGGTGAAAATATTCCATTCTAAACGGGTGTAAATATGAAACCGCCATGCAAGGTTTGTGAGTATAGGGTGATAGGCTGCCATAGTACATGCGCAGCCTACATAAAATACAATCGCAACAGAAAAGAAGAACTAGAAACCCGTGATATTCGGGGCGATGTGTACGGGTATATTAAGACAAATAACAACCGCATCAAGCGGCGTATGGGTAAATGTTAGGGGAATACATATGAAATTGGTACAAGTAAAACGTAAGCAACAATACATAAAAGCATATTGCATTATGTATCCCTGGTATGTATGGGAAGAACATTGCGAATTTGTTTATAGTGTTTCTTATGCATCACCGGGGCGACGTCCTAGACCGGTAAAACGAAAACACGGGCGGCATTGCTTGAAGTGGTTGCGTGAAATTGGTGCAATAAGCATGAGCGATCTAACCTCTATTAATAGAGTGATAGCGGGGGATATGTGGTAAAAATGGCGTACTTAGAAAACTGGTTTGCACTGGGTGCTTGCATATATAGCAGAAAAACCGCAGATGCAGCATTGGCCGCGCTAGGGTTAAGGAAAGAAATAAAACGAAAACCGGTATATCCGGAAATTGAAGCAAGTGCGCTTGTTACCTTGCGTGAAAAAGGTTTGAGCGTGCGACAAATAGCGGGCGTATATGGCGTATCGTATACATTTGTTAGAAACCGCTTGTTTGCTGCCGGTGTAAATCTTGAAAGGATAAAAAGATAAATGAAATTTATAGATTTTTTTAGCGGTATTGGCGGTTTTCATACCGGTTTAGAAAAAGCTGGCATGAAGTGTATAGGCTGGTGTGAATTTGATAAATTCGCGCAAGCATCATACCGTGCAATGTACGATACCGATAATTTGTGGTTTGGTGATGATGTAACAAAGGTTAAGGGGAAGGATTTACCAAATGCAGATTTATGGACGTTTGGGTTCCCTTGTCAAGATGTGAGCATTGCCGGTAAACAAAAAGGAATTAAAGAAGGTACTAGAAGTGGCCTGTTTTATGAAATTATGAGGTTAATTGATGAGTGCGAAGAAAATAAACCCAAATGGCTTGTGTGTGAAAACGTTAAGAATTTGCTATCAATCGACGGGGGGGCGGGTTCCTCACCGTTATTAGTGAAATGGCAGAAAGAGGGTACAGTATCGAATGGGGTGTGTACAATTCCAAAAACTACGGAGTACCACAAAACAGGGAACGCGTGTATATTATCGGATATTCTGGAAAAGAATGTGTCGGAAAGTTATTACCTAACCCAAGAGAAAACACAACAAATCTTAAACAAGTCGTTGGGGGTTCACAAGGAATGAGGGTATACGATCCAGACGGAACAAGTTGCACATTGTCAGCACAAGGTGGCGGAATGGGTGCAAAAACTGGTTTATATAAAATCGATACAAATAAGGTTCAAAGCATTGGAAGTGGTTCGCGTTATGAAACGGATAATACTGTATGGCCTACTGGTTTAGTTGGTACGCTTACGGCTACAGATTATAAACATGTTCCAAAAATAGCTATTAAAAATGCAACTAAAACAGGATACACAATGGCAGAAATTGGCGACGGCATAGACCTAGCATATCCAAATAGTCAAACAAGAAGAGGGAGAGTTCAACCGCAGCAAGCTAACACATTAACAACTAACGATAATTTAGGCGTATTAGTAGATGATCAACCTATCCGAATTAGAAAATTAACGCCTAAAGAATGTTGGCGATTGCAAGGGTTTTCCGATGCACAATATGAGAAAGCGGCAGCAGTAAATAGTAATAGCCAATTATATAAGCAAGCTGGCAATGCCGTTACTGTAAACGTTGTAGAAGAAATAGGCCGTCATATTATGGGGGGTAGTAAATGAAGAAACTTGTAAAGACAAATAACCAAACATACACGCAAGAAGAATTCCAAAGCGCTTTAACTGTGGTTGTTGGGAATAGAATATTAAAGCCAAAGGTAACGGCAAATTCCTATTGTATTATGATTGAATACAATGTTAAGAACGGCAGAAAGCTGTGGCGGTTACGGCAAGTAATTTCAAAAATGAACATACATAACTTTAATGGAACAATGGAAACCTATTTATATCATGTTAGGGAACAAATCAAACACTTGTTAATAAAAGGGGAATTGAATTATGACGAATGAGCAAAAATGGTTATTGCAAGAAATGTACGATGAAGGTTACCGCGATATTAAAATATTCGGGGTGTATGCCTATTTCGTAAATCCTACATTTATTGAAAACGGCGGTAATTTTAAAGTACGCGATCATACCCCGCGTATTCCATGCCGTGTACTGGGGTTGAGTCCTAAAACCGATAAATACTCTATTGCATCATTATTGGGCATTGTGGAATGGGATAAGGTTCCAGTTGATACGCCGATTTATATAGAAACCCCGTACGGGCGATTAAGACGGTATTTCGCCGATTATAAAGAAGAAAGAGTTTTGTTTTTTTGTGATGGGAAAACAAGTTGGAGTTCGGGAATGCTGGGAGTGCTTGAAAGTGTTAAACCGTGTGATGCGAGGTTAGCAGAAAATGCCAGTAATTGACATAGTATTCAAAGGCCGCCCGATTACCAAGAAAAACCACGGGCAAATAGTTAAACGTGGCAATAAGCTGGGTTATATTCAATCAGAAGCATATAGAAGCTATGAAGAGGCTTGTTTGTGGCAACTGGCTGGCAAGAAACTGCATATATCCGGCATTGTGGTTGTTGAATGTAAATATTATTTGCCAAATAAAAGAAGTTGGCCGGACTTAATCGGACTATTACAGGCAACCAGCGACATACTGGCAAAAGCCAAGGTAATAAACGATGACAAATGGATATGTTCCTATGGTGAAAGCTGCATCGCTGGCATTGATAAGGAAAACCCACGAACAGAAATTCGTATCATGGATAGGCGAAACGCCGTACTAGAACAGTTATTGAAATAGGGGAATACGTCAATGAATACAGTAATGAGCAACGCAAGCGGTTCCGGAGTTCCGTTTAATTGTCAAAACTGGCTGGCGTTGGGTGTAGTGATCTTTACAGAAATTGAAATTGACGATGCACTACAACAAATAGGCCTAAAGACTAGAGGAAATCAAGAAGAATGGAGGGAAGCTAACAAAGAAAAAATCATTGCATTAAGAAAAGCCGGTTTAAGTGTAAAGGCAATTAGCCGCCGGCTATGTGTTACAACCTATGGCGTAAAAGTGGTATTAAGAAATGCGGGGTATTTGAAATGGGTGTAATCAATAAAATTAAACGGCTCCTATTTGGTGATAAGCGATACAATGCGGATATCATTAAAGTTAAGCGATGCTTGCCCGGTGTGTTACTGCCGAAGGTTGGCAACGAAGATGCCGCCGGCATGGATTTTTATCAGCCGGAAAGCGTAGTTATAGAACCGCATCAAACGCAATATGTAACGCTGGGTTTAGCGGTAGAAATACCAAAGGGGTATATGTTGATGTTAGCGCCACGATCTAGCATGAGCAAAACACCGTTAATTATTCCGAACTCGTTCGGGGTGATTGATGCAGATTATAGAGGCGAAATAAAAGCAATCCTGTATAATACCAGCGATGATGAATATTTAATTCAAAAGGGCGATAGATTAGTACAGGGTATTCTTGTACCAGTAGGCGCATTAAAGTTGTTAGAGGTTACACAATTAACCGAAACGGCGCGCGGTACTGGTGGTATTGGTAGCACGGGGAAATAATCATGATTAAATTTCTATTTGATGCTGCATTGGTGTTTTCGCTAGTGGTTGCATTATTTAAACTGGTATCAGTATTTGCGATGTAGTGGATAAGGGGCGAAATAAACGCCCCTTTGATATAATATTAGTAGGCGAAAGGGGAAATGTGTATGCCTATTATTGATCCGATGTATCTGTATTTGATTGAGGTACTACATAATTTAGACGTGTTTAATCAAGGTGTTTTTATATTGGCGTCAATTATAATGGTTTTTCTTGTAATGTTTTACAGGGAAAGTTTCAAGTATGACGAAGATAAAAAAATTAAGAAATATATTTGTATTTGCGGTTTTGTATGGTTAGTATCGTTTGTTATTTGTGTTTTTGTACCTACCAAAGATGCGATGTATAAAATGCTAATTGCCAGCTATGTAACAACTGACAATATCCAAATAGTAAATGATGCTATCAAAGGCAATTTACAAGACTATTTAAACATTTTAGGGGAAACGGTTAAGAATTTACGATAATGAACCATACGGGGGAAAATATGACGGATAAAGACTACAGGGAGTTAGCAAAAGAATATTTAGAACCTATCAAATTAATCACAATGAAAATTAACTCATTGAAAGAAGATCTAAAGCATTTACAAAGTGATATTACAACAATAGGCGCCGTGGACTATTCCAAAGAACGCCTAACGGGTGGCGGAACACCGGGCGGACTAGAACAACAAATTGTAAGACTAGAAAGCAAGCGTGATGCAGTACACAAAGAAATAGGTGCATTGATTGATGAACGGGAAACCGCAGCGGATATCATCAACACATGCACGAAGGGGAAAACCAATATTTTATTGTTACGTGAATACATCGACGGCAAAAGCGCCAAGCATGCGCGGTATTTTACAGACCTAGAAAAGTCGCAAGCAGCAGAATTAAAAACGGCCGGCCTTGTACAAGTAGGGTATTATTTACACCATACATATTACGCGTACATGTATACTGCTAAATCGGTATAAGTCGGACTATATCGGACTATATCGGAAACCGGCGGAAACGCCATATATAGTATAATTATATTGTCATATGATGCTTAAAAGCCATTGACGTTAATTCTCCTATTAGATGCATACAACACATGGGGAACTTTGGGCCGTTCCCCATGTGTTGTATACAGTACCGGCAGAAAATTCCTTTCAACACGAACACATGCCATACAATCCTTGTTAAATATGTACTTCCTAATAACATAAACTACTTGTTAATGATTCGTTAGATAGGCTTGTTATTCACTTCATCTAAAATAATCCAAAATCTTTCACTAAATTTATTAGTAAACGAATGAATTCTAGGCTTCTAACTTGTACGATTTCATAGATTGCCGGTATTGTATAGAACATACAAACAAAATGAATAAAATTATAAGAAAATGAGGCATATCCACGGCGATATATCTCATTTTTTGTATAAAGGCGACATTTACAGTTTTGAGCAACAAAAAAACCGCTATTTCTAGCGGCTTTGTGTATCTGTAACGATATGGGTTATGGCGGTTACAATGTAGGAACCTTGAATGCGATCACCTATGCGAATATCACGCATGCGGGAATACCCGCATACACCGGCGATGTGTACCCTAGTAAGTGGATTACCTATACAATCGCCTTTTTGAGTTTTTACAATTATTTTGTGAGTGATGTTGTATTTCATGGTAAATCTCCTTTACTGTTATTCGAAGTAGTGGCAAGCAATAACTTCATTTGTGTTGTTGTCGATTAGTTGCCATTCAAAACCGAAACTCATTGTACTAATGAAATCGGAAGCATCTGTTTTGTTTTCAAATTTCCATGTTTTGTTTGTGTTTACGTCTTTAAGTGTTAGCATTGTAAATTCTCCTTTTTGAATACTTTCGTTTTCTGATGTATCTTATGGCTTTATTATACTTGCGTTTTCGCAAGTAGTCAATAGGGAAATTAAAAATTTTTTCAAAAAGTTTGTGAAGGTGGTGAAAAGCTAGTGAATATCATATGCACAAAATCAAAATGTCTTAACAATAAAGGCGGCAAATGTACGGCCAACGAAATATATTATGACGGATTATGTCAAACATATTGCACTAGCAAGCACGCATCTAAACAAGTCGCCGGAATATGACAACGATCACATGGGCGCATGAAAAGCAAAGATAACAACATACTACGATAGGAGGTGAAACAATGGCTAAGACTACATATAAGGACTGGGAAGCAGAAGAAAAGATTTTGCTTTTACAAGGCTGGGCGCGTAACGGTTTAACAAATGAACAGATTGCTAGCAATATGGATATTGTTGTTTCTACCTTATGGGAATGGCGCAAGAAATCACCGAAAATATCAAACGCCTTAAAAATAGGAAAGGACGAAGCAGACATACAAGTTGAAAATGCACTTTACAAAGCAGCACTTGAAGGAAATACAACGGCCATGATTTTCTGGCTTAAAAATCGACGTTCTAAAGAATGGCGCGATAAGATACAACAGGAAATCACAACCGAAAGCGCCGTTAAGTTGGTTATTGATAATAATGAATTGAGTGAGCCAGATGAGTAAAACAAATCTGTTTCGCGATGTGATACGGCCAACACCTAAGCAAAAAGAATTCTTGCGGGCGGTTAAGCAAAACATATATACACTATATGGCGGTGCTGCTGGTGGTGGTAAATCATATATACTCCGTTGGGGTTTGATATGGCTTTTAATTGATTGGTTCATTAAAACAGGAATTAAAGGAATACGCGTTGGCTTATTCTGTGAGGATTATCCAAGTCTTGATGATCGTCAAATATCTAAAATCAAAATGGAGTTTCCGGAATGGTTAGGAACCTATAAGGAAAGCAACCATGAATTCACATTAAACGATGAATTAGGCGGCGGCGTGATATGTTTCCGTAATCTAGATAAACCTAGTAAATACTTATCTAGTGAATTCGCTGCCATTGCTATTGATGAATTAACCTTGAATAGTCGCGACGTATTCGATTTCTTGCGTATGCGGTTACGTTGGACTGGTATCACGGATACGAAATTAATCGCAGCAACTAACCCGGGCGGTAAAGGCCATATGTGGGTAAAAGATTTATTCATTGATAGAAACTTTACAAAAGAAATGCAGCCGTTCGCCGATAAGATTGCATATATCCAAGCAAGGGCAAGCGATAACCCGCATCTATCACAAAGTTATATAGATGCTTTAAATACATTACCGGAAAAATTACGTAAAGCATATTTAGACGGCGACTGGAACATATTTGAAGGTCAAGTGTTTACAGAATTCCGCACCGATAAGCATGTAATGGAACCGTTTGAAATACCGCATCATTGGCAACGGTATCGTTCAATGGACTGGGGTTATACGAAACCATATGCAGTTTATTCCGCAGCCGTTGATTATGACGACGTTTTATATATTACTGGCGAATTTTACGGTTGTAAGCCGGGTATGCCGGATACTGGTACACAGGAAACGGCGCGGGAAGTTGCACAAAAGATAGAACATTTGAAAGACTATCAAGGTGTAGCAGACCCCGCTATATGGCAACGAACAGGACATGACGGGCCAACGATTGCGGAAATATTTGCAACGGAAGGCGTGTATTGGACGAGGGCAGATAATGATAGATTAGCCGGACTTATGCAAGTACATCAACGATTAAAAGAAGGTAAGCTAAAGATATTTAGTAATTGTGTACACTTAATACGTACGTTGCCAGCTTTAACCTACGACAAAATCAAGGTGGAAGATGTGGATACAAAGCAAGAAGATCATGCGTATGATGCGGTGCGTTATATGTGCATGGCAAGACCGGTTAAATCAGTTAAACCAGAAAAGCCATTCAATGACGGTTATAGATATGTTGAAGATGAAGGAGAAATAAGCGCATGGGGCGTATGAGTGAAAGGGCGTTGCGTGATTACGCCTTTAAAGTTCTTAAATCGGAATATGGCGAACGTGAAGAAAAGGGCGTTATTATTCCGGCAAAATATACAGATGCACAACTGGCGGAATTTGCAAAAGCGATGCCGCAATGGCAGTTAGAACAAATGTACGATATGATATATGGTTCTGAAATGGTGGAGTAATGAACATAGAACAAACTTTTGATATATACGAAGCAAAACAAAATGTAAAAAGTGCATTAGCTGCCACGTCAGAATGGCGCAAGGCTGCTGCCGAAGATTTTGCGTTCATGCAAGGCAAGCAATGGCAAGACGGCGATTTAAAGAAAATGCGCGAAGCTGGACGGCCAGCAATTACGATTAATAGAATTAGACCGGTTATTAATCTGTTATGCGGTTATGCATCGCAAAACGAAACGGAACCGGACTTTTTACCACGTTCCGAAGAAGATGATAGAATTAGCCGCGTTGCTAAAGGTATTACAAAATACTGTTTAGACCGTGCGAATTATCAACGCAATAAAGGCAAATGTTTCCGTGATAAGATTATTTGCGGTTTAGCTAATTACTGGGTATCGTATGAATTCGACTATACGAAGTTAGACGGCACAATTCAAATTGAACGTGTTTCTCCGTTCGATGCTTTCGTAGATCCGGAATGCAAGAAAGACGATTTAAGCGATGCGCAATATATTGGCCGTTACAGCTGGGAAAGTACGGCGAAGCTAAAGCAAGTGTACCCCGATAAGGTTAATGAAATTGATGCATTAAAGCATAAGTACGATGATACCGAACAAGAAGCCGGCATAGTTGAAACGGTGGACGGTGAGGCATTATGGTACAACAATAATTACAATAAAATTCGTGTAGTGCAGTACTGGTATAAGGAATACGGCAAAAGAAATGTATTCATGACAAAAGAGGGGTTAATTGATGAAGCTAACCCGTTATTTGTTGTATTAATGGCTACAGGAAAGAAACCTACTAGCATACCAGATACTAAAATCAGATATGCGACATTCGCCGATGATGTACTGCTTGAAGAAGGCGAAAGTCCGTATAAGCACGGAAAATTCCCGTTAGTGCGTGAATATTGTTACTATACAGGTGAATTGGTAGATGATGAACTAGAACCGGCTGGCGTAGTGCGTGATATTAAAGATGCACAAAGGGAATTAAACAAAAACCGAAGCCAACGCATGCACGTTGTTAATCAGCAGTCTTTAGGCGTTAAATTCTGGCAAGGTCAACTAACCGAACAGACTAAGCGCGATATTAAAAACAATAGTACTAAACCGGGTGCGAATATTTGGCTACCGCCGGGCGTATCATTCATGGACGGTACTCCGGCAATGGATAGCAATATTAATATGGCGCTTGAACAACAATCAAGTAATGATTTCTATTCTATTTCTGGTATTACTCCGGAAAGCCTAAGTGGTAGCGTTGGCAGTATGAGTGGCAAGGCAATCGACTTGCGGCAATCTGTAACAACGGTTCAAACGGCTGGCATCTTTGAGCAGTCAAAAGAAGCAGAACGCCAAATTGTTAAACTCTTATGGGGTGAGAAAAACGCACCGGGTTTAATTCCGCAGTTTTATAACGAAGCCAAAGCAATGCGCATTATGGGCGACGACGGTCAAAAGGAATTTGTACAGATTGCACCGGGTTTAAATCAACCTATGCAAGAACAAGTGTTAACCGATGCACTAGGGCAACCGCAAACAGATGCGGAAGGTAATCCGATTAAACAAGTGCTTTATGATCTAAGCGCCTTTGACTTTGATATTGTAATCAGTACAAGCCAAGCAAGCGCAACGGCAAGACGTGCTAACCTTTACCAATTATTGGAGGCTAAGAAATCCGGCGTTGACATTCCTATGGATATCATTCTTGATTTCATGGACTTCCCGGAAAAAGAAACGGTTAAGAAGCGCATGCAAGAAGCGGCGGAAAAACCAGCATTACCAGAATTACGTGTTAGTGGCAGCCTAGACGATATGCCGGCGGAAGCGTTGAGTATGTATTTACAAACGCTGGGCATACAGATTTCACCGCAACAAATCATGGCGGAACGGTTAGCCTTGAAAGGTAAACAACAAAACATTCAAAATGCACCGCCAATTTTACCGCCTATGAACGATTTAGGCGGTATGTAATATAAACTATCAACACAATAATAAACGCTCCGTAATGGGGCGTTTTTATACATTTCGCCCTAAGTAACGGCGTTAAAAGGCTTGCGCTTATACATTATCGCCCGGCAACGGCGTTAAACTGCCATATTCTTATATTCGTCCGGCAATGACGTTAAAAGGCATAAGGGGTATTTGATATGAAAGACGAATTAGTAAACATCGAAGAAGCTGGTTTCACTCCGGAAGATTTAGAAAACGCGGGCGTAGAACTGGATAATACAACCGAAGAAACGGATACACAGGATACTGCAACAGATGAACCCTCTACAACTGATGCGGCCGAAAGTGATGCGAATGATGCGGAAGTAGAACCGGAAGCGCCGAACACAAACGAAGAAACGGAAGAAACTCATGCGAACGATCACAACTTAAAAGCGGCACTTGCACAGGAACGCGCAAGACGTAAAGCGGCGGAAGAACGTGCTAGACAATACGAAGCACAACAACGGTCAATTACATTGCCAGATGAAGAAGTATCAAATATTCGCGACTTTGTACGCCGTGAAGCATTAAAACGCTTTAACATTACGGCGGAAGATTTAGAAAGTCTTATGTTTGAAGATGTACAGAAGTACAACGATTTCATTCGCTTTGAAGCCAATGCGGAATATACAATTACAAATCAGCAAATGGCGGTACATCAACAAAGACAAACAAATCTCAATTTCGTAAATGAAATTAAATCATTGCCGAACTTTGGGGAATTATATCAACGTGGATTAGAAAAGCTTAACGGAATGACGATGCGCGATGCACAACCGATTAATGATGCTTTTTATCGTGTTGATATTGGCGAAGGTACGGAAGCCGATTTTGAAACCATTAGAAACTTTGTAACAGAATTGCAAAATGAACGGGCGACAAATACCGAAGTACCGAACAACCCTTTACAAGTTGCGGCGACGTTGCCAAAAGCTGGCGCGTTAAATGGTGGTGTTCCTACACCTAACAAATTAACGGAAGAAGATATTTTGAAAGCGTATAGCACAGGCAATCTTGATGCATTGCCGGACGATGTACGCAAATATTTTGACGAATTATAAGAGGTAAACAATGGCAGATCAAAGAAACCAAGTAAATATTCCAGCAAATTTAGTGCCTAAAGTATGGGCTAAAAAAGTATGGCACGAAGGTGTAAAAGATTCTTATTTTGATAAATTTACCGCAACAGACGGTTCCAATGTAGTACATAAAAACAAAGATTTAGAAAACGTAAAAGGCGATAGCGTTGTATTCGGTTTGATGATGAACCTCACAGGCTCCGGCGTTGAAGGCAACCGTCAAAAATTAGCTGGTGCCGAAGATACTTTGAACATTTACGATTTCACAGTAAACACTAAATTAGTGCGTAATGCGGTTTCTCGTTATGAGGCTGACGACCAAAGAACGCAATATGATATGTTAAAAGAAATCAAAATCGCATTAAAACAATGGCTTTCTGATTGGTTAGATGATAGATTAATTTCCAGACTTTCTTATAATCCTTCTAACGGTGAAGTATTATATGCAAGCGCTGCCGGTACACAATCCAGCATTACTGCAAATGATAAATTAACTACAACTATCATTTCCCGTGCTAAACGAAAAGCGATGATGCATGCGCCAAAAGTACAACCGATTAAGGTTGACGGCATGGATAAGTATATTATGCTTGTTCACCCATGGGCGGCACGTGATTTAAAAGATGATCCAAAATGGTTAGCAGCGCAACAAAACGCAAATATTCGCGGCTCTAAAAACCCTATCTTCACAGGTGCATTAGGTGAATATGACGGCGTTATTCTTTATGAATATGAACGCGTACAAACTGGTAACATCGGTGCGGCTAGTGCTAACGTATGCCAAAACTTGTTATTGGGTAAGCAAGCTGCATGTTTCGCAGTATCTAGACCAGCGAAACATATCGAACAAACAGACGATTACGGCAATATTGCTGGTAATGGTATTGCGTTCTATGGTGCAGTTGAAAAAACCAACTTTAACGGTAAAGATTACGGCGTAATTAATGTTATGACTGGTGGCGTTGTTGAACGCTAATTTTTGAATGATAGGCGGGGTAATACCCGCCTTTATTCTTATATGGGGTGAATATGAACGTAAAACAAATAGTAAATAGGGCGTTCATGCAAATAGGCGATACACCGCAAGAAACGTATACACCATACCAGTTATTGGAGTATTACAACGAAGGCAATCACCTATTGAACGCTTTAATTAGCCAATATTGCCCTAGCCTTGCAACTGCCACATATGAAGATAGAGGAACGGGGCGCATCGTGCTTCCATTCCAATGTATCGGAATATTGAAGGTAAAAGCAGATGATGCGGAAGTGCAAGGGTATCATGTATTGAATTTACAAACGGTTGTATTTGATGCGGATCATGAGCAGAAAATAACCGTTGATTATATAAAAACTGCTGGTTATAAAACGCTAGATGATGAAAGCGGACTACCGGCGGAACTAGAAACATTGTTAGTTGATTACATCGTATATCGCATAATGAACATGGATATTACCGGTATTACTGGCAATATGGTTAGTGCGTTGCAATCAATCAATAATGGTTTAGGAAATAATGAAAGTGTAATTGCGGAAGGGTACTGGAACTATGGTTGCAAAAGAACTGATTACTCTAGTTAATATAGAGTCAAACGAAATACTAGATGAACAGTTAGAATATATCCAGTACATCAACGCAGCTATTGACTGGCTAACTACTATTCTAGTTAGCATTAAAGACCGTGAAGTAGTTAAGAATACAGATATACCAAATCTAAAAGGCGTTCCGTCAGATTTCATGGGGTTCGTTCCTAAGAGTGGTTATCCTATCCGCATCATAAACGGCACGTTTGAAACCTATGACGGCCAAACGGTTAAGCAAGTATTCTATAGTGTACGTAAAAACCACGTAGACGAAATGGACGATACAATACCGTTTTCTGAATTCTTTCATCAGTATCTAGTGCAGTTAGTATCTTTCATGGTTAAAAAGAAATCACTCATGACGGATTACGCTGCCTATGATAAACAATTCATAGACTACATCACAGAACAAATTAAGGTGGCACGGGGTATAACATAATGGGCGTAAAACAAGTAGCCATGACGAATGGCTTCAGATTGGGCCTTGATTGGAGCAACCCGCCGGAGAATATCGACGTACAAGCCTTAACACAGGCTAGGCAATGCGAATTCGATAGAACGGATAATGCACTCCGTACTGTTCCCGGTATTCGTATAATGTATGATTTTGGGCAACCAGTCGAAACCTTGTATTATGATGTGTACCGTCATAAGTGGTACTTTTCTAGTGGCAGAAATTTATATGAAACTGATTTCAGTACTAATAAATTACTAGGTGCGTTGAACGGTACAAATAAGCCTAAGTATCATGCGTTTGGCGGTGATATCTTAATAGCAAGCGGCGATAAGTTGCAAGTTGTTTCGGGTTCCGGTAAGTTGGCAACGCTAGAAAGTCCGGTGTGTGATATTGTTTCAAGTCATTCCGGGCGTGTATTGATTACTTCTACTAAATCGCATCGGTTGAATTGGTCAGCAGTAGGCGACTACAACGCATGGAACCATAACAACAATGATGCATCTAGTGCGCAATATGTAGACGTTGGCTATAAAGACCAAGGCAGCATTATTTCCGTTGATTTCTTATCACGTGCAATCATTGTATATAAGGAGTACGGGCGCGTGTATCAAATAGTTGGTACACCAGATGCAAAGGATTTAACTGTATACCCGCTTTCTTCTACTGGTTACTGTAGCGGTGCAACGATAAGCATTGATGATCGTAGCTATTATTTAGGCAATCAAGGGTTCATGTCTTTTATGCCTACTAATACATACGCAGAAATACAACCGTTTGAAACTGGCTTGAATATCAACTCTTATCTATTGAAGTACATTACAAAAGATTGCGAAGTATGGCATATATCCAGCCGTAAACAAATCTGGATAAAACCATATAACGGCGATACAGTCTTTATATATCACTACTTGCCACGTTATGAGGACGGGCGCGGAGTTTTCACATCAAGAAAATTCACGTACAACATCAATGATGCGGTGAATGTAGATAAAGAAGTATACATAGCCTACGGTAATAAGATTGGTATTCTGGATGAAACTATAGATACCGATGATAATGTACAAATTCAAACGTCAATAGTAAGCGGCAATAGGTTGGCAACAAGACAATTCATATTAATTATGAACTACAACTTTGTAACGCATAACCTTATTTCCGGCTATGGTACTATTGGCATTTCAAACAAAAAACCTAAACCGATTGAATTCGCTAGTAAGTCAATTAAGACATACTACGCGAACTTTAAGACCTACGATTATAAAGCGTTGATGAATGTCAACGAATATACAAAGGCGTATAAAATCGGTGGCGGTGCTAATCGTAATGTACAGTTTAAAATCAATGTTCAAAAGGGCGCTATTTCATTACGCCAATTAGATTACACATACGAGGAAGTTTAAATATGGCATATAAAGAAAAATACCCTTTGGATATTACGCCACAGGGTGATACAGTTCCGGAAAGCATCAAGAAAAACCGCGATGAACTGTTAAATATTGCACAACAAATAGAACTAAAAGCCGGCGGCGGTGGTACTGGCGGCGGTGGTGGCCTACGTAACAGGGTACTGAGCGGTAAAGTAAGTAATGGTGAATTCTCATTCTTAACTGGCGACAACCTAAGCGTAATGATTGACGGAAGTCAAACGCCTGTTCTTGTTTCATTCGCTGACGGCTTCAACGATTACGGCGCCGTTGACTATATCCAAACAATTAACCGTAAGCAAAGCGCATGGAGCCTACCGGCTAACAGTACATCGTATTTATACATTGAACGCTCCGGATCTGGTGGCTTAACCTATGGCAGTACCACGCTTGAACCATTGCGCCAGCCAAATGCACCAGCAGCGGCAACAGATAAAATGTACTACAACACCACAAACGAAAAAATGAATGTGTACACAGGCACGTATTGGAAAAGCATTTTACGTGTATTAGTGGCTATTGTTGTTACAGATGCAACCCGTGTTAAGTCGATTAAGTATTATGATCCGTACTTGAACACGGCAACCGATGCCGTAATAGGTACGCGCACGGTAGACGGTAAAGACTATATGATTACTGACATTCTAAATAAAATGGCGGAAGCTATCAAAAAGATTGCTGGTGATGCTAACTTTACTAATAATCCTAGCCGTACATTAACAGCAATAACCGATACCGTGAACGGGTTGAATAACGTATATTACCGCAAAATCGATACCGTAGCACTAGCAACAAGGGCGTTAAACGCTGACAACGCAACGAGTGCGGGAACGGCAAATATCGCAACGCAAAACGTTAAAAAATCCGGTGATACCATGACGGGTACATTAAGGGTTCCGGGCATTACTGGCAATTCGATTGATTTAGATTATTACGCTAAAAATAGTATTGGCTATAGTGGCTTTACATTTGGTGAATGTAACCAGTACACAATATGGGGTTCTAAATATTGGGGAACGGGCGCTATGTTCTCATGGAATTCAGGCGATAACCGCATATTAGGTTCTCAACTTTATTTTGCTAACACTAAGGCGGCGTTTATTCGGTTTGATAACAATGTAAATATGGCTACAGAATGGCAACGCATCGCAACGTTTGAAAATAACAATACGTTAACATTCCCGAATGGCGCTAAGTTGAAGGTGGAATAATATGCCTAATCTAGTACTTGAAAAAGGCGGTCAAACGTATCGTTTCGGATTGCACGAAGAAAAAAGCGTAACGCGCGGAAAGTATATAACTGTTCCATTTAATGGTAAAGAATACTATGCACGATATGGCGATACATCAACACCGCTAAAGGTTGAGAAAGACGGCCGAACGTATTCCATACAATATGAACCGGTTGAATTCACAACGTATTTATGGGAGAAAAATGGTAGACGTAACGGCGAGTATACGGAAAATATATTTTTGCCAAATGGCAAATACAAAGTTACATATGACTATATAAAAGGTTATCGCGATGCAAATACACCAAGATATGGGCATGATGAAGAAGAATTTATTATGAATACAAGCCAAGAAACACCTATTACTGTAGAGTACAATCAAGAGGTTAATATTCATAGAATGTGGGTAACAATTCCCAGTGTATACAATGGATATAAAAACGGCTTGTATGGTGATATTAAATTCAAAATTGAACGAATAGGGGAATAACAATGCAGCTTGATAGCTTAGAACATATGATAAAAGACTATGAACGGCGCACGGGCGAACGTATCAGCCTTGAAGGTTTTTATTTCGATGAAAACAATAACTATAAAGATAAATACAATTACTACTTTAAATGGTTCCCTAATGCGGGGTTCTTATTCTGGAGTATCAACGAACATGAGGGCGAAAGGTACTTTACTATCTGGCAAACATACGGCGATATGAAAGTAATAGGTAAATATATTGTTGAAGTAATGAAGATGAATGATCTTGATGTAATTGTAACGGCAACACATCGCAGCGTGCGCGGGTTCATTAAAAAGTGGAATATGGAACGTGTTCCAACTATGGATTATTCCTACAATGGGTTTAATTACAAAGTACTGAAAACGGTGCGTAAACACCTTGAAGCGACTTTGTAGAAAGGAAAAGTATGTTCACTTTTAACTTGCAATTATTTGGCGGTGGTGGCAAGAAATCGAAGGTACAAAGTATTGATGCTAAACTACCGGATGCAACGGCCCACGAAAAGCAACTGTTACAAGGTCAAATGGGTTGGATAAATAAAACCAATCAAAGCGCCAACACCTTGCAAGGTATGGGCGATAAGGCCTTGAATAACGTGATAACGCCAGAATACGGCAATATGTATAATGCGTATTTAGGCGCTAACCGTGGCAATCAAAATGCAATCGGTGCGTTACAGAATATGGTAACAACTGCCGGCGCCAAGAATTTGACGGATAACACCAGATACGCCAATCAACTAGCGGCAAGCGTTGATACTATGAACAATGGCGCAAGCCAACTGGCTAATGAATATAACGGCGCATTGCTTAAAAATCAAAGTGCAATGGATAGTATCACAAACGGCCAACTACCTACAGGCTATGCAGATGCTAGACGTCAAGCACTCAACAATGATTTACAAGCAACAGTAGGAAACGTAGTTTCTGGCCTAGCAAGTCGCGGTATTGTGAATTCATCTATCACAGATAGTACATTGAATGATATTAGCAAGAACGCATCAAATACACTTGCGGCACAATATTCAAATGATTTAGGCCAAGCGGCAGCGCTTAATACCCAAGCACTTAATAATAATTTAAGTGGCATCGGTGCAAAAATGGGGTTATGGGGTAACACTTACAACAACCAACAAAACGGCATCATTAATCAAGCTAACTTGTTAAATCAAGGATACGCAAATCAAATGAACAACGCCGGCACCGCAGCGGGGTTAATAGGTCAACGCGAAGGGTTAGCACAAAACCCAATTAACACAGGTGCAACAACACAAAGCGCAGCTATTCAACCGGCTAAGGATTACTACTCTATGAGTCAGTTGAATAACGCAGATCAAGAAGATTTACTTAATAGATTTATGTCATTACGCTATGGACTTGCAGCACCAACTCAAACAATGGTTAAACAAGGTTCTGGCGGTTTCTTTGGAGGACTTATGAAAGGTTTTTGTTTTGTAGAAGGTACAGAAATTGCAACGCCAGAAGGTGGCAAGGTTATTGAAACGTTTGTAAATGGTGATACTGTTATCACTTTGGGTGCGGTTAATGATGTAATTGCATTGCATGATATGGGTGAAAAAGAAACACATCATTTACATACTATTGATTGCCAAGTTGAAACAACTGCAACCGAAAAGGTATTGACTCCTAACGGCTTGAAATTGGTTGAAGCGCTAGAAATCGGTGAACCAATTATGACGGTACATGGTTATCAAGTTGTTACGGTATGTGAGCCAACAGGCGAAACCAAACATGTATACGAATTGCAATGTACTGGTGATAATCTATTCTATGCTAACGGTATTATGGCTGAAGGTATCAATGAAGAAGAACTAAAAGCTATTGCCGAAGCACCGAAGGAAGATAAGCCAGAAGAAAAACCAGCTAAGAAAACTACAAAAAAATCTAGTAAGAAAGATGAACCTGTAGAGGAAGCAACAGAAGAAGCTGAGAAAGTAGAGGAATAACACAATGGGCGTTATCTACGTTAAAGACTTTGAACCGTGGGCGGCGTTAGGCGAATTAGCGGGGCAATACTTTTCGCATCGCTTAGGCGCTTTACAAAACAACAAAATGGCTAAAGGTTATCAATCCATGCTAGGCGGTGGCGGTGGTGGCGGGGAACAAGATCCTAACGCACTGCAAATCATGGAAAACAACAACCGCACGGCTGGAATGGTGCCACAACCTAATAGCGCGGGGCAAATCAATCAGTTACTGGCTAATTCTAACAACCCTATTGCCAATAATTTAATGCAAAAAAATAATGTTGGTTTATGGGGCGGCCAAAATCCGGCAGCACCAGCACAACCGATGCAAGCAAACACGGATACACCGGCACCAACGCCGATTAATGATGCGCGCTTTACTGGTTATGCTAATGCGCCAAGTCCTACGCTACAACAACAATTACAGGCACAACCACAACAAGCGCCACAACCACAACAAAATACGGGTTTATGGAATTTCCAAAACTTAAACAATACTGGTATTAATACAGGGGTACCGCAATCATATCAAGAAATGATGCAACAACGGGCGAACGCACCTTTTCATGGGGCGCCCAAATCGGTAGAAAATGGTAATACTGATGCGGATAAAGCGCCGGGCCAATACTCTATACCAGATAAAGCAACCGTAACAAGTGAAGCACGCAAAAGACTGGGGGCCAATACGTTGGCCCTAGTTAAAGCGGGTTTTGATTTCAAGACCGCACAAAGCCTTGCAAGTGATCAATATCAGAACGACGTTAGCACTATGTATGCGCAACAAGTCAACGAATATCAAGAAAAAGTGCTTGAACCAATGCGCCAACAAATCATGAATAATCTTGTATTTACACAAGATAAAGACGGCAACCCAGTTGTAGATACCTACAACACAAAACGGGTTAAAGGGTTAGCGCCAGCCGTTGCAAGATACAACTATCTAGCGGGTAAAGTAGGCGCTGGCACTATTGATATGAACAACTTGAATTCTATTGCGGCACTTGATAAACCGGATTATAAATTTAGTTCCGCACAAAACGGCCATATTGTACGCTACAACATGGGCGACGGTACCATTCAAGATATGGGCGGTTATGGCAAGGTTGAAACAAAACAATTTGCGAACGGCCAAGTTATCGTAATGGCTCCGGACGGCCAAATGAAAAACATTGGTAATTTCGGTGCTAAAAACATTAAAGTTATGCCGGACGGCAAAACGTATATTGTTGGCACAGACGGCAGTATGAAATATGTAGGTACGCACGTTAAACCGGCAACGCCGGCACAATCTGGCACTAGCGGATATAATGCACAAGTATTACGTACGTTATCCGCGCAGCATACCGCATGGGTTAAATCTAACCCAGATAAAGCAGAAACAGAAAGTCCTTATTACGGGCAGTTACAAAGCGCTTTAAGTGGTGCGCCTACTGCTGGCGGCAGTGGTGGTGCTGGAGCGCCAACAGTTAAACGGCAACCGACGTATTCAAGCGAAGAACAAGCAGCAGTTTCCAAGCGAATGAACGAACTTTCAGCGCAAGGCTGGAGCGATGAACAAATTGCAGCGGAACTTGATGCGGCCGGATACGGTCAATATAAATCGTGGTTAAAGTCTTATTAAATATAAAGGGGTAGGAAATGGGTGCGTTTGATGATATTACAGGCCAATACGGCAAGGCAGTTGGAAATAACAACAACGCCTTTGAAGATATTACAACCGAATACGGTTATGAAGTAGGCAACGCGCCCAAGCCTACTTTTTTAGACGGTGTTAAAAACAATGCCGAATGGGTAGCTAATGGCGTAAGCAATGCAGCATCTGGTGCAGCTAATCAAGTAAGTACAACGGCCGGAAATATGAAAGGTACCGTTGTTAATTGGTGGAATGATGCAACCAATGCCGTAGGCGCTGCACGTGATGCCCGTCAAGCATCTATCAGTAATTCAGTAGATGCATACCGTAGGGGTGAAATTGATGCAACTGAATTAGATGAGGACGGCTTCAACGAAGATTATAAAACGGCCGATTATGATGCAAAATCACAGGCGGCATATAATACAGTTGTTGGACGTCCGGCGGGTTATTTGGCAATTACGCCATACGTTCCGGCGCCTGTACGTGCTGGTGCTGGTGTATTGGCGGCGCCTACAATCATAGGCGATGCGGAAGATATGTATGCGCAGAATTCTAGCGATTACGCAGCGGGGAACACAGAAAATATTATTGCAGATAGTCCGGCATTGACTACGGCAAAAGGGTTTTTAGTAGATCCAATTACTAACCCTATAGGCCGTGCGATTGACTCACCGGGCGAATTTGCGCAAAACATAGCAGATAACCCATTCAATTTATGGGAAGACGTATTTCTACCGGCTGGTATGATACATGGGGCAACACCTAAAAAGGTATCTGGGGCAATCGGTGAACGTGTAGGGCGTGTTAGTGAACATATCAAAGAGAAAGCATCTAATGCATTTGAGGATATCGGGGAACGATTTAAAAGGGAAGAACCCGGTATGCAAGAAGGGGTATTGTATAACGCCTTTGAAGATATACCAGTACCAGAAGAACCGATTAACGCAGTAGAACCGCGCGAATACTCCGAAGGTGGTTTGAACGGCCAAGCCTTTGAAGGTGAAACGGGTAATATCCAAGCAGATATATATAACCGATACCGCCAGAACGGTTTGAGCGATGTCGAAGCGGCGGGCATGACTGGTAATATTGGCGCAGAAAGTAGTTTTAGTACAACAGTAACAAGTGGCGACGGTTACGGTTCCCGTGGTTTAGTTCAATTTACTGGGGATAGATTGAATGGCGAAAACGGCTTGTTGAAATTTGCGGAGCGCAAGGGGTTAGATCCATGGGATTGGCGTACGCAAGTTGATTTTAGCGTATGGGAATTACATAACACCGAAAGCGCAGCACTTGAAGCAATGCGCGCGCGCCCAGATGCAACACCGGCGGAAATGGCGCGTATCATTCGTGAGAAATACGAAAGACCAGACCCAGCGGTAGCGCATGATGAAGTGCGTGCAGAAATTGCAGAAAATACATTTAAAGGCAATTACGGTAAATATGAAAATGGGCCGCGTGATGTATCCTTCAAAGATGAAACGTTAAACCCTAACTATAGAAATTATGAAGCACCGTTTAAAGATGAATTCATAGAACGGGAAATGTCAAAAACCGAAGAACCGCATGCCGATTTAAATAGTTTGATTGAAAATACCAATAAAAAATCAGTTGAAAACGAAGATTTAGGTATAAACTATCAAGGCGAAGGCGAAACGGCCCGTACAGGCGAAATAAACGAATTTCACCAGAAAGACCGTATAAATACTGAGTTTGTAGAGGGTGAAAAACCTAGAATCCAAGAAAAAGCGGTTGAAAACGATGTAAATAGTCAATTTCGATATGAAGAAGATGCGCCTGACGTAAGTTTACGAAATGCGATTGATGAACTACCGCAAAAAGCACGTGAAACGATCGTTAATGAATTAAAAGACGTTGTGAAACATGATGCATCTGAAACACGATTTACTGAATTAGAAAATAAAGTACATTCTAATACGGAAATTTTGCAAGACTTGAACCGCGCAACAAAACCGGATATTCCGAAAGCCGAACTTGATGCGGTAAAAGTCAAATTGTCAGAAAAACTTGATGTACCAGTTGAAACATTGAGCCATGAACACATGGAACGTATTCGTACGGAACGTGCTGCCGAACTTATTGCCGATACGCAAGAGCTTAAAACGTTAAAAGCGGAACCGGCAGAAGGTGGCGTGAGCAAATACGCGCAGCAACCTAGCCAATTACTAGAACATGCAACGCATGAACAAGTACACGAAGCCTTTGTGAAAGCCTTTGACGGCAACGAAACAATGGCAAATCGTTATTTGGAAAGTAAAGGCGTTAGACCTACGGAGCCGTTACAATATAGCGTAAAGGGTAAAGATACACCGCATACCGGCGTTGATGAAGTGGAGCGATTAGGCCGAAATGTAACACGTAAAGAAATATTAGATGCAGTTAATCACTTGTTTAATCAACGTGTTAAAAGTGGCCGATTGGGTAAAGAAGGCGTTGGCGGTTGGTACAATACAAAAACCGATGTAATTCGTAGCGGTAATTATGGCGATTTACGCGTAATCATGCACGAATTAGGGCATTACGTGGATAACTATTTTAAATTCAGTAATGAACCGCGCTTTAATAATGAATTCAATAGGGTTATTCAAGAACGTTTTGGAAAAGCCTACGATAAGTTAGGCATGGAAGGTATACGCGGTGAAGGTTATGCGGAATTCTTTCATGATTACGTAAGTGATCGCACCAAAGCCAAACGGGAATTTCCGGAATTTTACAAACACTTTACCGAAAAGATTGCAAATGAACCGGAGTTAAACGGTATTACAAATAAACTATCTAAATTAGTTCATGAGTGGCACCGTCAAGGCGGGGCAGAACGTGTAAAAGGTAGTATTTCATTTGAAAGTAAAGGTAAAGCAAGCCAAGCTATTGATGCGGTTAAGCGTGGTGAAACGCGCGACGTTATCAAAAAGGCGATGAGCGACGTATACACTAAATTAGTTGATGAATTAAACCCGTTGAAGGATTTAGTTGAACAAGTCGAACGTGAAACCGGAGAAAAAATTTCATTTGATGATAACCCATACATGCAAGCATGGCTTGCGCGTGGCTGGGCCGGTAAGGCGGAAGCGTTAATAGAACACGGTGTACCGGAGCATAAAATACCGGCGTTTAAAGATATTATTAAGGATATCGGAAAAAACGAACACAAAGAATTTTCAGCGTATCTTGTAGCATTACATGATTTAGACCTACATAAAAACAAACAGAAAGCGACGTTTGAATATACCGAAGATGCTGCCGTATTGGGCAGACATGCCGGAAATGAACGCTTTCAAAAGGCGGCCAAACAAATCTATAAATATCAAGATTATCTATTGGCAATGCTAGTAAAAGAAGGGCTATTGACGGCGAAATCGCATCATACAATGCGTAAAATGTACCCGCATTATATTCCATTCTTCCGTGATATGTCAGACGTAGGCATGCAATCGTTCTTATCTGGCGGTAAAGGTTTTATCGACGTTTCTAGTCCTGTAAAACGGTTAAAAGGTAGTACGCGCGATATTATAGATCCGTTGGAAAGTATTATAAAAAACACATTCCAATTCTATAACGCAGTAGAACGCAATCACGTTGGGCGTACATTTGCAAAACTAGCCGATAAAAAAGGCGTAGGGCAAATAGTGGAACGCGTAAAAGGTGATAAAGCGAAAACGGATAATACGTTTAATGTATGGGAAAACGGCGAAAAAGTAACGTATGAAACAACACCGGAACTTATCGAAACTATGCGTATGTTGGATAAAGAACAATCCAGTATGATTATGAAGATTTTATCTTATCCGGCAAATTGGTTGCGTGCTGGTGCTACGTTATCGCCAGAATTCATTATGCGAAATCCTGTTCGTGATATGATAGGCGCGGCGATTTATTCTAAACATGGTTTTATTCCTATTGTTGATACGTTTAAAGGCTTATCTTTGTATTTAAAGAAAGGCCAAACGTATTGGGAATATAAAAAATCTGGTGCAGCACATGCAGCAATGGTATCGCTAGACCGCGACTATTTAGGCGGTCAATTACGCGATATTATGAAGCGTGAAAGTAAATTTACAAAGCTAATTAAAAACCCTATTGAAGCATTGCGCGCTATGAGTGAGGCAACAGAAATGGCAACACGATTGGCGGAATATGACAATGCAAGAAAGGGTTATACCGGGGTAGTTAATCGCTTATTTGGTAAAGAAAGAAAGCCGTTATCAGCACGAGAGGCAGCATTAGAAAGCCGTGATATTACGCTAGATTTCAGCCGTAGAGGTACAAACACAAAGAAAGCTAACCAAGTAATAGCTTTCTTCAACGCTACAATTCAAGGCGCCGACAAAATGGCTCGTGCGTTTAAAGAAGATCCGCGCGGTATGACGGTTAAAACTATGCTTTATATTACCCTTCCTAGCGTGTTGTTGTGGTACATGAATAAAGATGATGAGCGATATCAAGAATTGCCTCAATGGGAAAAAGATACATTCTGGATTATTCCGGGTAAAGAAAACATGTATAAAATTCCTAAACCGTTTGAAGCGGGCATCTTATTTGGTACGGCATTTGAACGCATGCTACAATACATGGACGATAAAAAGAACGACCGAAAGGGCGTAGGCTTTAAGGGGTTTGGGGAACGTGTATTTGATAGTTTCGCGCCAAGTTTCATGCCTACGGCTATGATACCTATAGTTGAAGCAACAACCAATTATTCACTATTTAGACAACGGAATATTATTCCGCAATCTCAAGAAAATTTACCAGCACGCCTACAGTACGGCGCTAATTCTAGCGAAGTCGCAAAATTTGTAGGCGATAAAATCAACGTTTCTCCGTATATTGTAGATAACACAATAAGAGGGTACGGCGGCGGACTTGCTGGGTTGGGTTTAAGTGCTATTGATGCGGCATCTGGTGCAAAAGAAAATAATGCATCTAAAAAATGGTACGAAGCGCCGGGATTAAGAGGGTTCACGGCGGCGCCTTATCAATCATCTAATAGCGTTCAACGTGTATATGATGATTATAAGGAACAAGAAAAGCTGCATAATGCGTTCAAGCTAACAGGGCAACGGCCGGAAGGTTACGATGCCAAAGAATTCGCAAAACTCAAAAATGCAAGTGATAGCCTAAAAGGTTTAAACAAAGCATCTAAAGCGATCATTAATAATGAACGCATGAGCGGCGAACAAAAGAGGGAACAATTAGACAAAATTAATATGAGAAAAGCCAATATAGCGCGCAGCGTTTATGGTTTGGGTAAGGTTAAATAAGGGGCGCATAATGGAGTTTATTTTGAAGTTTATTGTTGAGTGTTGGAACTCTTTGACGGAAGGTTTTATTTTAAAAACGTTATTAAGTGGCGCCGGTGCGCTGGGTATGTGGCTAATAGGTATAAAACACGTTCAGATATTGGGCGTGTTTATTTTATTAGTGTTTGTTGATTTATTCACTAAATGGGCGGCAATCGCCTATAAGATGCTAATTGATGAATACGGCTATAACGTCGAAGATATTGCAGTATGGGAAAAGTACCGTGCAATACCGTTGGCGTTTGATAAGGGCCTAATTTCTAGCCGATTTATGCGTAAAGGGTTTGTGTTTAAGGTGTTGACATACGTCGCCGCTACACTTGCCGCGTTTTTATTTGATGAAATGAGCGGTCAAAAGCAGTTCGCAGTATCGCTTGTTTGGTTATATTTGGGTTCCTGTGAATTCCTATCTATTATGGAAAACCTACGCGACGGCGGGAATGCCATGCTAGGGAAATTCTTAGATTTAGTTAGAACAAAAATTGAAAACAAAGTTAAATTATAGGGGGTACCATGCGAGGTATTGACGTAAGCGAAAATAACGGTGTAGTTGATTGGGGCGCGGTTAAGGCAGCGGGGTTTGATTTCGCTATTATCCGCATCGGTTACGGCCGGGGTAATTTAGATAGTGAATTCTATAACAACGTAAACGGTGCAATTAATGCCGGTTTAGCTATTGGCGTATACCATTATTCCTATGCTATGAACGAAGAACATGCCGCGGAAGAAGCTGAATTTGTATTGAATACACTCAATGATGCCGGCTTAACTGTGGATAAGTTGCCTATGGGTGTATGGTTTGACATGGAAGATGCGGACGATTACAAGGAAGAACGTGGCATGCCAACCGGCCAACAATTAACCAATATTTGCAGCGTGTTCATCAATAAATTATGGCAAGCCGGGTATGTAAATACTGGCTTATATGCAAATTATGATTGGCTAACCAATATACTAGACGTTAGCCAATTAGGCGGTTGCGCTATCTGGTGCGCACAACTTAATAGCCAATGCGACTATGAAGGGGCCAATTTATGGCAATACACCTTTACCGAAAATATCGAAGGTAAAGAGTTTGATGCGGATTTAGTTCTAAACTGGCCTATTTAATAGGGGGTAATTATGGATACTATCATTCAATTATTAAGGCGATATGCACCGATTATCACCGTAGCAGCACTTATGCTGCTGGTGGTGGTAGTTGGTTTATTTTGTTACAAAGCAGCTTATACAAAGAAATTGCAAGAGCCGATTATCTTAAATCAAGCAGTAGTAAGGAACCCGCAGAAACTGGCGGATACATTAAAAATCACGCCAAAGGCAGCGGAAGCGGTTGTTTCCTATAAGGAAAATACTGAACCAGTAGCGACGTATTACACAAAAGCGCCAACGCTACATGATGCGGCAGTAATTACAAAGAACGCTATTCAAGATAAATCTCCGAATATTCCAAAGGAAGCTATAGAAAAAAGCGATAGAACGGCCGTAGTTGAAAATACCGATGAACAAAAGATTGATGTATATAAGATTAATCTTAACAAAACGCATCGCATAATGGGCGGCGTTACAGTATTGGAAACCGGTAAAATCTACGAAACGGTTGGTTATCAAGCTGGCGACTTTCAAGGCCTAGCGCATTTTGACGGTAAGCATTTCAAAGGGGCCAGCGCGCTTTATACATTTGCGAAATGGTAGGTGATCCGATTATCTCCGCGCCGTACGGTTTACGGCATATTGTGTTTAATCAAAGAGGTATAACGAGATGAAAACATTTACATTTGAAGGCAAAACGCATATGTTCGCGGAAGAAGTAGAACCAAAGAAAGACGGTTTATATACCGCAACACTCACAGACCATAACAACGTACGTTGTGAAATGTGGTTCGTAAACGGCGAATTGAAACGCCTTGTTGAATTAGATTAATAAGAAAGGGGTACCATAAGCGGTACCCCTCTTTTTTATTTGACGTCAAAAATACGGCAAAAATTTCATGTAAAACTATATAATTTTGTGGATAAGATTTTGAAATTTACGTTGTGGCCAATCAGTCAAAGCCTATAATATGTCATTTCATGGATAAAAAACATCATATACGATATAATAAATGAGTTAGAACTATTTAATTAATACAATCATAGTAATACTATATGGTGCAGTATGGATAATACATTAAC
>QWCZ01000157.1_pt1 | contig 34769 bp, 51 predicted proteins | sample 1972651 | NCBI WGS metagenome assembly QWCZ01 (sample SAMN09866695, study PRJNA288562) | Human oral metagenome isolate pre1_saliva, whole genome shotgun sequencing... | isolation source: mouth | host: Homo sapiens | place: USA: California
CAAAAAAATTCGGCTATTCAGATCCAAATGGCGGCAGCTCGGGTAATGCCTTCATTCAACGAGCTTTAGTGTACATCAATGGTGATTATGATTATCGTATGTGGGGTAGTGACAATATTTGCATAAAGGAAAAGAAAAAATTTGGCGGGAAAAATTTGGCTTAGGGCTTGTGTGGCGCGGAGTTTGGCGATTTGGTGGTTGAGTTTATGCAAAAAATGAAAATGGTGGGAAAATCTGTAAAATGGTTGAAAATTGGGTTTTATTTTGCATAAAAATGAACGGTGGATTTGTAGTTTTTAAACCTTTTTAAAATTTTAAAGATCATTTTAAAAAGGTTTTAAAGTTTTTAATAAATGGGTTTAAGGCGGTTTCTGTGTGGAAACTGCCTTTTTTATTGGTTATTTATGGTTATTTTGGCGCATTTTGGTGAAATCTAGCGGTTTGTTGTGTGTGATTATGGGTAGAATTAGCGAAAATGCGCCATTATTTGGCGATATTTGAAAGGAACACTGGCATCCGTGCCGTTGTGTTTTAAAATATTAAGAAATCGCTTGTGATGCGGTTTTTGGGGATGTTACCGACATTGATATCGGTGACATATTAGAAGTCCCGATAACCACGCACAACTTGTCCTATCACGACAAGGCTATTGGCTTCTTCTGTGTCTAGTTTTAATGGGCGATAGGATGGATTATCACTAATTAGCTCTACTCCACCGTAGGTAAATTGTACTTTCTTTACCAACATTGATCCGTTGTGGTTTAGTACAAATATTTTACCTTCTGTTAATTCGCGCTTAGAGCGGTCAACAATGATTTCTTCGCCATCCTTCAAGGTTGGGTACATGCTCTCGCCACTTACCAAGAACATGGCGCAATCCTTCGCTTTTAATCGGCGCGATTGTAGCCATGCGCGTTCAACCTTGGTTGTGGTTATTTCTTCGTAACCATTATTAAACGCCCCACCGCCAGCGGATAGACGGATCTCTCGGCAGTCTTCAATCTCTGCAAAGGTTTCGTCATTACCAGCCTGTAAATTAATGTCATGCTTTACTATCTGTGGTTTTGTATCGTCCATATCACCAACACCAAGGGCTAACCATTCAAGGTTTACGCCTGAAGCATCTGCAATTTTTATTAAATTCATTCTAGAAGGGTCTGCTTCTCCTTTTACCCAACGCGCCAATGACGCTTGGGCTACGCCAACTGCTCTAGCAAATTCACTGTAATTATTCTTAAAGCTTTTTTCTGCGATCAATTTCATGCGATTTGAGAAATTTTCATCGTAAATGTTTGGCTTGCTCATCTTTTACGGTTTCCATTTGTTTTTGTTAATCGTAAAACAAATCTATAAGTCTTTGATTTTGTTAAAACTTAAACGTAAAGCAAAAATATTTTTAAAAAATTTAAGTTTTACGGTTGATTTGTTTAAAGTTTTACGGTTTAATACACGCACTAGGTACATAAAAGGAGGTGTATTAAATGAGTGTATTAAGCGACACAAAAAAAGCCGCAGCAAATGATTGGCATCGTGCGGATATTTTGGCGGCGTTGCGTAAAAACGGGTGGTCTTTGCGTTCTTTAGCTCAAGCAGGAAACGTGAGTTACAACACATTAAAGACCGCACTTGATAAGCCTTATCCAAAAATGGAAAGACTTATCGCTAATGCGGTTGGCGTTGCTCCTGAAGAGATTTGGGCTGCGCGTTCTCGGGAACGAATTGAACGTAACCGAAGACCTGTTTTAACGAATAAGTTTTAATCTTAAAGGAATTTAAACGTAAAAGAAACTAAAAGGATCATTTATGAATGAAATTTCTTTGAAAACGCACTATTCGGTGGCGGAGTTGTTGAAACTTAAACTTTCAACCTTACCGCAAGCACACAAAAATGTTTTAGATAAAGCAAAACGCGAAAACTGGGAGTCCCGTAAGCGCGTTGGCAAAGGTGGCGGGATGGAATATGCGCTTTGTTCTTTACCGCAGGCATTGCAAGACGAGATTCGCACAAAGTTTGCAGTATCTATTGTAAAAGCAAAACCAAAATCACTCCCAGCCGATCTCCGTCAGGTGGAATTAAAAACCTTAACGGAAAAACAACGTGAAGTAGCGGGGGCAAGAATGGCGTTAGTTGCCCAAGTGGCACAGCTCGAACAAGCTCAGCCACGTTATAAGGCAATTAAGTTCTTTTGTGAACAAATCAAACATGGTGGCATTTCCGATGATTTGATGAGATTGGTGGAAACCGCCAATAACAAGAAAGGGAAAAATCGCACTTTATCTGAACGCACTTTGAACCAGTGGGTGTTGGATTATGAAAAGGCAGAGACGCCTGAAGAACGATTAAAAGCCCTCGCACCAATGCAACGGGTGGCGAAAAAGGCAGAAGAAATTGTGTGGTTGCCTGACTTTTTGGCGGTGTATCGCCAAACCAATGGCATCAATGTTGCAGAAGCCTATCACTATTTTTCGGCTGAATGGGATGCACGTTTTGCAGATGAGCCATTGCGTTTAGAGATGAAACCGAGCATTGACCAAGTTCGTGCTGCGTTGGCGAAATTGCCAAAACACATTAAAGAAATTGGTCGTAAGACAGGTTCTGAACTCCGCGCTCTTAACACTTATGTGAAACGCGACTGGAGCGTGTTGCAGGTAAATGATGTGTGGGTGGGTGATGGCCATGCGATGAAATTGAAAGTCGCCCATCCTGAACACGGTCGCCCATTTATTCCTGAGGTGACATTAATAATGGATGCATCTTGTCGTTTTATTGTGGGTTGGTCGGCAAGCTTGGCGGAAAACGTTCTAGCGGTGGCTGATGCCTTGCGTTATGGCGTGGAGCGCTACGGTATACCGGCAATTTATTACTCCGATAACGGTGGTGGTGAGAAAAACTGGATGCTTGATGGTGATATTACGGGGATGTTGCCACGTTTGGGGATTAATCACCAAACAGGGATTCCAGGCAATCCACAAGGGCGTGGGATTATTGAGCGAGTGCACCAAACGATTTTATATCGTATCGCTCGCCAGTTTGAAACCTATCACGGCACAGGGGCAGACCGCGACACTATTCGACAAGTGAGCACAGCAGTGATTTCACTGGATAAAGCAAAACGTAAAGGTGCGACACAGCTAACGCCAAAACAACAATGGGCAGTGGGCAAATTGCCAAGTTGGAATCAGTTTTTAGATGCGGTTCAAGCTGGGGTTGATTGGTACAACAACGAGCAAGTGCATAGTGAAATTGGTATGACACCTGCACAAAAACGCCGTCAGTTGATGGAAAAAATGAACCCTGATGATTTGGTCTTTGTTACGCCAGTGGAAGCAAGGGATTTATTCCGCCCAAGTACATTACGTGTGGCACAACGTGGTTGGTTACAACTTTTCAATAATTATTACTTTAGCGCGAAATTGCTCGATGTTGATGGGCAAAAGGTGCAAGTGATGTTTGATATTCACGATCCAAGCCAAGTGATTGTAAGAAAGCAAGACGGCACTTTTGTGTGTTATGCCGAACTAGATGGCAATAAACGTGATGCGTTCCCAATGCCGTTTGTTGAGAAAACACGTCAAGAGCGTAGTGATAGACGCTTGAAGAATGTATTGGAAAAAGCAGATGAAATTCAAGCGGAACGCAATCCGGTTGTTACGATTGAGCATCAGCAAGGTTTTGAACTGTTACGCACAAAACCGAAAGCCAAACAGGAAGCCACCCCAATTTTCTTAACTAAAGCAGATAAAGAGGCGTGGGAACAAAGAAAAAAGTTAGTAAATGAATAAGGAGCAAAAAATGACCAGAGTTGAGATGCAAAAAAACGGACGCAAAGAACGCGCCCGAATGAAACAAGAAAAATTAGCTAAGACTTTCGGCGACGTTCAATCCAGTCAAGCGTTGCAGACAAATGAGAGAGACGGTGAGGGTCGTTCTTATTCGGACACTCCAAGACAGCATTGTACAGAATGTCATCTAAGTTTTGTTGAACAAAAGCAACGTGAGCGCTGGAATCGTCGTCTTCTTTTGAAGGGAGCAGCTCTCGCTGAAATTCAATCAGCTTAATGATTTCACCCAGTGAAAGTTGTTTTTTCTTAACAAGCAAGGCGACTAAATCAGCAATGAAATCATTCGTAGCAAGTTGAGCATATTCAAGAACTTCAATGCGTTTTTCAAGTTCGGCAAATGTAGGCACAGGAACTCCATTTAGAAAGGGTTTAAACAAATTATAACGGAGCAAAAAATGAAAGCACAAGAATTAAAAGCGTTTATGGATGCACACAAGATGAGCCAAAAACAAGTGGCGAGCTTATTTGATGTATCTATTACAACTGTTAGCCAATATATCAACGGTAAATATCCAACTGATACTAAATGGTTAGATAACAAAGTGGATGAATTATTGGCGCGCCATAAGGCGAAAGTGGTTGAAGCAAAATACAACAATGCATTTGTACCCACTCAAACAGCAAAACGCGGTATGGAAATTATGCACTTTGCCCACGCTGAGGGCGAAATTAATGTGATTTACGGTGCGGCAGGCTTAGGTAAAACACAAATGCTTAAACAATATGCGAAAGAACATAGTTCAGCCATTTTGATTGAGGTTGATCCAAGTTGTACACCGAAAGTGCTATTACGCAAAATTGCTGAGACTGTAGGGGCCACCAGTCGCGGTGTTAATAATGATGTTTTGGCAAGTATTGTGGAAAAACTCAACGGTGCGGAACGTTTGTTAATGATTGATGAAGCCGAGTTACTTTCTACCCGCTCTTTGGAATTTATCCGACGTATTCACGATTTAACAAATTGTGGGGTGATTTTAGCGGGCATGCCTCGCTTGTTGGTGAATTTAAAAGGGAAAAATAACGAGTTGGCACAGCTTTATAGTCGAGTGGGTTTTGCTTGCGACCTTGGCAATGCATTACCTGAAAGTGATTTGGCGATGTTAGCAGAAAGTGCACTTAATACGAGCGAATTTAATGCGGCTTTATTGAAAGCCTGTAAAGGTAACGCACGTCGATTAAGTAAGTTAATGCGCGGTGTTGTACGTTCGGCAGAGATTAATGAGACCGAAATTAGCGCAGAGATGATTGAACAATACAGCAAAATGTTAATTAGTTAAGGAGATGATTATGTTACAGGCAAAAACAACCAAACGCCTAAATAAAAACAACGCTTTAATGTTGGCTTATTTGGAACAAGTAGAAAAAGCAGTGAAACGCTTAAATGAAATGGGGCTTACTGTGGTGAATGTGCATTTTGAAAAAATCAAACCAACCTTGCGTGTGATGGCAAATGCGGTGACAGATCGCTTAGAGCGTGAACAACGCGCTTTTGTTTATCAAGTTGGACGCGATATGGGGAGATACCAAGAAGCACAGTTTGCAGTAGAAGGTATTCGAGTGATTTGGCGTAAGTATTTGAATTAGGAGGAGCGATGGCAACGCGTCGGCAAATTTATGCAGTCTATCGTGGCGAAGAGAATTTGGGTGACGGGACGGCAGAAGAATTAGCAAAAAAACTCAATGTGAGCGAAAAAACGATTTACTGTTCGGCAACCGCCGCCCGACGTGAACGTGATAAAGGTAAGCGGCTTGTAGTGATTAAGTTAGGAAAAGAGGAAATCTAAATGAAAGTAATGATTGAAGGTAAAGAATATTGGCGTGATGCAAAAGGCAATTTAACCCCTGCTGAGTTGGTGAAAGATATCGACAAAGCACGTGATGCGCTCGTGCATGAATGGGTGGAACGTGGTCGTGATTTAAGCAAAGCAATTAGCCATTTTAAAGAAGGCATTTTTGGTGATGTACAAGCCTTTATTGAGCTTTCTGCCGAAAAATATGGCGCAAAAGTGGGAGGAAACAAAGGCAATGTGACTCTTTTCAGCTATGACGGTAAATACAAAATTCAACGCGCAATTAACGAAAGTTTGCAATTTGATGAACGTATTCAAGCAGCAAAAGTGTTGATTGATGAGTGTTTGAATGAATGGAGCGAAGGCTCACGCCCTGAATTAAAAGCATTAATTGAACGTGCTTTTAATGTGGATAAGGAAGGCAATTTGAACACCTCACGTATTTTGGGTTTGCGCCGCGTCGAAATCCAAGACAGTCGCTGGCAAAACGCGATGCAGGCGATTAGCGAAAGCGTGCAAGTGGTAAGCAGTAAGGCTTATGTTCGCCTTTATGAACGTGTTGGAGAAACCGATCAGTATGTGCCGATTGCGTTAGATGTAGCGGGGGCTTAAAGCTTATTTAAATGCCCTTTAAATCTCCCCTAACCACTCTTTACAAAAGATGGGTTAGGGATGAGGGGCATTAGTAATAGGTTTTAATCATTAACTAAGGAGCATGTATGGAAAAACTACGAACCTATAAAGATTTTAGCACGTTAGCTGTTGAAATGGAGCGTGCTGGTGCATAGGCAACCGCTGAGGCTGCCTGGCAGAGAGCAGCTATTGTTGCTCGAAAAAGCGAAAATGAAGAATGGGCATTAAACCGCCAAAAGATGTGCGCGCATTATGTCAAAAATCCAAGCAGAAGACCGGAGGTGAAGCATGGCTAAGTATGTGGCACGTTTTTATTGCTTAGTTGAAGCGGTTATTGAAGCTGAAAGCAATGAACAAGTGTTAGATATGTGTGATTTAAATGTGTGTGATGTCAATAAACTGCCACACACGATTACGGAAATTGATGATGTGGTTGAAGTGGAGGAAGTATGAGTGAGCAAGAAAAAATGCGCTTAGACGAGCAATTAGAACAAGCGGCAAAACAGCTCACACACGCGCTCCGCGCGTTACGCACAGGGCAAAATCAACACGCAGCGGTTTATATTGGCAACGTACAAAATTTGCTGCCAGGTTTAAGAATGAGATTGGTGAAAGTATGAAAGTGCTAGATGAACACATCCTTGAATATATCTGGGACGAAACATTAGACCGTATTGCGCAAGAAACCTTAGTGACTTATATCGGTGGCAGTGTTGGCACGTATAGCGACGACCAAGCAGAGAAAAAGGCAGAAGACTTTGCAATATTGAGTGTAAGCCGACTTATTGCAGGATCTGGATTAAGCGATAGTCAATTTAGGAAACGGGTTAAAAAACTAATGGCACAAGGCGTTTTATTGCAACGCATTGGGCCAAATAGCTTTGTGATTAACTCAGATGTGATTAAAGACGTAGCGGTACAAGCCGCACGATGTTGGCGTGCAATCGGTGTGCCGTATGGTATGGACGACACAGGGAAAGCCTGTAAAACCTTAACAATTAACGCTCTGCCGAGAAGCATTTTTGAGTTAAAGACAAATTGTTATCGGATTTTGAGATCTGAATATCCAAGTTACAAAAGAAAAGGTGTAGAAAATGAGTAATGAAATAACCCAAAAAGTCCGCATGACAATCGAAGTTGAAATGGAAGACTACCAACGTGACCAACTCGAAATATCAAAAAATACGCAAGTGTTAGGCGGAAATATCGTGCAATTAGACTGGGAAGGAGGAGTGTTTGACGAAGTCGATGGCTATCGCAAATTATTTGAAGCAGTTGATTCGAGTCTGATGGGTATTGCATTTGACAATATGGAGGATGAGGCCTTTATAGGCGAATTGCAATTGGCGATTAAACGAGCTATTACGCCGATTATTAAAGCAAAACGCAAAGCAATTTTGGAGGGGAAAAATGAGTAAAAATAATGGATGGATTAAGTGTTCGGATAGATTGCCTGAATTATATCATACAGTTTTTAGTGGCATTGTCTCAAAAGATGTACTGCTATATGGCATACCATATAACGACGGCGAAGAAGAAATGCGAGTTTTTATTGGATACATGACAGAAGACAACGAATTTCACACGGATGATATTGGTAAGTGTGATGTTGTTACTCACTGGCAACCATTACCAGAACCACCGGAGGAATAGATTATGGTTTGTGAATATCAATATCACGCATTTTTACCTGGTGCTGAGCCAACAAGAGAAAGTGTTATGCATGTAATAATTCGCGAAATGTTTGGGAGATATAAACACTCCGAAGAGTTATCTCTATCAAATGCTGCCGAAATTATTGTAGGTAAAAACGCCTTTAAATGGGATTTGGAAGATGGGCAAGAGGTTTGTATTTTAATCAGAAAAAAAGACACTCCTGAAGCAATCGAATTGTTTAAGGTCTCTGTTGGGATGTTAATAGAAACTACAGCGCACCGTATGAATTACTAAAACCCATTTACAGCCCATTAAATCTCCCCTAACCCCTCTTTACAAAAGAGGGGGATAAGTTAGATGAAGTGGGCTGAGTAATGTGTTTTATCAATAAGGAGGAAAAATGTTAAAAGAGAGTGATTTATTTGTGAAACACGGTTATGTATCAAATAACGTAAACTTTGCTCATGGTGTATTGAGTAAGCGAGTTATTGTCAGCATTGACCGTAAAAAAGGAAAAGTGATTTATTGGGATGTAAAAGGTGTTAAGGGCGGAGTAAAAGCCGATATGAAAACTACAACTATAAAATCCTTTTTAAATTGGGCGGTTGCAGATATTACTTGCGAGGAAAAGAAATGAAATTATGCCGTTGCCCGGTTTGTCATAGCGACATCCACTTGGATGCGCTGTTGGAAGATGATGCGGGGCGTGAGATGTTGGGGTTAATCTCCAATTTGGGTGGCCGTAATGCGCGTGCGTTGGTGAGTTATATTGGGTTGTTTCGTCCTGAAAGATCGGCGTTATCTAATGGGCGGGCATTGAGATTAATGAAAGATGTGTTGGAGATGTATCAACCCAGTCCGCTACTCGCCCATGCGTTGAATGAAACGGTGCAAGCGGTGATGAAAAACCGTCGGGAAACCCGCAATATTCAAGCTCTAGCGAATCATAACTATTTGAAGAAAGTGTATGAAGGGGCGAAACCGTTGTTTGCAGTGGTGCGTAATGAAGGCAAAGCTGAAATGCAAAGCGTTGTGGCGCAAGAAGAGAATAAACGTATGGAAGCTATTCAATATATTGAACGTTATGCCGCTGTTGGACAGTTGCAATTTGTGGAAAATATGCCTGAGTTTGCTGTTTGGAAAGCCTGGAAAGCGGAACAGGAGAAAGGTTATGCAGCGTAAATCATTAATTGCGAAAATCCATATTGGGAAAAATCAATTGGGGCTTGATGATGAGACATATCGCGGTTTACTTGCCAATACAACCGGCAAAACCAGCTGCACAGAGATGAGTGACAGTGAATTACACCAAGTCTTGAATGTGATGGCTCAGAAAGGTTTTAAATCCAGTTCAAGCTTTTGGGGAAATAGGCCGTCACCAAGTGAAGATAAGAAAATTTATCTCGCTAAAATTACCGCACTTTTAATCAAACACAACTTACCGAAAGAATATGCCGATGGTATTGCAAAACGATCTTTTAAAGTGGATTTTATCCATTGGTTACGTCCGTGGCAGTTAAAGAAAGTCGTGCAGATGTTGTCAGTGTATGACCGGAATAAAAAGACGTTGTAAGATGAAATTATCAGGTGTAAATTAAAGGCTCTTTGGAGCCTTTTTTATTGGATTTTTTATGAAGAATTTATTTGTGATTATATTGCTTGCCAGCTCTTTTGCTGTCAATGCAGGGGTGTTTGACCATGGAAAAGAAGAAATTAAAATGTTCAAAGATTATCCGTTTGATATTCATAAGAATGATTTTTTAGAGCGATTCAAGTATTTTGGAAAATGTATGGCTTATTCCGAATCTAGAATTTGTGCTCCTGAAGGATATGAATCGCTTTATGGAGCAAAATTTAATATAGTCATTACTTTAGATAAAAATAAAACAAATGGAGTTATTCTTCGTCTAACCGATGCAAGTATTGCAAGAGCTGATTTTTGGGAATTATTTCGAGGATTAATTAAATCAGGTTTTTCTCTTTATCAAGTTGAGGATAAAGATGGTATTGCAAATCGTTTTGACGATATTTTAGCATCAACTAAAACAGGACAGAAAATAAATAATGTTGATTCAAAATTAGATATTCTAGAATCAAAAGAGCGTACATCTCAAAAACTCTTTTATGTAGAAACCGATAAGTTGAATTCAATTTTGAAGTCAGGGCAAAGATTTTCTTCATCAGAAGATATAATTTCTAGACTTCCAAAAGATACAAGATTTATTGAAATGGACGTAATGAGTTTTCACGATCAGAGTTATTCAGTTGAAATAAAAATATCATTACCTAAACTGGAAGTTACAAAGGCAGATGACCGCCCTATTGAAAAGTTTTAGTCAAATCCCACTTCGGTGGGATTTTTTTTATCTTTTTTCTGCAAAATACCGCCTTTTTAAAATTTCCGTGTGAGAATGAGCAAAAAATAACATTGCGGAGGTTATTATGGTGGAGAATTTGGAAGATGTAGCGGAACTTCTGCCGGAAACTGTACAACAGATGGTTGATTTAGTTGGGTTTCCTGCTGTTGAAAAAATCATTACAAATTTTGGTGGGGCAACCTTTCGATTTACTGATGGGGTGCATTATTTCCCTAAGCTCAAAGCATTAATTGGTTTGGAAAGTGCGGTGAAATTACGCGAAGCTTTTAGAGGTGAATGGGTTTATATTCCACGCTGCGAAACGGCTTTGCGAGTGTTGCGTAATTATCGCTTTAAGGCTGATTTTGATTGTTTAACCCAACATTTGAACAAATCAGGACGCATGGCCATGCTTGAACTTTGCCCTAAATATCAATTATCGGATCGCAGTGGTTGGGAAATTGTGGCACAAGTGCGTAACCCTAAGGAATCCAGTAATTTTGCCTTGTTTTAGTGCTGAAGTCGCTCCACTCTTAATCTTACTCTCTTTTTACGATAATACCCTTAATCATTAATAGATTAAGGGTATTTTTTATGTCTTTAAATTTTACACAGATTTTCAACCGTTTAATTGGTCATGAAGGCGGCTACGTTAATGACCCAAGAGACCCAGGCGGCGAAACCAACTGGGGAATCACTAAACGTACAGCTCAGGCAAACGGTTATCAAGGCAATATGCGAGCAATGACGCGTGAGCAAGCTTATAAAATCTACTACTCCGCATTTTGGCTACGTTATCAATGCGACAAAATGCCAGAAGCGGTGGCTTATCAGTTTTTTGATGCTGCGGTAAATCATGGATTAGGTAATGCGAGCCGTATGTTGCAACGTGCAGTCGGTGTTGTTGATGACGGTGTGATTGGCAATATGACGATTGCCGCTATTAAAAAAATGGCGATTTCTGATGTGATTATGTGTTTGAACGCTGAACGCCTTGAGTTTTATTGCAAACTTGGCACTTTTGCGACCTTTGGTAAAGGTTGGGTGCGTCGCGTGGCGGGCAATCTTAAATATGGAGCGATTGACAATGAAGTTTAAATTTTTAGGCGTGTTTAAACGCATGTTTAGCTGGTTAGGCAATAAAGGGAAACAACCGAAAAAACGACCGCACTCTTACAGTAAGAATGCGTGGAGTTATATCGCACGCGGGAGACCAACCCCAGCTAAAGTGATTATGTGGAGGTTATGCCGATGAATAAGTTTTTTGAATTATTTACCAATAGTGATGGTCGTGCGAGTACGACAGGTTTTATTCAGTTTTTCGGTTTCTTAGTCATGGCCGGTGTACTGATTTATGCCGTTTATCTTGACCGTTCTACGGTCACTGACCTGTTTTTTTATTTTGCTTGTTTTTGCGGTGGTTCGGCCGCAACCAAGGGGGCTGTAATGGCATATCAAGCCAAACAAACCAAGCCAGAAGAACAGATTATAGGCGAAGTTTATGTCGAACCGGAACAAACGGATAGACCAAGGGGGATTTGATGACGTTACAGATGATTTTAATCGGCTCAGGTACTGCACTGGCTATTTGTGGTTATGTGGTATTTAAGCTCAAACGTGCCGGGCGTGAAATTGACCGATTATTAAAAGATAACGAGCAGTTGGTGCGTGAAAAAGCTGTCTCCGATACGCAGGTGAAACATTATGAAACGAGAAAACAACATGAAGAAAACAGTCGCAATGCTGACCGTGACACTCTTATTAATGAGTTGCACAAGTCAGGGGATCTCCGTGATTAATGCAAGCTGTGCCGGTTTCTCGTTGATCTCCGCAAGCCGTCAAGATACGACAGAAACTTTGCGTCAAATTAAAGTGCATAACGATACATATCGAACTATTTGTCAGCGAGGTGAAAATGGAAGTGCACATTAATGGGATGATGATTTTTAATGGGTTGGTATCTGTTGCGGTGTTCTTTATTGGTGTGTGGTTTAAGAAATTAGACAGTGAGTTTAAAAGCCTGCATGACGAAGTTAAAGAAGTCAAGCGTGATTATGTCTCAAAAGAAGTGGCTAGTATCACCAATCAAAGCATTTTAGATAAATTAGGGGCAATTTCTGAGCAATTGCAGTCCATTACGAAAAAATTAGATAACAAGGCAGATAAATAATGTCAGCAAGAGATCGGAAACGCTTAGAGCAATTAACCGAAAGCGCACAAACAAATGCAAAACTAGATGAAATTTTAGATTTGACCCGTGCAGTCAATCATAAAATCGACCGTTTAGATGGGCGTGTGGATGATATTGATGTCCGTTTAGCTAAGGTAGAAAACAGTATGGCTAAATTGGGGGTGCGATCCGCTTTAGTTGGCGGTTTGGGCGGTTTATTGGTATCGGTTGGATTTGAGCTAATCAAAGCCAAATTAGGAGGCTAGTGAATATGGCACACGATGAAAAAACCAAGGTTTATGTACGCCGTTGCTATGTGTTTGATTGCCTGACGCTAGAACAAGCAGCAGAAAAAGCCAAAGTATCCTACAACACGGCGCGCCGTTGGAAAAAAGAAGCGGAAGCACGTGGTGACAACTGGGACACGGTGCGTGATGCGAATACCATGGCAAGTGGCAAAGTGGAAGACGTAGCGCGCGGTATGCTCACCACTTTTGTGATCTACTTTGAAAAGACCATGGAAGAGCTACGTCATACGGAAGACTTGCCAGTCAGCGATAAAGCTAAACTGATCCAAGGTTTGGGTGATAGCTATTCAAAAATGGTGGCGAGTAGTAAGCGGTTATTGCCGGAAGTGTCGGAACTGGCGACGGCTGTTAAGACAATGATGATGTTCGGGGATTATGTGCAAACAAAAACAACGGATAAACAAGTACTTGATGTCATTATCGACGCATTAAACGAGTTCGGTGCAATCTTAAAAAAGGAATATAAAGAATGAGACTGCTAATTCATTATTTGCCCTGTATTGTTTCCATTATTTGTGCCTACTTTTTATTAAAACATGGTGTGAGTGGCTGGGGCTGGTTCCTTTTTATCGGTTTATTAGTCACGCCATGTAAGAGTAAATAAAATGAGAAATAAAGAGATTTTAGCCGAATTAAAAGCCTATTCAGACAGCTTGCGACAAAAGGTCGAGGCAAAGTTTGAGGGGTGGGATGATTCTCTTGCTGCCATTAGTGAGCGACGCAAAAAGGTGTTAGATCCTGTTTCGGGTTATGACTTTTTTGTGTCGAATTACTTTCCGCATTATGTGCGTTCATCTTCACGTTCACAGTTGCATAACTATCTTTTTGAGCATTTGCCACAAGTGTTACAACAGCCATCATCAGTGCATTTAGCCATTGCTGCGCCACGTGGTGAAGCCAAATCTACCTTGGTTTCCCAGCTCTTTACACTTTACTGTCTTGTGACACAGAAAAAACGCTATGCATTAATTGTGATGGATAGTATCGACCAAGCCTATCCAATGCTTGAAGCAATTAAAGTCGAGTTGGAATTTAACCAACGGCTACGCGTAGACTTTCCTGAAATCGCAGGACAAGGGCGTGTGTGGCAAGCGGCAACCATTATCACAAAAGCCAATCAAAAAGTGCAAGTAGCAGGCTCTGGCAAGAAATTGCGTGGTTTACGACATGGTGCATATCGACCAGATTTGGTTGTATTGGATGATATTGAAAATGACGAACAAGTACGTAGCCCAGAACAGCGTGATAAATTGCATGATTGGTTGAAGAAAACCGTGCTTCCTTTAGGTGCAGCTGGAGATAAGTTAGATGTGGTTTATATCGGGACTATTCTTCATTACGACAGTGTGTTAAACCGCACTTTATCAAGCAAAGCATGGAAAACAGCAAAATTTAAAGCCTTAATTCGTCAGCCTGATGATATGAGCTTATGGGATAAGTGGGAGGACTTATACTTAAACGAAGGTGAAGCGGTGGCTGATGCTTTCTATTCCCAAAATAAATCAGCAATGGATAAAGGTGCGGTAGTAAGTTGGGCTGCTCGCCCTATTTTAACCTTGATGAAAATTCGCGCTCGTGATGGGCACGCTACCTTTGATTCGGAATATCAAAACGATCCTTTAAGCAGTGATGATGCGATGTTTGCTAATGCGCTGACTTATTGGACTGAATTGCCAGGTGAATTGGTTTATTTCGGCGCGCTAGACCCCTCTTTAGGTAAAGCGGGTGCAAGTCGTGACCCATCAGCCATCTTGGTGGGGGGCTATCATCGTGAGACGGGTAAGCTTTATGTAATTGAAGCACAGGTTAAAAAGCGCCTACCTGATCTCATCATTGAAGATGTGATTCGTATGCAAAAACAATACCAGTGTCAGCGTTGGTTTGTTGAAACCGTACAATTCCAAGAATTCTTAAAAGACGAGTTAGTGAAACGTTCGGCACAACGAGGCATTCCTGTACCGGCAACTGCAACTAAACCCAATACAGACAAAATGCTTCGTATTGAAAGTTTACAGCCACACATGGCGAATGGGTTAATTTTATTACATAGCTCACAAGCTACGCTGATTTCTCAGTTACGCCATTTCCCAAAAGCCGACCATGATGATGGCCCAGACGCACTGGAGATGCTATGGCGTAATGCTGTAAGTAGTTCTGCGGCGATTGAATGGATAAGTATTAGTGAGTTAGATAATAGCGATTGGGATGAAGATGAATCGGATCTTTATTCTGTGTGGAAACAATAAGGTGAATTTATGGGATTGTTAGACAAATTTAAAAACCTTTTAAAAGGCAATGAAACAGAGCCTACGCAAACTGATGACGCGGAAGTTACTGCTACAGGACGAGTGTTAGACGATCATCCTTCAGCCAAAATTACACCATCAAAATTGAAACAAATTTTAGATGATGCAGAAAATGGTGATATTCAGGCTCAGCATCAGCTTTTTATGGATATTGAAGAGCAAGATAGCAGCATTGCGGCAAACATAATGACACGTAAGCGTTCAGTGCTTACGCTTGATTGGCGTATTGTTGAGCCACGCAATGCAACACCTGCAGAAGAAAAATTACAAGCAGAAATTGACGAGCTATTTTACCAATATCCTAACCTTGAAGATTTATTTATAGATCTCATGGATGCGGTTGGTCATGGTTTTTCTGCACTCGAAATTCAATGGGCTCAGGTGGATGGCAAATGGGTTCCAAAAGGCTTTAAAGCTTGTCCACAGTCCTGGTTTAAATTAGATAAGCACGATAATTTGTTATTACGTACGCCAACTAATCCAATGGGCGAACCTTTACGACCATTCGGCTGGGTGGTTCATCGCCATAAATCACGCTCTACACAACTTGCCAGAGATGGGTTGTATCGCACATTGGCATGGCTTTATATGTATAAGCATTATTCGGTGCGTGACTTTGCTGAGTTTTTAGAACTCTATGGTATGCCGATTCGCATTGGTAAATATGGTGCAGGTGCGACGACAAGTGAAAAGCGCACACTGTTACGTGCACTTGCAGATATTGGTCATAATGCCGCAGGTATTATGCCTGAATCCATGCAGATTGAACTTCACAATGTCGCAAGTGCTGGCGCTGCATCAGGTAACAATCCATTCTTGCAGATGGTTGATTGGTGCGAAAAATCTATTGCGCGTTTGATTTTGGGGCAAACTTTAACCTCTGGGGCTGATGGTAAAAGCTCAACCAATGCGTTAGGTAATGTGCATAATGAAGTGCGTCGTGATTTGATGATTAGCGATGCAAAACAGATTGCACAAACTATCACTCAACAAATCATTTTGCCGTATTTGCAGATTAATATTGATCCAAATATTGCCCCTTATCGTGTCCCTTATTTTGAGTTTGACACGAAAGAATATGAAGATTTATCCGTATTTGCGGATGCAATCCCTAAACTTACCAGTATTGGCGTTCAAATTTCAGAAAGCTGGGTGCGTGATAAGTTAGGCATTCCTGAACCGCAAGAAGGTGAGTTAATTTTAAGCACACCACAAAGCGAGAAAACGGATGAAAAAACGACCGCACTTTCTGCCGCGTTTAACCACGGTGAAGGCTGTACTTGCGGTTGTCGTTCTGCTGCGTTGTCGGCTAAAAATGGTAAAAAGGACGAACAAGATGAATTGGACGGTTTGATTGATGATGCAATGGTCAATGCAGATTTTAATCAACAGCTTGATCCTATGATGAAACAAATTGTAGGCGTGGTCATGGCAAGTGAAAGCTATGACGATGCACAGGAAAAACTAATCGCACTTTATCCTGATTTAGCCAGTGAAAGCCATCAGGCCTATTTAACCAGTGCCCTGTTTTGGGCGGACTTATTAGGAGCCAGCAATGCCGAACGCACCTAAATTTGCCATTGGCATTGAACCGAAAGGTGCCATTGAGTTTTTGCGCCAAAAAAAAATGCTGGCTGGCAAGGTGTTCACCAAGGAACTGCACGATAGCGCCTTGGCGCGTGCGACGACCATTGCACGCCTTTCCAGCCTTGAGATGACCAAGGATATTTACCAATCGTTAGAAACGGCTATGCGCGAAGGCAAGGGCTTTCACACGTGGAAAAAAGAACTGGTGAGTGAATTTGAACGTAAAGGCTGGATTTTTGGGAAAGAACCGTCTATTCGTGGTATTGATGGGCATTTACTGGCAGATCCAAAAACGGGGGAATATTTTGGCACGCCGCGTCGGTTAAATACGATTTATCGTGTCAATATGCAGTCAGCTTATTCGGCTGCGCGTTATCAACGCTTGCGTGATAATGTGGATAATCGCCCTTATTGGCAATATTCTGCCGTGGGTGATGCACGCACGCGTCCTGCTCATTTAGCGTTGAGCGGTAGGGTGTATCGTTATGACGATCCGTTTTGGGCAACATTCTACCCGCCCAATGGGTTTAATTGCCGCTGTACGGTAATTGCATTAGGTGAAAGAGATTTAAAACGTCGTGGCATTGATAAGCCTGACGATAGCTCGGAATTTTTGGTGGAAGTAGAACGCCCCGCGGATAAACAAGGTAATCGCGAAAAGACGGTAGGGTTTAAATTACCTGATGGCACGGTACGCGTTACGGATAAAGGCTTTGATTACAATGTGGGGCGTATTGCGTATAAGCCGAACTTGGATCTGTATCCGGAAAAGCTGGCGCATGAGTTTGCGAAAGTGGAGATGAAAGGGGCTGAATTTAAGTTGGATTATGCTAGATTATCTGATTTTTTAGAGCCTTATATCCCGAGTTATCAAGCTATAAAAGGAAGACAAGCACGTGAGAGCTTTTTACAGGGATTACGAGATCAATATTCAAAAAATTTTAAATTCGCTGCTGGTGTATTGAATGATGATACAAGGAAAGTTATTGGTACAGAGCTAAAAACAGTCTGGCTTTCAGATGATTCAATGGTGAAACAAATTATGCACCGTTTCGGTCAATTTGGTATTGAGGCTTATGACCAATTACCCGATGTTCTTTTTACACCAGATGAAATCAAATCAAGCAAAGATAAGCACTTTGAATTTTATAAAACGATTGATGGGAAAAAATATATGGCTGTGATTAAAGTATTAGATAAATCGAAAGAGATTTACTTGCAATCATTTAGACGAGATTAACACGCACCATCAGGTGGGACTCGGACACCCCCACACATATTTCCCAGGTCTATTTCACCCCTTCGTTTAGCAGTTGCCGAGATTCACTGCAACAAACGGTGCGTAGTTTGAATATACCCCTGTTTATAGATAAAAGCAACATTATGATCGAAATTGAAATCAATAATGCGCAAGAAGTTGCTGCAATGCTTGAGCGATTAGCTCACGCTACGACACACCGTGCGCCTTTAATGCGTAGCATTGCAGGTACGATGGAATCGGCGGTGCTGCAAAACTTTGAGGTGGGCGGTCGTCCAAAATGGTTGGGGCTTAAATATCGTCAAGGTACACCGTTGGTTGATACAGAAAATTTGATGGGCAGTATCACGTCTGACTACACTAACGATACCGCTGTTGTAGGAACGAATGAACCGTATGCGGCGATCCATCAATTCGGCGGTAAAGCAGGACGTGGACGGAAAACCACGATTCCTGCTCGTCCATTCTTAAAATTAACACCTGAAGATGAAGCGGATATTTTGGAAGATATACAAGATTACTTTCAACGTTTAATCAGATAAATTAGAAAACCGCCCTAAATCGCACGTATAGCGGTTTTATTATTTCAAGGTATAAGTTTTCATCTTTAAATTTTTAAAACGTTTTAAAACGGTTTTAAAGCGTTTTAAAATGGGTTTGCGTTGTTTCTTATAATCTAATCTTTTATTCCTCCAATATCTACTCTTTCAAAAAATTGAAATGATGTGACCGTGCTGAAGTCGGTCATCTCTTTTTCCCCTTTTTTATCAAGTATTCTGTCATCCTAGATTGAGTTTTTAAGGATGGTTTCAGATGAAATTAACAGTTGCCGCTTGTAGTTTTGAAATTGACAAAGCGAAGTATGGTCGTATCCAACTTTTACCTTATGGAAAATTTCGCGCCACAGACGGCAGACCAACCGATGTGGAGGCATGGTATGTAACAGACACAAATGGTGCGGATGTGGTGGCGTTGGCTAACAATCAACGTAATCCTCTGCCAATTGACTATGAACATCAAATTATTCACTCCCTAAAAAACGGCAAAGAAGCACCAAGTGCGGGTTGGATGGAATATTTTTATTTCACACCACAAGGTATTTTTGCTGATGTTCGTTGGACTGACAAAGCCGCGGACTACATCAAAAACGGCGAATATCGTTATATCTCGGCAGTCTTTGCCTATGATACTGACGGTTATATTCGCAAAATCTTCCACGCAGCCTTAACCAATACTCCTGCTTTAGACGGCATGGAGGAAGCCATGGTGGCAGCGAGCGTGAATTTGTTACAAGAGGAATCCCCAATGGATAAAAACTTACAGGCAGCATTATGTACTCTGTTTGGTTTGAAACCAGATAGCACAGAGGCTGAAATGACGGCGAAAGTGACCGCACTTTCTGCAGCAAAAGGTAAATCTGACGTGGACGTGTTAGACGTTTACGCAAAATTAGCTGAAAAAGAACAATCAATGGCAGCGTTATCTACACAAGTGGGCAACCCTGATCCAGCTAAATTTGTACCCGTTGAACAAGTCGCCGCATTGCAGGCAGATTTTAACGCCCTTAAAGCATCAGTTGAAACAGATAAAAAAGATGCATTAATCACAGCCGCCTTATCGCAAGGTAAGTTATCGCCTGCGTTAAAAGATTGGGCGCAAAGTTTATCTGTAGAAGCGTTAAGTGCTTACTTAGAAAAAGCACCTGCGATGGCCGCATTAAGCGGCGAGCCACAAGCAAAAACTGATCCTGATCAGAATATTGTGGCATTAAGTGCAGCAGAACAAGCAGCAGCTCGTGCATTAGGTATGACTGAAGCTGAATTCATCAAAGAACACAAGGAGCAAAAATAATGTTTAAGAAATCTGAAGTTTTAAAAGCGATTGAAACCCAGTTTAAAAAAGACTTTGCAGCTGGTTTAGGCTTAATTAAACCGCAGTGGGATCTTATCGCGATGAAAGTATCCTCTAACACCAAAGTGAACACCTATGGTTTCTTAGGTCAGTTCCCGAAAATGGTGGAATGGGTAAATAAACGTCAACGTAAAGCAATGCAAGCCCAAGGTACAAGCATTGAAAACAAACTTTATGAAAGTACGGTAGGTATTCCGCGCACTGACATTGAAGATGACCAAGTTGGTTTATTCCGCCCTATGGTGCAACAGGCAGCACAAAGTGCGGCTGAATTACCTGATGATTTAGTGTTTGGTTTATTAAAAGCAGGTAAAACCACGCTTTGTTATGACGGCCAAAATTATTTTGATACCGACCATCCAGTCTTTGACAACGTGGACGGCACAGGCTCAAGCAAAGAGCAAAGCAATATCACCACCGGTACGAAAACAGAAGCACCAACGTTCTATATTTTCGACACCACCAATGCGATTAAGCCATTAATTTGGCAAGAGCGCACAGCACCGGAAATCGAAACGAAATTTGATCCATCCAAGTCTGACACCGTATTTAACGAAGATATTTACGAATGGGGTGTGCGTGCACGTGGTGCTGCTGGTTTTGGTTTTTGGCAGCTTGCCCACCGTGTTGAGAAAACAGAACTCAATGCTGAAAACATCATGAAGGTGATTGCCAAAATGCAATCATTGAAAGGTGACGGTGGCAAATTATTGAACATTCGTCCGAATGTCATTTTAGTACCGCCAGCGTTAGAGTTCCAAGCTCGTCAAATTTGCGAGGGCGACATCATCAATGGTACGACCAATATCTTAAAAGGTCGATTGAAAGTGATTGTGTCTCCACAAATCATTGAAGAATAACCTATTACAAGGGCGAGCAATCGCCCTTTAGGAGTCCAAATGGCAAAGAAACCAGAAAACACCGAATTAGAAGCATTAACCACTCAAGATGATGTTAATTCCGAAACTCAAGAAGTAGAAGAAACAACATCAAGTGTTGTAGAAGGTGGTGAGGTGATTAACCCTATCGCTTATGCGGTGACGTTACGTGAAATTCATCCTCAGCCGTCTTATGGTCGATGTGGTTATCGTTTTAACAAGGAAAGTGCGGTCGAAATTCCGGCTGGTGATTTAACCGGTGAACAAGTGATTATTCTTGCGGAAGATCCTTGGTTAGAGCTTGTTCCAGTGTGTGAGGAATAACGATGAATTATGCCACAGTGTCGGATTTTATTTTACGTGTTGGTGAACTCGATGCAATTGAGTTAACTGATCGTGATCGTACCGGTAGTGTTGATACAACAGTGCTGAATGTGGCGTTATCGGATAGTTCTAGCCAAATTGATGGCTATTTGTCAGCGCGTTATGAATTGCCATTACTGGATATACCGCAAAATCTTGTGCGGATTTGTTGTGATTTAACCCGCTATCGTTTGGCATCTATGTCACAGGTGGGTAATACCGATGAGATTATTGAGCGATACAAATTAAGCTTAAAAGAGCTTGAGGCGATTGCTAAAGGTCAAATTTCACTTGGTATTGCTAACTCAAACACAGAAGATGACGGCGATAATGGTGTGATGTTTACTAATCCGAAAAACAGGGTGTTTAGCCGTGATAACGAAAATCGAACAAGCACTTGTTGAGCGTCTGCAAAAAGGATTGGGCCGTCTTGTTAATACGGTGAAAAGCTACGGTGGTGAGCTAGATGACGACAGTTTATCTGTGTCTCGCTTGCCGATTTGCCTTGTCACTTTTGGTGGGGCTCGCATTGAGCGTATGAGTACCAATGCAAGACGACATCAATCTACCGCGAATTTTGTCATTATTTTAGCCGTGCGATCTTTACGCAGTAATGTCGCGGCTAGACAAGGTGGCATTGATGAGCGTGAGGTTGGCGTTAATCAGCTTATTACTGCCGTGCGTCGTTTGTTGGATGCGCAAACTTTGGGGCAATTAGTTAAACCACTAAAACCCACAAGAGTTCGCACTATTTTTAACAATGCCTTATTCAAGGGCGGAGCGATTACCGCTTACTCGATTGAATACGAAGCCGTTTATGATGATTTTCAGCCACTTGATGATGGGTATTTCCCAGAAGCCACGCAGGATAAAACTAATCCTGACTATGTGTTTAGCGCTTATCGAGCCAAGTTATCCGATCCATTACCGTTACTTGAACAAGTTCAAGGACGGATTTATGACCCAACCACGCAGGCTGAAGAGCCATTTAAGGTGGAAACCGAGGTAAAAAATGAAAGTTAAAGCAAGACCAGGTGTTAAGGTGCCATTTGAAACACAGCCTTATGCCTATATTGAACAAACGCCGGTTGATATTGAGCCGTCGATTTATTATCAGCGTCGTATTAATGACGGTGATTTGATTGTGATTACTGAAACACGTTCACGCAAAGAACAGGAGAAAGACAATGGCTGAAACTAACATTGATTTTGATAATATCCCGACAAGTATTCGTCAGCCGGGTGTTTATAGTGAATATAATTCGCGCAATGCGGTAAGCACGTTACCAACCAATGAGCAAAATGTATTAATTGTTGCACCAATGGTGAATGGTACTGCGCCTTTTACTGCACCCGTTCAAGTGTACTCTGATTTAGATGCTAAAAATCAATTCGGTGCAGGTTCTTGGGCTCATTTAATGACCCGTGTAGCGATTCAAAATAACCCATTAATCCGTTTATCCGTGATTGGGTTAAAAGATAGTGATTCAGGTGTAGCCGCAACAGGCACCGTGACGTTAGCCGGTACAGCCACGCTAAGCGGTGTCGTGAAAGCCGTTATTGGCGGTGTGGATTATGCCGTTGCTGTCGCAAAAGGCGAAGCGGCGAACGATATTGCCACCCGTTTAGCAGCGGTTATCAATGCTGGCGATTATTGCCCAGCAACTGCAGCAGTGAGTGAAGGCACCATTACCTTAACAGCAAAATGTAAAGGTGTAATTGGCAATGAAATTTCAATTAATGCAGTTAGCCGCGCTGATGGTATTAGTGTGACCTCAGCTGTATTTAGTAATGGTGCAGAAAATGCGGATTTAACTGCTGCACTTGCATCTGTTGCAGGTCAGCATTACCACGTCATTATTTCTCCATTCGCTGATGATAAAAATGCAAAAGCGTTACGTGAACATTTAGACTTGGTTGCAAGCCCGGTTGAGAAAAAACCTGGTGTGGGTGTATTAGGTTTTAATGGCACATTGGCAAGCGGTACTACTTATACCGAAAAGATCAATGCGAATCGCATTACGGTGGGTTGGTATAAAGGTGCGGTGGAATCAAATGCATTAATTGCAGCAGGTTATGGTGCGATTATTGCAGGCGAAGAAGACCCGGCTAAACCGTTAAATACGCTTGAGATTAAAGGTTTAACCCCCGTTGACGCCACTCAAACACCATTAAAGACCGAAGTCAATCAGGCACTTTTCCATGGTTTAACACCTATTACGGTGGTGAATGATCGTGTGCAAATTATGCGTGCAATTACGACTTATACCAAGTCGCCCGCGAATGTAGATGACCCAGCGTGGTTAGATTTAACTACAATTCGCACCCTTGACTATACGCGCAAAGCGATTGAACAACGCATTGCCTTGCGTTTTCCACGTGCGAAGTTATCCAATCGCACACCACCAAAAGTGCGTTCGGAAATCCTTGATGTGTTGTATCGCTTAGAAGATTTAGAAATCTTGGAAAATATTGATGCTAACAAGAATAAATTGCTTGTGGTACGCAATAGACAAGATCCAAATCGTTTAGATACGGCAATCCCAGCGGATGTGGTAAATGGCTTACACGTTGTAGCTAACCGTATTGATTTAATTTTATAGGGGGCTTAAATGGCTGAAAAATATGCTGGTTCGGCAGTGTTAGAAGTAAATGGCGTTGAAATTGAAATTACCGATTTAAACGTTACAAAACAAACTGGCCGAAAATTAGTGAAAACCATGAACTCAGAAGGTCGTGCACGTGGTTTTGCCAAAGGAATTGCGACTTGGGAGCTCTCATTGACTGCCGCTCTGCCGATTGATGGTTCAGAGATTGATTGGGCGGAAATCAATGATGCGAAGATTACAGTGTATCCACTTAATCAAGACGATAAACGCACCTCTTATCTTGGCTGTTTTACTACACAAGTCGGTGAAAAATATACCGTCGATAACGAAGCCGTGATTGATATTCAGATGACTGCTCTCAAAGAGGTTAAAGAATAATGCGTCTATTGTTAGGTATTCCTTACGGTAATAGTCGTCGTTTTGACTTTGAAGTGCGATTACTTACCTTGGGTGGCGAATGTGCCGCCCTTGAGAAAATCGCCGAGCTTGGTTTAGATGAGAAAGAAAAACTCACGAAAGCTGAGCAAATGCTCGTGGACTTGGCTTATTTATCTGAGCAGCTTGATATTATCGGCATTGCACAAGATAAGCTCACGCCACAGTTTTTACTGGATAACCTTGCTACAGATGATTATGTGTTGATTACGCAAGCTATTGCTGATTTGCGAAAAAAGCACATCGACGCTGGGGAAAGCCAGAGCAAAGTCGAAGCCGAATAAAACAACAACATAGTGTGTTTGAAGCTGAGAAAAATTACCGAAGTGCGGTCATTTTATTAGCTAAATTCGGCTTTAGCGCTGCGGAGGTGAGAGCAATGAGCCATACAGAAGTGTCTGCTTGGATTGGTAGTTGGCAAAAATCTCAAGGTATTAAAACACAGGCTGAAGATGGCGATACGGTGCATTACAACCTTATGCGTCGTAAAAATAAAGGGGCGTAAGCCCCTTTTTTTTGTAGATTTAAAAGAAGTTTAAAAAGGGTTTAAAAATGGCAGAGTTAAATTTAGCCATGACACTCAAGGCACGCGATCAGGCAAGCCGAGTATTCCGTCAGGCGCAATCCCAAATTACACAAAGTACACGAGCCATGGCAAGCGCTCGCGAAACATTAGGCGTGCGAAGTGAACATAAGATCCAGCAAGAGATCAATCACACTATTGCGGCTTATAACCGTTTGAAACGTAGTGGTACTGCAACCAGCCGAGAGTTAGCTCGCGCGGCTGATGCAACACGGTCAAAAATTGCGGGTCTTAATGCCGAAATGGGGAAAACGTCTTGGGGACAACGCTTAGGTAATGTAGGCACTGCAATGGCAAGCGTTGGAGCTGGTATGGCCGCAGGAGCGATGGTAATGGCTCAACCCATGAAAAAACAAATGGATTATGACCGCCGATTGGCGATGGTTTCAAATACCGCCTTCTCTGACCGAGACGTGGCTGGGCGAATTGCCGGCAAGAAAGAATTACATGAAGCAGTAAAAAGTGCGGTAGAAAATGGTGGCGGGACGAAAGAGGATGCGTTAGCAGCACTGGATAAATTATTGGCATCTGGTACGGTGAAAGCCGAAACTGCAATGAAATTATTGCCAACTTTGCAGAAAGGTGCTGTTGCCACTGGCGCGAGTACTGAAGATTTATCCGCAATTGCCATATCTGCTATGCAACAATTTGGTATTAGCGAAGATCAAATTGGCGCGGTATTAGATAAAGCCGTGGCAGCAGGTCAAGCCGGTAATTTTGAATTGTCAGATATGGCTCGTTGGTTGCCACAACAAATGGCCGCTGCTAAATCTGCAGGGTTATCAGGTATGAATGGTTTTGAAGCATTATTAGTTGCAAACCAACAAGCACGTGTTACAGCAGGGACTAGCGATGAAGCGGGTAACAACCTTGTCAACTTACTGGCAAAAATCACCTCAAAAGAAACGGCTGATCGTTTTAGAAAGTTAGAAATTAAAGGCAAAGATGGTAAAACCCATGGTATTGATTTTATTAAATCCATGGAAAATGAGAAAAAACAAGGGAAAAACTCCATTGAGGCCTTTAGCTCTATTATGGATATGGTAGTTGGCGAAGATGACCGTTATAAATCGTTAAAGGAAAAACTCAAAACTGCGAAAAAAGAAGAACAGCAAACTCTTTTAAATCAGATGGCTGATTTGGTTGAAGGTACAGCGATTGGGCAAGTGATATCAGATCGTCAAGCCTTGATGGCGTTACTTGGTATCCGAAATAATGTGCAACTAGGGAAAGAAGTGAAGGCAGAAGTCGGTAACGCAGAAGGCGCTGTCGATAAATCACATGCCGTGATACAAGACACCAATAGTGCCAAATTGGAAAACGCCAAAAATAGCTTTGAATTTGCCCAAATGGAGGGGGTTAAGGGTTTTAATGATGCCCTTGGCGATGCAGCCGTCAAATTAACGGAATATGCAAAGGCTTATCCAGACCTCACAAATACCGTTGTACGAGCAGGCACTGTTATTACGGCTTTAAGTGCAGCGGCTGTTGCGGCAAGTGGTGCGTTGGCGTTGTTAGGCGGTAAGCGAGCTAGCTTCGGATTAGGAGGCGATATTGCAGATGCGGCAAGTGGTTTAGGTCGAAAAGGTAAAATCAATAAAGGGATGAAAGGCGGAAAAGGCTTGTTATCACTGAGTGGTTTAGCATTTACTGGTTTAATGCTTGCAGCTGACCACCGCACGACTGCTGAGGCTATTGCCGAAGAAAAATCCGAAGCTAAAACACCACAAGAAAAACAACTTGAAAATCAATTTTACGCAAGGGCTTACGGTGGCAATAAATCAACAACAAGCCATTATGCACCACAGGGGTTTGGTTATAACAAAAATTCTGTATGGGGAATGGCAGGCCGTGCGGGTGAAGTGGCTGAAATCGCACGTAAAGATGAGGTTGCGAAGGAGCGTTTAGCACGTGGCACGCTTACACAAGCCGAATATGATGCAAGAACATCACAAAGTGCTGCAAAAATTGCCAACATGAATAATCGTGGGCAAGGCTATTCCGGGTTATCCATTGCTGCCAATGATACCAATTCTACACTGAGTCAAACACTCGGTAATTTATCGGGTTTAGCGAATTATCAAGCTGACTTTCAGCAGTTTGGTAAAACCATCAGCGATGGCTTGAAAACAGCGGTGGAAAGTCAGAATTTCACCATTCAAAATGAAATTAAAGTAGATTTAGATGGGCGGATTGTGGCTGAACAAACGTCTCAGTATCAATATCAAAATTTAAAACGGGGGTAATAGATGAAAGGTTGGACGGCGCCATTACAACGTGCTAGCTATCGTGGTGTGCGATTTGAAGTGATGTCGGTTGATGATGAGATCACTCGCGCTACAATCGAACACGCCTATCCTTTTGTGAACGGTGCAGATGTAGAAGATTTAGGATTAAATCCGTTGACCGTACGTTTGCAAGCCGTGTTTTATGGTGAAGGTTATTATACTGATTTCAAAAAATTCTTAAGTGTGCTGGGAAAACAAGGGGCGGATGTATTAGTCCATCCTATTCGCGGACGATTGCAAAATATGATTTGTACGTCGGCATTGTTTCATCATGAAGCGGACATGATTGACTATGTGGCCATTGATTTAACTTTTACCGAAAGCACCCCCGCAGAGCCGATTTTTGTGTTTGAAAGTGCATTTCTTGCTCGTCTTGATGCACTACTTACGCAACTTGAAGATTTTGTTGATGATGTGTTGGCATTGTATGGTGAGTTTATGGAGGTTGTGTCATTTGCTGCCAATATTAAGTCGCGTTTATTGGGCAGTTTCGGTGCATTATTTGGTTGTTTTGAGCAAGTTAGAAGTTTGTTTGATTTAGATAAGAAGAAATATCCTATCTCTAATACTGTGTCCTCTACAGATTTTAAAGTGAAAAGCTTAAATTCGGCTCGTCATTTAGCGGCTATGTTGGAAACGGGACTCTCACAGATTATCAATCGACGAGATTTAATCACTCGTGCTAAGTTTGATGAAATGTTGCGTACCTTAAAACAAATTAAACAGATCCCCTCTGATTTGGTAACAGGTAAAAATATTAAATCAGCCAGCCAACAGGCTGTTATGAAATCGTTACCATCAGCATTATCAAATACCGATATGCATGCGGTGTCATTGTTTATGCGGTTAGTTAGTGCGGGTGTGTTGCTTAAATCTGCGACAGAATTAATTGAAGATGACGCTTTGTTGCCGCAAGATGTGGACTACATTACCACAAAAGTGCGGTCGGAAATTTTAGAGAATTTGGCATTGCTACGCCAACAGATTGCAGAAGAACAACAGCCCGTAAAAAGTGCAGGTAAGCCTAATACTGGACTTTACACCACCGCACACCACACCATGGAACAACTTAAACAACACGCTCATCAGTTCACTCAACTTGCGATTAATGCGATTAACCGCAAACCACCTTTAACTATTCGAGTAGCCCCCATGAGCGGGACAGTACAACAAATCGCTCATGCTTTTTATGGTGATTATAAACGTGCGGATGAGTTATTGCGTTTAAATCCACAGATACGTTATCCAAATTATATTGAACAAGGTGAGGTGTTAAATAGCTATGTCAGATAATTATCCTTACGAAAATGACGTTGTCGTTGAGATTGACGGTAAGTCCCATAATAATTGGAAAAGTTATGACATAGACAGTGATTTTTTAATCCCTGCAGATGCTTTTGCTTTTGATATTGGTGTGCCGTCAGACAGTACTGTATTGCCGGACTACTCTGGGGCAGAAGTGAAAGTACGTATTAATGATACGTTAGTCATGACCGGTATTGTGGATACCGTGCAGCATGGTATTAGTAAAACAAGTAGAATATATCGACTAAATGGTAGAGATAAAGCTAGTGTGCTTGTTGACTGCTCTGCACCCATTACGAACGTGAAGGGGTTAACGGTGTTAGATGCAGTAAAAAAGATTGTAGAACCGTTAGGGATTAAACAGGTTCAACTTAAAGCCGAAAACAATCCATTGTTAGATAAGGTTGATATTGATGTTGGCGAAACTGCGTGGAATGCTGTCATGCGCTGTGCTAATTCTGCTGGCTTGCACTTGTGGTTTGAGCCAAATGGCGTGCTGATTGTAGGCGGTGCGGATTACAGCACGCCACCTGTTGCAACGCTATGCTGTATGAAAGACGGTAGTCAAAATAACTTTGAGCAGGCTGATTTAAGCTTTGATGTATCAAATCGGTTTAGTGAGATAACCTTTTTAGCTCAAAGTCACGGCAAACAAGGACAAGATAACAAAAACGATCTGAAATGGGTTTATAAAGATTCGGAGATGACTACCTATAAACCTAAAACTGTAGTGGTATCTGATGTTGATAACCTTGAAGCGCTGCAAAAATGGGCAAAGAAATATATCGCCGACAGTATACTTGAAGGGTTTACATTAACGATTATTGTACCTGATCATAAAATGCAAGATGGCACATTGTGGCAACCTGGTCAGCGGGTGCATGTGATATGTGAAGAATATGATATTGATGCAATCTTCTTTCTAATGGGGCGTCGTTTCATGTTAAGTCGTCAAGGCGGTACGCAAACAGAGCTACGGTTTAAGCAAGACGGTATCTGGACACCAGACGCTTATAGTGCAAAAGCAGAAAAAGCACGTAAGCGTAAAGGCAAAAAAGGTAAGAAGAATAATGGTGAACTTTGGGCATCAAATGGACAAGGTGGTTGGACGAAATGAGACGATTAAGCCAAGCTATTCAACAAAAGGCGCAAGGTGCGGTGGGCGAAATCCGTCAAGCCTTTCGCGGTGTGCTACATTTAGTGAAAAGTGCAGATAACATTCAAAAAGTGCAAGCATCTGGATTATCAGATGAAACACTTCAGGATGTAGAGATGATGCAGCAATTTGGGTTTACTTCGGTGCCGCCTGCAGATACTCAAGCAGTGATTATCCCTATTGGCGGGCAAACTAGCCACGGGATTGTGATTGCGACTGAGAACGGATCTTTCCGCGTGAAAAATCTGCAAGGTGGCGAAGTCGCTGTTTATGATGAAAGTGGCTCTAGTATTGTGTTAAAAAAGGGGCGGTTAATTGAGATTGATTGTGATGTGTTAAAGATTAAAGCGGCAAAAAAAGTGGATATATCAAGCCCACTGGTTGAAACAGATCAGGTCTTTACTGCACAAGGTCAAATTAACGGAAATGGCGGTATGGCGGTGAAAGGCGGCAGTGGTGCGAGTTTTACCGGCAACGTGAAACAACAAGGCGGAGGTTTTACTACAGACGGAGATGTGAAAGCCGGTGTTATATCATTGCGTAATCACAATCATCCTGGTGATAGCGGTGGTGAAACAGGTAAACCTAAATAAAAATGCTAAAAGGAGGTGCTGAAGTCAGTCACCTCTTTTCTTTTCTCTAAATCCCTTATCCTGTCACTATGGAGAGAGAGATCAGCCCGCTTACCGGCGACTATACAAGTAAGCAAATCAGTACACTGCAAAATGCTGTGTATATCAGACTAACCACACCCTTAGGCACCTGGTGGGCAGATGGGCGTGTAGGCTCTTTACTCCATACTATCCCGAAAGAAAAGGATTTGCGACATGTTGGGCCACTTGCCCAACAATATGCAGAAGAAGCCTTACAACCGTTGATTGATGATGGACGTGCAGACGAAATCATTGTGACTTATACACAACCCCACAACGGATTATTAATTTTAGATATATCCATTCGAGATAACCGAGGTGAAACCTATCAATTTAAACACCCGGTAAAAGTTATTTAAAAAGGGTTTAAACCATGTTTATTGTGCCAAGTTTAGATGATATTCGCCAAACTATCTTGCGTGATGTGCAATCGTTAGAACCGCTAGCTGATGTGAGTGTGGATAGCGATTATTATGCTCGTGCGAGCAGTTTAGCTGCCGTTGCTGAAGGTATTTATGCCCATCAAAAATGGATAATCAAGCAATTTTTCCCCGATACCGCTGACACAGATTTTTTAGAAAAACATGCCGCTTTGCGTGGTATTCGTCGTCGTAATGCAACGTCTGCAAGTGGCACTGGTGCAACTGTCACAGGTCAAGTCGGTGCAGAGATCAAAGCGGGTTTACAAATTAAAACCGACGATAACCGATTTTATGAGACAACCGCGAATGCAGTTATCTCAAGTAATGGTGAGACTACCGTGCCAGTACGCGCATTAGCCACGGGGGAAAGTTATAACATTACTACTGCAACAAAAGGCAGTTTTATGGCGGCTCCTGTTGGCGTGCAAAGTGATGTTGTATTAAACAATATTATTGGTGCGACAGATGCTGAAAGTGATTCATCGTTACTTGAGCGATTGCTTGAGATTATTCGCCGTCCACCTGCTGGGGGAAATCGCTATGACTATCGTATCTGGGCATTATCAGTAGATGGTGTGGATGCTGCTTATATTTATCCACTGAGACGAGGATTGGGTACGGTCGATATTGCCATTACCTCTAACAATGATGTGCCGAGTGATGAAACAGTGCAACGCTGTCAAACATATATTGATGATGTCCGCCCTGTGACAGCGCGTGAAAGCAAAGTGGTGAAACCTGATGTAACAAAAGTGAATTTTAATATTCAGGTGAAAATCAGTGGAGTGACTTTGCCAGAAATTAAGGCGGCTATTTTAACCGCACTTTCAAATTATTTTAATACATTGTTCCCAGGTGATGATCTAATTGTGTCCCAATGTGAAGCTGTGGTGAATAACTTGGTAGGCGTGGTTGACCGTAAGTTTACGGCACCTATCACTAATTTAAAAGCAGATGTACGCACGAAAATAGAATGGTTCCGACTTGGTACGATTACTGTGACGGAGATGGCCTAATGCAAATTAACCATAAACAAGTGCTATCTAAACTTTACCCACCTATTTCCTACAACATTAATGGTGAGCATTTCTTAGCACAATGTGAAGTGGATGGTAATGCCTTTAATCGCTTACAACAAAAAGCCAATGATATGTTAAACGTAGTTGAGCCTATCACCTCAAATTCTATGTTGGCAGATTGGGAGCGTTTATGTGGGATTAAAACCGACTTTAGCAAGAGCTATCAAGAAAGAGTGAAAAGAGTCATTGCTCAGTTGAATGCTATTGGTGGGTTATCTATCCCCTATTTTATGAAAATTGCAGAAAGCATTGGGTACAAGATTGAAATTAAAGAGTTCTCACCTCTTGCTAATGACTTGCCTAACCCTGGTGATTTAGCTCAATTTCGCAACGAAGCTAGAGAAAATCTTATTTTTATGTGGCGGGTATCGGTACTTAATGGTGATGACAATATTGTGTATTTTCGCGCAGGTAGCTCCTTTGCGGGTAATCATTTAGTGGAATTTGGTGACTTGATTATTGAGGAGTTCTTCCGAGACTTAAAACCTGCACATACTTACTGTTATTTTGCTTATCAAACAGGATCTTAATATATGAAAAGTTTAATGCCTCAAATTGATTCCAATGATGGCCTTTTTCACAATGGTAATCCGGCAACAGGCGAACAAGGCACGCGAGTAACCGATACGTGGCTTAATAATTTGCAAGACCGAGTACGCGATGTACAAGCGGAAGCGCATTATGTGTTGCAAAAAGCAGGGTTCCAGCCCGTAGAAAATAAGCAAACTCAGCTTTATGAGGCGATTGTTAAGATTATTGATGACAACCGTAAATCCGCCAGCGTGACACAAAAAGGCGAAGTGCAACTTTATTCTGGCTATGATTCAGATTCGGAAGAATTGGCTGCTACACCTAAGGCCATTAAAATTCTGAAAGGTTTTATTGATTCGATTACGCGCAGCTTAACGAATTACATCCCAAACAGCAAAAAATCTTCTGCGGTAAATAGCAATAGCGCAGAAACCGTCGCAACCAGTGCCGCGGTTAAGACCGCGAATGATAACGCTAATGGACGCGTGTCAAAATCGGGCGATACAATGACAGGCAATTTGTCATTTAAACAAGGTGATTACAGCGGTATTAGTTTATATAACAATGATGGGTATCACTTGCGATTGGAAGGCAATAATCACGCTAATGGCACTATGCTTACCGCAGTATATCGTAAGCCAAACGGCGAAAACGTGGCAGTGGCATTTTTGCCCAAAAGAGATGGCACGATTGCCTACATTGATCAAGTTGTGAATAAATCTGGCGATACAATGACCGGACAACTTAATGCAAATAGCGGCGTTAATACGTTGGCGCGTGGTGCTGACGGGTTTAATCACCAATGGCAAAATTTAACCGCCCCCTATTTGGTTGATAATGGTAATGCGAATGGTAATAACGCCTATTACCCATTTATTAAAGGGATTAATCGCAATGGCAATACATGGGGAACGGCGTTTTCTTTTGGTTATGAAACACCTGACGGAATTAATAAGTTTGGTAGAGGATGCATCCATTTAATTGAAGATAATGGGACTCAGAAATTATGGAGATTTGAGCATAATGGCGACTTTAATAGTGCTGGAGATGTTCGCTCTTCAAGCGGCAAATCTCTTAACAACTCCGTGCAGACTAGCGATTATCGCTCTCAATGGGGACAGACAGGATGGGTTAAATTGCCTAATGGGCTAATTTTACAATGGGGCAAAACACCTGTAATTCATGATGAAAATAGCACAGATATAGTCTTTCCGATCGCATTTCCGAATAAGGTTTTAAATATTCAATTGACAGAGAATCAGATGCGGACAGTATACAATCATGCTACACATTTGGCAGCACTTAATGTAACTAATTCAAAATTCACATTCAAAATTAATTCCACTTTGCCTATTGATTCATCGGCAGATTGGTTTGCTATTGGATATTAATGAGGTTTAAAAAATGTATTTTTACGATAAAACCACAAATGGATTTTACATAGAGGATTTACATGACATTCCTCAAGGTGCGACGGGAATTAGCGAAGAAACCTACCGCACTTTATTAGATGGACAAGCCGCCGGTAAGCAAATTATTGCCAATAAGCAAGGTAATCCAGTTTTAGTTGACCCACAACCAAGTGACGCGCATGAATTAAATCTTGATACGCTGACGTGGGAAATTTCAGGTGAAAAACAAACAGCGCTTTTAACAGAAAACCGCAACCGCCTAATCGAGCAAATTGACAGCCACGCGGCAGTAATTTATAGCACTTGGACGCGATTTGAGTCTGAGTATCGTGAGCGCCAAACAGCGGCAGAAACGTATAAGGCAGCTAATTATCAAGGCGTATGCAGCCGTTATATTACAGATTTTGCCAAACGGGCAGGTTTAAACAACAAAGCGGCAACAGATTTGATTTTGGTGCAAGCTGCAGGGCTCGAAAAGCTACAAGTTGAGTTGGCTAACCAGCGCATGCGTAAATATGAGCTCAAAGCGCCGGGTTTAACGCTTGAGCAAATGCAGGCAACTTATGATGACATTATTAAACAAATGGATCACTTGATGGAGGCTTATAACAATGGCTAACCGTATCTATCTTGCGTTTTATAAATACAAACGAAGCTTTCTAAAAGAGCCTTTTAAAGCCTTGGCCGATGCGGTAACACGCTTTTTTACAAAAGGCCAATACTCACACTGCGAGATAGCTGTTGAGCGATTGGAATTTACTCAAGGCGACCATTACGAGCACCGAGTTATGTTTGATTGTTATTCCGCGTCGGTTCGCGATGGTGGCGTTCGATGTAAGCAGATTGATTTACCTGAAGCAGACAAGTGGGATTTGATTTGCCTTGAGAATGTAACAGAGGCGCAGATTAAATCTTATTTCAACCGCACAGCAGGCGCTAAATATGACTGGTGGGGCGCGTTAGGAGTTGTTCTTGGGATTAAGCAAAAACGAAGCAAATATTTTTGCTCAGAATGGTGCTTTAATGCGATTTGTGGTGGCGAGAGCGGTTGGCGGTTTAGCCCGAATCAACTAGCGGCTATATTTAATAAAGAGAAAAGTTAAAAGGAGAGTTTACCCTGCACAAAGTTTAATTCAATAAAGAAAAGACGGCGATAACAACGGCACTAGGAATGCTCGTTGTTACCAGCTACGCAGAACGAGCCTGCATATAGCCATACGCCGCCTACCTTGCGCA
>QWCZ01000172.1_pt1 | contig 34494 bp, 49 predicted proteins | sample 1972651 | NCBI WGS metagenome assembly QWCZ01 (sample SAMN09866695, study PRJNA288562) | Human oral metagenome isolate pre1_saliva, whole genome shotgun sequencing... | isolation source: mouth | host: Homo sapiens | place: USA: California
ATGTGCGTCCAGTTTTGATCGATATTCACTATACTCCTGTCGAGAAATATCACGCATTTGGAATGCTCTCAACATTTTTCTAGCTTCCTCATCAGTGAACGTAAAGCCACTTTCTTCCGCTTTCGCTTCATTTGCTTTACCTGCACCGTTTGATCCACTCACATCTGCGATTGCAGATAATGGGTCTTTTTTACCGCCCATGAATGCTTTAATCTCACGGACAATAAAATCTGAACGACCGTTCTCTAAAGCTTCTTGTAGCGCGTGGCCATAAGTTGCTGTAGGGAATCGGTCATCACTGGCTGCCAACTTCTCTTTAAACTCTTTCGAGTTAAAGATAGTGTCGAAGTCAGGAATCTCTTTCTTAATGTCGCCATACACTTTTTGTTTAGTTTGTTCTAAACGCTCTGCCGGTGTAGGCTCACGGAATTTTTCTTCCGCTTTTGCTAAACGTTGCTCTAACGCAGATAATTTCTTCGCAGTAGGAGCGATAAGACGTTCGCGTACTTCTAACAATACGTCGTCATCTAAGTTCTCACTGTCGAAGCCTTGCGCTTCTAGCATTGCACGGAACTCATCTGCTGACTGTGCAGTCTCTTTCTCAGATAACTGTGCACGAAGTGCAGCAAGTTCATTTTCTAATTCTGTCTCACGCTCTGACTTAGCAGGTTGCGTTTGCGCGGGTGCTTGGTTAGCTTTTGCGCGTAACTCTTCCAGTTCTTGGCGTTGCATCTCGATTAGTCGATCACGCTCGTCTTTCTCTGCTTGAGTTTCTTCGGCATTTGGTTTAGCCGGTTCTTCCACCTGTGTAGGTGGTACTTCTTGTGCAGGAGTTTCTGATGGTTTTGCCTCGTCACCTACAACAAATTGTTCAGGCTGTTTTGCGAATCCTGTCGTACCATCGTCGTTAATCACAACTCCGTTTTCTTCCAGTGTTTTTCGCGCCTGTTCTGCGAATTGATATTTAGCCATAAATCCGTGTCCTATTTATTGACTTGTTTAACTAATTGCGCCATTTCTAACGCAAACTCTGTATACGACAAGGACATAGCACGTTGCTCCGGTGAGTCAGTCATTAAATACATCTGGGCTGTCTGACCGTGCAACTGCTCGTTGGTACGCTTCACCTTATCCAAAAAAGATACGAACTGTTGAGCCATTAGCTGGTCAGCAAACAGCTTCGTCAACATATTCATATCTTCTTCAGTAACGGTGTAAACACCAAATCTAATCTTAGCCACGTACAGGGTTCTTCACGTTAAGTTTAGTTTGGTTCATACCGCGTTGGTCTTTAAGTTTAGGCTTAGCCATTGTTAAGTCCGCACTCGTTTGTACCGAACGCATTGTGCCAGTACGCATATCTTTCATCGGGATAGATGAAGGAATACCAGCTGACTTACCACATTTCATACAACTTGACATCTTATGCTCCATGGAAAAAGTTTTGTGGAATTAATTTCGCTACCTCGGCAGTAATTTCTTCTACCTCAATAGTCACTTTACCTAACGATGCTTCGCGACACAATTCGAACGCGTAGTACCCAGGTACGGAAAGAACCGTCAAGTTCTGGCCACAAAAGTGAGCCATAGTATCCTCACATAACATAACTGGCTCAGAACTGACGATCTTTAATTCTTCCGGCTCAAATATACACTGACGACATTCTCCGTCCTCACAGCCATTGCCGTGTGGCATATCACCATGCTCCACTTTAATCTTGTGTAGTACAGCACAGTCTCCGTCTTCAATCACATCGCCTACATCATTATGTTTTTCGCCTTGAAAATTAAACGACGAAATCACCATCGCATAGCCAGGGTATACTTGGAACACTCTGGATAGCGTTGATGTTGACTTTGGCGAGATTATTTGAACTGGTTTAGACATAATTAATTACCGATAATTAATTTATTTGGTAAGCAGCAACACTCTACTTCTGTGATAGTACAGAATACTTTACCTAACATTGACTTGTTTTTCATTTCAAGAATGAATAAGCCTGGGATAGTTAGGAACACTGCACTGTTTTTCGCTGTCAACTCAACGGTTTCACCGTTAATTTTAAACGGCTCACTCATCTCGATATTAACAGAAGAACCAGGCTCTGCGCTACAGATACAGCCATAGCCTTGTGGCATATTGCCTGCTTTAGGGTGAACTTTGTGTAACACAAGTGCGTCTTCTGCCCCTAAACCGAATGTACAGATTTTCACCGGTACACATGGGTCTACGTGGAAGATATGCGATACTGTGTTGCTAGATCGTGCATTGAACAACACATTCGGCTCTTGTGCTTGAACTGTATTACCAGCCTTACGGCTTGTTGTAATTTGGCAAGTCATAGCAACTCCAATACCTTTATAAACAAAATGAACAGTGCTGATGCTACGATTGAACCCACTAAGAATCCACGCCACCACCAGCAATATTCGCACTCTAGTCTAAACAAGTCTGCAACGGGAACAATTACCTTGCTCCAGATGAAGTCTTGCCACTTATTGATTACCTGCTTCACGTTCTACCAACTTATTGTAAATAGGTGTGATTAATGCTATAGCATCGTCATAGGCTTTATCATTAGGGCCACGTGGCTCTAAGATGTAAGGTGGTTTCCAATACAAGCGTTTTTCGCCTTGGAATGTACCATCTTGTGCGTATGATAACTCATCGCCTTCACGGAAACGTACTACCACATTGAGTGTGCCGCCACCGTCGCGAACTACTTGGCCCATGCCTTTAAGCACATCGTAAACTACATCGCCAAGCTTCATTTTACGTCCATTAAGTGAACTCATAGTTCTTCCCCTATTTTGAGATTACAACATATTCTATTACAGAAGTTAGTAAGTAGCAACTAACTTCTATAAATTTTTACTTAATTACTGCTGAGGTTGTTCAACCTGTGGTTGGCCAGGCTGTGGTTGGCTCTGTAACGCTGCCATTGGGTCAACTTGTGCTTCGTCCTCTCCACCAATCTTATCCATGATATCGTTGAGATCGTAGTCCACCAAGTCAAGTGCTTGCAACACTCTATCCACCGCTTTATCGATCGCTTCAGGCTTAACTCTACCAGTTTGTGCAAGGCTTGCCACCACTTGTGCTGCTTCAAGCATATCGTTTTTCTTAAGCTCTTTCTCCATGAGGCCGCTCGCACCGCGAGCTACTACCTTCGCATCACCTTTGATATCTTCACGCTCGTTATATCTTAGGTTGTACATATATAAGGTGGAAGCAAATGGAGACACTACATCATCATCAATGTTAGTAATCCCGCTCTGCACACCTTTCAACGCGTTCCCATACAACATAGACATACCACGGAACGTACGGTTAGCACCTGTACCTACTGGCTGACCATGAATACTTGCCGGAATTTGGGTCATAATATCTGCGAGAGACATGAACCACTGGCACACATTACTTAGTGATGCCGTGTTATTCGGGAAGTTGTGGAACACATAAGCAGGCCGTCCACCACCAACCGGGTCTGGGTCAACTGGGTTAACCGTGAACGGCTCAACGTCACCTACTTGATCGTCCGTAATCCATTGCTGAATGCGACTGAAGTCAACCTCTCCAATAGGTCCACTTGAGTATTCCATGTTTTTGATCATGCCACGCAAACAGCTTTGGAACGCACGTTCAACCTCACGCACTTTTTGCGCAATGCCGTAACCCATGATGCCGTTACCTGTCTTCTCGTAGCTTGTCACATAGATAGGGCGTTTGTGACCGTTAGGGTTAGGGTTAATCACCACTTTCAATGTGAACCAACCTAGCGTGTGAATGATACACTCATAATACTCGTTATCTTCCACTTCTGTTAAACCGTACTCTTTTAGCGTCGCACCACGTACTGACCCATAATATTTAAGTACTTCTAGTGAGGTCTTACCGTCCCACGGAATAATGTCGTTAGAATCTTCTGGGTTGCTACCCAACCAGTTCACCGGTGTGTTACGGTCACTGAAATGCTCTAGTGCAGCCACAACGTTTTCCTTTATATAGGAATCAAGTTTAGCCATTTTCACTAACTGCTGACGTGAGTAACGCTTGCGAACGATGACATACGAACCATCTTGCGTATCGGTGCTGTCGGAAGACCAGAAAAAGTCAAATGGACTAACATGGTTGACCGCGTAGACGACCTCATCTTTAGCCTTCAGAGTATTACCACTCCACACAAAATTCGTACGCACCTCTGGTACTGGGCCTTCTAACACCGCATACGGATAGATACAGAAGTCCTGCAAGAATTTCTTCATTGCTTTATTGTATCCACCGTCAACGCACTGATCCCACATCACCGTTTCCATCGCTTTCGCTGCGTTGTTAGCAGCTACTAACATAGCATCACGTACGTACTTCTTCTCATCGCGAATGAGTTTCTCCATGTCGTGCTTAGTTTGTGGAATAACATTCTCCACTTTGCCAAAGATAACCTCTTTGACGCGCATAAGCACTTCATCTTCAATCTCTTTATTAAGCTCTGGGATTGGTGTAGGCTCAACCGTGAACGGTGTACCACCGCTACCAAACAACAAGTCACGTATCCACGCGTTAAGGGCACTCACTTTTAACTGCGTAAGACTAGGCATCGGCATATTGCCGAATGCTTCTTTAATATCACATGGGATTTCACCGTAATATTGTGCATAGCAGTTATTCAGCACTTCTTCTGCAGTATAGTCACCAAACTTATGCAATGCTCTGTGACGCACAGCTGCATCAAAGTCAGACTTCACCATGCGAGCGAGACTGTCTTTGAACTCAACCGCTTTTTCTCCCTTGCTCTCACTTATCTTTTGCGCGAGACCTAGGCGTTCTTTAATTTCCATTACCTACCCCTTAGTACACACGTTTGGACGTTGAACGTCTATAAGTGTGTTGGTTTTGTTGATTATCCGAACCGTGACGTATACCGTTACACAGGTATTGAACCGCATCAGCCAAATGGCTGAACTCATTTTTCACCGGTTCACTTGAGAAGGTTTGCCCTACTCCGCTAATCTTCAATGGTCGGTAGTGGTAGCCGCCACGGAAGCCATTGATTATTTTCTCACATCGCTTGTCGATCAACAAGCCACCTCTACGTTGCAAGAAGCTAATCACACTATCTAGTCGTGCCTTAAATTTATTCGTCGGTGCATTCTGCGCCTGTATGCCATACTGGCGAAGCACCTGAACAGGTGTCTCACCTCGGTTACTATCCCGTGGGTTGGCCGGGTCAGTGTACGCCACCACCTGACACCCTGGGTAATGTTGCGCCAAGAACGGCTTTAACACGTCACGTACAAATGGTACGAACGGCATATCGAGCGCCAACAACTCATGTTTGATTTGCAACACCCCCATCTCTAACTGCCCGAACGCCACCGCTGGGTTAAGACCAGTGGTGTCTATACCAAGAATAACAGGGTAGCCGTACTTAGCTTCAAGTGGATACTCACACACCATCTCTTCCGCCCAATACTCCTGATATACCGGACGACCATCGAAGTTGCTCCCGTATTTACCCATAATCTCGGTGTCAATATAGTGTTTCGGTTTACCATCTAACTGTCTGCGATAGTAGGAATACCCGAACGCACGTCGTTGTTCGCGTGTATACACTACACCTTCCGGTGGCGGTTTCTGGTTAAGGTACTCCAAGTTCTCCGCATCTGGGTTGTCAATATACTCAATCTCACCTTTGGCATTTATCTTCTCTATAAATGGTGCAGGTTGGTGGAAAATCTTACTGCTCTCCGTTGGGTTACGATCAAGCTTGGCTATCCAATGATCTTCCCCTGGTGGGTTGCTATCAAATATCACACCGCTAAATGTACAACCGCCCGTGTTCGTACGCTCATCATAAGGTGGGAAACGACCCACACGCTCTTTACATGTATCAAAAACTTCAAATGCCACTTCTCGCGCTTCGTTTATGAATATCATGGTGAACTCCATCGACTTCAGTTTCTGTACGTCCTGCACGTTTTCCAACGCAATGAACACGAACTCCATGTTGAACCGCGTCCCGTCTGGTAGCCCACCCGTAAAGCGTGAGGTCATCGGTGCGGTCTGTTTAACCGGTGCAAGCAATGGTGGTACCCACTCACTAAATGTTTTAATAGTAGTTAAACGAAGGTTAGGATATGTTGAACGAACTAACCCCATTCTGGTCCGTCGCACACCATCAGGCCCAGGTGCTTGGTCAAACCCCCGGCGCAGCAGTTCTTGTATCATCATTACTGATTTACCTGTACCAACCCCTGCGATAACACCACGCACGAACTCATTGCTCGTATGGAACTTTATCGCAGTCGGAGACGGCTTATACGTCGGCATCACAATCTGTGCCATGGACTACTCCTCTGTGTACCACGTAGTAACCAACCCAAGGACTAGGCCCGCCACGAACATCACCCCACTTACTAATAGAGGGCTCACGTGCTCACTCCACGCGTAGGACACCAGCCCATACCAGAACACCGCGAAGCTCACCCCTACCATCACACTACTTTTAATGGCATCTTTGTTTTTGTCACTTAATTTAAATTTCATCTACTTTCTCCGGTTGAACATCAATAACGGTTGCACTAGACCCTTGGAAGGCCTTTGGTGGCTCGAGCCCAGGTGCAAAGTTCACGACTAGTTGTACACCACTTTGTACCACTTTATCTTCTTTTAGTTTAGCCTGCACTGCAGGGTCGAGGTTGGCCAGGCGAGTTACGGTCTCAAAGGCTTTGATTTTGTCCTTATCATCACCATAGGCGATAATGTTCTCCATCACCGTTAGCCCTTGCTCTGCCACACGTCGTGCCGCTAAATGAAATGCCCCACTCGCTGCCTGCGAAAGTACCGCGCTTTCTGTTTCTTTATATACCTGCTGGAAAAGTGCGCTAGCTTTTAAGTTTTCGAATTGATACTTTGTCAAGCCGTACGTCTCTAGGATAGACTCCTCGTCCGCTGGATTGGCGATAAGCTCTAAAATTAACGCACCCCACTTCCCAACATGGAAGTACCCTTGGTTTGCCGTCTTCCCGTACTCCATCGGTTTAGCATTAAAGTCTATGCTGGATAGAATATCGGAAAGGTCGGGTATCGCCGGATTTTTTGCGTTTTGCGCACCCGCTGGTTCGTTATGCAATGTTGTGTCTATTGTCGTACCATCTGTCAAATTCGACATCGCTCGCCCCTGTTAATTTCAATGTATCTATCATATAGCGAATTGCATCTGACTTCGTTGCACCATTTCTCATACAAAATGCGAGCAGCTTGTCATGATACTCATCTTCCAACTTTAGTTGAACTGTATTCATTGCACCACCTTATAATAATGTAATCTTGTTAGTGGATCTTAACATAAAAGGTGTTGACAGGGAATAGCGAAAATGTATAATGATTCTTGCAGTTTAAAAGTTGTTTTTCAGATTGCAGTTCTTGATTCCTTTTAGAATTTTAACCCCGTAGCTTTTCTAATTCACTTTGGGCCACGGGGTATTTTTTACCCTAAAAATTTTTAGAGGACTGCGATACGCCCCCGTAGGTAGGGGGTGTGGTCCATTGGGGGTGTACTGTCTGCGAGTAGCGGTGACAGGTTGAGGTGGGTGGGGAGTAGTGCGTAAAACAAAGTGCGTCATGGATTTCTCTGTTCGCTCGGTAAAACTGAGTGTACTTTAACAGTAGAGATTAATTTGGTACAGCTAGGATTTCTGGATTTTGCGAAATGTCGTGTGTAAAGTACTGTGTTTATGCTTACCCCTCGGGCTACCCGACGGTCCAAACCCACGGGGGTACCAAGCGCGCCATGTCGTAACCACGCCCCGACGAGGAACGAGGAGGGGAGCTATATTCGTAGCGAGCGGAGCGAGCGTAGCAACGAACAACCAAGCCTTACTAAGAACAACATAGCCTAACTAAAAACACAACAAATTTTTGTTGGGTGGGTGGGCTGGCTTCGCTCCCCGAACAATCTTAGTCACGCTTGGAAATTCTATGTACTCTTAGTTATCCTGTGTTTAACTAAGTCACCTTTAAATCTACTTAGTGTTTTTAATTTTCCTAGTCACCCTAAGTTAGTCACGTAGTCTGCATAATCGTTTCAGTGTTCTAAGAGTTCTAAGAGTTCTAAGAGTTCTAAGAGTTCTAAGAGTTCTAAGAGTTCTAAGAGTTCTAAGAGTTCTAAGAGTTCTATGCACCCAAACGCACGGCACACCTCTTTACTTCCTCATTATATAATTTCTATCTTTTCATCTGATGCATTAAATAATTTCTAACGCACTTTTCCCGCTTTGCATATTTATGCACTTTTTATTCACTAAACTGAATAATTATGCAGTTTCTATTCATATTGTTGGATAACGTCTAATCTCTACTACTTACACGCCCAAATCTACCTCACTTTTCAATAATCCTTAATATATGCCCTGCTTACGCACTGGGAATATAATCCACACAACCACATTACCTACCACGAAATACTTCGTCTACACTCGATTCACGAGGTCGAATTTTCAAAGTCGCTTAGTTTAACCTTGCTAAGCCCGTAACTAGGTCTCGCCTAAACAATGAGATTTTAGAAATTATCTAATGAAGCCCAGCGATTTTAGAAATCGTTCAGTTTTCAGCGTCCGAATTAGAAATTATCTAATCAACATAGTCACCTCGTTAGAAATTATCTAATCAACATAGTCACCTCGTTAGAAATTATCTAATCAACATAGTCACCTCGTTAGAAATTATCTAATCTACATAGTCACCTCGTTAGATAATATTCAATTCAGGTATCATAAAAATGCAGCGATTGCATAGTTATTCACGTAAACACCCTGCGAATGCATAATTATGCATAACTATTCATTAAATAAAATCTAACAAAACACCGAAATTTTTAGCGTTTTTTCAGCCTAACCTCGAAAAACCTAGTAAAATCAAGTACTTACAACGATAGGTTTTTCCTATCGACGGTGTGCAGGATTGATAGGAAAAACCTAATTTGCATAATTATGCAGTTTCCTAGTCACCTCGTTGCATAATTATGCAGTTTCCTAGTCACCTCGTTGCATAATTATGCAATCGTACAAAAAATAGCCAAACATTTTTAATTTATTGCGTTCCCGTTTTGATTTTTTGGATCTCTGCGAAACAACACGAAAAAACAAATTTTCTAATCACGAAAAATCACAAATCTTGTCACTTTTGACATTTTTAGTTTATCGTCGACCTGTTGATTTTGTACATTTTTTGTACAGTTTGGGAAGCTAAATGGGAAGCTAAATGGGTCGATGATATTTTAAAATTGTTTGAAGAAAAACAGCGAAAACAAAAAGGCGAAAAGGCTAAAAAACCTATATATATTAATAATTTATAATAATTATATATATATAAGTCGCAGTGGTCAAAAAGACGTCATAACCTTTAAATTTTATCGTCGACCTGTTTTGCCCGCAGTTTTTCCGAAGGGACCTTCTGGCCGACTTTTTGTGTTTTTCGCGGAGATGGCGGCGAAATTTTTTATGTCACATTTTGGAAGCTTTTTTATTTTATCGTTATGACGACTCTGAGCTAACCTCCTCTCGTTTAAAATTGCAGGCAAAACAGGTCGACGATAAACTAAAAATGTTTTAAGTTGTTGATTTAATTGAGTTTTCCATGTAAAAACGACGCTTTTTTCGTGAATTTTTGCGCCCGTTTAGCTTCCCATTTTGTTATTTTTCACAGGAAACGTTGTTTTTTGCGAATTTTCGCTGAAATACTGTATATCCGTGTAGCACTAGTCTCCGTGTGAACGTTCGTTCATTTTTTTAATTTATTTTTTACGCTAATTTTCTTTTTGTTCGCAGTGTTTCTCATGATGCAAAAAACCTATTAACTCGTAATTGCTCAAAAATTAAGCTAACAGTTGCTTTTTTGAAATATTTTTAAAATATAGTTTGACAGTAGATAAAAAAGTAGTATAATGAGCACATCAAGACAAGGGGAGCCACCTAGTGAAATAAAATGGCATTGTTCTTTTACAACACGGAAATAAAAAGCAGACAAGTAGATTTTTCGAAAGTCGTATTTATATTTAGTCGCATGATCTAGTTATGAGATAGGTCAGGTGCACTTCGCATATCTACGGCTTTTTATAAAATTTATTAACAAACAAAAGAGAGGTGAACATTATGAGTTTTAAACAACACTTAGGACAAATGAGCTTTGATGACTTAGTTCCGCTTTGGAATGAGTGGTGCGCTCAATACGGACAAGACGATACTATATACGACAGCATAGAAGAGTTCGCCGAACTGTCTGGCGAAGACGGTGTGGAACTTGCACGTAAAGTGTTTTTCGGTAGTGTAGACAACTGGCACGCCAAAGTATATTTGAACGGGTATGGTAACTTCCAAAGTTGTCACAGTGTTGAGTCAAGTCCGATTGATATTGATACGTTGGTAGACTTTATGAAAGAGGAGAATCATCCAGACTATGTAGCATGGTGTGATGAGCAACAATTAGAACAGGAGCGTAACAATGCTTAAATATCTATCCCCATTTTTAGTTATCGCAGGGCTAGCATTTGTTGGGGTGCAATCGATGGATAAGGAGTGGCTAGCGGACTATGAGAAAAACACAGGGAAGCAAGCACGCTTCACAAATAGCGATGATGAGTGTAGAAGCAACGAGCACTTTGATCACAAATATGGACTATGCGTAAAGATGCGTGAGTTCACAACAGATGACAACTTATAACAGGAGAAAATAGAATGGGCGCATGTAATTTTTCAACACAGACAAAAAGTTTAACCGTTGGTATTGTTCCAGTAGACGAAGGTGAAGAACAGATTGAAGAATATCAATATTTCGAAGATTTGGCAGGCCAATTTGTGAAGAATGTTAATGAATTTATCGACTATAAAAATCCGATCTCTTACCTGGCGGACGATATTTTTAATGTAAAAATGGAATACGGCTACCATGAAGGCTTCCAGCTTTACGTGGAAGATTTAGACGGGGAGATGGGCGGAAATGCGCTAGATTATTACAGCGAAGAACTAGCGCGAGAAGGCGCAGACGTTGCGCAGATTAAAACACAACTTAGCCAGCTGTGGGATACGGTGCAATTCTTACTGATTGATTTCGCAAAACGTGCCGGGCTAGGCATAACCGCAGGCGGATACCGTGGCGGTGTGCAGTTTGATAAGGTGGATCAAGTGTGGAACGAATACAAGTTGGATGCCGATCCTGAAATGTTGAATGATTGGGAAGAATAAGGCGGGGGATTTTAAAAATGAAACAAAAATATATTGTAGCGGTAGAGTGCAAGAACTTAACCGAGCAAGACGAAGTAAGACTACTTGACATGGACGGCACGGAGTACGTCAATGAACAACTATTCAAAGGTCACTTAAAAGATTCCATCGCAGACAGGGAAGGTAAGGTGAACGTAATTATGGGTGCGATCTACATAACCACCTATTTAATGAAGAACAAACATTTATCCATGACGATGAAGCAGAGGAAGCCTGCGAAAGTGTAGGTACGTGGAGTGCGATTAGATTAGTGCACACGTACGAAAAGGATAATTTCGGTGAAGTAAGTAGTGAGATAGAGCTTTGTAAGGTCGCCAATATGTTGGTCTATATTTACGGTGAATACTTGCTTAATCAGGTGGAACATTTAATGGCTAATAAGTGGGACGAAGTATTATCCGAAGAAGACTTGAGCATTATTGTAGAGCAGGTTGAAAATTGTTTGGCGCTTAATTTGCCAACGGAGTCGGATCGTTATAGTAAACAGGAGTTCGATGGTCAAGTGTGGGACAATTATGGGGCTTATTAATAAAAGTTGAGGTAACTCAGTATGATGAAGTTAGGCTTAGATGAAATTTTAAATGCTATTGCGTGGCAAGGGTTAGAGCGAGATGTGTTCATGCACCTGTTTAGAAACAGTGAGCGACTACATAGACAGTTATCGCCTGATGATTGTTGCGAGGTGTTTTCCGAGATTTTGCAAGGGCAAGGGGACATTGGCAAAGAACTGTTACGTGGGCTAGAAAATGATTACGACATCGATTTAATTGAAATTTTGAATGAACAAGAAGAGGATAATTAATTATGAAACCATTTGATTTAGAAAAAGCCTTAGCGGGTGAGCCAGTACAACTAAGAGATGGGCGTAAGGCGAAGGTCGTTTTTTAAATTCCTGACGAATTAGAATTTAGCAGTAAGTTGAAGCCAGAATACCCACTAATAGGATTCATTTATAACCAACACGGTGAACTACACCATCAAAAAGAGTATTGGGCGTTAAACGGTGGTTATATGTTAGGTAGCAGCAATGACGATTGCGACATAGTTGGACTTTGGGAAGATAACGACATAGAGCAAATTATTCGAGAAGCTTTTGAGACGGGTAGACAGTTAAGAACACGTGAAGGGGATAAGGTTTACATCGTTTGTATTTTGGACACAGAAGACGATATGACGAAAGAATACCCTGTGATTGGGTATAAAAACTCGCACAGTGCTTTACGCTGGAACTTAAACGGGGCGTACATGTCTGATACTACAAGTAGTGTAGACATTGTAGGATTTTGGGAAGAGTAGAGATACGTAGATGATTTACATTAGTAAATATGTACCATTTAAATACGGGGATAACGAAGGTTGTGCGATGGTTGTATATAATACAGCCACTGATCAATACGTTGTTACAGTGGATGCGGGTAGTTATGAAATTGATATAGTGAAAGGTGGGTTTACTGACTTATTGCCTACAGTAATTTGGTTAAATAATTATTTGAAAGAGCATGAGGTAGAGGTGACAGAATGACCGAAGAAATGTTTACAGTGCGCAAAGGTAACTATACCTATAACGTACACTTTAATGTAAAGGAAATAAAATGCGTAGATGAAGGAGTAACTAGAGGCTTTAAGTTTGAAAACGGTTACTTTGAAATAAAAGCGAATATGTTCGCAGAAGATAAACTTATCGTAAAGGCGGTAGATCCTAAGAATAATGACTTTTCAAGATTGTTGAAGTGGGTTTTTCTACCGTATACAGTGGGAGCAAACGACGTAGTGAAAATATATGAGCTAGCTAAGGCAGTAATAGAAGGAAAAGAGGTTAGACATTTATGAAAGAAGTAGAACTATTAAAAAATCGTGAAGGCGTAATGGAGAATGACGACTTCTCAATGTACGTGATTGAGAAAGTACGCGAAGAATTAACGGAAGACCCAGACCAAGCAGAAGAATTTGCGGATTGGTGGACGTTAGGGGTAGAAATTGAAGGGCAGATCGTAGATATAAACGCTTACAGCGGTATATATGCAACTGACGAAGGACTACATTTCACAATTTATGCGACTGTTAGAAACTGGGACGGCACAATTAGCACTGACGTAAGTAACGAGCTAGGCAGAGCAGACGTGACAAGTGAAGAAGATACAATTAAGTTGTTTGGTGAAGAGGTAGCGAAATGCGTGTGGAATTAAATGAAGAAATTAAGGTGCGATTGGAAGAGATCGCCCAGCTTATGAAAACCGAGAAGCGTGTACCGCAGACGGCATACTTCCCTTTTATTGTATGTTTCGAGTGGGTTAATCCGTTTGGAATGTTAGTAAAAAGTGCGGTGCAACATAAGCGTGTTGCGTTATGCTAAGCCTATAATTGCTACTTACAAGAAGACGGTAGTGGTAGTTTTGAACAGGTGCAGAAGTGCTTAGATGCGCTGTTAATTGAACTTGATAACTACGCTTTCGTTGATATTACAGAAGAAGCAAAATCGAAGTTAGATAAAAGCAAAGTGCAGTTATCTGCGTTTATGAATGCAACATACAAGAAAAAAAAGTAGAGGTGAGTAGAAAACATCGAAGAAAAGTAGAGGTAATTAACTATGGAATTTACAGAACACTTAAAAGGGCTTGGTGAGCGTACAATCATTAAGCTATGGAATGAGTTTTGTTGTGATACAGGTGACGAAAGCAAGTATATCTTTGACGGGATATGGGATATGCAAGCAGAAGTATTTTCGCTTTATGGATTTGATGATAAAGCGTTTTTATACGCCATTTTAAACGGTGGGATGACTAACCTTAACGTAATGCTTTACGTAGAGGACGATTTAATTAGAGAGGTGAAAGGTTTAGCGGAAAGCCCAGTTAGTTTAGATTTATTAGCTGACTGGTTGATTGATACGAATCATCCGATTTATGCGAAATGGTGCGATAAAAAAGTAAAGTAGAGGTAGGTGTTATGTATAAATTGAAAAAGCACACGGAGTTTCCTCAAGGTAACCTTCACTTTTTAGCTGTCAGATACTTCGAAGAAGGAGAAACGGCAGTTTTAGAAGTGATGTTGTGTAAAAAGGTTGGTAGCACAACACAAGTAGTTGGCGTTGTTTGCAACCATAGAGGAGATAAACAAACAATGGACGATCTATATGAAACAGCGTGTAGAAAGCTGAAAGAATTAAAGGACATTTTAACAAAGTAGAGGTGATCTAATATGAAAAAATTTAATGCAGAAGAAGCACTAAAAGGTGCACCAGTAAAATTAAGAAACGGACAAAAGGCTTACGTTGAAAAGTACAACGAAGGTGTGGTATTCGTCTACTCTGGGTACATAGAAGATGAAAAAGAGATAATTACTACTTGGGCGAAGGAAGGCACGGAGTATTGTTTTGTCGAATCGCAACGCGACATAATTAGTATGTGGCAGGAAGAAGATGAAGATTCGGTTATAGAAGATGACACAAAAGATAACTTGGAAGCTAACATAGAAGCTAGCTTGGAAGCTGGTCAAGTCACGGAAGAAAATATTTTTGAAAAAGCATTAGATAAAAACTTACCTTTACGACATACAACGCAAAGAGAAGACGTACCTAGTTTTTATTGTATTGCAAAAACACGTGATGGCGATTACATATTAGAACGAGAAGACAGAGGGACTAAGATCGTCGCTAGATTGTCTAGCGTAAAGGAAGAGTTTGATTGGTACATCGTTGATCCTACAAGACAAGCAGGGTCTATACCGAAAGCATTTATTCCTAAAGTTGGCGAAGCGTTTTGGTATGTTAGTCCTACTTACCGCCCATACGTAAGACATAAGGTATACAAGGAAGACGAGCAAAATATTATTGACACGGCAGCAAATGGCGTTGCATTCCGAACAAAAGAAGACGCTATACAGATGCTATTGTTCCTTAAACAAAATATTGAACGTAACAATGAAGAAAAGTAGAGGTGACAAAAAATGGCAAAATTCGACGTAAAATTAGCACTTGAAGGTAAACCTGTAAAATTAAGAAACGGGCTTAAGGCTTACGTAGACACATGCGATCTTGAAGGTGTGTTTGCCTACGGTGGGTATACAGAAGGGGAAGATGGTCGTAGAACTTGGACTAAACAAGGAACTGAATATTGTAACTTAACATCTTCGCACGACATAGTCTCAATGTGGGAAGATAAGAAACAAGAAACTAAACAAGAAGCGGAAGAAAACATTTTCGAAAAAGCGCTAAAAGGAAAATTGCCGTTGCGCTACACAATTTTAAATGACAATGTCAGCGACTTTTATTGCATCGCCAAGACATCAGATGGTGACTATATTATTGAACGAGAAGATAACGGCACAACCTACATGTCGAAGCTGTCAGCCTTCGAGAATGACCTTAACTGGTACATCGCTGAACCTAAACTACCTAAAGCCTTCATACCGAAAGAAAACGAAGAGTTCTGGTTTATTCATACAATGAAAAACAAAACGGTTGCGAATGCTAACTACTGTGACAACGACGTTTACTACAATGGTCTGGCAGATGCTGGGTTGGCTTTCCGTACAAAAGAAGAAGCAACACAAGCATTGCATTTCTTGAGAAATAACATCGAGGTCAATAATGGCAAAGAGCAAAAATAGACGCAAGAACGGGAAAAGCGTGGCGAATAACCACGCTGAACGAATAAAGCGTTATCTTGCAAGTGAAATAAAAGATCTCATGGTGTGCAACGTAGTAGGTACAAGTGAGGTCAAAGGTGACCGAAACGAGATGATCCCTCGTACCTGTGTTTATAGTCTGTCTAGACGCAATGTAACCTCAATCACAAAGCAACAGGCAGCCGCACTTAAAGAACATCGCTGGGCGTGGAATATACAGTTCGGGATTGTTTGTCGCAAGCCTGACGGGGAAGTGTATCTCGACAAAGAAGAGAATGCGCAGATATTTACGGAAGTAAAGCTTCAAGAAATGAACGACTTCGTTACCGAAAAGCTCATGGAGTTGTGGCAGTTATGTAATCCGTTAAACGCACTCACCATGTACTGGGTAGCAACGCCTTATATCATCGAAAACCGAGGAGTAGACGTGCCATTAGAAGCTGTCCTTGCTCCACTATGGGCGTTTAATGTATTAGGCAGTGTATTGACACAGTACGAGCAGGATAACAAAGACTGTAAGGTGCTACATTACCGGACTGATAGCCTAGATGAGTTCGTGAAGTGGTATCTCTCGCAGAACAAATACAGAGAAGACCTAAAACAGGAAAGAACTTTGACGTACTGGTTTGAATCAAGTGGTGAAAAGATGCAGAAAGGTGATCTTGTAGCATGGCGAAATAAACTTGTAGAGGTGGGTAAAATTGAACATCTTGGTTTTGACCATGATAAATTCAATCCACGTGCAACAGTCGAAGGGTTTGTGTCATGGGGTAAACACACAGCCACGATGAATGGCTTTGATGCAAGTATTTTAATGGGCGTATTCGACGAAGTACCTAAGTGCTTAAACGTGCGAGTAGACATCACGTTTAAAGATGGGACAACGTCACAGGTGAAATTATTTAAGGAGTAAAGAATGAAAGACATTGCAGAAGCAATAGTTGGCATCATTCAACTAGTGTTGTTCGCAATAGGAATAGGGGCGGTGTTAGGTATAACACTTGCGGTGGCGTACAGTGTATTTATGTGGTGGATTAAATAATGAATATGGACTATATGTTAGAACCACCTGAACCTTCACGCAAGGAGCGGTGCGTCGAAGCACAAGTAGAAGATTGGATGGATAACCCAATAAAAGGCGCGGAAGAAGCTAATCTGAATATCTTGGACTACGTAGATTTTTCCAAACTGGAAGAAGATTTCACGAAGGTGGCGGAAGATTATTACGACAGTTGTAACAGCTAAAAAGCTGTTGACGCAGTAAAACAGCGTGGTATACTTGCACCACGTTATTAATTTATGGTGCAAGTATTATGGACGTGAAATTCTTATTAACAATCGACAGCAACTTAAGAGCTAGAATTAAACGAGAAGCACGTAAGCATAATATCTCTATGAACGAGTATATTGCAGTCGTGCTTGAACAATTCGTAAACATAGAGAGAGGACGTAATGGCGCGAGTAAGCAGGAGCCTAGTGGATCGGATTAAAGATAAAGTAGTACACAAAGGTGAGTGTTTAATCTGGAAAGGTGCAATGTCGGGTAACTCACCAGTTGTATGTAAGAGACTACCGAATGACAAATACATCAATATAAACATTCGCACAGCGAGAGGTATGAAACTTTATCCAGATACGACAGTAAACACAAGATTTACAACAACGTGTGGTAACCCACGTTGCATCGCAAAAGAACATATTATTCTTGGAACTGCGAAGAAACAAGGTGAGCGACGCGTAAGACGCGGAGACACCAAGTCTAACATGGAAGCGAATAAGAAACTATTTAGCTTAGTAGTACATACGGAAGCAACCTACTTATCGGTAGAAATTAACGTATCATATTCAACCATATTGAAGATGCTGAAAATGAACACCTGTATGTACCCATACTTTTTAATGAAGTTAGAAGAACATTGCGACTTAGACGAAGTAAGAGACAGCGACCAAAGCGATAGCTGGATCAAGCAAAAATTTAAGCTGTCAACGTTCGCACTTAACTTTATTAGAACGTGTAAAGACAAAGGTTACGAAAAGGCATACAAGCGTGGCGATAGCATTGATGCAGAAATGGAATACATTGAACTCCTAGATAACTGCGAAGTGCATAACGACCACCTGGTATTAAAAGACGGTGTAGATATTACACCACCATATAAATGCACCTGTGGATACGAAGGGTGCGTTAATCCGTTACATAGAGGTGAGTAATGGGGTTAACAGAAATAACACTGGACTTTGAAACCTACTATTCAAAGGCAGAAAAATATTTCCTTAAACATAAAAACAGTGGGTTGACCATTGAAGAATATATCCGTAATCCGAAATTTGAAGTGATTGGGTTGTCAGTAAAAATTGGTAACCGACCAACAGAATGGCTATGCCCACACGAAATCGAAGACTGGATTAAGCACGTAGAAGTGGCTTATGGTTGGGATAACGTGCGAGCGATCGCCCATAATGGTCGTTTTGATATGGCTATACTGGGTTGGGTCTATAATGTTTACCCTGGCCAAATCGCAGACACAATGTTAATGAGTCGAGCGTGTCAATTATGGGATAGCCACTCTTTAGACAGCGTAACGCGTGAGTTACGAGAAAACTATGGGTGGGGAATAGAGCGAGATAACGACGGCAATACGTCATACGGAGTGTTTAGTAAAGAAGATTACTACCGCACTTTAGACAAAGGCGACGAAGTTATTAATGCAGACGGGAAACGCCTATTTGATTTCTCAGACGACGAGTATGCAGCATACGCAGAGTACGGGAAAACTGACGTTGACTTAACTTGGTCAGCGTATAACTGGTTTATGAAAGAATACAATTTTCCTGAACTTGAAATCGAAGTGATGACCGCAACGATTGAAACGTTTACCTACCCTGTTGTAGAACTACATAAACCTGTATTAGAGGTAGTAAAGGAAGAAGTAAACGGAAAACGTCAACGCTTGATAGATAAAGTTGGTGCGACGGTTGAAGACTTACGATCAGACGTAAAGTTCGCAGAACTACTTACAAATCTTGGTGTAGAGCCGCCAACGAAACTTAATGCAAAAGGTCAAGTAAAATATGCCTTCGCAAAAAAAGATCTCGCTTTTTTAGAGTTACTAGAACACGATAACCCTGACGTTGTGGACTTAGTTGAAGCACGTTTAGGAAATAAATCATCGCAAGCAGTTACACGAGTAGAGCGCTTCTTAGAGTTAGCTACACGTAACCCTATGCCAATACCGTTAGAGTACTACGCAGCACATACGGGCAGATGGGGCGGGGCAGATTCGCTTAACGTTCAAAATATGAACAGAAACCAGCTCGTCGGAAAGTCCACACCGGTAGGTACGAAAGTGTTTTATAAAGACAAAGCAGACGCAGTAGTTAAAGTGCTTGATGACGGTAAGGTGCAGTTAGCACGTGCAGGTGTAGTAGAAAACGACGAAGAAGAACTACATATTATGGGTCTTCGCGACGCGATTAAAGCACCTAAGGGTAAGAAACTCGTCGTACTGGACTGGAGCCAGATCGAGTTGCGCTTCAATAGTTGGTTGTGGGGTGAACAGTGGATCTTAGACGCTTTAGTAAGCGGAAAAGATATTTATAAAGTAACAGCAGCGAATACTTACGGAGTAAAATACGAAGAAGTAAACAAATCGCAACGCTTCGTTGGTAAATCACAGCAACTTGGTCTTGGCTATGGTGCAGGTGTAAACGGTCTTAAAGTAGTGATGGGTAAACGGTCTGAAGAATTTACGGAAGAACAGTTACAGTCGTTTGTTAATTCATATAGACAGTCTGCGACAAACATTAAGCGTGGGTGGGATAAGTGTAAAAACCTACTTAACGCTATGATACAAGGTACGGACGCACCATTAAACGATAGCAACGAATTGTTTTATTCGTGCGGAGACAAAATAATTCGTCCAAATGGACTAGGATTGACGTATAAAAACGTTCATCACCGTGACGGTAATATTGGTAAAGAACTTTGGTTCTGGGGCAAGAACAAACAGACGAAGAAGCCTGACTGGGAAAAGACGTTCGGCGGAAAAATTACGGAGAACCTTTGCGTTGACGGAGAGGCCGAAGTTTTAACAGATCGCGGTTGGTTGAAATTAAAAGATGTCCGCCTTACTGACAGAGTCCACGACGGGGTTGAGTTTACAACTCACGAAGGTATCCTGTATAAGTCTGTCAAGGAATGTGTTAATATAGACGGAGTTTATATGACAGAAGATCACGAGGTATTAACAAATGACGGATGGAAAGAAGCTAGAGTACTCTTATCCGAACGGAGTACATCATCTATTCAAAGACTTGACCGGACAACGCTTCGGAAAATTAGTTGCCGTAGAGAAAGTGCGCTACAAAAATACTTGGCATTGGTGGTTCAAATGCGACTGCGGAAACGTGTGCAGAAAAGACGTTTCGGACGTGAAGAAAGCGTTGAGACGAGGAAGTGTACCGAGTTGCGGATGTATCTCGCGGCAGCAAATAAGCGAGAAGAACAAAACTCACGGTATGGTGAAGCACCATATCTATGCGATATGGCGTTCAATGAAGCAGCGTTGTACACAACCGAATCACAAGGCTTGGCACAATTACGGTGGACGTGGGATAACTGTTTGTCAACGTTGGCTAGACAGTTTCGCGAACTTCCGCGACGATATGCTACCTTCTTATCAAAAAGGGTTGGACTTAGACAGAATAGACAACAATGGGAACTACGAACCAACGAACTGTCGATGGGTGAGTCGCAGGGAGAACTGCAAAAACAGACGACGTACTGTATGGATCGATATGCTGGACGGGACAAAGCTGAGTGTTATGGACTTTTGTCGAAAGTATGGAATCGGACATACGACGGTATTATATCGCTTATCACGTGGGGTAAAAATGCCAGAGTTAATGGAGAGACCAGACGTTACAAGGAAGTTTACGACATCTTAAATTGTGGGCCACGTAATCGCTTCGTAGTGCGAGGGGAGAAAGGGCCATTTATCGTACATAATTGTCAAGCTGCGTGTAGAGACATAGCTGCTGAGAAAGTTGTAGCTTTACGTAATAAGTTCTTCGACAGAGGGTGGTCAAAAGACGACGCTCACATAGTAATGACAGTACACGACGAAATTATCGTATGTTGCAAAGACGAACTTGCGGAAGAAGTATCTGACGTAATGAAAGATGTAATGACACACTCAACTGGATGGTATTCAACGTTACCACTCGCAGTAGACGGTTCAATAGCTCAACGATATGGGTGTGCAAAATGATTATTTTCAACCTAACAATCGACCTCGCACGGTTAGACATACATAAAAGTGCGAACAATCTGTTAAGCGATATAGCGAATATACTTCACGTTGACAAAGGTAACATAGTGCTAAGCTCTATTCCATGGAGTATCAGCGAGTACCGTCTCGGCATAATAACAGAAGGCGACATGAAGAAGGCTCGTTTCTTAATGTCAGAACTAAAGAATGCAAAGTTAGCACCGATCAAAGGTGTGCAACTGCGAGAGGTAAAAGAGGTGAATAAATGACAGAAACTAAAGGAGTGCATCAATCTAGTAAGACGGAAGCGGAGCACAAAGATCTATGGGCCACGCCACAAGAAATTGTGGACGGGCTTTTTTCTTACGTAGAAAACAAAGGACTAGTTCCAAGTGGCTTATCTAAATTAGATGTATGCGCCAACAAGCACAATAAGAAGTGCGAACGTTTTATCACGGAGCAACAGGACACGTTAGTTACTCCATGGGGTGAGGGTAATCTGTGTTGGTTAAACCCACCTTACTCAAATGTTCAGCCTTTCTTAAACAAAGCAGTCGCAGAAGCTGCGAACGGTAACTATACCGTAGCACTTTTAAAGAATGACTGCTCCACCAAGTGGTTTCACTACGCAGCAAAGAACGCCATCGCAGTAGTCTATATCATGATGGGAAGAATCTCGTTTATCTCTGCAATGACAGGCGAAACAATCAAGGGTAATAACTTCAGTTCTGTGGCATTCATCTTTGGGCCAGAACGAAAAGGATTACGTAGCCTTTATGTAACAAAACAAAAACTAGGAGAATTAGCGAATGGCAAAATTAGTTAAGCTAAAATTGGTAAGTAGTGAGGAATATGTCGGCATAAACCCAAGTTTTATTGTAGATGCGGTAAATGGAAGTGAACAAAACACCACGCAGTTGTTTTTGTTTACCGATACAGAGACACCTATCACAGTAGAAGGTGACTTAGACACCGTGTTACATAAACTAAATTTTGGTCAATAAGCAGGAGAAACAAAATGGCTAAATATCGCAAAAAACCAGTCGTAATTGACGCATGGCAACTAACGAAAGAAAACATTGAAGCAGGCATTCCAGATTGGATCGATACTGAACAAGTAAGTATCTTTGGTGAAGCAAACGCCTTCGCCGAAATTCACACACTAGAAGGTACGATGCAGACAAGTTATGGCGACTACATCATTAAAGGTGTGCAAGGTGAGTTTTATCCGTGCAAGCCAGACATTTTTGAAGCAACTTACGAGGAAGTTGAAGATGAAACACATAATGGTTGACATTGAAACTTTATCTACCGCTGTTAATGCAGCGGTTCTTAGTATAGGTGCGGTTGAGTTTGATCCAATGTCAGGTAAGATTGAACGAGAGTTTTACCATGAACTAGATTTGTCAGAACAAGCAAATCGCCATATCGACGCTAACACAGTGCAGTGGTGGGTTAAACAGTGTCTGGTGAATACAGATAACATTGAGTTTCTCTCGAAGAACAACCGCGAAAAAGACGCAGTTGCGTATGTGTTACACGAGTTAGGGGCTTTTGTAAACGGTGGTAAAGAGTATGCTATGACACGGGTGGAAGGTTACGATAAAATAGCTCTATGGGCGTGTGATCCAGACTTTGATATTGCTATCTTAGCTGACCTATACAAAGAGCATAACCTGCCTACCCCGTGGAAATACAGCGAGCCTAAATCAGTACGTACCATACGAATGCTAACACAACTCGCGGGAATGGAAATTCCGTCACAAGAAGCAGATCACAACGCGTTAAACGACTGTATTAGACAAGCAAAAGAAGTGTCGTATTTTATCGCTAACCTCCAACACGACGGAGCATAAGATGAAGCTAATGCCGCAGTCACCTACTTCTGTAAGTACATTCAACACTTGCCCTAAGCAGTATCAAGCGAAGTACATAACGAAAGAAGTGGTGTTTCAGTCAACGGAAGCAACCGAGCGAGGTACACGTTGGCATAAGCAGTTGGAAGACAGGCTTAGAGACAAGCTAGCGCTTCCGGAAGAAACAAAACAATTCGAACCACTCATTCGCAGACTTGAAGCGATGAAAGGTGAGAAGCTACCAGAGACTAAACTGGCGATCACAAAAGACTTTAAACCTTGTGATTATAGAAGTAGATGGTACGGTGGTACGGCAGATGTAATTGTGCTTAACCACGAAGAACGTAAGGCGGTTATTTTTGACTACAAGACCGGTAAGGTCAAGGACAACGAGGACTTCCGTAAACAGCTAACAACGTACGCACTTATGGCATTTATGGCTTATCCGCATATAAATCAAATTAAGGTAGCGTATATTTTCCTAGATGCGATGGAGTACAGCCCTGTCGTAAATGGGAAAAAAGGATTAACGTTTACTCGCAAAGACATTGAAGAAATGAAAGGCGACTTGGCGTTTAATATAGAAAAGATTGCACGGGCAACCGAGCGTAACGAATGGCTACCTAATCCAGGTGGATTATGTCGCCCAAATAAACCGACAGTCAACGGTGGCCTACCGTGGTGTCAAGTAAAATCATGTCCGTTTTGGAATAAAAAATAAGGAAATCTTATGGCTAAACAAACTGCAGAAGAATTCGTAGTAGAGCTACGCGGCAAGTTTAACAAACACGTAGATCAATTCATTAAGGCTGACAACGCTCTCGCTAAAAGCGACTGGGACGAGTTCCGCAAAACTTATACGTCTATGACCAAAGAGCAGTTAGAAGAAATTGCTATGGCGCAGCACTTAAAGACAAATGAGATCTATCAAAATCAAAAATTCATTGGTGACGCATACGAAGCTATCCTTCGTGATATTACTTATTGCAAAGACTTCGTGGCGTTTGTGGATTTAAAAACCAAAGCTGAAGCGGTACTTTTAGCTCGCAGTATGATGGCGAAAGGTAAATCACCAGACGAAATACGAGATGCCGTAAACAAAGCTACGGAAGGGTTAAGTACTTCAAACATTATTGTTCAATAGGTACTGGTATGTTTAAAGTTATTCGTATTAGAGTACATGGGTATGATCGAGAAGAGTTCACTGTTATACGAGCTATTCTTGGTGTAGTGGGTGGCAGAGTAATACTTGACCGTGTCGACACTGTTCAGATGGAAGGTGCGGTTGATATTGATTGTGTATTCATTGGTAGTTGGTTCAAACGCATTAAACCTTTCATTAAATTTAAACGTAAGTTGGCAAAATTACGCGATGAAAATATTAACGTAGAAATTCTTTGGAGAGTTTAAAATGGCTAAAGCAACACCGGAAGGTAAAGTTAAAAAGAAATTACTTGATTTCTTAAAGTCGCTGGGTGGCGATTGTTTCTTTTATATGCCTGTTCAAAACGGAATGGGCCAGTCTGGTATCCCAGATATAATGGCGATTATCAAAGGTGTACCGTTCGCATTTGAGTGTAAGGCGACACCTAAACAGCACCCGACGGTGTTGCAAGCCTATGCACTTGACCGTATCCACAGAGCGCGCGGTGTTGCGTGGGTGGTAGACTGTGAGAACGTTGAACTAGTTAAGAATAGCGTAGAGCTAATAGCGGAAAGTATCATTAATAATGCAGCAAGTTATGACGACTATGTTGAGCAATTGGTTGATACAAATAAAGAATCACGTTTATACCGTTGGAAAGAAAAATTAGAAGTAATGGAGTTTGAAGATGGCACTTGTAGTCAAGGATAAAAAAGCAATCTTCTTGAAGGTACGAGATCCAAAGAAATACACAGACGTCTTAGATCAAGCAGGGATTAAGTATAAACAGGACGGTCACAAGTTGGCTGTCTGCCACAATGTAGATACATTTAAAATTCTTTCTAACTTAGGTGCACGTCTTGAAAACTTCGAGCCGATGCGAAGTTATTATGAGTACCCTAAACTTCATGGTGTCTACGATCCGATGAAACACCAAGAAGAAACAGCAGTATTTGTTTCGCAGAACCAGAAAGCGTTTGTGTTAAACACCCAGCGAACAGGAAAAACGGCAAGCTGTTTATGGGCGGCTGATTATCTACTCAAAGAAGGCGTGATTGATAAAGTGCTTATCTGTTGTACGGTTTCTAACTGTGCGACGTGGCACGATGAAGTGCAGGCAATTTTTGCAAGTCGCTATTCTTTAGTAGCACGTGGATCACGTCAGGTACGTAAGTCAATTTTGAGACAAAAGGCAGACTTCCATATTATCAACCATGACGGTATCAAAGTAGTTGCTGATATTTGGGAGAACTACATCACAGATAAGACACTTTTGATCATCGACGAAGCTCGCTTGTTCAGTGACCCTAACTCTGATCGCTGGAAAGTAATGAACGAAATGGCGACACGTTGCAAATATGTATGGGCTTTAACCGGCACTCCGCTTTCAGGTGGTCCAGTTGCAGCGTATGGGTTCATTAAATTAGTCGCACCTAACCGTGTACCTAAGACCGTAGGTGCATGGCAGGCGATGACAATGTTCAAGCTAGGAGAGCGTAAATGGTTACCTAAACGTGGCTGGGAAGACACAGTGTTCAACGCACTCCAGCCGGCTATTCGGTTTAATGCAGACGACGTACTAGGCCTACCGCCATTGCAGATGATGTATAATGAGGCGGAGTTAACAGCCGATCAACAGAAGGCCTACACCAAACTTAAAAATGAAGGTGCGATACCGCTTCGCGAAGGTAAAATTACTGCGGCAAACGCAGGCGTTTTAGTGTTTAAACTTCTCCAAACCGCAGCAGGTGTGGTTAAACTAGATCAGAATGGAGATGATGACAGTGCAGTACTTAAGTTACCACCGAAAGGTAGACTTAAAGTACTCGATGAAATTATCCAAGGTACTGACAACAAAGTTATTGTGTTCGCCAGTTACAAGGCGGTCGTTGATTTACTACAAGAACATTGTAGCAAGAAGTATGGTTCAGTGTGGATCGACGGACGAGTGACAGGTAAGCGACGCGATGAAGCTGTTAAGAAGTTTCAGACAGATCCAAATGTGAAGGTACTGGTAGCCCACCCGAAAACAACTTCGCACGGCTTAGAGTTCGCAGTGGCAGATACGATCGTGTGGTTTACACCGCATCACAGCTTGGAGCTATATGACCAAGCGAATAAACGTATTCAGTCTAAACTACAGAAGAACAACATGGGTATTTATCATATCTATACGACGCCTTTAGAGAAGGCGATTTATACAAAACTTGCCAACGGTAGCGAAGCACAACAAAGTTTCTTGGAACTTTATAAACAAGAAATGCAAAATAATTAGAATTTTTTGTTGACAGTAGATCTAAAACAGTATAAACTTCGTATCAACTTAAACAACAAGAGAGGTGAATATGTCTGGTAAAGGTAAATTTATCTACATTTACGAAGAAGACGGTGATAAACGTATTGTTGTTAAAGACAGTGCGTTTAAGACACCAGAAGACGCTAAGTATTTTCCGCTAAGTCAGTTCAGTACTGATGACTTACTTAAGTTAAAAGCACAAATTGCGACAGATTTAGAGAATCGCATGGACTTAGACGAAGTAACGGAAAGCAACTTAGAAAAATTACGAGCGCAGATTCGTGGGGCAAAAGCAGAATCAATCGCGCAGTTATATCGACAAACGCTAGACCGATTAGAAGTCGTAGCGTCAGATGAAAAAAGAGCAAGAACTCGGTTATCTATTCTCGAAGACGAACTTAAATATCGTATGCAGGAAGATAACGTATCAGAATTAAAATTCGCTGGGTTACTCTCTGTAGCATATAAGCCAGAGACAGTTTACTCGGTAGGCGAAGAAGGTTGGGAGCCTGTCTACAGTAACATCTTCGCAGAGACCTTGGCAGGTCAGTTAGTTGACGGTGACGTGGTTCACGAACTAGCGAAAGAAAGTAATTTATCTAACGAAGATGTACAAACCGTACTGAAAGGGTTAGAAGCAAAAGCACGTACTGGTCTACGTAACACCGAAGCGTTTGCAATCTTACAAAAACGCTTAACCAGTACAACATTGAACGATTTGTTGAAACAGGGCTATGATTTACCTGCAGGTATTGAAACAGCGACTGTTCGCAAAGTAAAAGCAAGACGTCTTAAATAATTATGGAGTGACTTATGTCTGATTTAATGGTTTTAAATATGGGTGAATTAGCCCTTCCGTTCGACCAAACAATGGCTGCGGAATTAACAAAAGATTTAACAGTTGGTTTAGGTGGTGGTTTCAAACGCGCAGCGCGCCTAACCATGGGTAACAGTGGTGATTGGGAACTTATCGACAGCGAAGGTGAAGTGCACGACATGGGTCGTGAAGTAGACATCGTGATCGTAGACCAACGCAAATATAACTCTCGCATTCACTACGCACGTTCATTCGATGAACAAAAAGAAACAGGCGAGTTTGATGGCCCAGACTGTTATTCAACTGACGGCAATGCGCCAGACAGCTCGGTAGAAAACCCACTTTGCGATAGCTGTAAAGAATGTCCGTACAACAAAATTAGTAAAAACTGGCAAGATGGTAGCCAAATGTGTGGCGTGTATCGTCGCATCGTTGGTGTACTAGTTAATGAAGATGGCTCATTCTCTGATCCATTTGTATTAGAGCCTAAATATAAATCATTGTCTGACGACACTGTGGTTAAAAATCGTTTCGGTAGCTATGGCTGGTATATGCGTGTGTTGACTTCACAACGTCACCCACAAACTGGTGCACCTATGCCTATCCCAACCCAAGCGGTAGTAACTCGCTGTATGCCAATGCCGAAAATGGCGACAGCTACAATGAAATTCGGTATAGCACCGAACAGCGCAGGGGGTTACTGGACATTAAACAAAGCGCAAATGGACGAAATATTACGCCTTAAAGACAGTAATGAAGTCAAAGAAATGTTAGCGCCGTTCAACGCAGCAGTAAACAACCCGTCTTCTGCAGGTCGCATTGAAGTGAAAAACGTGAAAGCTGAAGCACCTAAAGCGGAAGAACAAGCTGACGTACAACCTGCGAAGAAAGCTCCACCTGCGAAGAAAGCTCCACCAGCTAAGAAAGAAGCACCTGCGAAGAAAGCAGTGCCAGCACCTAAGAAAAAAGTAAAAATGGTAGTTTTAGGTATGGAACACCCAGACGTAGTAAACTCTGACGAGTATGACTACGAAGAACTTAAAGCGTGGGCTACAGAAGCAACACCAGAAGAAGTGAAAGAGTTCTTAGCTGATACATTCCCACAAGCATTAGAACCGGTTGAAGTTCCTGACGATGAACCAGTCGCAGAAGAACCGAAAGCAAAACCTGCTCCTAAGCGCAAAGCTCCTGCGAAAAAAGAAGTTGAACCTAACGTGGTAGACGCTTCTGGCGAAGAAGTTAGCGAAGAGTACGCAGCGGAAGCAACAAAACTAGCAGAAGGTTTAGATAACTTCGATGACTAGACAACAGTAAATTATTTGTTATACAATATCACACGGTGGTTTCAGAGCCACCGTGTTTTCAGATTAAGAGGTGAATAAAAATGACAATTCAAACTAATTCTATTTTTAGTATTCATAGTGTTGCATCTACTTGTAACTGCTTGCCAGCTTTTTCATTCACCTCGAGCAGAGTAAGATCTGACATTTGTAAGTAGGTGCAACATTATGAATACTTTCGAACATCTTTCTAAAATTCTACCTTCCAACGGCTTAAAAGTAATGGCAGTAATGGTGCAACGCACCGATTCAGAAGGAAACCCAATTTTCAAATCAGACGGTAAACCGTCTATTACAACAAAACATAAAACATTTGGTTCGATTGAACAACTCGCAAAAACAATCCAACTAAACGCTAAAAGTGGAAGACCATTATATATGGCACTCGGTGGGTATGATCGTGAACGTAGTTTCATTGACAAGGAATATGAAGGCCGCCAATATAAAGGCTTTTCTCGCAGTGCTGACTTTACTACGCACTTTAGATCGTTCTGGTTAGACCTAGACGTAGGCGAAGATAAAGCAGCAAGTGGTGAAGGCTATGCGACACAAGCAATCGCTATCGAGAAACTATGGGAGTTTGTGAATGACTTAGGTTTGCCTGACCCAATGGTTGTAAACAGTGGGCGTGGAGTACATGCGTATTGGCCTTTAAACGCAGACTTAGATGCTGCGAGCTGGTGGAAACTAGCTAAAGTATTTGACGCTATCATTAAATACTATGGTCTCTTAGCTGACCCTGCGTGTACGGCTGACCGAGCACGTATCCTACGTCCTATCGGTACAACTAACCACAAGAACGGGCATAAGGTAGAGCTTATTAGTGATGCAGACAGTATTTCTTATCTAGACTTCGCCAACGCTTTGAAGCCTTATTATCTTGAACACAAAGCCGAGATTGAAGTGATTAAGATCAAAACTGTTGAGTACGTTAAGAAAAACCGTAGCGAATTCAAAGATGACAAACCTAAACACGCGAAGTACTTCTTGAAACGTTGTCAAGTAGGTCAATATATGCTGGTAGGTAAAGAAGCAGTCGCAGAACCAGTGTGGCGCGGTGTACTTGGTGTGATGAGATACTGCGAGAATGCAGAGAAACACATTGAGACTTTGCGCAAAATGAATAAAACGCGTTTCCCTGATACTACGCGATTCGACGAAGACCGTACTGCAGAGAAACTACAACGTCTAGAAAGTATGGACGTAGGCCCAACAACTTGTTCTTATTTCAACCGCGAGTGCGGTAACTTGTGTGATGGTTGTCCTTACCTTTATGACGAAACACTAAAAACCCCTTTAAAACTTGCAGAGCATTATGAAGAAATCGAAATCCCGCAGTACAACTTGGAGATCGGAGCGCTGGAATACCCAGCAAGCTCAACGCCAACAGAAGAAACAGGCGAAAGCACAACTTCTGGAACAGACACAGTCGCAGAACAAGGCGGTGACGACAGCGATAGTAGCGGAGATAATAAGTCTGGCGATGCGACAACACCACAGCCACCGTTCCCATACAAGCGAACACACAAAGGCTTAGTGGTCATAGATAACGACGTAGAGAAAGTTTTCTTTAAAGGGGATATGTTCCCGATCATGACTAAGTTCGTTGAAGTAATAGATGGCGAACAGAATATCATGGTTAAGTACCTACTACGCGTAGGACAAGGCGGCAAGTACCAAGAAGTCTCCTTCCCAATGAAGGACTGGTACGCGCAGGATAAATTGAAGCAAAGACTGGGTGCAGCCGGAGTTTCAATTTCTGAGAAAAACATGGGTACGCTTATTATGTATTTAAGGGCGTACCAAAACGAGGTGCAGGAATTAATGGACGAAGTAAGACAACTACAACACTTCGGCTGGGACGGTAACAAACCACAGTTCTTGTTAGGTAGTAAGCTATATCGCCCTGACGGTGTAGTAACAGTTCAACCTCATGCGAACGTGAAAAACTACTGCGGTTACTTTGACCAAGCAGGTACACTTGAAGGTTGGAAAGAACTTATGCGTCGCCTAGGTTCGATTAACGCAGTGGAGCAACAGATCTGCTTACTAAGTAGTTTTGGTTCTAGCTTGATGCGGTTTACCAACTATAACGGTATCTGGTTGCACTTAATGACCAAGCCTGGTTATGGTAAAACCACAACCCAAGAAATGATGAATGGTGTCTGGGGTAATCCTAGTGACTTATTACTTAACGCGAAGGACACGGTCAACGCGATAGAAGAACGTTTTGGTCGCTGGACTAACATCGCTGTGACAATCGACGAGCTATCTAACCTCGACCCACGTGCGACATCTGACTTATTGCTCGGTGTAACACAAGGTCGTACAAAACGTCGCTTAGATTCAAATATGCGCGAGCGTGTGGATAATTTATCTTGGCAGTTGATGGTGTTATCTAGTGGTAACTTCTCGTTGATTGACCGTATTAACACTACGAAAGAAGACGTTGCGGCAGAGATTTCACGTACGTTAGAGTTTAGATTACCTAAACCGACATTGTCCGTACACGAAGGTGAGCTTTTAATTAAGAAACCGATTCGCGAGAACTACGGTGTCGCAGGTGCGGAGTGGTTACGAACCTTAGTTCGCATTCCACAAACACAAATCCAAGAAATGATTGACCGTACGACGGAGACTTTCAGTACTACACTCGAAGCCACTTCGGAAGAACGTTTCTGGATCACAGGCTGTTCTGTGGTGTATGTAGCCGGTGTGCTTGCGAACAAGATGGGCTTAGTAGAATGGGATATGCAGGCTGTATTTGATAAGCTATGCGAAATCGTGAAACTAAACCGTCACAGCAAAGACGCCTACGAGTTCAGCGCAACCGATGTGATTGCAAGCTTCTTAGCAGAAAACACACGCAATACCGTTGTAACTGACAAAGGCACAACCGAAGGTACAGTTATGGTTCGTATGTTCCCACAAGGTGCATTAAACGTACGCTACGAACAAGACACCGGCATGGTATACATACGTACCACCGCACTCAAAGAATACCTGGCCAAACGTGGTGTGGGTGTCAACGCAGTCAGAGATGCATTGCAGCAACGAGGGCTATTGGTCGATGCAAGTGCAAGACGGGTCATCTCGCAAGGCTTGCCACAAACTTCTGGCCGAGTGTACTGCTTATCTATCAAGGCCGATGACTTAGTTAAGTCCACGCTAGATCAAATTGTCGAGGATAGCAATGAGTAAAGACTGGTCTAAGTTTAAGAAGAAAGAAGAAAGTGCTGAGGAAACCTCAGCCTTTCCCACAATGAACCTACGTTGCGTTGTGAGTGGTAACTCACAAGTGATCGAGCAGTTGTATGAATACAGAACTGCGAAAGGTGCGGTTGTACAAACAGAGTGGGTAGCGATACCCGTAATTTATTCACAGGAGTAAGAGATGACACAAATAGTTTATAATGGGCGTTACCTGCTCGCAGACCGTCGCTGTACTTACGGGTACTATACACCGATTGAAGCACCAAAAGTTTTCAAGATCCAAGTAGGTGACATTACTAGATACTTTGCGTTCAGTGGTTCGTTTAAGGAATGTGCGTTAGGCGAAGAAGTCGTAAGAAGTAACTTTGACCCAGAAGTGTGTGCGAGAGTGCGGTCTATTTTAGGTGAAGATGCCTTAGATCGGTTCTTAGGTATCGTGGTCGACGTAACTACGACAGATAAGCAAGTGAAATTGATAAACTACGCAGGCGATGTTTGCGAACTTGATCAAAATCAATTCGTCGTGATAGGTGCGATGCACTCCGAAATTTCCGCAGCATGGAAAGTATGGGAGTTTATGAGTGAGAACCAAGACCGTGGTAGCAGCGAAAGTTTAGAGAGTCTAGTAGACTTTGTCCATTTTGTGACTAAAGGGACAGAGTTTGACCAAACAAACAGAAAGTTAGATATATATGATTTAGTAACAGGGGGATTACTATGTGTTTAGAACAAACTAAAAGATGCCCTATTTGCTTAGAGACGAAGCCATTCAGCGAGTTTGAGAAGCAACATGGGGGTAAGGTAGGGTACAGATGCAAAGCGTGTGCAGCAGCATATAGACGCGAAGTATATCATCAGCGCAAATTACCAATTCAATTAAACAATCGCATTTCAAAGTTAAAAGCGTTTTGCGATCAACACGGAATTAAAGTTAACATTGAGGTACTTAACGATGAATCTACATGGTATTAAGGCCTTACCTACAGGGAATGTAATTGACTTAAACAATGTTAGTGACTATAAGTTTACTGTTGAAGAAATCGCAGATTTACTAAGTCACGTTAGACGTTTTAACGGCTACGGTATGGACGTAGCAAGTCATAGTATGTGGGTAGCAAGAACACTCTATTATCTAACTGGTAACCCACATATCGCATTGTTTGGATTAATGCACGACGCACAGGAAGCCTATATAGGCGATATTGCAACACCGGTTAAGCACGTAGCAGGAAACGACTGGGACGAGTTAGAGAATAAACTACAACGTGCAATTCAGTGGCAGTTATTTATTCAACATGAAAACAATCTAGGTGCTAAAGGGCTAGTTAAACTAATAGACTTAGTGTCGCTTAAACTAGAATACGAACAAATGGTAGAAGCTGGTGTCTTTAAACCTGACAACCAAGGTGTATGGGAAGCAGCACTTGCTAATGTAAATACAATCGAAGGCATCGAACCACCGAAGGAAGATCCAAGAAGTGCAGTAGATTTTGTTTTCGCATATAACCACTATAAGGCACTCTGTGAAGAACAGGTAAGCTATACTAAGTGTAAGTATCTTTTCAATGGCGATAGCTATATCTGCGCAATCAATGACGTACATTTATCAACATTCTACACAAAACTATAGAAGAAAACCCCAGGGTATAACCTTGGGGTTTTTGTTTTACTGGAATTTTTTAGAAACCCAATCCTTTACAATCTTTCGCGTGATACTTGGTAGCATCTGCATTAACACTTCTAACACCATTGCTCCACTAGCCCCGCCTACTACTGCGAGAAGTCCACTTAACCAAAGGCTAAACTGTGCACCGAAATGGAATGCCATAGAGAGTCCAACAAAGATACCGATTGCTACGTCGATACTGCGATTACAAAAGGGCTTGTCTTTATCGAACTCCTGACTGGCCTTAAAAGAGCCTAGAGCTGCACCAATCACTACTACGAAAATATCTAGATGTTGCGCAATTTCATTCATCTATACCCTCACACTTAAATATATAGAACACGGCCAGCAAATACCACACGCTTAGTCCGGTGCAGACCACGATCTGCATATCAAGTGGGGGGAACTCCGTCACGTAACCATTCGCCAAAATAGCTTGAGTAAGTGCACCAAGCGCCATTCCAAAAGCCTTAAATACTTGATGCGGTCTACCCGTAGTAACTAACCCTAGTATGCTAAACAACGCAGCAACACCTAACCCAATAGACAATACAAAGCTGTTTAGAATAATAGGCGCAGGTAATTCAATCGACATGATGTTATGACTTTGCAGTTGCAGAGCCAACACCCAGAATAGACTTACCGTTAAGTTAATTACTTGCGCTGGGCGAGTGTCACGCCCGAAAAGTACGAATAAAAGTTTACAAAACATCTTACGCTTCCTCTGTGTTGTACATACGCGGTGCGTTGCGGATTGCATCTAACACAGCGTTATGTGACGGACTACCACTTAGATCATCTACCTCAACAGGTGTCAAACCTTCGCACGTAAAGCCCTCACGAATGGCGTAATAGATCACGTCGTTGTTTAATCTCGCGACAGGCTCTAGAGCTGCTTTGAGTATCTCACACGCTGATGAGTTACTCAATAACGCTTTGTTAAGGTCGGACAAGTCTGACTTTAACTTCTCTATTTCCTTATCACG
>QWCZ01001216.1_pt1 | contig 34056 bp, 35 predicted proteins | sample 1972651 | NCBI WGS metagenome assembly QWCZ01 (sample SAMN09866695, study PRJNA288562) | Human oral metagenome isolate pre1_saliva, whole genome shotgun sequencing... | isolation source: mouth | host: Homo sapiens | place: USA: California
AGCGCCTCCAGGACATCGTCGACGCCGACAGCTTCACGGACATGAAGCTCGAGGAGGACTTCTCTTTCTGGTTCGACCCGGCTGAGGAGATCGATGAGCAGACGCGTCGCGCCCTTGAGCAGAACCGCGATGAGATCATCCCGACCGAACCCGTGCCTGGCGTCCCCGGCGCGTACTGGTGCGAGATGAACCGTAACTTCGTGCGTTTCCTGACGGACAACGACGAGACCAAGCTCTTCGATGCGCTGGCCCGCCTGGCTGCGCGCGGCGAGGCTAACGTCGGTGAGGGTTCACGCTACGTGGGCTCCTTCCGTGCGTGCGGCCTCATCGTCCCGGTCTTCGAACTGCCCGAGGGTGCCAGCGCGGCCGACGTCGCGCCCGGCACGCAGGTCTTCGCCAAGGCTTTGGCCGAGGCACTTGCCGTCACCGAGCGTCTGGATGACAAGGAGCGCCGCGCGCGCCAGGGCCTCGTGTCCCGCGCAGTGACGATCCGCTGAGCATACTTTTACCCGCCGTTTAGGCAGGCTTGTCGCTCACATTACGGGTAGCGGGGCGCAATCGCGTTCCGCTACCCGTAAACTATGTCGTGTGAACTATGCCAGCGGATCCCAAAGTTCCCACCCGCAGCGCGTCGCTGCAGTCATCGCTGCGCACAACGTCGGCCGTGCCGTTGCGGCCACTGTGCGCGCATGCCGCGCTATACCCGGCGTTGACCTTCTCATTGTCGTCGACGATGGATCGACGGACGACACGGGGCGCGCAGCCCGAGCCGCAGGTGCCGTCGTCGTGCGCCACTCCGTCGAACGGGGGCGCGCCTCGGCCATCGAGACGGGCGTGAAGGTCGCCGCCATGCGGGATCGTCCCGACGGCCCACCCCGCCACATCCTGCTGCTCTCGCCCGACTTGGGTGAGTCCGCCGTCGAAGCCACCGCCCTCGTCGAGGCCGTTGTCTCCCGCGAGGTGGACATGAGCATCGCGGTGCCTGCCACCGGGCGCGAATACTCCGGCTACGGCCCAGCCGTCATGCGCCGACTCATCCGCCGCAAGACCGGCTGGTACTGCCACTACCCGCTGAGCTACCAGCGCTGCCTGACGCGCGAGGCCATTGACGCGGCGATGCCTTTCGCTGGCCGCTACGCCCTCGAAGCTGCGATGACCATCAGCGTGCTGCGTGCCGGACTGTCCGTCATGGAGGTTCCCTGTAACTTCGCGCACTCGGGCGCGGACCGCTCCCTCGGCTCCTTGAACCGCCCGGCGCGCATGTTCGACGCCTTGCGTACCTCCGTCAGTCAGGTCTTCCACTCTGACGCCCGCTCGAAGCGTCGCGCCGACCACGAGCAGGGCATCGGTGTGCCTTACCCGGCCCCGGCCTCGTCCCGCGAGCACGCCGATGATGTCGAGGCCTCGCCTCGCCGCTCGGAGATGGTCGGGTGAGGCTCCCGGATCGGTCGGACGTCGCGCGCGTCGCTTCGGCGTGGTGGCTTCCCGCCGCGCTCGCCTGCACGGTCGGCACCCTCTACATCTGTTTTTCGCTGGCGCAGTGGCGCACGCTCTCTGACCCCTCGTGGGATCTGGCAATTTTCGCCGAGGCCGTCCAGGCGTACTCGCGCTTCGAGGCTCCCATCGTCCCGATCAAGGCCCCAGGCTACAACCTGCTGGGAGATCACTTCCATCCGATCCTGGCACTGCTTGGGTCGATCTATCGTTTCTTCCCGTCAGCGATCACCCTCCTGGTCATCCAGGACCTGTTGATTGCGGCGTCGGTCCTGCCGATTGCGCGTCTGGCGCAGCGGCTCTTCGGGCGCGGTGGTGCCGTGCTCGTTGGCCTGACGTACGGGTTGGGGTGGGGTCTACAGGGCGCGGTCAGTGCCCAGTTTCACGAGGTCTGTGTTGCCGTCCCGCTGTTGGCCGTCGCAGGCGTTGCTTTCGTCGAGCGGCGGTGGGGTGCCTGCATGGCGTGGTTGGCACCGGTCATCCTTGTCAAGGAGGACCTGGGACTGACTGTCTTCGTCGCCGGCTTGGCGCTCGCGTGGCGTAGGAGGGGTGAGGATCGTTCCGGGATGCTCGTGTCCCTGGCGTACGCACTGTTCGGTATTGTCGCTTTTGTCTTGACGGTGAAGGTGCTGCTGCCCGCCGTGAACCCGGCAGGTACCTGGGCCTATTCGTTGGATGGATCCGCGACGGGGGCGGGCACGACGATGGCCAGCAAGGCTGCCGTGCACCAGATTCCCTCCGTGTGGGAGATCCTCACGACCCCGCCCGTCAAGATCAAGACGCTGCTGATTCTGGTGGCCGGAGCCGGTTTTGTCGGACTGCGCTCCCCGTGGTTTGCTCTGGTCCTGCCGACCCTCGCGTGGCGCTTCGCGGGCTCGGTGAATGCCTATTACCAGTGGAACTCCTGGCACTACAACGCGGTGCTGGTCCCCATCGCAGCGTGCGCCCTGCTGGACGCCGTCAGCCGGTGGATTCAGCCCGAGCGGGGCGGGGCGGACCCGGAGGAACCGGCCCGGGCCTCGTTCGATGAGAAGTACCGCCGTGTGGCCGCGTGGGCGGTCGCGTGCGTGCCCGCCGTGTCCCTGGCGCTTACGGCCTCGTTCCTGCCCCTGTGGAAGTTGCCGACTCTCGCGGAAAGCCCGCGCATGGCGGCAGCTCAGGGCGCGCTCGACGTCGTGCCCGCGGGGGCCCGCGTCGAGAGCGACACGACGCTGCTCGCGCGGCTCGTGCCCGGGCGCGACGTCTACTGGGTGGGCACGACCGTCGGCATGGATGCCCCGCCCGAGTATGTTGTCGTCGACCGGCAGTCCTACGCGTGGGGCGGTGCCGAGGTTGACGCCGAGTCCTGGGCCAGTGCTGCTCACCCCGGCCACACCTACGAGACCATCTACTCCGCGCAGGGCTTCCGCGTCGCGCGTCGCACCTCGTAAAACAAAGGTGCCGCGCAGCCGGAAACTCCGGCTGCGCGGCACTCGATACCGCTGACTATTTCGCCGTGCGCAGGCGCAGCGAGTTGAGGACCACGAACACCGACGAGCAGGCCATTGCGGCGCTGGCCAGCATGGGGGAGAGCAGGCCCATGATCGCGAGGGGCACCATCAACGCGTTGTAGAAGAACGCCCAGAACAGGTTCTCCTTGATGATGCGCAGCGTCCGACGCGACACGCGGATTGCGGTCGCCGCCGAGGTGAGCGAGGAGTTCATGAGCGTCATGTCCGCGACCTCGATGGCCACGTCCGTGCCCGAGCCCATCGCGATGCCCAGGCCCTTCGCGCTCGCCTGCGCGAGGGCGGCAGCGTCGTTCACGCCGTCGCCCACCATCGCGACCGTGCGGCCCTCGGCCTGCAGGTCAGCGACGGTGTCGCGCTTGCCGTCGGGCAGGACGCCCGCGATGACGCGCTCGATACCCACCTGGCCCGCGACGTGTCGCGCCGCCGCCTCGTTGTCGCCCGTCAGCAGGATTGGCTCGATGCCGAGTTCGCGCAGCTGAGCGATCGCGTCCGCGGAGGATTCCTTGACCGTGTCGCGCACGACGAGCGCGGCAATCGCGCGGCCTTCGACGCGCTCGGGAATCACCAGGGACGAGGCCGTGGCCCCCTCGCGCTCTCCCGTTGCCTGTGTGGTGCCGGGCTGGGTGGGGGTACCGGTATCCCCACCCGCGCTGCCGCCAGCCGCGGGTGCGGCGTCGGCGGTCGCGGCCTCAGAACGGGAGGTAACCGTGCCGTGGTAGCCGGCGGCATTCACGACGGCCTCGAGCTCCTCGTCGCTGTGTGGGGCGGTGAGCGTGATGCGCGCGGACTCGGTGGCCAGGTTGACCTCGGCCTTCACGCCGTCGAGCTTGCCGAGCTTACGCTCGACGCGGTGCACGCAGGACGCGCAGGTCATGCCGCCCACGCTCATGGTGAGCGTCGCAAGGGGCAGCTCGGCGTCCGGGCCGGGAAGCGCGACGGACGCGGGCGCCTCGGGCGAGGCGGCTGTCGACTCCGGGGAGGAGGATGCAGCGGAACCCAGGTTCGGCGCGAGAGCCGCGACGACCGCGGAGGCACCCGAGGCCTCGGCCTCGCGCACGGCGTCAAGGAGAGAAGCAGGCACGTCGATGCCCAGGGAAGCCAGCCACGACGGGCGGCCGACCAGCACGCCGCCGCGGGCGGTGAGGCCGACGACGCCGAGTCCGGGCTGGTTCGCGAACGCCGTCACGGGCTCCAGTGACAGGCCACGGTCCGATGCACCCGACGTGATGGCGCGGGCGACCGGGTGCTCGGAGAGGGACTCGACGGAGGCGGCCAGGGACAGGGCCGAGGCCTCGTCCACCTCGGGAGACCTCCCTGCGGTGGGAACCGCGACCGACTCGAGGGACATGACGCCCGTCGTCACCGTGCCCGTCTTGTCCAGCAGCATCGTGTCGATCGAGCGCGTCTGCTCGAGAATTTCCGCGTTCTTGATGAGGATGCCCAGCTGCGAGGCGCGCCCCGACCCGACGAGGATCGCGGTGGGCGTGGCCAGGCCGAGCGCGCACGGGCATGCGACGACGAGGACGGCGACGGCCGCCGTGAACGCGGCCTGCACGCTGCCGCCCGCGAGTAGCCAGCCGACGAGGGTCAGCAGGGAAACAAGGATGACGATGGGCACGAACACGCCCGAAATCTGGTCTGCGAGGCGCTGGACGGGTGCCTTGCCGGCCTGGGCCTCGGCAACCATGCGCCCGATCTGCGCGAGCGTTGTGTCCGAGCCGACGCGTGTGGCGCGCACCAGCAGGGATCCCCACGTGTTGACGGTCGCGCCCGTCACAGCGTCGCCGGGGGCCGCGTCCACGGGCACGGACTCGCCGGTCAGGAGGGAGGTGTCCAGGGCGGAGGACCCCTCGATGATGACGCCGTCGGTCGCTACCTTCTCGCCCGGGCGCACCGCGAAGAGGTCGCCGACCTGCAGGGACGAGGCGGGCACGACGCTCTCCGTGCGCTCGCCCGTCTCGGGGTCGATGCGCACGAGCGTTGCCTCCTTCGCGCCCATGCGCAGCAGCGAACGCAGCGCGTCGCCCGCGCGGTAGCGTGCGCGTGCCTCCAGGTAGCGGCCCGTCAGCAGGAACACGACGATCATGCACGCGCCCTCGAAGTAGATCTCCGCGTGTCCCGCGTGCGCCGCGCGCGGGATCAGGCTCATCTGCATGCGCATGCCGAGCATCCCGGCACCGCCCCACAGGAGCGCCCACCAGCTCCACAGTGTCGAGGAGATGACGCCGAGGGAGACCAGCGTGTCCATCGTCGTCGACCCGTGGCGGCCGGCCGCGAATGCCGCCCGGTGGAACGGCCACGCGCCCCATGTGACTACCGGGATTGAGGCGGCCGCGACGACCCACTGCCACCCGGTGAACTGCCAGGCGGGCACCATTGACAGGAGCATCGCGAGGATGCCCAGTGGCGCGGAGACGATGAGGCGTCGGCGCATGTCGGCGGCGTGGGTGCGGGTGCCCTCGCCCACCTGGGGGGTGGGGGCCGAGGCCGGGGTGGCCTTGGTGGAAGTAGTGACGGTTACGGATGTCGTGGACATAGGTACCCTCCGGGGGTATGTAAAGAGCGAAAGGAAACGAGGCCGGGGAAGGAACCCCGGCCTCGTCGTTGAGGCGTGGAAATCCTCAGAAGTCGCGCGAGATGCCGACCAGCGTGAAGCCAGCCTCCTGCGTCGCCCAGCGCCGCATCGTCCAGGGGAGTGTCGGTCAGGACAGTCACCTTCGAGGTGCCGCCCGAGTTGAGGATGACGTCGACGTTCTTCACGCCGGGGATTTCGCTCAGCTCCTCGCTGACGCTCATCACGCAGTGGCCGCAGGTCATGCCGTCGACGGACAGCTCAATGGTGCGATCAATCTCGGTGGTCATGATTTCTCCTTGTGATTAGGACTTGATGAGGCGGGCGATGGCCGCGGCCGCCTCGTCGACTTTGGCCTGGGCGGCCTCGTCTGATTCGCGCGCCGCCGTGACGACGCAGTGGTTCATGTGGTCTTTGAGCAGGTTGACTGCGACGGAATCGAGCGCGGACTGAACGGCCGAGACCTGCGTGAGGATGTCAATGCAGTAATCGCCCTGCGAGATCATGCGCTGCAGGCCGCGTACCTGGCCCTCGATGCGGCGCAGGCGCGCGAGGTGATTCTCGGTGTTGCCGTGGTAGCCGTGCTCGTTGCTCATGGAAGTGATGGTACCCCTAGGGGGTATGGGTGTCAAGAGGCTTTGAGTGTTCACCGAGCGACCTCGTCTCGCATTTCGCTCGCCAACCCCCGTAGTGTGGAGTCAAGACGGACCATGAGGAGGGCACTTGAAGCGACGCTCACGCCGACGCTACCGTGCGATCCGCCGCGTCCCCCAGGCGTATCCCGGCCTCTACCTGCGCCTCAAAGTCGCCCCCGTTCTGCCCGCGCTCGCGGCAACGGTCGCCGTCGGCAGCCTCGCTGAAATCCCGGCGCTCCCCAAAACCATCCGCGCTCGCGCCCGCGCTGCCTCGGACGACATGGGCACGTCGATCTCGGAAAAATCCCAGCGCATCTTCTTCGATACTCCCGGCCTGGACACGCTTCTCATCCGCTCCCTCGCGCACGTCGCACGGCGCACCGCGAGCGTCGGGCGCGCGTGGGCACGCGCGGTCGTCGCGGTCGGTGCCGACAAGGACGGGCGCATGGCTCGCATGCTACCCCTCATCCCCAGGCGCGGATACGACGCCCTCATGACCGGCATGCTGACGGTCGGCACGGCAGTTGGCGCGCTGCGTGGCGGTGCCGTTCACGTGAATCTCCTACGCGATTCCGAGGCCGACCCAGCCTTCCAGGAACCGCTCCCCGGCCACCCCGAGGCACAGATCCGCCGTGTCGATCCTCCTTTAATCCTGTCCGATATGTGCGCCGACATCGACGAACTCTACTGGTCTCGCACCATCGGCCCCGCTGTCAAGATCACGCGCGTCGGCGGGGACGAGGCGCGCCGCTGGCTCCTCTCCCTGGTTGGCACCGAGTCCATGACCTTCCGTTCAACAAACAATCCAGCCGATATAGAGACGAACATCCGCCTCATGCTCGGCCTGGAGAGCGCGATGAGCGTCGGCGTCGTGAGCGCCCTGCACGCCGCCATGGAACGTGACGGCGTGCCACGCGAACGGTGGTCGCGCGAACCCGTCCTCATCTGCGGCCACTCCCAGGGTGGGATTGTCGCCGCCGCGCTCGCCTCCATCCCGCCGGACGAGGCCGGGGTTAATGTCGGCGGCATCCTGTCCACTGGTGGCCCCAACCGCCGTATCCGCGTGCGCCCCGACGTGGTGATCATCGCCGTCAACCACGACCAGGACGTCATGCCGAGCTTCGACGGCTCGCCCGACCGCGCCCCCGACCGGCGCGTCACCGTCGGGCGTAGCCTCGTGAGGCCTCGGACCCGCCCCCTCTACTATGCGCACTCCTCCTCGACCTACACGGAGACCGTGCGCCTCCTTGAGCGCAAGGTGCGCGTGACCCCGTGGGGTCGGTTGGCCTCGTCGATGGCGGCGCTGCAGGATTTCCTGCCCACCCCGGGGGAGTCCACGCGCGTCATGCACTACGAGATCTGGCAGGATCTCCTGACACCCACCGCCGACGCCGCGTGGGACACGGTTGCCGCGCTCGAACGCGGCGGCGCGTACACGGCCGCCACCTATCCCATGGACTACGTGACCACGGTGCCGCGCCTACCGCGCGTCGCCCGCGCGAGGCGTCGGCGCACCTCCGCGTTCTCCGCCCTCTCCCGGCTCATTCCGATCAGAAAGGACCGCTCATGACCGAGCATTACGCCCCCCTGCGCGAGGTACGCCGCTGGATGCGCGTCTCGACCCCCGTGAACAAGGCCGCCGCGTCCGGCCTGCGCGGTCAACTCCCGCAGATTGCCGGGCCGCTCGTGATCGGCGCGCTCGGCGTGGGTGCGATTGGTGCCGGCATCGCGTGGCGAGCCCTGGCCTCGACGCGGGGAACCGGGCGCACGCAGCGCTTCGCGGAGCTGGCCTCGTCCGCGCTGGAGGCCGCCTTCCCGGAGACGTTCATCGACGAGGTCGGGGTTGGCCCCGGTGAACGCGGTTCCAGTGAGCGCCGCGTCGTCAACGTCGAGGTTGGTGAGGGCTTCGGTCGCCCATCCCTGGTGTCCATTGACGTGGTTGCACCGGCCTCGGATGAGTTAGCGAATGTGGAGGTCGCGACGGAGGCGCTGGACGCGCTCACTCGCGCGGTGTGGAACAACGCCGAAATGGCACCGGTCAGCGTGCGCGCCCGCGTCCTCGTCGCACGCGGTGATGCGGATTCGTCGGCGGACGCCCGGGCGGTGCCCGGCGCGCAAACCGAAGCGGTAGCTGACATGGCGGTGCTGGGCTTCGAAGACGAGATTGCACGTCCCGACGAGCTTTACGCGCGCTACGGCGCGCCCGACTGCGACCCTGCCTGGAGGCCGTAACCTTCGCTAGGACTGAGCGGCTCAGCTTTTGCGGGCGTAATGGAGTCCCCAGCATAACTGCTGGGGACTCTCTTGTTCCGGCTCAGTCAATGACCTCGATGGTGCGAAGGTACACCACGGGGTTACGTGACTTGGGGCGTCTGATCTTTTTCCCAATCAGTTCATGTGTGGCGGGAAGCTTTCGATAGATGATGGAGACGCGACCGCTTCCCTCGTCTAGGTCCTTCTCAACGCCAGCGATGCGAGCAGCCGCCCTGACCTTGTCCTCCTTGTCGAGTACAAGTAGTTCAGTACAGTCGATGATGCGTGCAAACGACAAGGGCTGCGAGGCGCGAACCCGCGCACCCGCCGCCCCAACCGATAGGACTCAGGCCTCCCAGCGCGCCAGGCGCTCGGACAGGCCGATGTAGGTCGCGGGGGTCAGCTCGGACAGGCCGATGTAGGTCGCGGGGGTCAGCGCCAGGAGACGCTCCTCCACCTCGGCCGGCAGACCCAGGCCCGCAATGAACTCACGCATATCGCGCTCGCCCACCTCGTGGCCGCGCGTCAGCTCCTTGAGGCGCTCGTACGGGTTCGCCATACCGGTCGCACCCGCGATCGCCGCGGCACGCATCGCCTGCTGGACGGCCTCGCCGAGCACCGCCCAATTCGCATCCAGATCCTGCGCCATGCGCGCCGCGTTGATCTCGATGCCGTCCAGGCCGCGCACCAGGTTGTCGTAGGCCAGCACCGCGTGACCGAACGCGACGCCCACGTTGCGCTGCGTCGTCGAATCCGTCAGGTCACGCTGCATGCGGCTGGTCACCAGCGTCGACGTCAGCGAATCCAGCAGCGCGTTCGATACCTCCAGGTTGGCCTCCGCGTTCTCGAAACGGATCGGGTTGACCTTGTGCGGCATCGTCGACGAGCCCGTCGAACCCTGCGCCGCCAGGTTCTGGTGGAAGTAATCCATCGAAATGTACGTCCATGCGTCCGTCGCCAGGTTGTGGGCGATGCGGCCCGCGCGCGCCACGTCCGAATACAGCTCGGCCTGCCAGTCATGCGACTCGATCTGCGTGGTCAGCGGATTCCACGTCAGGCCCAAGCCTTCCACGAAGGAACGAGCCAGTGTCGGCCAATCCGCGCCCGGCACCGACACGACGTGCGCGGCCCACGTGCCCGTCGCACCGTTGATCTTGCCCAGGTACTCCGTGGCCTCGACGCGCGTGATTTGGCGGGACAGGCGGTGCTCGAACACCGCCATTTCCTTGCCGATCGTCACCGGCGTCGCCGGCTGGCCGTGCGTGTGCGCCAGCATCGGGACGGCCGCCCCGGCCTCGGCGAGGCCGCGCAGGCGCTCCAGGAGCGCGCGGATCGCGGGCAACCACACCTGCTCGGTCGCCGCCTTGATGGTCAGCGCGTACGCCAGGTTGTTGATGTCCTCGGAGGTGCAGAAAATATGGACGACCTCGCGCAGGGACGGCAGCGTCGTGCCCTCACCCAGCTTGCCGACCGCAGCCTCCAGATACTCGCCGATCAGGTACTCGACAGCCTTGACGTCGTGGCGGGTGACGGCCTCGAACTCGCCCAGGCGCTTGATGTGCTCGGCGCCGAAATCGCGGGGGAGCGCGCGCAGGTAGTCGCGCTCCGCGTCCGTCAGCGTCGGGGCGCCCGGCAGGACCGAGTTGTCAAGCAGGAAAATCAGCCACTCGATTTCGACGTGCACGCGCGCGCGGTTCAGGCCCGCCTCGGACAGGTAGTTCGCCAGCGGCGCGGCCACCGCGCGGTAGCGGCCGTCCAGCGGGCTGAGCGGCTCACCCCCGCCCGCCAGGTCCGAATAGCCGTGGGCAGTGGAGAACAGTGTCATCGTGTCGCTCATACCCCCATCTTCCCAGACTGCGAGGTCTTCGGGACGCTGAGTCCGCTCGGCGGTTCGTGGCGTGTATAACGCACGAGGCCGGGGCTGGGGCGAGTTGTTCACGTTCGCTGGCGGGGGAGTGCCCGATACCGTCCGGGGGCGACCTCGCTTTATTCACAGGCTACCGCGGGCGGTGTCTATCCACAGGCCTGCGTTCGTGTCGCCCGCCATCCACAGGGATGCCCGTGCGGGTAGAACCAGTCACGGCCTCGGACGTAGCGTGCGTCCTGTAACAACACCGCTTCCGCTGAAGGGAGTTCCCATGCCTATCGATACAGCCGCCGTTTCCGTGTCCCTTAACAGTGCCTACGCCCTCGTCGATGCTCTGCGATGCGCGCTCACGGGGTCCTCCTGCTCGCAGTGGACGGGCACGGGAGGCGAATCCTACCGCTTGCGTAAAAACGAGGTCGTGGCTCAGGCCCAGGGAGTCCTCGACGATATTCAGGCGGCGTTGGACGCCGTTCCCACCCTTGAAGCAAACGCCACCGCATTCCTCGCGAGCACCGTCGTCACAGTAGCGAACGGATGCAACACGGCAGTAACCCTCGCAGACTTCTACGGCACCGTCCTGACTTCTGCCGCAGCCGCGGTCAGTGACGACGTGCTAGGGAGGCGGTAACCGTGGCCTTTGACCCTCATCGTCACGTCACGGTTGCCTCCGGTGCTTTCAGTGTTGACGTGAACGAACTGAACGCCGCGCACGCGGCGCTAACCTACGAGAAGCTACTCGCAATCGGACCGTCCAAAGCCGCACTTACCTGCGCACAGTTGGAAGTCGACCTGGCCCCTTTCGATACAAGCAGCGTCACCAGTGCGATCAACACCGCCCTGAGTTCCCTGGATGACCTGGGTGCCGCTGTCGATGATCTCCTGTGGAAGCTGCGTGATGCTGCACTGACCTACGACGACGCAAATAGTTTCGCCTCCCTGTGGGAGGCCGTTCCCGGCAGCGCATCCGGTCCGCAGTTCAGCCTCCTCGGACTCGCCAGATTCGAGGCGACGGGTGGCTTCGCGGGCGCGCTGTGGAGCGCTGGTTTCCACCTGTGTCAGGACGCCGTGACTCGACTGGGGGTCCCAGGGTTGGCGACTGCGATCATGCCGCTTCCGGCGATGGCAACCCACAGCAGGGACCTGATGAACACCGGGATCGACGGTCTGGAGTTTTGGACGCATGAGGATGAGATGTCAGGCGTACAGTTCCAGCGCGACCTCGGCCGTTTCGCGTTGGACGTCAACTCCTTGCCTGTGCATCGGGACGTCGCACGTATTCTGGAAGGACTTGGGGTGAGTCAGGACCTCAACTCCACGTCGACGGCCTCGGCCTCGGGCTTGGCGGCACTGACGGTGCTGGGACTTACTGCTTGCGGACTCGGGAGCGGACCGAGCTACGGGGTCGCAATCAAGGCAGCTGACGGACATACGCGCGTCCACGCTGGCGGGATCGGACTGTGGCTATCGCCCGATAGGTTTCAAGAACGAAAGGCAACGACGCTGGCGTCGATGCCGGACGCTGCACCCGACACCCACTACGAGGGCGCTGCCACCAGCGCAGACGTCATCGAACACATCATCGACATGCACGGGGGAGACGCCGACAACGGCGAGATCGCCATCGAGGAGCACGTCACGGTGGAAGAGGACGGGACACAGACACGCTCATGGACCATCGACATCCGCGGCACGCAGTCCTTCGGCGCTGGGAAGAAAGGCCCGCAGGACATGCTCACCAACTTCCAGGGCGTGGGCGGCATGGCTTCCGACCAGCTCTACGCCATCCAAAAGGCGATGGATGACGCGGGCATCGCGCCGGGCGAAGCCGTCGAATTCGCCGGACACTCCCAAGGCGGCATCATGGCCGCCCAACTCGCCGCAAACCCGGACGTACGCTCCCGCTACAACGTCGTCTCCGTCGTCACCGCCGGATCCCCAACGGCCACCATCGCCCCCACCGACGTACCCGTCCTGTCCTACGAGAACTCCGGCGACATCGTTCCCGGCCTCGACGGCTACGCCACACAGGGGGATAACGTCACCACCGTCATGTTCCGCGACTACGAAGCCACGTGCGACGTCTCCGACCCCGTCCCGTGCTCACACTCCGCCTCCGTCTACGTCGACGAGATCAGGAGCTCCCTGAGCGCAGCCACGGCCTCGTCCGACCCGGGCCTTGGCGCACTCGCGGTCGCCGAGGCCCGCCGCACCCACGCGCTCGGCCTCACCGAGCGCACCCAGACCACGATCCACCACTACCAAACGAGGCGCATCACCGACAAGTGATGCGCCTCGAGAAAGGGGAAGCCAGCTCAGTCGCGGGCGTCCTTCTTGTCACGCAGGACCCCCGACACGACGGAGGCCACTACCGACGTGATGACCGCACCCGCCAGGCAGGACAAGAAGCCACCCGTCGTCATGGGAATGCCCAGCGACGTGGACAGCCAGCCCGTCAGTGCGAAGAGCAACGAGTTGGTCACCAGTGCAAACAGGCCGAAGGTGAGGAGGTACAGAGGGAAGGCCAGCGTCTTGACGACGGGCTTAATGATCGAGTTCACCAGCGTGAACACGAAAGCGATGACGGCGAGGGCGATCACGGTTTCTGATGCCGTCGTCGACGTGATGGAGATAGACGGAACCAGGAGGGTCGTGACCCACAGTCCGGCCATCGTGGCAATGAGTCGAGCAATGAAATCCATCTGCTCATTCTTGCGCAGTGGGACGTTGCTTGCACGGCGCACCCCCATGGGATAGGACTACACACATGAGCAACTTGCGCTTTCGGCCTGCCGTCCTCTCCCTACCTCGCTACAAGCCCAGCAAGTCCGCGCCCGACGCCGTCAAAATCTCATCCAACGAGATGCCGACCCCGCCCAGCCCGACCGTGCTGGAAGCGATCACCCGCGAGCTCCAGACGATCAACCGCTACCCCGACCTGACCGCCGCCCCCCTGCGCGAAGCCCTCGGGAACCGCTTCGGCGTGGGTGCCGACCAAGTGTGCGTCGGCACCGGCTCCTCGGCGATCCTCGTCGCTGCGCTGTCCGCCGTGTGCCAGCCGGGCACCCAGGTCGTCTTCCCGTGGCGCTCCTTCGAGTCCTACCCGATCGCCGTTCCGACCGTGGGGGCCGACCCCGTTCCTGTGCCACTCCTCCCGGATGGCAGCCACGACCTCGTCGCCATGCGCGAGGCCATCACGGACGACACTGTCGCGCTCATCATCTGTTCTCCCAACAACCCGACCGGCCCCGTCCTCACCTACGAGGAGATCGCCTCCTTCGTCGCAGATACCCCCGACGACGTCATGATCATCGTCGACGAGGCCTACATCGATTTTGCGACCAAACCCGGCGTACGCACCGCGGTCCCGCTCATCGAGACCCACCCCAACGTTGTTGTCATGCGGACCTTCTCTAAGGCACACGCCCTGGCTGGTGTACGCGTCGGCTACGCTATCGGCGATGCCGAGGTCATCGGCGCGATTCAGTCCCTCCTCGTGCCCTTCGGCGTCAACTCCCTCGCGCTTGCCGCCGCCCTTGCCTCGCTCACAGACGCCGAGCGTGTTCAGCGCGCGGTCGCCGACATCGTCGCTGAACGCGAACGTATCGTTCCCGCCCTGCGCGACCTCGGATACGACATCCCCGACACACAGTCGAACTTCTACCTGCTCCGCGGAAGCGTCTACGGCCTCGTCGACGAATGCGCCCGCGTCGGCCTCATCGTGCGTCCCTTCCGCGAAGGCGTGCGCGTCTCCGTGGGCAGCCGCGAGCAGAATGACCTCTTCTACTCGGTAGCCGCCGAGTTCGCGCGAACCCACGGAATCAGCGCGTAGGTACCTGTGCGCGTGGGCATACCCGATCAGCCGGACACGCCCACGCAGGGGGTGATGCGGTTACGGGACCAGCAACACCACAAACAACAGAGCCGACCAGGCGATCTCGGTGAAGCCGATCAACCTGGGGGAGAGGGGACGCTGGCGGGTTCGGCTCAGCGTCGGCATCACCCACGCGCGCGCCGTCAGGCACACCCACACGAGAGCGGGCCAAATCGATAGCGCGCCGAACCACCACGCTGCGGTCACGCCGAGCGTGCAACAAGCGTGAAACAGTGCCGCCCCCATCGCCCAGCGCGGGTCCTTGCGGCCACGGATCATCGAGCGCACCAGCGGCACCGTGCCAACATAGTGCAGCGTGAATACCGTGCACGCTGCCCACGCGTGCGGGGTCACCGCCGCCGGCGAGCCATCTGCTGTCGCCAGCGAGAAAGCGACGGGACCCATGATGCCGCCCGCCAGGATCGAGGCCGCGCGGGCACCCAGGGAGCGCTCGCGCCCCTTCCACACGAGGAAGAGTGCGGACGAGGCTAAGGGAGCGAACGCGATTGCCCACCACAGCAGCTGCGGGCGCATCGCCAGGAGGGTGATGCCGGGGATAGCTGTGAGGACGCTGTAGGTCAGGATCGCGGGCACGATGCGACCGCGGCGCTTCGCAGGGGTCTTGACCCACAGACACACCGCCGAGAACATCTGGAACGCCATCGCCCACGCCACCAGCATGAGGACGACCATCCATACGAAGGTCAGGGACAGTGCCCATCCGAGCAGCGGTGGGAGGGCCATCATCGTCCATGCGCCGTGCTGGTCGGAGATCCAGCCCTTGCGCTGTAATTCGCGCATGCGGGGATTCTTATGGTGTCGCGTTTTTGGGCGGCTGTGGGAATGCCTGCACGTATCGTCCGGGGACGTCTGCTGGGGGTGAGCGGGGGTGGAGTCAGTCGTTGGCGCGGCACTGTGCATAGCCTTAGCTTAGTGAAGTTGTCTTGTGAGTCTCAATACTGAACTGATCACAACGTGAGACGCGGAAGGGAAAAATTCAACAATCGGTGAAATATGGGGGGCATGTCCACATCAAACGCAGTTACAACTCAACCCCCTTCGCTTTCCTCCGAAGATCGCAGCGCGCGCATCGCCGTGACGGTCTTCCCGCTGCTGATCCTGGCAGCGTTCGTGATCGCTATGGTTACTCCCGCGACCTTCAAGCCGCTGGCCCCCGGCGTTAACTGGGCGCTCGGCGTCATCATGTTCGGCATGGGCTTGACCCTGACGCTGCCCGACTTCGGACTCATCATCAAGCGCCCGCTGCCTGTGCTCGTAGGTGTTGTCGCCCAGTACCTGATCATGCCCCTCGTGGGTTGGAGCCTGTGCTACGTGTTCCGCCTTCCCGACGCAGTGGCCGTCGGTGTCATCCTCGTCGGTTGTGCACCGGGCGGCACCGCCTCGAACGTGATCTCCTACCTGGCAAAGGCGGACGTCGCGTTGTCGGTCACCATGACCTCGATTTCGACTCTGCTCGCGCCCCTCATGACGCCGCTGCTTACCGCCTGGCTGGTCGGTTCGCGTATGCCGGTGGATGGCGCGGCGATGGCGCAGAACATCCTGTTGATGGTCCTCGCTCCCGTGCTTGGAGGCTTTATCGTTCGCTTTGTCGCGGGCCAGCTCGTGGAGAAGATCCTGCCGCTCCTGCCCTGGATCTCGGTGCTGGGTATCTGCTACGTGCTGCTGGTCGTCGTGTCGGGTTCGGTCGACAAGATCCTGACGTCTGGTGCCCTCATCATCGCGGTGGTCATCTGCCACAACCTGCTGGGCTACCTCTTCGGCTACCTGGCTGGACGCGTCGGAGGCGGCTCCGATAAGGCTGCGCGCACGACCGCGATCGAGGTAGGCATGCAGAACTCCGCGCTGGCCGCGACGCTGGCGAAGACCCACTTCGCCGCCACCCCAGAGACCGCGCTCCCGGCGGCCGTCTTCTCTGTGTGGCACAACCTCTCTGGCGCGCTCCTGGCGGTCTTCTTCCGTCGTTGGAAGAACGGTGGCCAGGCCTGAAGCGACGAGGCCTGGGTGCCCTCGGGCACTCATGCCGCGCGGATGGGTGGGGCTGGCGCGTAGATACAGCCCGCGCAGATAGATAAAGAGGGACGAACCTGCGGGTCGTCCCTCTTTATCTTGCCGACTATGCCAGTGGCAAATCAGTTACTGGTCGACATGAGTCCGCACGTGGCGAAGAGCTCATTCTGGTGGGTGCTCACGTCGTTGACCGCCTGCGTGTATTCGTTCAGTCCGGACCCGTTCGTGGTGGAGATGGCGGCGGCCTTCTCGCCAGCGTTGCGCCAGTCAGCAGTGACCTGGTCGACAGACTTCTTGATGTCCTCGTTGGAGATCTTCTCGGATGCCGTCGCGTAGGCGTCCGCAATCGAGTCGAACGCGTTCTTGATGCTGGCGGTGTCAGTGCTTATCTCTGAAGTAGCGCTCATCACGGTTTCGCTGGCGTCCGCCATCGCCTTTTCGATTTCCTTGCAAGCGTCTTCCTTGGACTGGTTGCCAGCAGGGGCAGTGTTCTGGGTGGCAGCGGAGCTGGACTCCGACGAGGGGGTGGCGGACGAGGAATTAGCCTTCTCGCCACCGCACGCGGCCAGGCTGAGCGGCATCAGGGTGATAAGCATGGCGGCTGCGATGCGCTGTTTCATGGGTTCTCCTTTGAAAGCATGGAAGGATATCCTGAAAGTCTAGCCGGATGGTTAAAGTTGGGCAAAACTCCCTGTGTGAAGGGCGGTCTTCCCCCTGTGCTCTGCGCCCCTTTGCACGGAAAGGCGGGCGTTTACGCCTGGGAAAAGATGGGTGGGGTGACCATGAAGGCCGCCCCACCCGGTATCGCAGACATGGTTAGTGACAGGTCACTGTCCGGTGCCCCAGTCGAAGCCGCAGAGGTCGTTCAGTGCCTTTCCATGGTTTGACATGTCTGTCATGAGGTCAGGGCCACCCGTCGAAGCGCCGGGCGACTTCGTAGCGTCGCGAAGCTTCTCAAGGTCTTCAATAAGAGGGGTGAAGGCAGCCTTGACCTTCTTATTGGTGATCTTCTTGTTGGCTTTCTTGTATGTCTTGATGATCTGGTCCAAACTGTCCCGGATGTCGTCAGGGGAAGTGCCCTTGATCTTGACGCTTTTGTTGGCGCTGACAGCCGCCTTCTGGATGTGTTTGCAGGCGGCTTCCTTGGATTGGGCGCCACAGGCGGCCATGCCGAAGGGGAAAGCGAGGATGAGGGCAGCGGCGATAAGGCGACGCTTCATGCTGGCTCCTTTGAGAGCGTTGATGGACATAGTGGAAGTGTAGGGGAGTGGTCCCGGCGATATAAAACTCGCCACATGGCGAGCGGGTAACCGACGAGGTATGGGTGCGGTACGAGGCCTGTGTGGCGTAGGTTGTCGTGGTCAGATTTTTCACGGCTCGAGGAAAGGCACGCCTCGGGTTGTCCCTCCCGATAGACTCAGCGGAGTTGTCATTGGCGTATCAGCTTCCAATGTTCCATCCGAAGCCGCACAGATCGCTGAGTTTCTTCCCGTGATTCTCCATGTCTGTCATGGCACTGTTGAACTCGCTGGAAGAGAACGTGGTATCGCCGTCGTCATAGAGTTTGACGATCCTCTCCATGTCAGCGATGAAGCTTTGAAAAACAGGCTTAACCTTCTTGTTGGTGACCTTCTTTGAGGCCTTCTTGTAGGTAGATGTCAGGTCAGCCATCCGGTCCCTGAGGACCTTCGGATCTCTGCTGGTGGTCTGCCCGTTCTTTTGTGCCTGCGTGCTGGCGCTAGCCGCAGCATTGTCGATCTCATGACAGGCGGCTGCCTTGGATTGGGAGCCGCAGGCGGCCATACTGAAGGGGAAAACGAGGACGAGGGCGGAAGCAATGAGGCGACGCTTCATGGGAATTCCTAAAGGGTGGGTCGATGGTCTCGCGGCAGAGGTTCAGTATCGATGACCGCGACAGTGACGCTGGTGGTGGACGGGGAGGGGCACCCGGTTGGGCGTCCCTCCCCGCATGGCTGATGGTGTCAGCGACGTATCACTTGCCGGAATCCCACTTGAAACCGCAAATGTCGTTCAACTCCTGGCCATGGGTGGAGATGTCCTGCAGGACCTGAAAGTCTTCCGTAGACACGTCGGAGCTATCCTTGTCCGCGAGGTCACGGAACTTCTCGAGGTCGGCGATGAGGTTATTGAAGGCGGGCTTAACCTTCTTGTTGGTGACCTTCTTGGCGGCCTTCTTGTAGATCTTGAGAGCCTTATCCAGGCCCTCCTTGAAATCGTTTTCGTTGCTATTGGCATCGAAATTGATCTCAGAGCTGGCGGTAGTCGCAGCCTTCTGGATCTGCTTGCAGGCGGCTTCCTTGGACTGGGCACCACAGGCGGCCATGCCGAAGGGGAAAACGAGGACGAGAGCAGCGGCGACGAGACGGCGCTTCATGGGAATGCTCCTAGTGCATTGATGATGGGTACGGTGAAAGTCTATCGTCTGAAAAAATCTATGGGATGGTTACTGGGTGATCCATGGCACCACTCTGCGAGGCGGTGCTCAAGGGGCCGCTCGGTGGGGTTCTCCGGACGAGCCGCTTACCAGCGTTGGGTTACCTGTCCCACGTGAAGCCACAGAGGTTGTTCAGTGCCTCCCCGTGGGTATCCATGTTGTCCTGAATGGACTCATAATCGGGTGACGCGCTCGCGTTTTCATCGGTATTCAACAGGTTAATCAGCTTGTCGAGGTCGTCGAGGACGTCCTTAAAAGCAGTCTTCACGTCCTTGTTGGTGACCTTCTTTGCGGATTCCTTGTAGATGCCAGTCATCTTTGTGAGGAAATCGGCGTACTCCTGCTGGCTATCCATCGAGGAGATGTCCACCGATTCTGATTCCTTGAGGACCGCATCGCGCGCGGTCGCGATCTCCTTGCAGGCGTCAGCCGCGGACTGGGTGGATCCGCAGGCAGCCATGCCAAGTGGAAGCATGAGGATCAGGGCGGTGGCGGCGAGATGACGCTTCATGGAATCTCCTGGATGTGTCGGTGGTGTACAGCGACATGCTATTGCCTGTAAGAAGTACGTGGGAAGTCGTGTATGAGTGACTGGCGGGGGAGGGGCAACCTACCCCGGGTTGCCCCTCCTGGCTTGGTGTGCGCGTCAGCAACTGCTCACCAGTCCAAGGTGAACCCGCAGAGATTCTTCAGCACCTGTCCGTGGTTGTCGATGTCTTCCTCATTCTGCTCGTATTCCGGCGAGGTGGTGGGAGTGTCGTCCCTGAGGAAATCAACGGACTTGTCGAGGTCCTTGAGGACATCGTTGAAAGCAGCCTTGACTTCCTTGTTGCTGACCTTCTTACCGGCGTCCCTGTACATGTCCAGTAGCTTCTTCAGATGATCTGGGACTTCGTTGAAGGGCATGCTCAGAATCGAGTGTTCGGCCGAGTACTGGTGAACGGAGGTGCGTGCCGTCGCGATTTCCTTGCAGGCGTCAGCCGTGGACTGGGACCCGCAGGCAGCCATGCTAAGCGGGAAGATGAGGGCGAGAGCGGCGGCAGTAAGACGACGCTTCATGGGTGCTCCTAGATGTCGTAAGAATGGATGCACTGAAAGTTTATGACGTGAAAAAGATTTGTGACGCACGCCTCTACATTGTGGACATGGTTGCTGCGTTCGTGCGGGCCTTGGTGACCGTGCTGCTGATGGGTAGGGTCGCCGTTCTCTATCGTTACCGCGCAGTGCTGGTGACCTTTCTCTGTGCTCAAGGGCGGCGGCCCGCCCGCTCGCCGTCCACGCCGCGAGCCTTCGGCTCGGCGCGTCGGCTCGAAGCCCGGCCAGGCCCTGCCGCCGCCCTCGGGCACCGCAGCCTCCCGCATGCCGAATGGGTGCCCTGCCGCCCGCCCTCGGGCACCGCAGTCGCCGCGTGCTGCATGGTCGCCACACCGCCCGCCCCGGCCTCGTTCCCGCCCTTGCGCCCGTGCTGGCAGTCGGTCTGGCTATGAACATACAAAATCGCCGGGACCAAACGGTCCCGTGCTGGCAGTCGGTCTGGCTATGAACATACAAAATCGCCGGGACCAAACGGTCCCGGCGATTCACCGTCGGGGTGGCGGGATTTGAACCCACGGCCTCTTCGTCCCGAACGAAGCGCGCTACCAAGCTGCGCCACACCCCGGTGCCCCATGAGTATAGCCATACCTCGTCGGAAAACCCAAACCGAGATCGGCGGACAATGGGAAGTGTGTGCCACGCCGCAAAGATGAGCGTGCGGTGAGTGGCCCACACTGAGCCTTGGCTACGCGGGATGCACGTGGATGAGGGAGGCCTCGGGTCGCGTTGCGATGCGCACCTTGGCGTGGGGTGACGTGCCCAGACCAGCCGAGACGTGCAGCCATGCCTGGGAGCCGTCGGGTGCCTCCCAACGATTCAGACCCTTGGCGTAGTGGCGTGCGATGTCGCAATTCGTAATGATTGCCCCCATGCCAGGGATGCCGATCTGACCACCGTGCGTGTGACCGGCCAGGATCAGGTCGGCCCCCTCACTGGTGAGTGCAGACACGACGCGCGTGTAGGGCGCGTGCGTAATGCCCAGGCGTAGCGCCCCGGGTTCTTCCCACGACGAGGCCGGGGCTACCATGCGGTCCCGGAAAATATGTGCGTCGTCGGTCCCCAGGAGCGAGACGGTCCCGCCGGACAGCGACAGCGTGCCCGACGCGTTGGATAGATCCACCCATCCGGCGTCGCGCATCTGGCGAACCATCGGCAGGTAGGGCAGGTCCGGGACGACGCGTGCGGGAGGCGGCGTGGAGCGCATCAGGTAGCGCGTCCAGGGCTTGGGGATCGGCGAATAGTAGTCGTTTGACCCCAGGACGAAGGCACCTGGATACGACAGGAACGGCCGGTAGGCGTCCATCACCATGTCGAAAGCGTCAAGCGACCCGAAGTTGTCGCCCGTCGCCACGACCATGTCGAAGCGCTCGGAGGAAGCGACATCGGAGAGGAAGTGGAGCAGGAACTCCTGCCCGTCGAAGAGATGGAGGTCAGCGATCTGGAGAATCGTCACCTCGGGGACGTCGCGCTCGATGGGCACATCGTAGCGGCGCAGGGTGGGCATAGTTCGCTCAATCGAACCCCATGCCAGCGCGGCACCACCCGCCGCGATCCCGGCGAGTCCGAGCCCCCCGATGACGGCACCTGCAGTGCGCAGGACACCAAGGCCTCGTCGGGAGAACGAGGCGGCGGTATCGGTCAGTGTCGGTGTCATATCAGTTGCTGCTGGTCGGAGCCGGGGTTGGGTTCGAGCGACTCGTGGATGAGCCAATGTTCGCGCTGGACACGTTCTCAACGGGCGTTCCGGCGAGGATTTGCGTCATGTAGGGTGCCCAGATGTTCTGGCCGACGAAGGTCTCACCGTAGATCTCACCGTAGTACTTGCCGTTGATGGTCACGGAACCGACTTCCTGCGAGGAGTTCGCACCGTGGCCCACCCACGCGGATGTGACGACGGAGGGGGTGAAGCCTGTCAGCCAGGTGTTTGCGTGGCCGTCGGTCGTACCCGACTTGGCGGCGAAGGGGCGACCGTCGCCCAGACGCGTGGACGTGTAGTACTGGCCGGCGGAGGCGGGGAGGAGGACACAGAACCCAGGATATTTGCGGGGAAGGGTGAGGGGACCTCGCCGTCCTCGGTAATGCCCATGTTATAGGCCGTGTCGAAGATCGCGCAGAAGTCCACGCGCGAGGCCATGTTGACGAACGCCTGGTTGACCGACTGGCCGGTTGCGCGCACGACGTTCATGGTGCCGGTCTTGCCCGCGAGGTCATTGACCTGGTAGCCATCAGTGTAGATAGCGTGACCACCGCACTTGAAGGATCCGTTGCCGTAGAACGTGTTGTTGGAGCCGACCGTCTCATAGGCGGAGTGCCCCTCCTTGAACCACTCGAGCAGAGTGAAGACCTTGAACGTCGAGCCGACCTGGAAGTTTCCATCGGCCGAGTAGTTCGACATGGTTTCGCCGCTCTCAATGCCGTACGTCGTGTTCTGGGCCATGGCCAGGACGCGGCCCGAGCGCGGGTCCAGAGAGACAAGCGCATCGTTAAGGCCGGAGGCATCGCCGACGGGAATTGTGTTTGTCAGCGAGGAGAAGGCGGCGTTTTGCATCGTGGGATCCATCGTGGTGCGGATAGTGATGCCCTGAGTCTTAAGCATGCGCTCGCGCTCGGTGCGGGTTTCACCGAAGGTGGGGTCCTCCAGGAACTGAGCCAAGACATAGTCGCAGAAGTAGACTCTTCCTGCGTGATGACGTTCTGCTCGAGCATAGCGGCTAGGACCGTGTCGCGGCGTTCCTTAGCGGCATCCGGGTGAACGAGGGGATCGTACTGGACGGGGGACTGCACGAGGCCAGCCAGGAGAGCAGCGTCGAGGTAGTTCAACTCGGAGGCGGACTTCGAGAAGTAGCGCTGCGAGGCGGCCTCAACGCCGTAGGTAATGGGGCCGAAGGGCGCGATGTTCAGGTAGCCGGTGAGGATTTCGTCTTTCGACTGGGTCTTCTCCAGGGCCAGCGCGTACTTGATTTCGCGGAGCTTACGCTCGGTGGTCTGCTCGGTAGCGGCGCTGACCTGATCGGCGTCGCCCTCGAGATAGCCGCGCTCAGCCAGCGAGTTGCGCACGTACTGCTGGGTGATCGTGGAGGCACCCTGACGGCCGGAGTCGCCCAGGTTCGTCACGAACGCGCGGGCGATACCGGTGGCGTCCACGCCGTTGTGCTCGTAGAAGCGCTTATCTTCGATCGCGATAATTGCTTTCTTCATGACGTCAGAAATGTTCGCGCTGGGAACGACGATGCGCTGCTTGTCGTAGAAGTGCGCAATCACCGCACCCGACGAGTCGAGGATTTGCGATTCCTCAGCCGGGGCGACATTCTGCAGGTCGCCCGGCAGCTCGTTGAACACCGAGGGAGCGGACTTCGCGACAAGTGCGGTGGGCCCCGCGATGGGGACGAGCATGCCTGCTCCGACGACACCCATCAGAGCTGAGACGCTCAGGAACGCCAAGAGGAGGGCGAACAGCTGGGTTGGCCGGACAGCGCGGGAATGAGAGTGCGACATGTTCCTAGCTTACGTGCCGCCCGGCTCATCTGACACCTCGCGAGGCGTGACACTCACCTGATCGTGCATGTGCTGGCGCACTAATAGCAAGTCGCACCGTTTGCACCCACAATGGTATGTGTGTATGGTCACATGTAGGAGTCGGAGTAGAGTGAGGTGGAGATCGACGATGTCAGCCCACGGCGACGACCAGAGTTGGGTCGCGCGCGCACTGTGCGCGTCTACTGAGCCGGACGCGCTCTTCGTGCAGGGTGCATCGCAGCGTCAGATTCGCTTGCGCTGCTACGAGTGCGAGGTTCGTATCGAGTGTCTGGCGGATGCCCTGCAATCCGAGGCCAACTACGGCGTGTGGGGTGGCCTGACAGAACGGGAGCGTCGCGCGATTCTGCGCCATTATCCGCATGCGGAGGATTGGCTGGAGTGGTTGCGTTCCTCGGATGATTCGCTTGCCAGGGAGTTGCGCAGTCCGCATGTGCCTCGGGTTTTGTCCTACGTTCGCCCCCAGGTGGCAGGTAGGATGAACTCATGACTAAATGGGAATACGCCACGATTCCGCTGCTCACGCATGCGACGAAAGCCATCCTCGATCAGTGGGGAGCCGACGGGTGGGAACTCGTCCAGGTCATCCCGGGACCGACGGGCGCCGAGAACCTGGTCGCCTACCTCAAGCGTCCGATTGAGGGCTGAGCGAGCGATTCAGAACTGACCGATGCGTCGGTGATCATGGACGAGGCCGTGGCAGGCGTCGCGCATTCAGGTGCGTGAGTGGCCGCGGCCTTTTCCGTATCCTGAGACGCGAGTGGGGCCCGATACCTTTCAGTATCGGACCCCACTCGCGTGAGAAATCAGCGGGCGCGGCGCGCCAGGCGGTCAACGTCGAGGAGGGTCACGGCGCGACCCTCCAGGCGGATCCAGCCGCGCGACACGAAGTCGGCGAGCGACTTGTTAACCGTCTCACGGGAGGCGCCAACCAGCTGGGCCAGTTCTTCCTGAGTGAGGTCGTGAGGCACGTGGACGCCCTTGTCGGTCGCGGTGCCGAAGCGGTCAGCCAGATCCAGGAGGGCCTTGGCGACGCGGCCGGGCACGTCGGAGAAGACGAGGTCGGAGAGAGATTCGTTGGTGCGGCGCAGGCGCTGTGCGAGGGCGCGCAGCATGTGCTTCGCCAGCGTCGGGTTGGTGTCGAGCACGTGCATGAGATCCTCGTGCTCGAGGAAGAGGAGCGAGGCCGGGGACACGGCGGTCGCGGTGGTTGAACGCGGACCCGGATCGAAGAGGGTGAGCTCACCGATGATCTCGCCGGGGCCGAGGACGGCGAGGAGGGACTCGCGGCCGTCGCTCGAGGTGTGGCCGAGCTTGACTTTGCCCTCGGTCACGATGTAGAGGCGATCGCCGAGATCGCCTTCGTCGAAGAGTGTCTCACCGCGACGCAGGGTCGTATGACCCATCTTCTGCTGGAGGGACACCTGTTGTGCATCATCAAGGCCACCGAACAGCGGCACCTGGCTGATGAAGTTGCCGTCACCGATCATGGTGCGGAGCTCCTTCCGCTCGTGCCCGATTGCTCGGGCGTTCCGTTTGAGGCTGCGCGGCGATTCCCATGCGTTATATCGATCACTAGGAGGTACCGCGTATCACACCATTATGCCCTATTTATCAGGTGAAACATGTTTCATTCTGCGATTTGTGTGAGCTGTCTAATGAAACACAAGCTAAATGTCGTGTGCATCGACGTGCTGCGCCAAGGCCTCGGCGACCATTTGGGGTGCTTCCTCGGGCAAAAAGTGCCCGGCCTCGCGAATGACGATCTGGGTCAGGGGTGCGTCGACAAACTGCGCGTCAGCTGCGTGATCGAACACAGACCATGCGCCGTCGTCACGCCCCACGAGTGAGAGGACGGGAACCTTCACCGGCTCCGCGAGGGTGCGGCGCAGCTCGCGCGACAGTGAACGGGTGGCGCGTAGGCCCTGCAAGGCCGTGTGGGCGGCAAACGGGCGGCGAAGCGCCGCACGGTAAGGTCCCGACTGTGACACGAGGCCGTCCACGTTTGCTGGCGAGGCCCACGCGCGGTAGACGGTCGTCACAAGCGAACCGGAGCGCAGGGCGCGTTCCCGGCCGGTGGGCAGTGCCAATCGACCCTGGAGGACGCGGCCGCCCGCCCAGGGCGCATGTCCGACGAGTGGCTGTACGCCTAGGGGGTGAGGAGCCGACAGGACCGCTACCGAGCGCAGCTCGAGCGGCGCGAGCGCGCCGATCATCCACGCGACCGTACCTCCCAGCCCCAGCCCCGCCACGGAGAACGACGCGATACCGAGGGCGCGCACGACGCCGATCACATCATCGGCCATCTGAGCCAGGTCGCAGTCCCCTCGCGTTAGATCGGACGTACCAAAGCCTCGTAAATCGAGGGCCAACACGCGCGACGCCGACTCCGCGAGAAGGGGCAGGACCTCGCGCCAGGACCACCAGTGCTCGGGAAAACCGTGCAGCAGAACCAACGCATGGTTCATGCCCTGGCCCATGTCGGCGACATGAAATGCAGCTCCGCCAGCGCTCACGTGCCGATGGGTCCAGGGACCCTCCAACTCGATTGCGCTGGCGGGGATCAGATTCTTCACTTGCGCGTCAGGTCCTTCGCGGCCTTCTTGCGGGCGCGCTTGGAGTACAGGGCACCCGCGGGATTAACGGCCTCGATGGAGGCGCGCAGTGCCTCCTCGGAGCGGCCAGTGCGGCGCGCGGAGTGGCTGATGTAGCCCACGCCCATCAGGAGAACACCCAGCAGAACGAAGCGGCCCGAGTAACCGGTAGCCTGAAGGTGGTGCATGAGGTTCTCGCCGAAGGGGCTGGCGCTGGACAGCGCGGTCAGCGGTGCCTGAAGAGCCTTGGCCGTGATGCCGGGAGCAAGGACCCAGGGCATGCCGATGAGCAGGAAGAGGAGGCCCATGATCCACGCGCCCAGGGAGGAGCGGCGGGCGATCACGCACAGGATCATGGAAAGAACGATTGTGCCGAGCAGTTCGCCGAGCGCCGCGAGCGACGCGATACCCGAGAACATGGGTGCATCCTCGGCCAGCGTCATGCGGGCGCCCGCGTCCGCAGCCAGGTACCAGCCGAGGGGCGCGAGGATCAGGAACAGCAGGAAGGACAGGGCGTGCGCGCCGGTCCGCGAGGGCATCTCGGTGACCGTGGGCATCGGGCCGAAGAGTTCCTCGTCCAGTCGAGTCGAAGCCGACTGTTCGGAGCGCTCGCGTCCCGCAGAAGCAATCGAGGCCAGGGTGGCGGCGTCGCGCTCGTCGTCCTGCGCATTCAGCAGGGAGCGGCGGCGGGGCGCCTCGTCCCTGGCCGAAACGGCACCTGCGCCTGCCATGGCGGCTGCGCCCGCGACCGCAGCGGCACCCGCGACGGCTGCGCCGTCCAGGTTAGCATCGGTCATGGTGTCAGTCTGATCCTGGTCCTCAAAGGGGTAGGGGGAAGCGGCCCTGTGCTCGGACCGTCGCGTGGACAGCTGGCGCGTCGGCACGTCCGTGTAGGTGCTCTCCTCGTCCCTCTGCTTCGGCAGCTTCGTCGTGGGCACGTCGATGGACGAATACTCCTCGGCGGCGTCCGCCGTGGACTCAGCGGCGGCGCGCGCCTCCTGAGCGGCGGGGCTGAGTGCCGGGATGGACGGGGAGAAAGGCTCGTCGTCGCCGAAGATCATGGATCGGCGTGAGGACAGCGACAGGGACGAGGCCTCGGTAGCCTCAGCGGCAGCGCCACCAACCGCGTACGTGGAATCCTCGGCGTCGGTTTCTTCGATAGGTGCCTCTTCGACGAAGGCGTGCCTCTCCTGCGTGACCGGGGCGTGGTCCTCCCGCACGGAATCCAGGTTCAGGCCCAGCGCGGCGGCTGCCTGCGCGGGCGTCATGATGGGGGAGTGCACGGACTCCTCCACGACGGGTTCTGCGAAGACCTGTGCCTTGGCGGTGGGCACGTCCACGCGCGAAGGCTCCGTGTCCTCATCGTCGACCGCGAAATCGTCGGCGAGTGCGGCCTCCTGCTCGGCGAATCCACCTGCCTCAGGGGCATCAGAGGAAGCATCCTCAAACTCATCCTCGAAAGCGAAATCTGAGTCGGCCTCGTCCGCGAACTCAACGGCGGGTGCGGGGACGACGGGCAACTCACCGGTAGCGATCTTGTCCTCAATGGCGGGCTTGAGCGGCGCGGCTCCGGGCACGCGATCCGTCAGGCCGCCGATTGCAACTGACTCGATCTCGCCCGTGTCGATCGGTTCGCTGGCCTCGCCGATGATCGCGGCCGCATCGGAACCGTCACCGGGCAATTCGATCTCTTCACCGGTTAGGACTACGTTGTCACGGTCGTCCGTGGCGCGCTCGCGCTGGACGTCGGACTCATTCTCGGACATGCTTCCTCCTTTATACCTGCCCATATACCTGCCCACATATTACGTTTTCAGTGGCCTTATGTGCGCATTACTCTGCGGTAGGCCCCTGATTGTAAGTCGCATCTTCTACAGAATCGAGGCGCCTCACCGCGCGGATACGTGCCCACAGGATACCCAGCGAGGCGCACCCTGTCGCCATTCCGAGCGCCGCCAACGTCGGGCACGCGAGCGCCACCTTCGTCAGGATCGACGACCCTGGAACGATGACGTTGCCCGTCAGCGACGCCCAGACCGGCACCACCACGTAAGTCGGCAGCACGAGAATCAACCACGTCGCCAGCTGCGTGCCCGTGATCGACCACCGAGCGCTCACCACGAGAAGCGCCAACGCCAGCCCAACCCCAACCGCCAGGCCGTGGCCCATCGAATGCCCCCTCAGCACACCCTCCAGACCCAGCGCCGCCACGCTCGTCGTATCCGAGGGCGCCGCACCGATCATGAGCGCGGCGACGGCGAGAGCGGCGGGGATCGCGACCGTCGTACCGAAGGCATGACGGTGCACACGCGCGAGCGGCATGCGCGTCGACTGCCCGGCGCGCACCCGCACAGACTTGATCGTCAGCGCGCACGCCCCCAGCATCAGGGACAGACACATCGGGTACAGGCTCCACACGACTCCCGCGGACATGTCGTCGGGCTCGACCGATGACCTCATGAGAAATGGGATGCGCGCCACACCGTAGAACTGGGTGGCTCCCACAATGATCGACCACACGAAGGTTACAACCATTCCCGTGCTGGACTCTTCGCAATTCAGCGCAATGAGCGCCAGGAGCAGGGAGGCGAGCGCCAGGCCGATGAGTCCCTCAACCGAGGCCAGGGGCTGGCCCACGGCTGCCAGAGCCTGCACGTCCACCATCGACGACCCCAGGAACACCAGGGCGATGGGGGCGAACACGAACGCGAAAAGACCCGAGCGCAGGCGCGCGGAGAGGCTTCGATGCTGCAAAAGCGTCATGCCCCTAGTGTAGAGGGGTGAGTATCGAAGCCCTCGTTGACCCCGCTCCTGCCGTGCTGCGTGCCGCCGCCGCGCGCCCTGACGTCGCATCCGCCATGGACGAGGCGCACGCCGCGCTTGCGGACCTGCGTTTTTCTGAGGGCCTGCGACGAGGCTGGGAGGAGGCTCGCGCTGAGGCAGCCGTTCGCGAAGCCGCCGCCCTGTCCATTATCGAGGGTGCCCGCACCAGCGTTGACGATGTGCGCGCCCTGTCCATGGCGGACGAAGGAGGCGCTGCCTCGGACCCGGGTGCCGCGCTTGCCCTGGGGATCTGGCGCTCGCAATGGAACCTCGCTTCCCACTTTCCCGCCCTTAACACGCGCTCCCAGGGGGGTGCGCGCGTGGCCCCCACGCCCCTGCCCGCGCTGATCGCCGGGCTGCACAGGGACGCCTGTTCCGGCCTGGTCGCCTCCGGTCTGACCCCGCCGCGTGAGGTTGCCGTGCCGACGGACCCCGCCCTGCTGGCCCCCGCCTTGGGCTACGCGCGCTGCGACGCGCCCGCCCTGGCCGTCGCCGCCGCTCTGACCGCCCACTTCCGATTCCGGCGTGTCTTCGCCCAGGCCTCGTCTGTCGTGGGAGGGGGACTGGCCCGGTGGATCCTCGTCACCCGCGGCGTCGACCCGACCGGCGTGTGCGTGCCGAGCGCCTACGACGCGCTCGACCCGGCGCGCGCGGGGCGTTCCCTCGCAGGATGGGTGAGCGCCGACGAGGCCGGCCTGGCCCGGTGGATCACCCACTACTGCGCGGGTGTCGTCTACGGTGCCCAGGTCGGGCGCGACGTCGCTCGCCACGTGCAGGCGGGCAGGCTCTCCTACAGGAAGGGCACCGCGATCTTCGCGGGCATGGGTACGCGGCGCGGCAGGACGCGCACCGTGGACGTGAAGGTGAGCGTGGGCCAGCCCTCACGCTCAGCTATCTCGCGCAGCGCGCGGTCTGGATTGACCGCGTAGGGGTGGCCGACGAGGCGCAGCAGCGGGGCATCCGACACCGAATCCGAGTACGCCGAACACTCAGACAGATCCCACCCGCGCGAGCGAGCCAGGGCCTCGCACGCATCCGCTTTGCCCTGCGCCTGGTTGAAGTGCGTGACCTCGCCCGTGAAACATCCGTCCTCATCCAAGGCGGCCTTCGACGCCAAGACCTCGTCCGCGCCGAGCATCGTCGCGATCGGGCGTACCACCTGCTCTACCGACGCTGACGCGATCACCACGACGTCACCGATGCTCTTGTGGTAGGCGATGCGGCGCAGCGCCTGCGCGTAACATACCGGCTCGATCGTGCGCTCGAGCGCGTCCTCGACCGTGGCCTCGAGGAATGCGGCGTTCCAGCCGCGGGCCATGCGGCCCATGGCCTCGGCCATCTGCCCCATGCGCGACTCGTCCGCGCCCGAGAGCAGGTACGGCAGCTGTACGAGGAATGAGGTGATGGCGGTGCGACGACTCATGAGACCGGCCTCGATAAACGGACCCGATAGCGCCACGTTCGACGACGTATCCAGAATCGTCTTATCCAAGTCAAAAAAGGCCGCACGTACCATTGCGTTTACTCCAGCGTCGGGATTATCCACAGGGGTCCGCCGTCGGACCCCTCTATGCACAGGGTGGCATTTCGTGTCGGCGTTGTCCACAGGGGCACGTCCGCCGGTAGACGCCCGCGCGTTCCCGGGCGCACCGTTGGGAGATGGATACAAACACTGAATTCGCCGGGGGGTCGGTCGCCCTCATCGGCCTGACCTCGCGCGATTGCGAGCGCGCCCGTGACGCCGTCACGTTGGCGGGCGCGCGCGTATGCTCCGAACCCTCCAGCGCGATCCTGGTTCTGGCGGCACCGGGCGTGCCCGTTCCCACGCTGGTGCCGTGCGTGCGCGTCGGCGCGGGTGGCCAGGTCGTGTTGCCTGGGGACACCGCCCTGCTCGTCTCCCTCATTGCCGAGGCCTCCTGGCGCTGCGTGCGCACCGGCCCCGTCTGGATGGTGGCCGGGATCGCCGGGGGCCTCGGGGTCACCTCGCTCGTGCGTATGCTCGCGCGGTCGACTGCGTGCCCGCCGTGGTGGCGGCGCTGGGGGAGCGGGCGTCATCGCTTCGGGACGAGGCCGTGGCTGGGGAGGGGGGACGAGGCCGATCGCTGCGGTGAGAGAATGCGGGCTCCCCGCCCGATCATTGTCGACGCCTCCGGGTCGGTGCCCGGCATCGCGCGAGCCCGCGACCATGACCTGCCGGGCGTCAGGTGGGCGGACCTGGAGACACGCGAGGATTCCTACCTGCCCGCCCTGTCAGACCATCTTCCCATCATCGACGGGGTGCCTGCCCTCGTCGGCGACGAGCGTGGGGGAGCGAGCGCCGACGATCCGCGCGTGGCCGCCGCGTGCCGTTCCATCGGGGCACCCCTCATCGTCGACGCAGGGCGCTGGGATCGCCGCTCTGCTCGCCTCGCCGAGGTTATCCGCGCCGACGCGATCATCCTCCTCACCCGCGGGAACCTCGAGGGAGCTGCCGCAATGGCCGCGTGCCTGGCGGTCGCTCCTCCGCCCGCCCCCGCGCTCACTCTCGTGGTCGGGGAACGGGCGGAACGCAGCCCCGGCCTCGTCGAGTGTGCGCCCGGATCGATCCTGCGTGCCCCCACTCGCCGCGGTCGCCACCTGCGGGCACTGCGCCGGGCCCTGGAGGCGTGCGGATCGCAGAGTGGTCGGTCCCCGAGTGATCGCTCCCAGGGATGCTCGTCCCGGGGCGCACCCGAGTGGCTCGACGCGCTAGACCTGTCCGCATCCCTCTCCCGGGAGAGGGCGGACGAGCGGGATGACTCCCTCCTCCTGGAGGCCTGACATGACCATCCCCCTGCGACTCTTCGCGCGAGGTGATCCACCCGCTCGCGCCGTCTCACGCGCCGCTCGCCCGGGGTGCGGTGCCGCAGAGGCGGCCTCGATCCTCGACGAACTGCGCGCTCGCCAGCGCGGCATGAATCCCGCCCTGGCCTCGGTCGTGGACGCGCCCGGCGTCACCGATGTCCTCATCAACGGAGGACAAGCCTGGGTGGATCGAGGCGGGGGACTGGTGCGCGTCGGCGTCGGCATCCCCGACGAGGCGGACGCGCGCCGCGCCGCAATCCGCATGGCGAGCGCGTGCGGGGTGCGTCTGGATGACGCGAGTCCCATCGCCGACGGGACGTTACCCGGGGGAGTGCGCCTGCACGCGGTGCTCGCGCCCGTGTCCGGCTCGGGCACTCTCATCTCGCTGCGCGTGCTCGGCACTCGCCGCCTCGGAATCGGTGACCTTGAAGCGTGCGGGACGCTGACCCCACCCGTGGGTCCCCTCGTTCGCGCTCTCGTCGCCGAGCGCGCGAACGTTCTCATCTCCGGGTCCACCGGCAGCGGAAAGACAACCCTCCTAAGCGCCGCGCTCTCACTTGTTCCTGCGGGTGAGCGTATTGTCTGCATCGAAGAAGTCCCCGAAATTGCGCCCGCCCACCCGCACTGCGTCCACCTCGTCGAACGGGCCCCCAACGTCGAAGGGCGAGGTGCCGTCACCCTGACCAACCTCGTGCGCGCCGCCATGCGCATGCGGCCCGACCGGCTCATCCTCGGGGAGTGCCGAGGCCCCGAAGTGCGCGACGTCCTCACCGCCCTCAACACCGGACACGACGGCGGCTGGGCGACCCTGCACGCCAACGGCGCGCGCGACGTGCCCGCGCGGCTCGCGGCGCTCGGCGCACTCGCGGGCATGAGCGAAAGCGCTGTCTGTGCCCAAGCCTCCAGCGCCCTCGACGCCGTCCTCCACATGCGCCGCTCCACCTCCGCTCACCGCTGGGTCGCCGAGGTCGGCGTCCTCACGCGTACATCCTCCGCCCTCCAGTGCGTGCCGGCACTCAGCGTCAGCGTCGATGGGCGCGTCACCGAGCACGAGGCCTGGGCCACTCTGGCCGGGAGGGCTGGGCTATGAGGTGGGTTGCGCGTGCACTGGTGGGGACCTCCAGCATCCGTGGTTGCAGCGTAGCGTCGGGTGGTTTCCCGAGGGGCTGGGGCGGCCTCGTTCCTGTTGGCGTTGCTGCTGACGGGGGTGCCTGGCTGCTGATCGTTGCGTTGGTGGGTGCCGCGCTCGGAGCGTGCGCGCTGCGGCTGCTGGCGTGCTGCGTCGCCCGCCTCCTGCGGGCACGCCGCGAGCGACGGGTCGTGCGGGCGTGGTCCGGGCCTTCCCCTGCAATCAGACGCGGCGGTACCTCGCCTCCGGCTGTGATTGCACGCCTGCGCGCTGGTCTCCACGTCTTCCGGAATGCCTCCGCACACCACCGCGGTCGCGCACAGGGGACGCCTTCTCCTCGCGAGATCGCCCTCCTCGTCGCAGAAGTCGCAACGCGTCTCCGCGCGGGAGCCCCGGTCTCGTCCGCGTGGGGACAGGCTCTGGCGCGCATCGGCGTGGGAAGCACGGGCAGCATCGACGACGTCTACCCGCCCGTCCTCGACCAGTGGGCGCGCGAACCGAGCAGGTGGCGCGCCCTCCTGACGGGCGGGCGCTCCCCAGAAGTGGCAGCCGCCCGGTCCAGTGCCGCCTCGGTGATCGTGGCCTGTCGATTCAGCCACGGCCTCGGCGCGCCCCTGGCCGACGTCCTCGACGCGATCGGGGATGCCATCGATGACGCGCAGGCCGTCGAGGAGGCACGGCGCGTCGCATCAGCGGGGCCGCTCATGTCCGCTCGCGTGCTCGCCGCGCTGCCCCTCGTGGGGGTTGCGGCCGCGCTGGCGCTCGGGGCCTCCCCCTGGTCCTTCTACACGGGCGGCGGGCCTGGGAGCGCCTGCGCCGTCAGTGGGCTGGCCGCGTGGGGAGCGGGCATCGCCTCGTGCAGGCGGATCGTCGCTCGCTGTCGGAGCGCGGATGCGGGCGTGGGGCGCGCGGGTGTAGGGCGCGCGGCCCCAGCAGTCCGCACCGATACCCCGGGAAGCGACGCGGCACTCGCGTGCGACCTGGTCGCCTCGGCCCTGGCCTGCGGCGCTTCAATCCCGCGCGCGCTTGACGCACTCGCCCACGCCTGCACGCACGACGCCCTGTCGTGGACCGCCGCTGCCCTGCGCCTGGGGGCCACCTGGGAGGAGGCCTGGGAGGACACACCCACCTGGGCCGCGCCCTTGCGCGATGCGCTCGAGGCCTCGTGGACCGCCGGCACCGCGCCCGATGGAATGCTTGCACGCTGCGCCACCTGGGAACGACGCACGCGACTCGTCGACGCGCGCACAAAAGCCGAAGAACTCTCCGTGCGCCTCGTCGGCCCCCTCGGAGCGTTCTTCCTGCCCGCGTTCCTCCTCCTCGGCATCGCGCCCCTCCTCGCCCACCTCATGACCGGCATCGGAGGGTAGGG
>QWCZ01000207.1_pt1 | contig 33772 bp, 36 predicted proteins | sample 1972651 | NCBI WGS metagenome assembly QWCZ01 (sample SAMN09866695, study PRJNA288562) | Human oral metagenome isolate pre1_saliva, whole genome shotgun sequencing... | isolation source: mouth | host: Homo sapiens | place: USA: California
CCGACCGATAACATTTATGTCGCCTGCGTCTGCCTCTTCGTCGGGGTAGGCTTCGGAATTGTAGCTTTTGATACGGATTTTATTGTCGGGCAGTTTTTGCAGTATTTTCGTCCGTAACAGACCGCCATGATTGACGGCATAGATTTTGCCGTCTTTGATGACCTTGTCGGCGGTATTGATACCGAGCGTCGCGCCGTCTGGGAATACCGGCTCCATGCTGTCGCCGTCGGCGCAAACGCAAACCACGTCAGCGGGATTAATGCCATGCCGTCTAAGTGTTGACCTTGAGAAACGCAGCTTATATCCGTTGTAATCCTCTATGTCGTCTGAAAATCCGTTCCCCGCTGATAAATGCACGTCCTTATAAAACGGAACTTCGCAATCATCAGCCGCCAACGGCGTCTTGCTGTCCCAAACATCCAGCGTACCAATTACGGTAGCGTTTGATTCTATTTGGGCTTCAGTCTCTCCAATCATTTCCCCTTCGCCTGTTCTCAACCATCTTTCTGATATTCCCAGCCGTTCCGCTACTTCGGGAATCATCTTTGCCGACACGCCGCGCGCTTCCCAATTTTTTATAACCTGCTGACTGACATTCAAAAACCTTGCAAGTTCAGACGGCAGGTTTATGTTTTTTAACTCTTTTGCGGCTTGGAAAAGCCGTTGTGTCGCTTCGTTCATCTTCTACTCCCAGTTTAAAAATTTATTTTCGCATAATTAAACAAAATGTTGTTAAACAAGTCTTGACTTATTACTAAACATAGTGTTTAATATAGAGACTAAAACTTAAACAGAAAGTTTACAAGATGGATAAAAAAAATGAGATTGAACAGGATAAACGCCTTTTAAATTCGATTGGCAGTTATTCCTCGATTGCCCGAAAACTAGGGAAAAGCCCGCAATGTGTATTCAACTGGAGTAAACGTGGAATCCCAGCGGCAATCAAGCTGAAACACCCTGATTTGTTTCTCAAGAAACCAAAGAAAACAGCCTCAAAGGCAAGTAAATAACCAAAAAGAAAAGCCCGCACGAGGCGGGCAATCCCCCCTGAACGCGAGGAAACGATTCAGGTAATAGGAAAGGCGATTATGAACGATACAGCGACACAATGCAAGCGGATTATTGATTATATCCGCGAAAACGGACACATCACGTCTTTGGAAGCATATGAAAAGCTAAAGATAACACAGCTTGGGGCGCGAATCACGGATTTAGAAAGCCGTGGATTTGAATTTAATAGACCGCGTTACAAGGTCGGCAACTGTAAAAGACCTGTCGCGCATTACTCAATAGCAAAATCGGGGATGGAACCATGAACGAATTTATCCCAAACAGTTTTCAGATCGCAAATGCGGTTATCGATGAATACCTGTCGCAAATGAGCGGGAACGCCCTTAAATGCTACATCTTGATTGTTCGGAAAACAAGGGGCTGGCAGAAAACACATGACAGCCTATCAATTTCGCAGATTCAAAAATACACAGGAATCAAGAAAGAAGAAACGGTTCAGAAAGCCATTAACGAGTTGGTCGATTTAGGACTGATTGGCAAGCAAAGCAGAATCGGATTACCGAACGAATATTTTTTAATTTCAGACCCAAAAAAAGGGGTAACCCCTGGAAACGGGGTACCCCCAAAAAAAGGGGTAACCCCTGGAAACGGGGTACCCCCAAAAAAAGGGGTAACACCACCCCCGAAAATGGGGGATGGACCACCCCCAAAAAAGGGGGGTCACATAAATACAAAATACAAAAAACAAATATCTACTAACGTAGATATTAATACAGCGCGCGAGGAAACAGCGAAAAAACCGACCAAACACGAAGCCGATTTGGCGCTGTTGTCGGAGCATGGAATAACAGGGCAAATAGCTGAAGACTTTTTGACAATCCGCAAAGCAAAACGGCAGCCGCTGACAGAAACGGCAATGCGCCTGATTGCATCGGACGCGGAGAAATGCGGGATGACGGCGGCGCAAGCGGTGGAATACGCCATCGGCAACGGCTGGGGCAGTTTCAGGGCTGAATGGCTGAAAAACAAAACTTTCGGTAACGCTGGTAGAGCAGTTAAACAAAATTCAATCAACGATATTCCCGTGCCGATGAAAGGCGGGGCTTACTTAGCGAAGGATGTGCTTTGACATGGAAAATTTAGACCAACTTTTGAAGACCCACCCATTTTTTAAACCAATTTCAGAAACTGAAAAGCATTGTGAAAAGCACGGTTTAGATTACCTTGAGCAGGTTTTCAAGGCTTACACAAAAGGCTGCCCAAAGTGCGCCGAAGAGGCAGAGGCAGAAAGAAAACAGAAGGAAATTGAGAAAGTCGCAGCAGAAAGACAGGCAGCCTTGCAAAAACAAATTGAAGGGCGGATTGGCGCATCAAAAATCCCGCCGCGTTTTGTCGGTAAGACGGTAAAAGGCTACATGGTCGATGATGGCAATGAAGCACAAAGCTACGTCGTAGAGAGAATCAAGGCGTATGCAGTTGAGTTTGGAGGGAAGCACTCAGGGCGTTGCCTTGCGCTACTTGGAAACGCTGGAACGGGGAAAACCCATCTTGCTTGCGCAATCGGGAATCACTTGCTGAAAAACCTGAATAAGACGGCGAGATTTACCAGTGTAGCAGAATTAAATCGAATGGTTCGAGAGTCCAAGTCTTACGGCAGCGACGTTACCGAGTCCCAAGTAATTTCTGATTTTGCCGGTTACGATTTACTGATTATCGACGAAGTGGGGATGCAGAGCGGGACAGATGCGGAAAGCCGCGCGCTGTTTGATGTGTTCAATGAGCGGTACCAGCAAATGAAACCCACGGTTTTAATTTCAAATTTGGATGTTTCTGGTTTTGTGCAGGCAGTGGGTAAGCGCATTTCGGATCGTGTCAAAGAGGATGGTGGTGAAATTTTGAGTTTTGACTGGGGCAGCTATCGTGCGTGAAACCTGTTACCACTGCGTCCACGCAGATTTTAAAGCCGAATCTGAAGGCCCCATGCGCGGGTTTGCGAGGTGTACAAAGGCGCGAAATACAGAGGAACGGGCAACGTTCTACCACGGCGGGCATATCTGCCATCTGAAAGATTTTTGGTCGGGCGGCAGCGGATTTGAAGCCGCGCCGGCGGCAACGATGGCAAAACGGAAAAACGAATTTGAAAAATGGAGAACGCAAAAATGACGAAAGTTTGTATCAGGTGCGGTGAAGAAAAGCCGTTGAGCGAGTTTCGCATAGAGGGCAGATATTACCGCGAAAACAACAAAGAAGCACTGAAGCAAAAACGCCAAGAACTGCGCGCAAAAGCGGCTCCGGATGTGAGCATCTTGATGCGCGAAGCGGCGCAAATGGCAAATCAGGCATTCCCGCTTTTAAGCCCTGCGTATTGGAACACAGGCGCGGCTAAACGAGTTTACGAAGAATTGGGGCTGAAATGGGTGATGAATTGAATGGAGTTGTGGTGAATAAAAAATCAAAAGGCGTGATGTATGCGTTAGGTCGTCTGAAAACTGGCGAGATGAACAAGACAGAAGCGGCATACGCTGAATATCTTGAACAACAAAAGCGGCAAGGATTAATACTTTGGTATCGGTTCGAGGGCGTCAAGCTTCGGCTTGCTGATAAAACTTTTTATACCCCTGATTTTGCTGTTATGACGGCAAACGGCACTATGGAGATGCACGAGGTTAAGGGATTTTGGCAGGATGATGCCCGCGTAAAAATTAAGGTCGCAGCCGAATCTTATCCATTCCGTTTTGTCGCCGTTAAGGCGCAGTCTAAAAAAGATGGCGGTGGTTGGTCGTTTGAGGTCTTTTAGGGGGATATAGTGAGCGCAATCAGAAAAGCCGCTAAAGGCGAGCAATGCACACTCAACATCGCTGGTGTGTGCAATTACAACCCCGAAACCGTCGTCTTTTGCCATTTTCCAAGCGAGACGCACGGCATGGGGCTGAAAAGCGATGATTTAAGCGGCGGCTTTGGGTGTAGTGCCTGTCATGACGCAATCGATGGGCGGTCGCATATCAAGTTGAGCCGCGAGGACAAAGAGTTTTATATGCGGCGGTCGCAGTTCCGCACCATGCGCCGCCTTGAAGAATTGGGGATTATCAGCGTGAAAGGTCGTCTGAAATGAGTTGGATTTTAGTAATATTTTTGGTTTTACTTGGGATAGTCATCGGTGTATTGGGTTTTGTTATTTGGTTTGGCATAAATTTCAGGATACTGAAATGAACGAAGCGAAATTCAGACTGACGCCCGAAAACAAAAAGGAAGTCATGCGGTCGATTTGGGACGACCTGAACGGGTGGTTTGAAAACGGCAATCTTGAAATCACGATCCGACCGCACAAATCCAAACGGAGCGTCGAACAAAACCGCCGCCTTTGGAAAATTTACGGAGAGTTGGCAGACAAAGCATGGGTAAACGGTCGCCGGTACAGCGCGGAGACGTGGCACGAGTATTGCAAGGGCGTGTTACTGGGCTTTGATATTAAAGCCATGCCTGACGGGACGGAAGTCAAAACGCCGATAAGCACGACAACGCTTAATACGGCTGAAATGACGGACTATCAAAACCGCCTGCAATCGTGGGCGGCTGGGGAATTTGGCATAATTTGGGAGTTTTGATGTATAAAAACGTGGAACAAGTCTTACGGGATGTTTATAAAATTCAAGGTGTGCGGATGGAGCCGTTAAACAACACGGCGTCAGTCTGCGCATGGTGCGAAAGCAAAGGCGTGATGGGCGGCGGTGGAGATTTAACTCAGGCCGAAACCCACGCGAACGCCGCGATGATTATCAGCCGCATTGAGCGCATATTGAACCGCTACGAGTTGGCGGCGGTAGAGTGCAAATACAGTGCGGATTTGAGCGGTATTATCGACCTGACGGCATACATCGAGGAGCAGAATAATGGTGTGAATCTTCTGTTATGCGACGCGATTCTATCCAACCTGTTCACGGAGCAGCCAAAGAAAACCGCCATCATGGATAAATACGACGTGTCAAACGGTCATGTTTACCGACAGTTTGAAAAAGTAGGAAAGATTTTAGCGGCGATTGAGACTTCAGCCTATCTGAAACTCTATGACGAGTTTAAACAATGTGGCATAATTTCATAACCCACATTACTACGCAAAAAGGATGAAAAATGAAGAATCTGATTCTTGCTGTTGTTGTCGCTGCCGGTTTGGCAGGTTGTGCCGGCACTAATTTCAACTGGAACAACGCCCGTCAAATCAAAGAAGGTATGAGTGAGCAGCAAGTTTTAACCCTGTTGGGTAAGCCAAACATGACAACATCTACCCCGAACGGCCTGATTTATGTATGGTCGTTTGCCAATGGATTCACTGGCACCGCCCGCTCCGTTTCTGTGATTATGAAAGATGGTGTTGTGGTTTCCGCTCCGTCTATTCCAGATAGCTATTAAACGCTTGACATAGCGGAGGAAAATGTTAGAATTATGATATAGTTTGGAAATAGCTATATAAACCGCCTTTACAGGGCGGTTTTTGCGTTTTCAGACGGCCTGAATTTCAGGTTTTCTAGCCATGCCATAACTGGCAAACGGCAAAAGGGGCGGCTTAGCCGTTGAGGAAGATGACGCGGACGCTTCCAAATAAACAAGGGGTCGCGCCCCACTCTCCTTGTTGGTCTCTGTAAAAAACGCGGAGCAAGTGAAATGCGTTTGCCCGGCCTGACGGTCGCCTGCCAAGACAGGCTGTAAAGCGGTTCTTGCACATAGCCCCTGCCGTTATCGGTATGGGGCTATCCCTTTTATGTTGCTGTGTTTACACTCCTTGCCGTCTAAATTCTGATTAGGGTCGGAATTAGGCGGCTTTCTTTTTTGTGAGGTTCGATATGAGCGAGAAGCAAAAACGCCCTATCGGGCGTCCTAGTAAATTCAGTCAAGACTTGGCTGAGAAGATTTGCGAACAAATCGCGCATGGTAAAAGTTTGCGTGCCATCTGTGCTGAAGATGACATGCCGTCAACCTCGACTGTTTGTAAGTGGTTATTTGAAAACCAAGAGTTTTCGGAACAATACGCGCGCGCGAGAGATAAGCAGGCGGACTATTTTGCGGAAGAGATTATCGAGATTGCCGATAACGTGGAAGCAGAAAGTGCGTCAGTGGCAAAGGCTAAATTACAGATAGACGCCCGCAAATGGGCAGCGTCAAAGATTGCGCCGAAGAAATACGGCGACAAATCGGAACTTGACGTTAAATCAAGCGATGGCAGCATGACGCCGACGGTACGCTTAGATGCTGAAGAATATCGCAAGATAGCCAAAGAGGTTTTGGAAAAGGTATAGCATAAAATGCTAATCCTATGAGCGGCTAGAATGCCATTTTTAATTAATCTTCCAAAGGAATTTAAAATAAAATGGCATTAGAGCAGTTTAATGAATCCGAAATTTCGGTCATCCGCGATTTAAGTTCCATCAATCTCTATATGTTCACGCGGTGGATGTTTCGAGAGCGGCGCGGCTACCAGTGGACGCAGGCAAGGCACCACGCCCTAATCTGCGACGCACTGGAGCGTGTTTTCAACGGCGAAACGAAACGCCTGATTATCAATATCCCGCCGCGCTACTCGAAAACGGAAATCGCGGTTGTGAACTTTATCGCTTGGGCGATGGGGCGCGCGCCTGATAGCGAGTTTATCCATGCGAGCTATTCATCGACGCTGGCGGTCAATAACTCCGTACAGATTAGAAACCTTGTCCAGCATGAAGAGTATCGGGCGATTTTCCCCGGGGTGGAGCTTGCGAGCGAGAGCAGTCATCACTGGAAGACGACCGCGGGCGGCGTGATGTACGCAACAGGTACGGGCGGTACGATTACAGGTTTTGGTGCGGGTAAGCACCGGGACGGTTTCGGAGGCGCGCTGATACTTGACGACCTCCACAAAGCTGATGAAGCGCGAAGCGAGGTCAGACGGCAAAACGTCATCGACTGGTTTCAAAATACGCTGGAATCACGGAAAAACAGCCCTGAAACGCCTATTGTCGTGATTATGCAAAGGCTGCATGAGAAAGATATCGCGGGATGGTTGCTTGATGGCGGCAACGGCGAAGAGTGGGAGCATTTGTGCCTACCTGCTATACAAGACGACGGGACGGCGTTATGGCCTGAAAAGCACGACATCGAAACGCTGCGCCGAATGGAGCAAGCCGCGCCGTATGTGTTTGCCGGGCAGTATCTGCAACGCCCCGCCCCGCCCGATGGTGGTACGTTCAAGCCCGACAACCTGCAATTTGTGAAAGCCCTGCCCGCTGGAAGTATCCGATGGGTGCGCGGATGGGACTTGGCGTCCACTGCAAACGACGGCGACTACACGGCAGGCGGCAGGCTTGGCGTAACTGAAGACGGTCGGTACATCATCGCTAATATCGTGCGCGGTCAGTATGGCGCAGACGAGCGGGACAGGATATTGCGAAACACGGCGCAAAAAGACGGCGTGAAAACGAAAGTATCCATCCCGCAAGACCCCGGTCAAGCAGGTAAATCGCAAACCCTGTATTTAACCCGTCAGTTGGCGGGTTTTTCTGTATCTGCCAGCCCTGAATCGGGCGACAAGGTTACGCGCGCTGAGCCGTTCGCCGCACAGGTCAACATCGGTAACGTGATGGTACTGGATGATGGCACATGGGATACGGACGCGCTTATCGCTGAAATGCGTATGTTCCCAAATGGGCAACATGACGACCAAATCGACTGCTTGAGCCGTGCGTTTAGCGAGCTACTGGACACCCGAACGGGCATGATTGATTACCTGCGGTCGCAGGTCGAGGCAAACAAATGAGTAAAAAGACACCATTATCACAAGGCTTTATCGCCCGTGTGGCCGCTGGTGTCCGTTACGCCTTTACCGGCAATGCGGACGGGTGGTTTAACGCCGGAGAGCCTTTAGTCCCTGTTGCGCAACAGGCAGAGGGTCGGCGGTTTGATTATGAGCCGTTTTACAACGTCGGGCATTCCAAGCCGCGCGAACGTGAGGCGATAGGCTTTGCGCAATTACGCGCCCTTGCCGATAACTACGATGTATTGCGTTTGGTTATCGAAAAGCGCAAAGACCAAATGGAGGGTCTGAAGTGGACGATTCAAAAGCGCGATGTCGAGTCAACCAAGACCAACGAATCGCAGCGCAAAGACCGAAAGGTCGATGAAGCCATCGCATTTTTCCAATCGCCTGACAAAGAGCATACATGGGCGGATTGGCTGCGTATCTTGTTGGAAGACCTGTTCGTCATTGACGCACCGTGTATCTACCCGCGTAAAACACTGGGCGGCGACTTGTACGCCCTTGAAGTGATAGACGGCGCAACGATTAAGCGCGTGTTGGACAACACAGGACGCCTGCCATTGCCGCCCGATACAGCGTATCAGCAAATATTGCACGGCATGGCAGCGGTTGACTACACGGCGGACGAGTTGGTTTATCGTTCGCGCAATAATCGAAGCTACAAGGTTTACGGCTATTCGCCCGTCGAGCAAATCATTATGACCGTGAACATCGCCTTAAAACGGCAGATTCACGCGCTGGAATACTACACGGCAGGCAGTGTCCCTGACGCGCTTGTCGGCGTGCCTGAAGCGTGGTCGGCTGACGAAATTCGGCGGTTCCAAGAGTATTGGGATTTACTGTTGTCAGGTGAGACAGCGGAACGGCGCAAAATGCGTTTTGTACCGGGCGAACTGTCCCGAAATTTCCACGAGACGAAGCAGCCGCCGCTAAAAGACGTTTACGACGAATGGTTGGCGCGTGTCGTCTGCTTTGCGTTTAGCGTCGAGCCTACCCCATTTGTGGCACAGGTAAACCGAAGCGTAGCGGAAACGAGCCGCGAACAATCATTGTCCGACGGTATGAGCAGTCTGAAGAACTGGGTAAAAGCCCTGATTGACGACGTGCTTGCCCGTTACATGGATATGGCGGCGTATGAGTTTGTTTGGCGGGAGGAAGAATCACTCAACCCGAAAGAACAGGCGGAAATATACGCCATCTACAAAAACGCAGGCATTTTGACCGCTGACGAAATCCGCGCCGAACTGGGTAAAGAGCCGTTACCGGAACAAGAACAGCCTGATCCGAATAAGCAAGACGGTCAACAACCCGAAGAGCAGCCGAATAAAGAGGCTGAAAAACTGGGAAAGTCGGAAAGCCCAATGAGCGAAGCCGAAGCTGCCGCGCTTATTGAGGCTTATTTGCTGACGCGCGTGGACGGCATGGCTGAGCAAATCGCCGCGCTGATTGACGGTGCCGCTGTCGATTGGCAGGCTGAAGACCTGACCGCCGAACTGAACCGGGTAGCGAAAATCGTTACCGACGGTTTGGATTTTGGCGACTGGGACGGCTTATCCGATGTGGTCGAGCCGATAATCAGACGCGCGGCGGAAGATGGGGCGGTTGCCGCCTTGTTGCAGGTTATGCCTGACCCTGCTGTCGGAATGGTTACGAACATCCGCAGCCGTGCCGTTAAGTGGGCGCATGACCGCGCCGCCGAAATGGTCGGCATGAAGTGGGTGGGCGGCGAGCTTATCCAAAATCCTGCCGCCGAATGGCAAATCACTGAAGGTACGCGCGAAATGATACGCGCCCAAGTGGTTGAAGCCATGCAGAACGGCGACAGCGTGCAAGAGTTGGCGGGCCGTCTAAAAGAATCTCACGCCTTTAGCAATACCCGTGCCCGCACCATTGCCCGAACAGAAACGGCGATAGCGGATAACACAGGCAATCTAATAGGCTGGGCAGAAACAGGGCTTGTTGCCGGGAAGCGGTGGATAACCGCCGAAGATGACAAGGTATCAGAAATCTGCAACACCAACGGCAAGATGGGCGTGATTGGTCTGCATGAGCATTTCGCACATGGAGGCATGACGCCGCCAGCGCACCCTAATTGCAGATGTACGGTCGTCCCTGTTTTGGCAGAAGATATGTAGTTTTTACTGGTGGTAGTGATGGGTTTGCTGCTCTCTTTATGGGGGCGGCTCTTTTTTGGAGTACACAATGGCAAAGTTATATGCAGAAATTGCCAAAATGGAAGCGCAGGACGACGGTACCGTCAAAGTTTGGGGTTACGCCTCGAGCGAAGCGGTAGATTCAGACGGCGAAGTCATCGCGGCGGAAGCAATGAAAGCGGCTATTCCCGACTATATGAAGTTTGGTGCGGTGCGTGAAATGCACGGCTCAAACGCGGCGGGAACGGCTATTGAAATCAACGTAGAAGACGACGGGCGCACATTCTTTGGCGCGCATATCGTTGACCCTGTTGCCGTGACGAAAGTCAAAACTGGCGTTTACAAAGGCTTTTCAATCGGCGGCAGCGTTACCGCCCGCGACGAGTTGAATAAGTCGCAAATCACAGGCTTGAAGCTGACAGAAATCAGCCTTGTTGACCGCCCTGCCAATCCCGATGCGGTGTTTACCTGCTACAAGGCGGATAAACCCAAAGACGAGGAAGAAGCGGCGGATAAGGACGACGAGCCGTCTGACAAATCAGCCGAAGAGGAAGGCGACAAACCTAAAGACGGCGACAAAGAGCCTGAAGCCGAAGACAAAGAAGACGACAAGAAGGACGACAAAGAAGACGAAGCCGAAAAATCGGCAAGCGTCGAATTGTCCAAATCTGAAATCGCCATCTTAAAAGCAGTTTTGGCAAAGGCTGAGAAGCTGAAAGACGAGCCTGTCGCTAAATCGATGTGGCAAGTCAAATCACTGGCCGATGTGCTGATGTCGCTGAAATGGCTGATTAACGATGCCGGTTACGACGGCGTGGATGAATCTGTTATCGCGCAAATCAAAGAATCAGCAGGCAGTCTTGCTGAATCGCTCAAAGCCTTGACGGTAAGTGAAGCCGACAAGCTGGTTGATGGTTTGGCAGCCAAAGCCGATAAATCAGACGACCTTGCTAAAGCCGAATCAGCGGACGAACTGGCAAAAGCGCAAGACGCGCTGAAGAAATCGAATGACGCCCTTGCTAAAGCGCAGGCGGAAATCGAAAGCCTGAAGAAACAGGCAGCACCGCCAAAAGGCAGCACCAAAGCCATCGGCAAGGCTGAGGATAACGGCGAAGACCCTTTGAAAGGTTTTCAGCCGATTGTAAAGAATGACGGTTCACTTGACGACGTGGCAACACTCGTTAAGGCAGCGCAATCAGGCCGTCTGTAACACCGCTTACAGGCGGTTTTTTTATTTTCAGGAGCTATAAATGAACGTGAACCAACTCACACAAGAAACGATTGAGCTGATGAAGTCAGCACAAGCGAACGGCGAACCGTTGAATAAAGGTTTTACTCAGCCGACCAGTTTCACCACCGGTCTGCAAACCTACGACCTTTCCGCGCCGTCTCAAAAACTCTATCCGGTGTTGACCCCGTTGCGTAACCGTATCCCCCGTGTGGGCGGCGGCCGCACCATCGGCTCAAACTGGAAAGCCATTACCAACATTAACGTCGGCAATCAACGCGCCGGTATCAGCGAGGGTAAACGCGGCGGTGTCATCAACCATGAAATCGTTGAACGAAACGCCCAATTCCGCGCCATCGGCTTGGAAAACCAAGTGTCTTTTGAGGCAGACTACGCTGCGCGTGGCTTTGAGGACGTGAAAGCGTTGGCGGTTGCCCAGACCTTGCAAGCAACTATGGTCGCTGAAGAAATGATTTTGCTGGGCGGTAACACCAGCCTGAAAGCAGGCGTTACCCCTACCCCGACCGCTGTCGCCTCTAACGACACTTTGGGCAAAATCAGTGCCTCTACCCTGTCCATCGTCTGCGTGGCTTTGGGCTTGCAGGCTTACTGGGACGTCGCAGGCGCGAACAACGGCGCAATCGGTCAAGGCTTGAACATCAAGACTGCTCAAGTCCCTGCCAAAATCACGCGCCAAAACGCTGACGGCACGACCGATACATTCGGCGGCGGCTCTGCCCAAAAATCTGCGGCGGCTTCTGTTTCCGGTGTCGGTACAGGCAAAAAAGTAACTGCCATGATTCCAGCCGTTCGCGGTGCGGTCGCCTACGCTTGGTACTGGGGCGCGGCTGGCTCTGAAAAACTGGGCGCGATTACCACTGCCGCAAAAGTGGACATCTTGGCAGACGCTGAGGGTACTCAAACCGCTACTTCCTTGCCGTCTGAAGACAATTCCACTTCCGTCTTGGAATTTGACGGTCTGCTGACCCAAATCGCCCTGCCCGATTCAGGCGCATTCTGGTCTGACAACAAAGGCAACGGCTTGACCTCTGACGGTGCGGGCGGTGTGTATGAATTTGAAGAAGCGTTCGCGCATTTCTTCTCGAAATACCGCTTGTCTCCCGATACCATCTACGTCAACGCCCGCGACTTGGCTGCGCTGACTAAGCTGATTATCGGCAACGGTGGCGCACCGCTGATTAAGCTGAAAGTGGACATCGACAACGCCGCGAACATCCGCGCAGGCGTGGTGGTCGGTTCGTACTTGAACAAAATCACAGGCGACGAATTGAACATCGTGGTACACCCGAACTTGCCGGCTGGTACTTACCTGTTCTACTCGAGCCGTTTGCCTGCCTACGTTCAAGGTGTCGGTAATCTGCTGCAAGTGCGCACGCGCCAAGAGTATTACCAAATCGAATGGCCGCTGCGTACCCGTATGTATGAATATGGCGTTTACGCTGACGAAGTGTTGCAAGGTATGTTCATGCCTGCGTTCGGTATGATTACCAACGCCGCCTAACCCTAACAAGGCCGTCTGAAATTCAGGCGGCCTTTTCTTTTGGAGAATCGAAATGACAGAAATGGTTAAATTACAAGCCCCCGAAGGCTTTACCGATGTTTCCTTCGGCAGCCAAAGCTACACAGTGGGTGAAGACCGCATCGTGGAAGTACCCGCCGAAGCAGCGCAATTCTTGTATCAGTTCGGCTTCGGCAACGTTGCTGCTGAAGCTGTCGAAACTGAAGAGCCTGAAAAAGCCAAGCGCGGACGCAAAGCAAAAACCGAGCAACCGGCAGAGCAACCAGCCGAACAAGCTGAACCTGTTGAAGCGGTAGAGCCTGCCGAAGCCGAACAGGCTGAAGCCGAACAGGCTGAAGCCGAGCAGGCCGCCGAACCTGAAAAGGCTGAATAACGATGACCGCCCTTGTCTCTCTTGATTTGTTCAAACAGCGTCTAGGCGTTACCCACGACAAGCAGGATGCGTATTTTCAAACCCTGCTTAACGGGGTATCGGCTGCTGTCGAAGCCTATATCGGGCGCAAACTGAAAGCGGCGGATTACGTCGAGCGTTACAACGGCAACGGCAAAAACCGCATCGTCCTGAATCAATACCCTGTCCTATCCGTGTCGTCCGTGAAAATCAACGGACGCATGGCGAACGACTGGGATTTTGATAATTGGCTGCTGATACGCCATGCCTGTTTTGCGCAGGGAATCCGAAACGTCGAAGTATCGTACCGCGCGGGCTATGAAACCATACCTGCCGATATTCAGGAAGCCATCTTGATTATCGCAACGCAGCGGATGAACGAAATCGAGAACAAGGGCGTACAGTCGAAAACGCTTGCAGGCGAGACCATCGCTTTTTCTACGTTCAGCGATTCGGGCGGTATGCCGCCGTCAGCGTTTGCGATACTCAATGAGTACAAACGAAAGGGCGTGTAATGCTGAAGATGGAATTTATCGGCGGCGATGTTTTGGTGGCGTTATTGCGAGCATATGGCGACAAGGTTCAGACGGCTATCGTGAAGTCTGTCGCACGGTCGGCGTTGAAGTTGCAAAGCGAAGTCATGGAAAACCGCCTGTCAGGGCAGGTGCTGAATGTACGGACGGGCAATCTGCGTCGGTCGATACACCAGCGCGTAACCAACACGGGCAGCGCGGTAATCGGCGAAGTAAACACAAACGTCCGCTACGGCAAGGCGCATGAATATGGCTTTGCAGGCACGGTAAACGTCAAGGCATCTTTGCGTCAGGTTCGTCAGGCATTTGGGCGACCGCTCAAATCGCCGCGATACGTTCAGGTGCGCGCGCATTCCCGTAATGTCCGCCTGCCTGAACGGTCGTTCCTGCGGTCGGCTTTGCGCGATATGAAGCCGATGATTGAAGCGGATTTGAGAAATTCCGTGAAAGGGGCATTGCGATGAACCGTGAAGCTATTTATTCCGCGCTGTGGGCGAAGCTGGACGCATTGGACGGCTTTGTTACCAAGAGCCGAAAGCTGCTGCACTGGAACGATGTGAAACGCTACGACCAGCCTGCATTATTTATGGCGCAGGGCGATATGCAGGCGGTAACGCTGACCGGGCAGGAAACCAAGTGGATTTTGCGCGTCGATGTGTATCTGTACGTCCAAACGTCAGGCGAGCCGCCCGCGCCCATTATGAATCCGCTGATTGACGCGGTGTGCAATACCGTGAACGCCGTCCACCCTATCACGGGGAAGACGGCTTTAGTGGTAGATGGCGCGGACATTGAGTATTGCCGCGTCGAAGGTACGGTCGAAACCGATGAAGGGACGCTTGGCGAGCAGGCGGTTTGTATTATCCCGATTGTGATTTGCGCCGCGTAATGCGGTTTATTTTTGAAAGGAAATGTCATGCAGTTGACGTTTGGTAGCGGCGAAGTGTTCGCCGAAATGATTACGGATGCTTACGGCAACCGTGTACAGAACGCAACGCCCGTGCGAATCATGGGCTTGCAAGAAATGTCTGTTGACTTGTCGGCGGAACTGAAAGAGTTCTACGGTCAAAACCGCTTTGCTTTGGCGGTTGCACAAGGCAAGGTTAAAGTGTCAGGCAAATTCAAGGGCGCGTTAATCAACGGTCTTGCCCTGAATACCCTGTTTTTCGGCGCAGAATATGCGACTGGAACCATGAAAGCACTCTGGGCGGATGTAACGGGCAAAGCGATTCCAGCAAGCGGTGCATATACCGTACAGGCAACCGCGCCGAATGGCGGACGCTTTGTTGAGGACGCGGGCGTGATGGGTAGCGATGGCACGGCATACGTCAAAGTAGCCAGCAATCCGACGGCGGGTCAATACATGGTGTCTGCAACAGGCTTGTACACCTTTGCTGAAGCGGATAAGGGTAAGACCGTTTACCCAAGCTTTACCTATACCCAAACCATGCCGTCAGCCAAGAAACTTGAGCTGACAAACTTGGCGATGGGCAACACGCCTACCTTTAAGCTTAAATACCTGACACAGTTCAAGGGCAAAAAAGCCCTGTTGGAACTGGAAAGCGTAACCAGCGGTAAATTGGGCTTGTTCTCGACCAAAAACGATGACTTTTCTGTCCCTGAAATCGACTTCACGGCGCAAACCGATGAAGCGGGCTTTAAAGTCGGCACACTGTGGATTCAAGAGTAATCTGTGCAGGCCGTCTGAAAGGGTGGCCTTTTTATTTAATCCAAATCAAGGAATAAAAAATGACAGTACGAATTAAAGGTGTAACCGTTGAGCTGAACGGAACAAATTACGTCATCCCGCCTATCGCACTTGGCGCACTGGAGCAGTTGCAAGAACGTATCGGTACGTTTGACGGCAACGTCCAAGACGCAAAACAAATCTCTACCGTTATCGATTGCGCCCATGCCGCCATGCGTCGGAACTATCCCGATATGACGCGCGAAGAAGTCGCCGACTTAATCGACATCGGCAACATGAATGAAGTGTTTGCCGCTGTGATGGATGTATCAGGGTTGAAACGCAAAGAGCAGGAAGCCGCACAAGCGGGGGAAGCTCAGGCGGCGGACTAAGTTTCGGCGCGATGATTGCCCATGTCTGCGCCTCTACGGGGTGGACGTGGGACTACGTCGCCGACAACTTGGATTTGCCGCGCATACAGCATTTGAACGAGTATTGGCGCGAACACCCGCCCGTGCATATCTTGGTAGCGTCGTACATGGGCATTAAGCCGTCGTCGAGCGTCGTACAGAGCGAAGCGGACGAAGCCGAGGCCATCGGTATGCTTGGCGGTAACGAACTACCGGAAGACGAATTTAATGCCCTACTGAAAGCGAAAGGAATCATTTAAATGGGTAATGCGATTTTCCCCACGTTCCCCGGCTTGAAGTGGGGGCGGAAGAAAACGGCGGTATGGAGTACCGGTACGCAAAAATCAGCGAGCGGCCGTGAATTTCGAACCGCCTACTACACTTACCCGCAATGGCGGTTCTCTCTGTCGTTTGAGGTATTGCGGACGAAAGCGTCCGTAAACGAACTGGAGCAACTGGCGGGATTCTTCAACGCCCGCAAAGGCAGCTTTGAAAGTTTTTTGTACAAAGACCCGACCGACAACGCCGTAACCGACCAGCCTATCGGAAACACGGTGCAGGGCGTAACACGTTATCAGCTTGTCCGTTCGATGGGCGGTTTTATCGAGCCTGTCTTGGCAGTCAAAGAACGCCCCGCCGTCAAAGTGGGCGGCGTGGCTTTGACGTATGGGCGCGATTACACCGTTACCGACAAAGGCGTTTTGGTTTTCAACACGCCGCAAACACCGGGTCGCCCGATTACATGGACGGGCGGCTTTTATTTTCGCGTGCGATTTACGTCCGATACGGTGGATTTTGAAAACGTTTTGGGTAGCTTATGGGCAGCCAAAAAGATTGAGTTTACGAGTGTGAAGCTATGAAGACGGCAACAAAAGAACTGCTTGACTTGCTGCACGGCAGCGATGAATTTCAGATGGCGGATTTGTACACCATCACGCTTTCAGGCGGGCAGGTGCTACGGCATACCAGCGCGGATATGCCCGTTGTTTGGGCTGGGCAGACCTACGAAGCGCATAAGCTGATCATCAAGCGCGGGGCGACCCGTATCGCTGTCGGCTTGGACGTGGATTCCAACGCACTGCAAATCGCTTCCGACCCTGATTACAGGCTTGAGGGTTTGCAATGGGCTGAAGCTGCTTTGGGCGGCGTATTGGACGGCGCACGGGTCAAGATTGACCGCGTTTTCTTTGGTGTCGGCGCGTCATCCATCGGCAACATGGTCGAGGACGCAAACGCCGTCTTAGAGGTTTCGGGCGCGAACCGAACCGAGACCAAAACGCTGCAAGTTCGCGGCGATTTGCCGAATGAGTTTGTTTTGTCATGCGACATTGCGCTTGAAAATGCGACGTCAATCTATGGCAAGCCCTATCCGCGTATCGGTGCTGAATTGTCTGTTACCTATACTGACAACTCAATCGGTTATTTTGCTGCATGGTACGAAGAGGCGGTCAGCGGTAGTACAAAAACACTGTCTGAGCGCATTTCGGCAAAACACGAAATCCCCGCAGGCAAGACGGTCAAGGAAATACGCAGCCTGATTATACAGGCACGATGCCAAACGTCTGATTCTATCAGGATTTCAGGCGTTGATTTGCGGTCGGTTGCCGATGTTGACGGTTCTCTTGCCGAACTTCGCCCCGTTGGTGCTGTGAACATCTTTTCCGGTCGCGTATCGGATGTATCGGGCAGCAGGTCGTCTGTAAAAGTCGATGTGAAATCCGACATCGAGCTTTTGAACGTATCAAGCCCGCGCAATATCTATCAAGCGGGCTGCATGAGGACGCTCTATGACGAGGGCTGCAAGGTCAACCGCGAGAAATTCACGGTGGACGGTCGTGTAACTGAAAACAGCCAAACAGGCAATGCGCTGAAACACAATCTGACGCAGCCTGACGGGTGGTTCTCGCAGGGCGTGATTAAGTTCACGAGCGGGCGAAACGCAGGCTTGAGCAGGACGGTCAAGGCGCATAACGGCAATACGTTTGAATTTGCCTTGCGCCTGCCCTACCCGCCGCAAGCAGGCGATGTGTTTAAGGTTTATCCCGGCTGCAACAAGCGTCAGGACACCTGTAAAAACAAATTCAATAACATCGTGCATTTTCGCGGATTTCCGTATATTCCGTCTGCTGATACGGTGGTTTAAGAGGTCGTCTGAAATGGATTTGAGAGAACAAATCATCGAAGAGGCGCGGTCATGGCTTGGTACACCCTACCATCATTTCGCAATGGTCAAGGGCGCGGGCGTGGATTGCGCCATGTTGCTTGTCGGAGTTTACGGCGCGGTCGGCATCGTCCCCGATGACTTCACGCCGCCCAAATATTCCCGTGACTGGCACCTGCACCGAGATACGGAGCGGTATTTAGAGGTCATTGCCAAGTTTTGCAAAGAGACGGACGCCCCGAAGCCCGGCGACATCGCCATGTGGAAATTCGGGCGCACGTTCAGTCATTCCGCCATTTTGGTAGGTGACGGCAAAATTATTCATAGTTACATCGGGCGCGGCGTGGTTTTGGACGACATCAATCAGCCCGAACTTGACGGGCGCGAAGTGAAATTTTTTACGTTGGAGGCATTTCATGAACATTGAAGTATCAGCCTACGGGCTTGGCGGCGGTAGCGGTGGCAGCGGCGGCGGCAGTTATGACGACACGGCAATCAAACAGGAATTGGCACGAATCAGGCAGGCAGTGGCAGCATTGCCGAGCGGCGCACCGTATGACGACGCCGAAATCAAAAAAGAACTGGAGGCCGTCAAGAAGCAACTTTCCGACCTGCCTAAGGGCGGTGGTGCAACATACGACGACAGCGACTTGCGAAAACAACTTGCCGCCGCCGTGGCGCGTATCGATGAAATTGCTGATACCCGGAAAGAGTATCAGGCGGCGTATATCGCGCGGGCGGACTTCCTGACCAATCCCGCAAACAATGAATTTATGACGGTCAAGTTCAAAAAACCGTTCAGCAAAAAGCCGTTTGTCAAAGTGACTTTGGACTTGGTAACCGTACAAGCACGGCTGACCTATCAGGCAAACGCGACGGAAACAGGTTTTGATATTGCAACCAACTACGCAGGCTCTTTGCTTGGCTTGTGGTACGAGGCGCATTTAGTAGATTGATATTTAGAGGTTTTCTATGGGCGGTAAATCATCAACCATTACATCGGCAGAAGAACGGATTTTATCGTTACAGGTACAGCAGTCATCACAAGGGCTGACCCTGCCTGTCATCTACGGTAGAACCCGTGTAGCCGGGAATTTGATTTGGTACGGCGACTTTGTCACCATAGAAAACAAAACCACGACACAGCAAGGCGGCAAAGGCGGCGGCGGTGTAAAGCAAGTCGATATTGCCTACACCTACGAAGCCGCCGTCATGCTTGCTTTGTGCGAGGGCGAAATTCAGGGCGTCGGTCGTATTTGGCGCGATAAGGAGAAATTCGATTCGCTGGCACAACTGCGCCTGACGCTTATGCGCGGCGGCGACGAACAGCCGTTGTGGACGCATTTGGCGCAGGCGAAGCACCAAAACCAAGCCTTGAACTATTCCGGCACCGCCTACCTGTGCAGCCCAAATTACGAACTGACGAAATCCGCGCAAATCTACCAACACAATTTCGAGGTCATCGGGAAACTGGGCTACTCCGGCAACATTCCCGACGCAAACCCGCGCGAAATCATCCGAGACCTGCTGACGAACCAACGCTACGGCTGCGGTTTTCCCGCCGATAGCATCGGCGACACCGACCGATACAGCAACTATTGCCGCGCGGTCGGCATTTTCCTAAGTCCTGCCTACACGGAACAGGGTGAGGCGCAACGGAACATTTCCGAACTGCTGGAGCAGACCAATAGCGCAGCGGTGTTTTCGCAAGGTCGTCTGAAAATCGTCCCCTACGGCGACGGCAATTATTCGGGCAACGGTGCGGTCTATGTTGCCGACAACAAAGCTATCTACGACCTGACCGATGACGATTTTATCGTCTCAGGCGCGGAAGACCCTGTAAACGTCGAGCGCAAAACCAATGCTGACGCATTTAATCAGATCCAAGTCGAGTATCTCGACCGCGATAACGACTACAACGTCGCCATCGCCGAAGTGAAAGACCAGGCGAACATTGAGCAGTACGGACTACGCCCGAAAGAAGCCGTGAAGATGCACGGCATTTGCGACGGCAAGGTAGCGCAAAAAGTAGCGCAACAACTGCTGCAACGCGCCCTGTACGTCCGCAACGAATATGAGTTTAAGCTTGGCTGGAAATATTGCCTGCTTGAACCGATGGATATTGTAACCCTGACTGACGCAGGGCTTGGCTTGGATAAAACGCCCGTCCGAATCACGGAGATTGAGGAGGACGAAGAGGGCGTCTTGTCGGTTAAGGCGGAAGATTACCCGCTTGGCGTCCATACCGTATCAGAATACCCGACGCAGCCGTCTTTGGGCTATTCGGCAGACTACAATGTTTCGCCGGGCAATGCCCATGCGCCAGTAATTTTTGAAGCCCCGTTGCAACTGACAGGCGGCGAGCCGCAAATTTGGATGGCAACAGCCGGCGGCGATATGTGGGGCGGTGCTGAAGTGTGGGTATCAACCGACGGCGACAGCTACACACGCGTCGGCGCGGTTAATCACAAAGCGCGTTTCGGCTCTTTGACTGCTGCTTTGCCGAATGGTGCGGTTTTCGACCGTACCAACACCCTGAGTGTGGAAATTTCCGCAGGTCAAATGACGGGCGGTACGGAGCAGGACAGCCGCGATTTGCTGACGCTATGCTACGTTGACGGCGAGTTTTTGGCATACGCCAATGCCGAACTGAAAGGCGTGGGGCGTTACACATTGGGCAATTTGACACGCGGTGCGTATGGATCCGCTATTGACAGCCATGCGGCGGGCAGTAAGTTCGCGCGTGTTGACGAAGCATTGTTCAAATATGCCGTCCCGCGTAACTGGATTGGTCGCACAGTTTGGGTCAAACTGGTTTCGTACAACGTTTTCAGCGGCGGCATTCAAGACTTGGCGTCCGTTCCCGCGTATTCCTACACCATCAAGGGCGCACCGCTGGGGCAAATCCAAAATCTACGCCTGACATCATCTTGGGCATACGGCAAAGAAGCCGTCATCGCTTGGGACAAGCTGGACGGCGCGGATACCTACGACGTGGAAATCTACGCAGGCAACAGCCAACGCCGTTTGCGTTCAGTCAGCGGTATCGTTGACAACAGCTACACCTACACGCAAGCGGATATGAAAGCCGACGGCGGGCAGGTGCGTGATGTTGTTTTCAAGGTTCGCGGTCGAGCCGTTACCGGCAAGACGGGCAACTGGGCGCAAATCGCGGCGCAAAATCCGCAACTAGCGGCGTTACAAGGCATTGCTGTCGATAGCGGTTTGAAACAGGCGTTTTTTACCTGTCAAAAACCTGCCGAAGAGGATTTCGCGGGCATTATCGTTTGGGTGTCTGAAAATGCAGCCGTACCGACCATAGACGCAAACAAAGTCTATGACGGCGCGGAAACGTTTGTAACCATCGCAAAATGCAACGGCAATCCGCTTGAGAAAGGAAAGACCTATCATCTACGCGCGGCAGGCTATGACAGCTTTGGTAAAGACGCCTTGAAAATCAGCAATAGTGTGTCGTTTACCGTTTACGATGTATCAACGACAGACCTGTCAGAAAGCAATCTGAATAAGGCTCTGCGTGACAAACTTGCCCTGATAGACGGCAATGGTGCGGGAAGTGTGAACGAACGAATCGCAGCCGAAGCGCAAGCACGGGCAGCGGTCGCCCGCACGGCAGAAGATGCAAAAGCCGCAGCGAAGAAAGCCGCAGACGACCTGACTGCAAAAGCCGGCGAACTTGGCAACAAGATAACGGCTGTCGAGCGAGTGAATAACGAGCAGGCGCAACAAATCAGGGCGGTTACGGCAGCACAAGGCACGACCGCCGCAGGCTTGGAGGCTGAAAAGAAAGCACGGGCAGACGGCGACAGGGTAGAAGCTGCGGCGCGTGAAACGTTGGCGGGTCGTGTATCTGCGGCTGAGGGTAACATCACGCGCGAAACGCAGGCGCGGGTTTCAGCCATCAACGCCCAAACCGCCGCGACAGAGGCTTTGAAAACGCGGGTCGGCAATGCCGAAGGCAGTATCACGGCATTGCGTGAAACCGTTAATCAGAAAGACAGTGCAAGGGCTTCTGAAATCCAAACACTGACCGCGAAGATTGACGGTGTTTCGGTCGGTGGGCGCAACTACGCCCTATCGGCAGGAACGCCCGGTAAAGTGCTGACCGTGAGCGGGAATAATCAGACTAAAAACGTCACAATCGACGTTTCGTCTGCTTTGGAACTGAAGCAAGGCGACAGCCTGATTATCTCGTGTGACATCGAACTGACAAACGCTACATCACCATACGGCAAGCCATATCCACGAATCGGCGCGGAATTTTCCGTAACCTACGCCGATAACTCTATCGGGTATTTTGCCGCTTGGTACGAAGAGGCGATAAACGGCACGACCAAAACACTGAAGCAGCGGCTTGTTGCCAAGCACACGGTCGCCAAAGAGGTTAAGGCACTGCGTAACATCATCGTTCAGGCACGATACCAAACATCGGAATCCATCAAGGTTTCCAATGTGAAGCTGGAGCGCGGAACGGTGGCAACCGATTGGACGCCCGCCCCTGAGGACAACGATGGCTTGCAGGAAATCCGCAGCACGGTTCAGGTAGTTCAGACGACCTTAACCAAAGCGACAGGCGACATCAAATCGCTTGGCGAACGTATCACGACGGTACAGTCAACCGCCGATGGCAACAAAGCAACGGTACAAGCCCATTCACGCAGCATCAACGGCTTGGAGGCGCAATACACGGTCAAAGTGGACGTAAACGGCAAGGTAGCAGGCTACGGCTTGGCAACCACGCCGAAAAACGGAACGCCTGAAAGCAAGTTCATTGTGAACGCCGACCGCTTCGGCGTCGGTGCGACCGGGAAAGCCGATATCTTCCCGTTTACGGTAGATACACGGCAAAACCGCGTCGGCGTGAATGGCGAACTGGTGGTAAACGGTAAGGCGATTGTCGATAGGTTGAACGCTGGGGATATTCACGGCGATAAAATCACAGCAAACACGCTGAACGCAAACCGCCTGACCGCTGGAAGCGTAACCGCGCGTGAGATGGCGGCGGGTAGTATCACGGCTGAAAAGCTGGCGGCAAACGCTGTTACAGCCAATAAGATGAACGTCAACGAACTGTCGGCGATTTCATCGAATTTGGGCAGTATCAACGGCGGCAGCTTGGATATAGGCGGTGGTAACTTTACCGTAACATCTGGTGGACTGCTTGAGGCTAAAAATGCTGTCATTCACGGCAGGATTGAAGCGGAAACAGGGTATTTCAACGGCACGGTCAAAGCGTCACACATCGAGGGCGATGTTTTGCGCCTGCACCGCATGAATAAGATTAATGCCAACACTTGGGAAATCAAAATTCAGGCGGACGAAGTGCCAACGTTGATGCGCCCCGATTTTAAAATCTACACATCTAATGTAATGAAGTTTGGCTTCTACAACAACCGACACGCCTATGTTAATCCAGTATCGAAACTTGAGTTAAATGGAACGGTTATGCCTAAGAGTACGTTTAAAACAACGGAAATAACAGACGCTATAATCAATACAAATGACTCCAGAGACTACATCGTCGCAAATGAAAGGCAAATCCATTCGTTCAACTGGATGCTTCTTCGCCGTGACGCGGTTAATACGATTCGGGTTACTTTGGGCGGGAATGAGACTTTTGATATGGATGTACCAGTATTGATGACTTCATACCTTGCACAAAGCGACCCTGAATATAAAGCGTTGATGGGTGGTGTTGAGTGGCGGAAGATTGGCAATCTTTCACGCGGGCGGGCAAGTTCCGTTCAGCAGGAAGAAACCAAAATCCCGCTTCCAGATAATATCTACGGCGTCAAGTTCCACTACTCTATCGGCAGTTCTGATAACCGAATGGTTGGTTTGTTCTGGTCGGACAACAACGGCACGGAAACCATCTTGCAACATGGTTATCACGGCAGCCGGCGTGAGGGGTACTACGAAAAAACCAAAGATAACGTCGCGGCTTCATCAAGCATCATCTTGAGGCGCGACGGCGCATGGGAAGGTCAGACCGTTGATTTGACCGAAGTTTATGTTTTAGTCGCAGTAGGACGACAATTATAGAAAGGCTCTATTATGGCAAAGCAAATTATCGCAATTTCGCATGAAATCGAAGACGAAAGCACAGGGGCAACCGCAAGCTACCATGTGATTGAGTATGTCAGCATTGACTACAAATCACACGCCGCAAGCGCAACCCTTAACGGCTATGTGTCCCAAAAGGCGCATGAGGCAGGACGAAACCCGCTTTGTTCGCATACTGTTTCCGTCAACGGCTTACCGGAGGGTGAGGAAGTTTCCCGCGCTTGGATGTATCAGAAAGCCGTTGAGCAGGGGAACGACCAAAGCATCTTTTCAGGTTCCGAACTGGTCGAAGCCTAATCTAAATTTGAAACCATGCCCGTGATGATTCACGGGCTTTTTTATGGGCGGTCGCATGAACGATTTAGAAACAAAAATCAAGATAACCGTCGAGAACGGCACGGCTGCGGGTTTTAATCAGGCAGCAAACTCTGCGGCGAATGCTTCCAAGCAGATTGAAAACGCTATCGGGCAGGTGCGATCAGAATTGACGCGCAGCTTTTCCGAAATGCAGAAATCGATGGAAAAGGCGTTCGATATTGATATGTCCGATTTTGTCGGAGGTGTCGGCGACGGCAAGGAAAAAGTCAGGGAACTGAACGCCGAACTTGCCAAGACGGAAAACGTCGCAGAACAGGCGGCAGGCGGACTGGGTAAAATCGGAACGGTTTTAGCCGGTTTCGCAACGTTGTCATTTGCGAAATCCCTGCTTGATACCGCTGATGCCATGCAGTCGATAAACAGCCAAGTCCGACAAGTCACGTCGTCTGAAACGGAGTATTTGTCCGTACAGCGTCAACTTTTGGAGGTGGCAAACAATACCCGCGCATCACTTGAATCAACGTCAAGCCTGTACGTTTCGACAAGCCGTGCCTTGAAAGACTATGGCTACACGCAACAGGAAATCTTGCAATTTACCGAAGCGACAAATAACGCGATGGCTATCAGCGGCGTACAGGCGCAACAACAGGCCGCCGCGCTTATGCAGTTATCGCAGGCTTTGGGCAGCGGCCTATTGCGGGGCGATGAATTTAATTCTATTGCCGAAGCTGCGCCTATTCTGCTGGATACCATTGCGGAATACATGGGCAAATCCAGCAAAGAAATCAGAAAGCTGGGCAGCGAGGGACAACTGACGGCGGATGTGATTTTCAAAGCCATATCGGGCGCGTCGGAAAAGTTCGGCGAGCAGGCAGCAAAAATGCCTATGACGATGGGTAAGGCTTTGATAGTGTTTTCGAATAACTGGCAAAGCATGGTTTCCAAGCTACTGAACGACAGCAGCGCAATGTCCGGCATCGCCTCCATTATCAAAATGATTGCGGATAACCTGAATTTGGTCGTCCCCATCATGGCGGGATTTGCGGTTGCTGTTACCGCTGCGACGGCGCAGGTTATCGGCTTAAATGTTGCCATGCTTGCAAACCCGTTTGGTTTGATTGCGGTTGCCATCGGCGCGGTCATCGGATTGATTGCCCAGTTCGGCGACCAAATCGACATTTTCGGCGGCGGTTGGTCAAATCTTTCTGACGTGATTCAGGCGGTTTGGCAGGCAATTACGGAAACCATCGGCGAAGCCATCAGTGAGATAAGGGGATGGTTTGACGGGCTGACGGGCTGGCTTGGCGAAAGCGTGGGCGGCTGGTCGGCTTTGTTCGAGCGTGTGATGGGCATCATATCAAGCGTCATCGGCGCATCGGTAAATGCCTTCGTGAACACGTTTGCGACCGGCTGGATGCTGATTCGTGAAGCCGCCAACAATATGCCGCAATTCTTCGCCAATCTCGGCAAATCTATCGGCAATGCTTTTCTGTCCGCGATTGAGTGGATGATAAACAAGGCAGTCGGCATGATTAACAGCATGATTGACTTTGCCAACAAAGCCGCGTCGATGGTCGGCATATCGGGTATTGATAAGCTGAGTAGCGTCCAAATCGGCAAGATGGACGACGGCGGGCTTGGTGGTCGAATCGTTGACAGCATGACTAAAGACCGCGCGGGCGCAATGGCAAACGCTATCCGCGAACGGGCTGCCAACATACACGAAGCCAAAGCCATGCGCGGCGGCGGTGGTGGTGGCTCTACTAAATCCCCCGCTACCGCTGGCGGTGGTGGCGGCGGTGGAAGCGGTCGTAAAGGCGGCGGTGGTCGTAAAGCGGGCGGCGGCGGTTCAGGCACAGCCAAAGACCCGATGCAGGCATGGGAAGAGGAAATCAAAGCCCAAAAACTTGCACATAAAGAAATGCAGCGCGAAACGCTATCCCATCAAGAATGGGATTTGGCGCGGGAAGCCGCTTACTGGCGCGCAAAACTGGCAACGGTTGACGCGGGCAGTAAAACAGGTTTGAAACTGCGTGAAAAAATCCTGACGCTTGAAGACCAGTTATCCAAGCAATCAACCGAAGCCAAAATCAATCAGGTGGCGGCATGGGAGAAGCTGGATAAGCACAAGCTGGATATGGAAAAGGACGCGGCAGACCAAGCTCTAGCCAACGGTCAAATCTCGCAACTCCAACGGCTGGACATGGAAATCGAGTTTGAAAACCGCCGTTACCAAATCGCCTATGACGCATTGCAAGAACGGATCGCACTTGCCGAACAAGACCCGACATACAGCCAATCAGCCATAGACAAGCTGAAGCAGCAAATGGCGGAACTTGGGCAAGGTCACGAACGCGAGCAAACCAAGAATCAGGGCAAACGCGAAAACCAACGCCGCAAAGACGCGCCCAACGTCATGGAGATGCTGCAAGACGGCGGTAAGAACGTTTGGCAAGAAGCGCAACAGCAGATGGGGCAGGCGTTTACAGCTATGCTAACAAGGGCGAAGAGCTTCAGGCAGGCGATGGGCGGCTTGTTCTCTTCCATACGTCAAACCTTTGTCCAAGAGATGGTTAGCAAGCCGTTGGCGGCATTAGCCGGACGATTCGCCAAGGAAGGCGCGATGTGGCTGGCTAACGGCACGCGTCAGATTGCCGCGCAAGTCGCTACATCATCTACCGTAACCGGTATTAAAAAGGCTGAAACGACGGAAAACGTCGGTATGAATGCCATTCAAGCGGCGGCTGAGGCATTCAAGGCGATGGCGGGTATTCCGTATGTCGGCCCTATTCTTGCCGTTGGTGCGGCGGCTGCGGCAATGGCAGCTGTCTATGGGTTGATGAGCGGAATGGGCGGTGGCGGCTCTTCAACAACCACGACCACAACGCGGATTCCATCGGCGGCAGGCGGCTGGGATATTCCGGCAGGTATCAACCCGCTGACGCAACTGCACGAAAACGAGATGGTCTTGCCTGCAGAACACGCGCAGACAATCCGTGAAATGGCGGGGCAGTCAGGGGGCGACAATAGCACGATTATTATCAACACAACGGGCGGCGACTTTGTCCATAAAAAGGACATAGCGAAGCTGCTAAAACAGATGAATCGTGATTTCAAATTGGTGTAAGTGTTCAGGTCGTCTGAAAGGGCGACCTTTTTCTATGGAGGTCTTTAATGAGTAAGTCAATTCAATGGATGAAATATGCCTTTGAACTTCGGTTTCTCCCCGTGCGGTTTCAGCGTTGGTTATTTAGTACGGGGACGCGGGCGGTTGAGTTTGTCAGCGGGTGTTCGATGATTGGTTACGCGCTGGTCTTCGCGTTCTCGCCGAACGACATCTACAACTGGCCTATCTATTACAAGTTCAAAGACATTTCGGAACTGACGCTGATACTGGTCTTTGGCGGCGTCGGTGTGTTGCAGTTGGCGGCGATGTACTGGCAGACATTCAAAGGGGAGGTTCTGTCAGGCTATATGTTGTTGATATCAGCTTTTATTTGGTATTTGACGGCATATGCGTTTTGGGCTGCCTATCCGCCTGCACATACAGGCATGGTTATTCCGCCCGTCTTGGCGTTCCTTTGCTTACTCGCTGGCAACAACTCACTTAAATTCTTGTTTTCGGAGGATAAAATCAAACGGAAACAGAAGGGGGAATAATGCAAGATTTTTTTCAATTCGGCTATCTGTTCGCCATAGGGGGCGGCATCGTCGGTAGCGTGTGGTCGAGCATGAAAGACCATGACGCGCCAGTATCAAGCCTGTTTGAAGCCTTGATTTCGGCGGTTGCAGCGGCGGCAGTAGCAGAACGGTTTTTGATGGTTAATCAAGTTTGGACTTGTGCGGTTGCCGGCGCGTTTGTCGGCATCCTGACAGGTCATGCAATGGATACCGTCAAAAGCCTAGCCCCGGGCATCATGACTAAATGGGCCAAGAAAACGGCGGGTAAATTCGTCGATAAAGATTAATTCAACAACAGGTCGTCTGAAATTCAGGCGACCTTTTTTATTTGGAGATAAGAAATGCAAATCACTGAACACTTTAGCCTAAAAGAACTGACGCGAAGCGAGACTGCGCGTCGCTTAGGTATTCCAAACGTACCGTCTGCCGCTGAAATGGGCAATATCCAATACACGGCGGAGCAGCTTGAAAAAATTCGCGCCTATGTTGGGCGCGGAATCGTCGTAACTTCATGCTTTCGCAGCGAGCGTGTGAACAAGGCGGTCGGCGGTTCGCCTACCTCTGCCCACCGTTTCGGCTTGGCTGCTGACTGCGACGCCATCGGTTTGACTTCTTTGGCGTTTGCGAAAGAAATCATCAAAATGCGCGACGAGGGGAAAATCACATTCGACCAGTTGATTCTCGAATTTCCCGAACGTGGCGATGGTGCATGGGTTCATGTCGGCTTCCGCCGTAACAGCCCAATGCGTAACCAAATCATGACCGCAACCAAAAAAGGCGGTAAAACCGTCTATTTACCCGGTCTGCACGTTTAGAGGTTGGGCATGAATCCCGTTGATTTTGCAAAACAGAAAATCGCGGAATGGCAAGAAAAAAGCCGCGAGGCCAGCGAAAACGCCGACCTCGCGGCTTTTGAGTTTGCTGAACGTGAAATTAAAACCTATAAGGATATGCTTAAATTATGGTTGAAACGTTGCTCAGAAATTGGAAATTGATTGCGGCTTTAGTCGTGATCGCAATCTGCATCGGTGCGTGGCAAGCCGACCGCAAAGCGGAATACCGGCGCGGGCGCGATGAAATGGCTGCTGAAATTTCAGGTCGTCTGAAAGATGCCGCGATTGAAAAAGCCAAAGAAGACCGCAAAACGTCTGTCGTGTATCAGGCAGAAAAAGCGGTGCGCGAAGAAAAAGAAAGGGTGCGCTATGTACAAGTGCCGAAACTTGTTGAACGTGTTGTGTATCGTAACGTCTGCGTCGATTCTGATGGGTTGTCAGTCATCAACGCCGCCATTGCCGACGGCGACTAAACCGCCCGCCGATTTAGTACAACCATGCCCAAACCTGCCTAAACTTGAGGGCGGTACAGGCGCGGAGATACTGCCGTGGTCATTGCAAGTCATCGGCTTGTACAACGATTGCAAGGCGCGGCATAAGGCGTTGTCTGACACTATTAAATAAAGCAAAAGCCGTCTGAATCTTCAGACGGCATTTTCTGTTTACCTTACCGCAGCCTTGCTGTAAATTCCTTCAAGACATACGGCTATGCGGTCGGAGGTGTCTTTGTCCGCATATCCCCGCAACACTTCGAGGGCTGCGACGGCTCTTTTCAGGCGTGAACGGGTTTCGTGCCAAACCGTCCACATCGTAACCGCCTGTCTGTTGCCAAGCTGTTTGAGCGGTGCGGAGATGTCTTTGCCCAATTCAATCATCCATGTGCCGTAATAAACCATAGCGGCAATGTCGGCTAAAGAGTTGCCGTCGATGGGCAGTTTCGGCTCGGCCTTGGGCAGTGCATCCAACACTTCGCCTGTCAAGCCTGTGTGCAGGGTTAGCGCGTGGGCATAGGCGACGGCTTCGGGCAGCTTCTCGGCGGGGATATCTTCGATAGCTTCGACGTTGAAGCGTTGGTGAATCATACTGTACGCGGAGGAGTAGTCTATGCCTTTGCGTCCGACAAGCGCGGCAACGGCTTGGCGCAATCCGGTACGGTCGTCGGCGGTGGTTTTTTGTCCGATTTGGTAGCCGCCTGTTTTGCGGATTTGCGGAATCACTTCTTCAAAAATCCAGTCTTGGAATTTTACCGCTTCAGGTTTGTTACTTCGGAAAATCACGCGGTACAGGTTGGGTTCGTTGATGTACGTGATTTCATTCTTCCTACCCTTTGTATCGACGCTGTACATTTTATGTACACCGTCTCTTTTCATGTTGAATCTCAAGGGGTTTGCGTTTGAGATTTCGAGTATTCTTACTACGTCTGTTAAACAGAAAAGCGGCTCATTATTCTGAAACTCAACACGTACAGATTGTTCAGCTTGAAATTGGAAAATTGAGAGAGTCATTGTGAAGTTTCCTTTGGATAATTTCGAAGTTTGCCCAAATGGGCGACCGCGAGGTTCGAAAACTCTCCAAAGCGAGCCGTGCTTATTCCCTGTTGAACAGGTATTGTATTCGCAGCCCTCGCGGCCATAGGAAACTTCGGTTGTGCTATCGAAACAAACAACCAGGCAAGGAAACTATGGACGTAAAAATATCGCAATAACGGTGCGATTCCGCTTTGAAGAGGTTTTCGACGCCTCGTGAGTGGGAATATAAAACAAACCCCCTGCGAATGCAAGGGGTTTTGGGAAATATGCAAACCTGCGCCACAAGAACCGTCTCACTTCTTATCGGAAAGTACCAATATAGCCTCTTTCCATAACTGTGGATTAAAAACGGTATTAAAGAAAATCGGTTTGTTTTTGCCGCTTTGGCTGATTCGGATGCTGCTTTGAAAACATTCCACGCTGTTTATTTTATCCAGCGGCAAATCTATACTTCTCATATTCCCTACAAAAATCAACCTGAAATTCGTCAATACCAACTCTCCGTACGCAACATTCTTCTGTTTTTCATTTGCTACGGATTTCCCGCCCCCTAAATAAACCGGTGTAGAGCCAAGTTTTAAACGTGTCCCTGTATAGGTTCTGACACTCTCAGTAACCACCTCGCCCATATTAACATAATCAATCAAAAAACAAGTTTCGCCACTTTTTAAAAGAGCGGTAGGAGGAGTAAATCCCTGTTCCGGATTTTCCAAGATACGATAAAATTTTTCTCTTTGTGCGAAAAGCAGGCGTATTTTTTCCTTTTCCTTTTCCTTTTCATTTAACTTGTTAATAGCTTTACTCATAAGAAAGCCTGCTATCAATAACACAAAAAACAAAATAAAGAAATTCGTGATGGCCCCGCCTTTTGCAGCCAATGACAGGGCAAAAAAAATCGCACTCATCACAAATGATATTACCCTCAAAAATCTAAGGGCTTTGATGTACTTCAACATAACACTCCCTTTAATGTAAAAAAAACGTAAGCGAGAGTATATCACTCCCGCTTACTTAATGGTTATACTGAATCAAACCTTCTCAAATCAAAGTGAATCTACAAAGTCCGCCCAATCTTGCAGCATTTGGCGGCGTTGATTGATGTATTTCGCATGGAAATACGCCGCATCGGTCTGATTGTCTTTAGCGTGGGCAAGTTGCGCCTTGATGTACTCATGCTCGTAGCCCATCTCTGATAGGTTAGTTGCAAGTGTCGCCCTAAAATCATGCCCTGATATTGTCAGCCCCATATACTCCAATGCTCTATTAATGGTTGTAGCTGACAACATATCGTCGGGTCTTTTACTGTTCGGAAACAGTAGCCGCCCGTTACCCGTCATTGTGTGTAACTCTTTGAGTAACTCGACGACCTGCGACGACAGCGGCACGACGTGCATTCTCGATTTTTTCATTTTGTTGGCGGGGATACGCCAAATCGCGGCGGGAAGGTCAATATCAGCCCATTCAGCCCGCCTTGCCTCAATCGTGCGGACGGCTGTGTATAGCAATAACTGCGCGGCTTTTTTGACGACGAACGAGCCATTATAGTTTGCAAGGCTTGTTTTGAACGCCCTGATTTGTTCGGCGGTCATGGCTTTGGCATGGGTTATTTCGGGGCGTTTGAGATAACCGGCAAAAGCCAACGTCGGGTCATTCGTCGCCCGCATTGTTCGGATCGCATAAAGAAAAACCGCGCTCATGTGTTGTCTGGTGTATATACCCGACACGATAACGCCCTTGTCTTTGCAAACATCGAGACACTCCATAATCTGACGCGGCGTTACTTTGGTTATAGGGGTGTCTCCGATGATTGGATAGGCGTATTTTTTAAGCATACGATGTATGGCTTTGATGCTGCCATCGCTGATTGTCTTGGATGCCAGGTACTCTTCGGCGATGGCTTCAAACGTGTTTCGATTCTGCCTGCGTTGTTCCTTTTTCTTGGCTGCCCTGTCATGCGCAGGGTTGATGCCCTGCGATACAAGCGACCGCGCTTCTTTCCGCCTTTCACGCGCTTCGGCAAGCGATATATCAGGATATGCCCCGATAGCGAAAACGGACTCTTTGCCGTCAAGTCTGAACCGGTACCGCCATAGTTTCGAACCATTCGGATTGATGACGATATGTAGCCCATTGCCGTCTGTCAGCTTGTACGGCTTTTCTTGTGGCTTTGCCTTGCGGATTTGGGTATCGGTAAGCATAAAAAAGGGGTATGAATGAGTTGATACCCAAAATCATACCCTCTTTTTCAACGGATTGCTACGAACAAATATAAACCAAAATGAACAGAAAACAGTAATAAATACTAGGCTTATCAAAATGATATGAACTAAATCGAACTGTTACGAACGAGAATAACAGTTATCAATGAACAAAAGCATGGGGGTACGGCCTTTTAGGGTTGTTTGACGGCGGCGATGTTTTCGGGCGAATTGATAAACGCCCACATCTGCTCTTCGGTTCGGAAAACGCCGTTACGGACAATATAATGCAGCGGATGCTTAATCAGCGCATCCGCTTTGCGGACAAAAACACGCATATTGCTGCTGTTTGCCGCCATTTCCAACACTTTGGCGGCAAAAGCGGGGCGGTGCAGCTTGTCGTGCATCAGCGGATGGCGGGCGATGTATTCGTTCAGAGGCTTGCCACTGCTGTGGAAATCCGTGTGCAGCGGGTCGAGGAATACAATAAAAAAAGGCATCTTGCCCAAATAATCGTCTGCATCGTTCATAAGCGTTTCGGACGGAATATTTATATCGACATAATATCACAGTTAACCGCGATTCTTGATTCCAATCAGGTCGTCTGAAACATCGCTTGCCTCCTTCCGAAATATTCACTTAAAATCAGTCTTACATTCTAAAAAGAGATTTGCTTATGGGTTTCAAACTTACTCCGATTGATGTTGTTGATGACATCAGCCGCGAAGATTTTTATCAGAATTATCTCAAGCCGCGCCGTCCCGTCGTGATCAAAGGACTAACCCGCAACTGGCCTGCCCGTGACAAATGGTCGCTGGACTATATGAAAGAAACCGTCGGCGATATCGTCGTCCCCTTGTACGACAGCGCCAAAGCCGACCCTTCCGCACCGATTAACGCCGCCAGTACGGAAATGCGCTTCAGTGACTATATCGATCTGATCAAACGCGAGCCGACGGATTTGCGGATTTTCTTATTTGACCCCATCAAACACGCTCCCGCCTTACTGAACGACTACGTTTTCCCCAAAGAGCTGATGGGCGGATTCTTAGACCGTTACCCTACCCTGTTTTTCGGCGGTGCAGGTTCTGAAACCTTCCTGCACTACGACATCGATATGGCGCACATCTTCCATACGCATTTCGGCAAGAAACACATCATCTTGTTCGATTACAAATGGAAAGAGCGCCTGTTCCGCATTCCTTTCGCCACTTACGCGCTGGAAGACTACCAC
>QWCZ01000924.1_pt1 | contig 33612 bp, 58 predicted proteins | sample 1972651 | NCBI WGS metagenome assembly QWCZ01 (sample SAMN09866695, study PRJNA288562) | Human oral metagenome isolate pre1_saliva, whole genome shotgun sequencing... | isolation source: mouth | host: Homo sapiens | place: USA: California
TGTAAGCAGTGCAGGTGGAGCAAGAATTTTTAACGAATTTAACTTTGATGCTGAAAAACTTGAAGATGACGATACTGTGATAAGTGTTGATGTGAAGGGACTTCTTGGAGGACATTCTGGAGCTGAAATTCATTTGGGACTTGGGAATTCTAACAAAATTTTGGCAGATGTTTTGAATCATTTGAATAAAAAATATACGCTTTCAATAATGGATATTGATGGTGGAGAAAAGACTAATGCGATTCCTAGGGAAGCTGTGGCATTACTTGCTGTGAAACTTGAAGATGAAGAAGTCAGCGATTTTGAAAGATTGGCAAAATTGGCTTTTGAAAACGTGACAAAAGATTTTAAAATAATTGATAAGAATCCTGTTATTGAAGTTAAAGAAATAAAAAAAGAAGAATTGAAAAATCAAGGAAAAATGTCAATTTCCAATACAAATGCCGTTATTTCGTTTTTCCATGAATTTCCAAATGGAGTTATTGCAATGAGCAAGGATATTGAAGGGCTTGTGGAAACTTCAATAAATTTAGGAGTTATAAAAACTGAAAATAAAGACGGGAAAATTAATATAAAAGTTCAATCATTGCCTAGAAGTTCGGTAAATAAATCGCTTGAAAAATTATTGAACGATGTGAAGGAACTTTCTGAAAAATATGAAGTGGCTGTAAAAATAAATTCGCCATATCCATCTTGGGAATATCGAAAAGATTCAAAAATCCGTGAAAATTTTTAAAAGTAGAAAAAGGAAATATTAAATGGAAAAAAAGCCAAATACACAAAATAAAAAAATAAAAATAAAGGAAATTATAGTAGTCGAAGGGCGAGATGACATAACAGCCATAAAAAGAGTTGTAGATGCACATATTATCGCCCTAAACGGCTTTTCTGCATTATCCAAAAAAACAATAAATAAAATGGTTGAATTATCCCAAAATAACGATTTAATTTTATTTACAGATCCTGATTTTGCAGGGAAAAAAATTCGAGATACGTTAAAAAGATATATTCCAAATATAAAGCATGCCTTTGTCAGTCGAAAGGATGCGACTAGAAATGATAATATTGGAGTGGAAAATGCCAATGATGAAGCGATTTTAGATGCGTTAAAAAATGTTATTACGGCTCATCAAAATGTTGAAAATAGATTCAATATCAGTGACTTGATTGATAATGGATTTGTTTCTGGAAATAATTCAAAGGAACGTAGAATAATGCTAGGAGACTTGTTAAAAATCGGCTATTATAATGCAAAACAACTTTTAAAGGCCCTTAATTCATTTAACATTTCACGGGAACAATTTGAAGAAGCGGTAAAAAAAATAAATGAGAAGAATATGTGAACTTATATTTTTTCCCATTGAAAGTAACGGATTTATTATAAATTCTATTTAACAAGGGAATCTTGACCCTTTACCAGAAAATAGAAGTTTTAAACTTCTTAAAATCTGTCATAGAAAACTATAATCAAAATAAATATTATAAAACAAGGGATCTTGATCCCTTGCTAAAAAATTTCATAATAAATTTACTGTTTAAATAATAGAGAATTTGTGTAAACTAACAGATAAATCCAGCAAATTCAGTACTTTGCTATTCTATTTACACAAAAATTTTTATACTCTCAAATAACAAATTAAGACTTAGCATATTTCAGATATTCATTTATAAATAAATCAATATCTCCATCCATAACTTTTTCAACATTTCCCTCTTCAGCCTTTGTCCTATGATCCTTAACCATTTTATAAGGCTGAAAAACATAAGAACGTATTTGACTTCCCCATTCAATTTTAGATTCAGTTCCCTTTAATTCGGCCATTTCCTTTTCCCGTTTTTCCAGTTCCAATTCAAATAATTTAGATTTTAATATTTTCATTGCAGTTTCACGGTTTTTCAGTTGTGAACGCTCATTTTGGCAGGTAACTACGGTATTTGTTGGAATATGAGTGATTCTAACGGCTGAATCTGTTGTATTTACATGCTGCCCTCCAGCGCCACTTGCCCTATAAGTATCAACTTTCAAGTCTTCTGGACGAATATCAATTTCAACGTCATCTTCTATTTCAGGTGTAACATTCACTGCTGCAAACGAAGTATGCCGTCTGGCATTTGAATCAAATGGTGAAATTCTGACAAGTCTGTGAACTCCTTTTTCCCCTTTTAAATAGCCATAAGCGTAGTTTCCCTTTATATTTAGCGTAATGCTTTTAATTCCAGCCTCTTCCCCAGCCAGGCTGTCAAGCACTTCAACCTTGAAATTATGCCGATTTGCCCATCTGTCATACATTCTGTAAAGCATTTCAGCCCAGTCACATGCCTCTGTCCCTCCAGCCCCTGAATTTATCGTAAGAATCGCATTATTCATATCATATTCTTCATCCAGAAGCAATTTTGTCTTAAAATTGTCAATTTCATTTTTCAAATCCTGTGACTTCTGCTCAAGCTCATTTTCAAACGAATTATCTCCCATTTCAATAAATTCAATAATTGTAGAAACATCTTCAAATAGTCCATTTAACTTATCATACTCTTCAAGCAATTTTTTCTTTGCGCTAATATTTTTCAATATTTCCTGACTGTTATCCGTATTCCAGAAGTCTGCCTCAAATGTCCTTTTTTCCAATTCATTAATTTCATTTTTTAAATTTTCAATGTCAAAGATGCCTCCTGATTTCTTCAATATTAACTTCATTTATTTCATTTTGTTTTTTTATTTCAAATAAATCCATATTTTTTGCCTCTTTCTTTTTTTTCTTTTTCAAAATTCTCTTTTTTTTCAAAATTTTAGGAAAATATAAATATTAAAAGAAGCTGCTCTAAAAAAACAGCCTCTCTTTAAGTTTTTGGAAAATAAAAACTTTTTTATATTTCAGATAATAATTATTTTCTTAAACCTTCAACAACTTTACCAGTTTCTTCGTTATACCAAACTTCATTTTTCAATGGTTCTTCTTTAACATAAGACAAGATGTTATTGAATGTTGCTTCAGCGATGTTATCCAATGCTTCTGTTGTTAGGAATGCTTGGTGAGAAGTTAGCACAACATTGTTAAATGATAACAATCTAGCTAATAAATCATCTTCTAGCACACTTGCTGATTCATCTTCAAAGAAGTAGCTGCTTTCATTTTCATAAACATCAAGTCCAGCTCCACCAATTTTTTTATCTTTTAATCCTTCAACTAATGCTTCTGTATCAATTAATCCACCTCTGGCAGCATTAATGATAATAACACCGTCTTTCATCTTAGCAATAGTATCTTTGTTAATTGTATGTCTTGTTTCAGGGAATAATGGACAATGCAATGAAATTACATCAGATTTTGCAAATACTTCATCTAATGTCACATAAGTGAAATTTTCTTCTTTTGCAGCTTGTTCATTAGGGAATTTATCATAACCAATAACTTTCATTCCTAATCCATTTAAAATTCTTATGAAAATTCTTGCTATTCTACCAGTTCCTATAATTCCAGCTGTCTTACCATTTAAGTCCATTCCAGTTAATCCTGCTAGGCTGAAGTTTCCTTCTCTTGTTCTGTTATAAGCCTTGTGAGTTTTTCTATTTACTGACATAAGAAGTGCTAATGCATGTTCAGCAACAGCATATGGAGAGTATGCAGGAACTCTTAAAACGGTAATTCTGTTTTCACGGGCAGCTTTTAAATCAATATTGTTGTAACCAGCACATCTTGCCGCAATTACTCTAACTCCATTCTTTGAAAGTATATCCAATACTTTCGCATTTAAGTCATCATTTACGAATGTACATACAACATCTTGATATTTTGTAAGCATTACATTTTTCAAGCTTAATTTTTCCTCAAAATAAGTAATATTAGCTCCAAAAGTTTCATTCCATTTGTCAAAAAATTCGATATCATAAGGTTTTGCATCGAAAACTACAATTTTCATTTCATATTCCTCCTAAAATTTATTATTATCTTTCTACGTTCATTATAGCAAAAAAAAATAGATTAAGTCAAATAGTTTTGCAATATTTTCTTATTTTTTATTTAATCTAACTTATTCCCTAAAAATAAAAAAAATATTTTATTCATTTTTTACACTATTCTTCCACTTAAAATAGTGATTTTACTATTATTATTCAAAAAAACAAAAAATGACTCATTTCTGAGTCATTTAACCGCCCTATCTTTTATTATTTTTATAGTAGCTGTCTCTTATTTCCTTTAAAATTCGTTGTGCCTTTTCACTTTCTTCCTTGGTATGTCTTATTGCTTCCACATTTCCTTTACTGTCAGATTTTATTATGACTTTATCTGCGTTCTTTGGAGTTTTAGCCGGTTTTGCCGCTTTGTTTCCGCTAAGATAACTTGCTCTTGCTTCTTTTAATGCGTTCTTTGCTCTTCTAATTTCTTCCGGCGTTAATTCATGTTTTTCTGAAACTGGCGCTGGAGCTGTAACTTCTGGCTCAGAAACTGAAACTGGTGCCGCATTAGTAATTTTAACTTTTTCTCTTTTATCTTGTCTGTCCTGTTTATCCTGATCCCTTTGCAGCTTTTGTTCTGCAGCTTTTTGTCTTCTTTCATTTCTTTCTTCAGTTATACGTTTTTCCTTTTCTTCCTTTTCCTGTTGAATTTGTTTTTCTCTTTCTGCTTTTTCCTGAGCTAATCTTTGTTCTTTTTCAGCTCTCTCCTTAGCCTTTTCAGCCTCAATCTGCTGCTTTTGCACTTTATAGTAGTCATCTCTTGCTTTTTTCAATATAGTCTGTGTGCTAATCGCAAATAACGGAATCCCCACCGCCAGAATTGATGTTATAATTATTAATTTTTTTTTGTTTTTCATAATTTTCCTCCTAATTTGACCTTAAAAATTAAAATTGAACATATTTTAAGCATTATTTGTTATATAAATCACAAAAAACCTTAAATATTATTCCACGTTTATAATACCATAATTTCTTTATCTTTTCAATTTATTTTTACTTAGTATTTTTTTAATACTATTTTTAATATATTTATATCTCAAAACTAAAAAAAATATAATTGATAGAATCAAAATAAAAACAGCGTACTGTAACGTAACTACACAGGTTTTTATTAATATTAATCTAAAAATTTTTGAAATAAAAAATCTTAAATATCAAGCTAAATAATTTTTTTATTAAATCAAATGTGCAAATTACCTTGCTTTTTTGCCTAGAATATGATATTCTTTGCTAGTAAAACATTGAAATTTATTAAAAAAAATAGTATATTAATAAAGTGAAGAAATTTTAGAGAAAAATAGGAGGCAATATGGCTTTAATTATACAGAAATATGGTGGAACTTCCGTTGCTGATGCAGAACGTGTAAAGGAAGTGGCTAAACGGGTTGTAAGGTATAAAAAGGCTGGACATGATGTAATTGTCGTTGTATCTGCGCCAGCTGGAAGAACTGATGCATTGGTAAAAAGAGCTTATGAACTTTCAGATACACCGAATAAACGTGAACTTGATATGCTTTTAACTTCTGGAGAGCAAATTTCTATTGCATCTCTTGCGATTGCAGTTGAGGAACTGGGAGAAAAGGCTGTTTCACTAAATGCGTTTCAAGTTAATTTTAAAACAACGCCTGTACATACAAAGGCAAAAATAATTAACATTGATACACAGATTATACAGGAAAAATTAGATGAAGGAAATGTAGTAGTATTTGCAGGATTTCAAGGAATTACTGAAAATAATGAAATTACTACGCTTGGACGTGGCGGTTCTGATACGACTGCTGTTGCCTTAGGAGCAGCGCTTGAGGCTGATGAAGTGGAAATTTATACTGATGTTGACGGAGTTTACACTGCAGATCCAAGAATTGTTAAAAATGCAAGAAAATTAAAGACAATCTCTTACCAGGAAATGCTGGAACTGGCTGCTTCCGGAGCAAAAGTTCTACATCCAAGATCAGTTGAAATTGCCGCAAAATATGGCATAAAAATACATTTACGTTCATCATTTGACGATTCTACCGGAACAATTGTTCAAAAGGATGAGGAATTTGAAAAATTGAAAAATCAAAATGTTGACACAGAAGGAGAAGCTATGGAAAAAGTAAAAATCGCAGGTATCACATCTTCTAAAAATGAAGGAAAAATCACGCTTTTTGGAGTGCCTGACAAGCCAGGAATTGCCGCAAAGGTATTTTCTAGACTTGCAAAAGAAAAAATAAGCACTGATATAATTTTACAAAGTTCAAGCATTAACAAAGAATTAAATAATATTTCATTTACTGTAAAAATTGATGATTTAAAGGAAGCTGTGGCTATTTCAGAGCAAATTAAGGAAAAAATCGGAGCTGAAGGAGTTTCTTACAAAGAAAAAATTGCAAAAGTTTCCGTTGTTGGAATCGGTCTTAAGAGTCATTACGAAACTACTGCCGAAATTTTTGATACACTTGCTGAAAATGGAATAAACATTGATATGATTTCCTGCTCAGAAATTAATGTTTCTTGCATTATTCACGAAGATGATGTAAATAAAGCAGTAAATGCGCTACATAAAAGATTTATTGAAAATGAAGATTAATTAAAAAATTATAATTTAGAATTTGATAGATAAATATTTTATATTTTTAAAAATTAGAAAGTGTTGTTTTTATCAGTTTTATTAAAGATAATCAAAATACATAAATTCATGAAATAGTGCAAGAACACTCACAACTTTAGTCGTGGGAGGTTCAGACTATTTGTTAAAGTAAAAAAGATTGTCAAACATATTATTTAAATAACTAAACTAAAAACAAATTAATAATATTTATTGAAAGAAAGGACTTTAGAAAATATGAAAATAGGAATTATTGGATTGGGAACTGTTGGTGAAGGAGTTCTTAAAGTGCTAACAAAAGAAAGAGAAAGCATTTTTGAAAAATCAAGAGCTGACATTGAAGTAAAATATGCGTGTGATTTAAATATAGATCGTGAATTTTCATTTGATTTTGATAAATCTATTCTTACAAATGACTATAAAAAGGTGTTAAACGATCCTGAAATCAAAATCGTTGTGGAACTTATCGGCGGAGAAACTATCGCAAAAAAAATAATCATTGAAGCATTTCAAGCTAAAAAAAGTGTCGTTACAGCAAACAAGGCACTAATTGCAAAATTTGGGGTTGAATTATTTCAAATTGCAAAAGAAAATGGCGTATCATTCTTATTTGAAGCGGCTGTAGGTGGAGGAATCCCTATTGTTACGCCTTTAATGGAAAGTTTAGTTGCAAATACAATTACTGAAATCCGTGGAATTATGAACGGAACTTCAAATTACATTTTGACAAAAATGAAAGAAGACAACTTATCGTTTGACGAAGCATTAAAAATTGCCTCTGAAAAAGGATATGCAGAAGCTGATCCTACATTTGACGTAGATGGAATTGATGCAGGACATAAAATTAACATTTTGGCTTCACTTGCCTATGGAGGTTCAATTAAATTTAAAGATATGCAGTTATCAGGAATTAGAGATATTAGCACAGTTGACATTTTCTCTGCAAACAAACTAAATTTAACTATAAAGTTAATCGCAAGTTCAAAATTATTATCTGAAAAATCAGCACAAATTTCAGTTGAACCAACATTAATTCCAAGCAGTGAAATCTTAGCAAAGGTTGACGATGTCTACAATGCAATTGAAACAACAGGTTCTTATACAGATAAGACTTTATTTTATGGAAAAGGTGCTGGAATGGATCCAACTGCTTCAGCAGTAGTAGCTGATATTGTAAAAATTGTAACAAGAAACCATATTGAATCAGATTACTTCTTCAATTCTACAAAAGTATTTGAAATTGTAGATTCAAACACAGTAAAAGATTCTTACTATGTAAGAGTTTCAGATGATTTTGACATAGAAAATTCACCATTTGAATTGGTAAATCAAATTGAAAATTACTACATTATTTTGGCAGATAATATTTCAAAAAATGAAATCAATGAAATTTTGAAGGATGCTAAAGAAAAACTTGTATTGAGAATTATGAAATAAAAATAATTGAAAAGGAAAAATCTTATGAAAATTAGCAAATATGTACAGGGAGCAGTAAGACAATTTTCCTATTGGTTTTTTAATGGAACTTTAGGTTATGATATACTTGAAAATATTGATTATTTATCAACTGTGAGGGAAGAACCTAGCTGTGGAGAATTAGCTTTTGCTATCTTTATGAATAATTTAGAAATTGATTCAGAAGGAAGAGTATTAAATTATAAATATTGTGAAAATCGTGCTGCAGAATACATTAAAAGTTATCATGATCCTAACTTTATTATGAATCCTAAACTTGAAGAATGGGAAACATATCTTTATCCAGTTAGCGAAGAAAGTTATACTTATTAAATAAAGTCAAAAAAATCAGGAATATTATCAAATGTACTCCTGATTTTATTTTATCTTATTTAAATTTCAAATTATTTAATACCCATTAAAATATCCTCAACGATTTGTTCTTTTGTAAGTCTATTTTCCTCAAAAAATACATCATAAGGAACTTCATCAGTAAATTCTTTTTTAGCACCTACATTAAGCACTTTCATGTCAGAAGTACCGTAGAAACTAGAAATTTTCGTTCCAAATCCACCTTCTTTTTGACCACTTTCCAATGTAACTACCAATTTATGATTTTGTTTTAATTCATTTAATAAATTTTCATCAAGACCACTTATAAATCTAGGATTTATTAATGTTGCGTCAATTCCAGCTTTTTCTTTCAACAATTCCTTAACTTCTTTACCTAACGCAAAAAATTCTCCCAATCCAATAATCGCCACATCTTTTCCTTTTTCCACAACTTTGTAGCTATTCAAGTTAGAATAATCTTTATCCACATCAGTTTCAGAATGTTGAACTGCTCCACCAGGCACTTTTATAAATACTGGATTTTCATTTTGATCAATCGCCCAGTCAAGCATTGCTAAGTATTCTTCTTTTGTAGTTGGTGCCAAATACACGATATTCGGTATATTTGAAATCATTGGTATGTCAAAGTATCCCAAATGTGTTACATCGTTCATACCTTTTAATGTCCCACCAAACACTAAAGTAACTGTTGGTGCTTTATTTATTGCAATGTCATGAGATATTTGGTCGTAAGTTCTTTGAACAAAAGTACTAATTACGCCAAATACTGGTTTTGCACCATTTGTTGCCATTCCTGATGAAAAAGTTGTCGCATGTTCTTCAGCAATTCCAACATCAACATATTGTTTTCTCAGTTTATCCAATTTTTCTCTTCTGTCTTTTGTAAATCCAAATCCCATAGGAACACCAGCATTAATAAATGTAACGGTAGGATCTTTTTCCATTTTATCTGTCAAAAAATCAAATGTTATTGTTCCAAATTCCTCTTTTGGTTCAGGTTTAGTTTTTGGTTCACCTGTTTTTGGATCAAAGTTTGCATTATAATGCCAAGGTTCTCTATCTTTTTCAGCATATGGCAATCCTTTTCCTTTTATTGTATGAATATGTAAAACTATTGGATGATCAATGTCTTTCACTTCTTCAAATACTTCAATCAATTTATTAATATCATGTCCATCGGCCACATATCTATAATCCAAACCAAGTGATTTAAAGAAATTGTTTGGTGCCTCACCATTACTTTCTCTCAATTCCCTTAAATTTTTATACAATCCACCATGATTTTCCGCAATTGACTGATCATTATCATTCGCAATAATTATCAGATTTCCTCCTTGTTCAGCAGCATTACTCAATCCTTCATAAGCAAGTCCTCCACTTAACGAACCATCTCCAATCAATGCAATTATATTTTCTTTAGCACCTCCCAAATCTCTAGCTTTTGCAAGTCCTGTCGCCAAACTAACTGATGTTGAAGTATGTCCAACTCTAAAGAAATCATGCTCACTTTCATCTTGGTCAGTATATCCGTTAACAGTTTTAAATTTATCCTCATAAAGAAATCCATCTTTTCTCCCTGTTAAAATTTTATGCGGATAAGCCTGATGCGACACATCAAACACAATTTTATCAATTGGCGAATTAAACACATAATGCAAAGCAATCGTCATTTCAACCGCACCAAAATTAGGACCAACATGTCCTCCTTTAGGATAATTCGTCAATCTATTTAATAACGCTTTTCTTATGTCAGCCGCTAATTCAACCAATTCTTCTCTTTTTAATTTTTTTAAATCTTTTGGAGAATTTACTTTCTCTAATGCCATTTTTCCCTCCTACATTTATTCAATTAATTTTTTTAAAAACTTTCTGATAGAATTGTAGCAAATCTCTTTTATAATTTCAAATGCTTTTTTCTCATAACTCACTATGTGTTTTAGTTATAATTATTATAATAAATTTATTACTTAATACTCGAACCTATTTAAAAAAAATATAAAAAAATTATATAAATTCAGGATTTTAGTAAACTAGCCATAGCCTTTAAGTTTTGTTTATAAGTTAGTTTTATTATAAGTAAAAAATAACATAAATTACTTTACTGCAGGAAAAATTATGTAAAAAATCAAGGAAATTCACTTGACAAGTGTGATAAAATAATATATAATTAACTAATATGAGCCTTTCCCACAAAGGACCGTTATTCTATAAATATTAGAGAATAAAAACAGGAGGAAACAAAGTGAGTAAATACACTGTAATGCAAAAAAAAGAAGAAGTTGTAAGAAACTGGTATGAGATAGATGCAGAAGGAAAAGTACTTGGAAAATTAGCTACTGAAATCGCAGTAAGATTAATGGGTAAACATAAACCAAGCTACACACCGCACGTTGACGGAGGAGATTTTGTTATCGTATTAAACGCTGATAAAATCGCTGTAACTGGAAATAAATTATTAGACAAGAAATATTACAGACATAGTGGATATCCAGGTGGATTGAAAGTAAGAAGTTTAGAAGAAATGTTACAAAAACAACCTACTGAAGTAATCAGAAAAGCTGTAGAAAGAATGTTGCCTAAAAACAAATTAGGAAGCCAAATGATTAACAGATTGAGATTATTCACAGGATCTGAACATGCACATACAGCACAAAAACCAGAAAGAATAGAGTTATAGGAGGTAAATTTTCGTGGCAGAAAAAATTCAATATTTAGGAACTGGAAGAAGAAAAACTTCAGTAGCAAGAGTAAGATTAGTACCAGGTGAAACTGGAGTGACAATTAATGGAAAAGATATGAGAGAATATTTTGGTGGAAGAGAAATCTTAGCTAAAATCGTAGAACAACCATTAGAATTAACAGAAACTTTAAACAAATTTGGAGTAAAAGTTAATGTAAACGGTGGAGGAAATACAGGTCAAGCAGGAGCTATCAGACACGGTGTTTCAAGAGCATTATTAGAAGCTGACGCTGAATTAAGAGGTGCTTTAAAAGAAGCAGGATTCTTAACAAGAGATTCAAGAATGGTTGAAAGAAAGAAATACGGGAAAAAGAAAGCAAGAAGAAGTCCACAATTCTCAAAAAGATAATTGTATTATTTTATACACCCTTGGAAACACTGGTTTTCAGGGGTTTTTATTTTGTAAAAAGTATGGAAAAGTATAGAAATGTATGCCTACAATATACACACAATATACAAACAATATACAAAATACTATATCTTTTCCACTGCTTTTCTCAACTCTTCAATGTCCTTATGAGTATAAAATTTTTCAGTTGTTGTATAACTGTTGTGTCCTATTAATTTTTTAACTGATGTTTTATTTGCGTCTGCATTACTAAGTAATGTTGCAAATGTATGTCTAGTATCGTGTGGCTTATGCTTCATTCCAAGCTCTTCCATAATAGGTTTAAATTTTTCAATCCTGTATAAATAAGAATTAGAATAGTGTCAATCCAGTCATTTTTATCCAGCAAATCCCACAATCTTTCAATTTCTTTATTTGTAAAAGGTTTTCTTGTGCTTTCTTCTGTATTTTTTCCAATATCTATATATTTGCTATAATCTTTTGAGATAATATCATTTTTCATAGCATAGGCATATAGTTGATTGAATAGCACTTTAATTTTTCGTTTAGATCCATATTTAATTTCAGGATTGCCTACGATTTCTTGTAAATTTGATGATTTCAAATCAACAAATCGTATCTGATGTAAACTTTCACAAGTTTTAAATGCGGCAATATATCCTAATTGTGACGAATGTCCAACCGTATTAAATTTTTCTTTTTTCCATTTGTCATATACTTCTAAAAACGTAATATTTTGAACATCTATATTATACGGATTTTCATTATAATAGAATAATTGCTGGTTGGCTTCTTTTTGAGTTTTATAATAACCTATATATTTATATTGCTGTTTACCAGTCTTATCCCAATGAGTTGTAACCCTTACAGCAAAAGGTTTTCTTCTTTTGCCTTTTAATTTTATTACAGAACCATAACCGTTTGGATTCCTCATTTTCATATTGCTACCTCATTTTTAAAAAATCCTCATAGCTTATCCCCATATATTTTTCAGCTCTTTTTATAGGGATGTGGTACTTATATCTAGGTTTATTATTTATAACTTTTGTAATTATTGCACTTCCTATATCTAAAGTTCCGCTAATCAATCCACTTTTCAAAGTTCTTTCGTTCATTTGAAGAAAAGAGCAAGCTTCTTCCACATTTAACAGTAATTTCATTTTTTTGTTATCCCTCCATTTCTGTTATATCAAAGTAACTAGATATAACACAATCTTTTAAAATATGTTTAGCAGTCTCTTCAAAAGTTGGACTGCTAAAACTTTCATCTTCTATTTCTTCTCTATCAATATAAACTTTTGCTACATATCTTATTTCATTTTCAATTTTGATTTTGTAAATTTCGGCGTATTTTATCACTGATCCATCCTTTTCCAGTCCTCAACTTCTTTTTCTGTTTCAAGAAATTGAAAGCCTACTTCTATAGTGTCCCAAAGCCATTCTTTGAATTCTTCTTTAAGTTTTTCTTCATCATTTATTATTTCTTCTGCCTTTTCCTCTGTATAGCCGTAGTCATCAACTAAATCAATAACTTCAGCATTTGTAGAACAGATATTTGCTCTGCTGTTCACATAAAATCCTACCTTGTATTTGCTCATTTGTTTTCCTCCAATAAGTTTTTATTTTCATAAATATTTCCAATGACTTCAAAAAAATTGTTAGTTGTTATCATATAAAGTGGGATTTCATTTCCATATCTATCTTTTACCCCAAAACTTGTTTCAGTTTCAAGGAATTTTACAGGACTTATATGGTTAAGTCTTCTATCATAAGGGAATTTATATTTTATAATATCCCCTTCATAAATTTCTTTGCTATTTTTATCTTTAAGTCCCGTGTATTGCATTAATTCAACTTCTTCAAAATCTCTAAAAAATAAATCCTCTGTTTTAGAATTACCAAAACATAATCTATTTATGCCTATAAAGAGAGTTTCTACATTTACCATTTTTCTTTCTTCTTTGAGCCAAGCTCTAAATTTTATTTCTCTCATTTCAATCCTCCCTTCAAAATCGATTTACTATATATAAAAAATCATCAAGTTCTCTATATAATTTTTCTAAATCATATGCTTCCATCTCGTTGTTTTCAACTTTTCTTTCAATTGATTTTAAATCTGAAATTATAGTGTTTATTCGTCTCAAAATGTTATCTTTGCGCATATTTTTCTCCTCCTGTTTTGTTATAAAGTGCCCTCAATTAACCCTTGCTTTTTTTAAAACAATTCTTCTGAATTAAAATTCTCAACTATTTCATCATCACTTTGAGTATCGTTATCTGCTGTTTCCTCTTCGACAATATCGCTTGCATTGCCAGGACTGTCTACATATTCAACTTCCACGTTTCCGTTTGGCTCGACTTCTTTTATAACAGCCTGGTCTACTTTCTGTGCTGTCTGCATTTCAATGCTTAGTATTCCAAATTTGCTTAACAGTAGTTTTAATACAGTTTTCTTTGCCATGCTGTCAAAATTTGTTTGCCAGCTCGAAGAACTTTTAAGAAACGTTTTACTGAATTTCTTAGCATGTTCTCTTACTTCTTCCTTACTCATTACATTGTATTTCTCGAATCCATTTGTAGTTTGAAAATATGCAATATAGTGAGTTACTTCATCACTTATTTTTCCATCAAGATTATATTTAAGCTCATCGGTAATTGGATCATAGCTTTCAAACTGTCCTTCGTAAAGTTCTGTAACATTAATTTTTTTATATTGTCCGGTTCTAATTGCAAGCTGTATAAATCCTTTGTAGCCCAATTGAAATTGTGCCTCGTTCTTTTCTTGCCAGTTGCCGCGATTATCCTTGTATTTTCTCTTATAAGGCACAACATAAGTGAACCCTAAATTTGGGTCAATTGGTAAATCTAATGTTGCAGCTATTGCTCCAGCCTTCAAAATACTTTGTGGCTCTGCTTCTTGCAACTGTGCATTTCCGTTTGTAGTGTTTAGTAGTGAAGTTAAGAATCCAGCAGCCTTATTTCCTAGTAATTCTTTAAATTTATTTTTTGTTCTTTCATCATTTATCATTGATTTTAGTGTAGTTGTTCCAACTACTCCTTTTAATTTTTTTGGATTTGTTAAAGTTCCTGCCATTTTATTTCATCTCCTTAAAATATTTTATTTTGTTTTTATCTAAAAATTGTTTTAATTCTAACGCTATTTCTTTAGAAAGCCCATTCACTTTTATGCAAATGTAAGTATCCTTTTTTTGAGTATTATCTGTTTCTTTTTGCTCTTTTTCTCGAAGAGCTTTAGCAATTGCTTCTTGCTTTTCAATTTCTCTTTTTCTTTCAAGTTCAGCGATTTCTCTTTGTTTTTCTTCTTCTGCTCTTATTCTTAAATTTTCTTCAGTTTGCTTAATTTCATTCATTTTATCATTTATTGCTTTAGAAATGACTGTATAGTCTTCTTGCATTAAATATTTCATGCTTTCAAATACAATTTTGAATTTAATTTCTTTATTTGCCTTTTCAATTTCCTGTTTTATGAAATCTTCTTTTCTGATTAATTCATCGTATTGTCGCTGCATTTCAGCTTCAATATCATCCTCTTTAAATGTTTTGTTTTCCCATTTTTTATTTTCTACTAAATAAACTAAGTACTCTGGTCTATATTTAAATACAAATTCTTTTATTGATTTTATTTTTTCTCTTTTAGCGTTATCTAATTCTTTTTCTTTGTCATGTAAATATTTTCTAACTGCATCAACCCTCTTAATCAAATTAATAAGTTTTTGATTAATTTCTTTTGTGTCAGCTGTTAAATAATCCATCAAATCCTTTTTAAATTTTTCAGCACTCGATTTTGTACTTGCCACTTCTTCCCTGTATTTTTTGATGTCTTTTACATCCGTAAATACAACATCATAAAGTTTTTCTATTTCTTCAACTTTTTGTTCAGCCTTTTCAAAATCAATCATATCTTTATCGATTCTAGCCGGAGTTATTTTTGCACTGTCAAAAACAAACTCCATTTTAGGCAATGTAACTAATGATGTTTCTGTTTCAATTTCTACATTTTTATTTTTCATTTCAAAGATTCTCCTTTTCTAAATTGTCAATTATATTTTTAACTAGATTTTCTATATCATAGTCTTCATTCCCTGTTTCTTTTCTTTCGTCCTCGCAATAGTCATACAAACTATCTCCATACCAATCCCAGTTATCTACTCCCCCGTATTCTAAAGCCTTGTTTTTATGGTATCCCTCAAGATATACTTTTAATTCATCTCTTGTTAATTCATAATTTCCATTTGCTAATTTTTTCATTCCTAACCTCTATAAGTTTTTATCATTCTTGGCTCTGTATCGTTTTTGACACATTCCCAAAATTCAATTTCTTTATTTAAAAGTTCCTGTATCTCATCTTCCCAATCTGATCTATTGATTACAATTGTCTGCAACCTTTTATCTAAATCAAACGGTGTTGTATCTTCGTTTTTAAAACATTCAAATTTTATTTCAGCAACTAATACGGCGTATTCATAGCCAGTCACCAAAAAGTAATGTAAAATTTGATATAAATAGGTTTCAGGAATATTGTTCTGCCATTCCTCAACATATTTATTCCATTTGTTGATTGTAGTTGTCTTTATTTCAAGTATTCCTTTTTTGCCTTCATAAACAATTTCTCCGTCCAAATTAGCCCGTATGAAATCATATTTTGAATGAACATACATTTTATTGACTTCTAATATTTTTTTATCAAGATTGTCTTCTTTGTAGGAATTAAATATATTTTTTTCAAGGTTCTTACCTCTTTGAGCTGCAGGGCTTGTGGAATTATTTTTTACTCTTCCAGTTTTGTCTTTCCAAACATCAATAATATTTTTGTATTTATTTTTTCCCATTATTGCTCCCGCATCACTTCCGCCAATTCCTTTTTTTCTCATATTCAGCCATTCATCTTCGTTGCTGTAGCTTATTTCTTTGTAGTTCACTTTTTCCTCCATTTCTCTTTTTTAGCTCTCTCAAGCACCTTAAATACTTCAGCAGTGCTAATTTTACATCTGCTGGAAAGTATTTCAACTTCATAGGGAAGTATGTCTTTGTTTCTCAAAAATGCTACTGATATGCTTAAATCGTGCAGTGTTTCTAAAAATGTCTCCTTTAGATTTTCCACCATTGCTAAATCCTCCTTATGCCCTGCTCCTAAGTTTCAACGCCTGCTTCCTGTTATATCCAATCCATCTTACATCAAATCCTGCTTCCTCAAACTTCAGAAGCTCCAGCATATCTTTTTCAAAATCTGTTTCGCCACCTTCCTTGATGACTTCTTCCATCTTTCTAAACTTCTTGTCCGTTTTCGTAATCAAGGTTTTTAAGTACATTCCAGTTTTTTTACTAAATTCCCTTTGTTTTACTTCCCTTTTAAACATTTCGTAATAAGCAAAAATGATAAACATATGATTCAAAGCTACTTCTGTTGAGTTGTACTTAGTTTTTGAATACTTCTCAAATCTGAATTTCATTTCTCTCAGTTCCTGTTCGTATATCTTTCTGAAATGTACAATGATAAATTCGTTCTTAAAATCTCTGATAACGGTCTGTTCAGGATTATGTAAATCTTCAAATTCAAATTCATTAATCAGTCTTGTCAAGGCTCTGAAGCTCCTTTGGATAATGTCTTCAAGTCCAAAAGTACACCAGAGTGTCTGCTCTTCTGTTATTTTTTCTATTTTAGTATCGCCATTCTCAAGATTTTTATCAGTTATCTTTGGAATCTTGAAATAGTTCCTGTAGCTTTTGCATAAGTTTGATAAAGACATCATAATCATTATTTTTGATTTCCTGTTTTCATCTGCCGAAATCTCTCTCATGGCAACAGCCTTTTCTAAAATTTCGTTTCTTAATTTTTTCTTTTTTGCTTTTCTCAATATTCCCAAATCATATCCTCCTATTCTCTAAAATTGCCCCCTATTTATAAGACCCCATAAATTCTTTTGCTCTTCTTGGTATATACCACAGCAGCATAGCCATTAAAAACGGAAAAGCTATATTACCACCAAATATCCAATGCCCTTTGATTCGGAAAACTTCAATCTGAATCCAAATTGATGTCAGTATCAAAATCATCCATTTTGTTGCATTCACTGTTGTCAGCATTTTCTTCCTCCAATTCCTTAACTTCTTCTTGATCCATTTCTAACTCAAGTTTTTCTCTTATTGTCATAATACCTCCCCCAAAGCTCCAGTGTACTCTTCTAACATTGTATTAAGTTCATCTTTTTTTACTTGAAAATCTGTAAAAAATGCCGAAACTCCAAACAGTTTCAGATAACATTAATTTTATCTGTAATAAGCACTGTAATATCTTTAATCGCATTGTTTAAGCAATAATTTTATAATTACCAATATCAAAGCAATCATGTTCAAGACCAATAATCCAAAATATGTTTTTGGTCTTATTTTTTCCCAAAATTTTTTTAAAAATTTCATATAGTTCATCTCCTTACTTTTTAAACAATTTCTTGATTCTGTTTTTAAATTTCTTCGCTTCTCTTTCTTTTTTTGCTTTCTCGTTGTTTTCGTTTACGATCGCTAATACTTCAAATTTCATTTTATATTCCTCCTATGCTATTTTTTTAGTTCTTATTTCATACTCAATTTCTTCTTCCCACTCTTCGTATTCCTCGTACAATTCATCCCATTCAGGATCGTATTTGTGGTATAAACATTCTCCATACACTGTTTCAACTCTGGTATGTATGAAACAAGCATTTTCAAACGCTTTTTTATATTGTAGATACTCTTCTGTATTTTCTTCTAACTCATAATCTTCAGTTAGAATTGCTTTGATTATTTCATCTGTGTAACCCAACGTATTTTCGTCAAGTATCACAAATCTTTTTAAATGTTCTCTTGTTTCTTCTATATCGCATTCGATATAGTCGATAACTTCTTTTTCTAAAGCTGTCATTTTTATCATCTCCTGCTATATTTTTTCTTGCAATAATGCAAGATAATTTTTAAAAAAATATAGATGTTTATTAGCTTTATTTCATCTACAAAACTATTATACCATATAACTTGCAATAATGCAAGATATTTTTTTTAAAAAAGTTGCAACTATGCAATTTTTTAAGGTATAATATACTATAAAATTCAGATTAGGAGTAACAGATATGGAAAACAAGGAAAAATTGAGAAAGATTATAAAAGAGACTAGGTTGCAAAAAAATATAGCTAGGGATAAAATATCTGAATTACTGAAAAAAAGAGGGATAAAATATGCTGAATCTTCATTATCACGTTATGAAAACGGTATAACAGAAAGTATAAAGGCAGAAGTATTGAAAGGGATTTCAGAGATATTAGGGCTTGATGTAATTGAAATGTATAAATTGGCAGGATTGCTAAATGAAAACGAAGATATAAGATTTGCTAAATTAAATAAAAGAGAACGTGATCAGTATAGTGAAATTGAAAAAGGGGCAGCCTACTTTTTTAACGATAATAGCATAAGTGATGAAGATAAGAAAAGATTGCATGATAGTTTGCAAGAACTTTTTTTTGACGCTAAAATGAAAAACAAAAGAAAATAGAGGTTTTATATGAGAAAACGTAGAAATATGAAACTCAGAGTAAAAAATTTGGTAGAGAAATATAATACTAGTAATCCGTATATATTGTGTGAAAAATTAAACATTGAAATAAGATACTTTTATTACGAAGGTATAAAAGGCTTCTTTAGGCGAATATTAAAAAGAAAATACATTGTTATAAATGAAAAACTGGACGAATATTCAAAGTTAGTTGTGCTGTGCCACGAATTAGGACATGCGATTTATCACAGTTCAAAAAATAAACTTCTTATGAAAATTAATTTTTTTAATTATAATCCAGAGTTGGAAAACGAAGCAAATGAATTTGCAGCAGAATTAATGAAATATCAAGAAGAAGTTAGTTATGAAGTTGCTAAAAATTGTGATTTAGGATTGCAAGTATTGGAAGAAATGAAAAGATATACAAAAAATTTTTAAAAATGGAATTTGGGGTTAATTTTGGTTTCAAAATATTATAAAAACATGGAGGAATCAGAATGAAAAAATTACTTTTTGTTTTAATACTAGTATTTGTTAGTGTTAATATATTTTCAGAAACACTACATTTTAAAAATTGCAAAGAAGCAAAAGCAAAGGGATACAAAAATATTAAAAAAGGTGAGCCTGGATATGCTAAACATTTAGATAGGGATAGAGATGGAATTGCTTGTGAAAGTAAATAATTTTTTAAAAGCAGAAAATAGTAAAAAAATTATTCACGCATTTTTTTCAATGTTTATCGGCTCAATGATTTATATATTATTCCGTGAAAAAAGGTTGTTAATGTTTAAATGGTTTAAGTTTATAAAATTAGACTTTGTAATAAATTTTTTGAGAGATAGTTTTTATAAATATAGGATATATATTCCAAAAAGTGTCTTGTTCTCTTTGCCTGATGCTTTATGGGTATACTCGTTTACAATGTTTTTAAGCATTTATTTTAAAAATAAAATTATACTTTCATCAATATTCGTCGGAAGTATGATAATAGAAATATTACAACTTTGGTTTGTAACTGGAACATTTGATATGTATGATGTCATATATATGTTTATATTGTATTTAATTGCAATGTATTTTATAGAAAAAATTAGGAGGAAAAAAATATGAAAAAGAAATTAGGGTTATTAATTGGATGTGCTTTATTTGTAATTTTAGCGGTTGGTAGCATACCTAGCGATCAAAAAGATAATGTCAAAGTAAATGATAAAAATAACCAAACTCAAACTTCTGGAAACAATTCTGAAAAACAACCGAAACAGGAAGAAAAAAAAGAATATGAAATATCAAATGTTAAAATAAAATCGGATCAATTCGCTACTTATGTAACCGGTGTTCTACAAAATAATGGTGGAAAAAAAGGATATGTTCAAATTATGATTCCGTGCTATGATAAAGATGGCGCTAAATTAGGAGATGCACTAGCTAATGTTAATGACATTGAAGCGAATGGAAAGTGGAAATTTAAAGCTATATTTGCAGGAAACGAAAAACCAGAGACTTGCAATATTGATAATGCTAGGGTGACAGGATTTTAAAACAATATTTTAGAAGTCGAGAAATTGACTTCTTTTTATTTTAAAATTTCCTTGCATTAATGCAAGGAATATGGTATTATAATATAGAGGTGGTGAAAAAAATGAAAGTTGATAAATATACACAAATAAGAATGAAAATGATAGAAAAAAAAATTTACTGGAAAGATATAATAGATAAAATCGGATATTCTAACTGGGGATTAAGGCTGGCAATAAAAAATAATAATTCCGAAATAATTAAAAAAGTTGAAAAAATAATAGATGACTTTTAATTTTTTTTTTGAGAATTTTATTGCATTATTGCAAGAAAAAAATCCAGAAATCGAGGTAGGAGGTGTGGAGATGGATGAAAAAAAATTAATAGAAAAATGCTATGAAGAGATGTTAATTTTTTTAAAAAAGGATTTTACCAAAATCGAATTAGGAATAGAACTATTAGAAGATGAAAATAATATAACAGATATTATACACATTTTTACTGCAATAAGAAAAAGCAAATATAGAAATTCTGAAAAGGAAAATGAGATAAGACAGGAAATATATCAAAATTTGTATAAATGCACAGAATTAAAAAAATACAGAAACAGAAATAGAAGATGTGTCCTTTTGTTAGAGGCACTAAATCGCAAGGACACATTTTAGAACTAATTCAAAAAAGACAATGCGATTTCCAAAGAACAAAAATCTTCAATAAATCCTGTACAAATTTCGTTATTATACTCAAAAGTTACACCGCCAAGACCAAAATCTTGAATAAAGATTTCATCTTCTAAATGTAATTTTATAGCTTTAACCATAATAACACCTCCTTTCTGTTTTAAAATGTTCGCAATATCATTATAACTCAAAAGGGAGTAAAAACGAAATAAGGGAGTAAACAAAAAAAGCACTCCGAAGAGTGCTAACAAAAATATTGTAATTTGATTATATCAAATTTAGTAAATTAAGTAAAGAGGTGTAGAGATGAAAAACACAATAAACGGCTTTAGACAGGATAAGCTGATAGAAAACGGATTGGATTTGGCAGACAGTTTAATTTTAAGACTGTTTGCTGATATGTACTCAAGCAATTCATCTAAAATTGAATATCAGATTCTGGAATATGAAGTTGAAAACGAAGAAACTAAGGAAAAAACATTAGGAAAAGACAAATTTATGTGGATAACCTATGATTATTTATACAGTCAGATACCACTTGTTGGAAGTAAAAGCACGTTTATAAGAAAAGTGGGGGAACTTGTTAAAAAAGGATTTTTGAAAAAACAGGTTAAAAATTCAAAGAAAGGCAAAAAAGGAACTTTTCTGTATATTTCTTTCGGAACAAAATTTTCTGAATTGCTGGAATACGAAAATAAAGATACCTCTGCTCAAAATGATAAAAGGGGCTACTCAAAACAAGTAGGGGGGCTACCTAAATTGAATAGGGGGGGTACTCAAAATGATAAAGGGGGCTACTCAAAATGGGTAGACAAAGATTCTTCTTTAACAGATTCTTCTTTAACAGATTCTTCTATAAGAGATAGAGAGAGTAAAAAAGAAGAAAAAAATAATTTTTCTTCCGCATGTGAAGAGATAAAAAACAAATGGATAGAAATTGCCAATAATTTTAACTTGTCAGGAGTTAAACTGAAAATAAACGACAAAAGAAAAAAAGCGATAAAAATTTTGCTTAACGAATATACAGCAGAAGAGATATTGCAGGCAATGGAAAAAATCCATATTTCTAAATTTTTACAAGGGGATAATAAAAATAATTGGCAAGTAACATTTGACTGGCTTATTAACAAGTCCAATCTTTTGAAAGTGCTTGAGGGAAATTATGACGACAAAATAAATGCAGAAACAAAAAATAATGCTAACACTAATAAGAAATTCAGAGCTGGTATTCAAAGCGAAAGACCGAGAGTAACGGCGGAAGGACTAAAAAAATATTTCGGAGGTAGCAGAAATGACAATGGAGGAATTTAACGAAGGATTTGGAATGCTGCTTGACTATTACCCTAACACAAGGGTAACGGAAGGGCTCGTAAATATTTACTTTATGGGATTAGCTGAACTTAGTATAGAGCAGTTTAACTATGCGATAGGCAGAATAGTCAAGGAGTACGAGGGCGATTTTATGCCAAAAGTAACAGTAATTCTAAAATATGCTAAAGATTCAGATTTAGAACAGCAAGTATTCTATGCCAAGAAATTGCTAAAAACAGCAATAAATAAAAACGGAAGCAAAGGCATGGTGTGCTTCGAGGACAAAGGAGTACACGCAGTAATTGATTATGCTGGATGGAATAGGCTATGCACGATGAAAGATGATGAATTTGACAGTTTTTTGAAATGGGAATTTGACGGAATATACAAAGGGTTCTGCGAACGCCCTTATGAGACTTCTGACTATTACAGAGGATCAAGTCAGTTGCTTGGGCAAACAAAACCTAGAATGATAAGCTATAGGGATGCCAAGATTGGAAATACAGAAAATATGAATTTTATAAGGTTTGAATATAAAAATATTGCAGCACAGATTGAAAATAAGGTTGATTTGTCGGAAATAAAAAATAAAATGCTAATAGGAGGATAAATGAATAGTTATCAAGACGAACTAAAGAAGGTATTATCGACTTACGATATGGACAAAATAAAAGAATTTATGTATAAACATAATAAAAATATGCCGAGAAATAACTTGGCTTTTTGGGCAGGGGTACACAAAGGAATATGTAATTTACCAAATTGCACAAACAAAGAAAAAGAATTTTCGAGAAAATGGTTAAAGAAACATGGATTCAAGGAAGAAATATTTTAGGAGGATAAGAAATGTGGAAATGCAAGAAATGCGGATGCAATTGTTTTTATCAAGACATAACAGGCGGAATTTCTGAGGTTTTAGAAATGAATAAAGATGGAGAAGTGCTTGATGAAATCGATGATGTGGAATATGGTGATTTTTCGTGTGCAAAATGCAATAATTCAAGTTCGGAAATACAAGAAATCGCTTATTGGGATGAGATAAATAGAGAAAATAAACAAAGTATATAAAATCAGGAGGAAATAAAAATGATGATAAATAATTTAACTACAGAAGATTTCGAGTTTTTAAAAGAACTAAAACATGAATTGAATACACAAAGTAGTAGAATGACCGCTAATCCTAGAGTATATCAAGTTAGACATGAGAAATTTCAAGCAGATGTAAATGAAGAAGGAGATTATTTTCAAGCAGAGCACGAAGGAGAGGTGTTAGGGATTTTTGAATGGAATCAAGAAGGTGTGGAGGAGCTGAAGTTTATTTTAAGAGAAAATACAGATGATGGCGATATTGAAACGTTGAAAGAAATTGGGAATATTTCTTTGGAAAATTTAGAAAACGAAAATATTGGACTTTATTGTGTGAACGGAGACTTTAAAAACGTTTACAGTAATGCTTTTTTGACAGAGAAAGCATGTAGAGAACATATAGAATGCAATAGACATCATTATAGAAATCCAGTCGATTATTTAAATTATGCTTTTAGAAATCCAGAAATGAAAAAACTGCTAGAAATATTATCAAAAATCGAATTCGAGGAAGAAGTAAAATATTGAGAATACAAATTCAAAATAAGAAAATAAAACTTATTTGTCTAAAAATAGATAACAATGAGCTGAAGACAACTGATAAAAACGAATGGTTTAAATTCATGAGAAGGCATCATGGGAAAGTAAGCAGTATAGAGCAATTTAACTGGGGGATTCCAGAAGAGAAACTGGAAAAGGCTTTGGAATATTCCTACGATGAGTTGTATAAGTTCAAGTTAGAAGAAGAGAAAAGAGGAAGGAAAAATAAATGTTAAAAGAAAATGTAAAAGCGAAAGTAATAGTGATAGATTTTGAAAATAAAAAAGGTTGGAAAATCTATCACAACGAAGATTTATACGGAAATACAGAAATTAAGGATAGCAGATTCTGGAATGATGTCCAGAACGGTTATTATAGATTTGTCAAAGGGACAACACTGGTCGCTGACATCGACTGCCCTTGGAAAATTGAAGAACCTTTAAGAATTTTGAAGGTACATGAGGTGATTTATAGTGATTAGACTAGAGTTGCCGGTTTATTGGTATGTAACGAAAAAGAAAAAGAAATTTATTGGCATGAACTGGTATCAAGGAGCAGACAAGCATGAGATTAATAGAGTTAAAAAAGAATATCACAAACTAATTGAATCGAAATTGACTGGTAACAAAGAAAAAATAAAAGGCAGTTACCAGGTGAGGTATAAATATTTTTATAAAAATCCTAAAAGCGATTTAAGAAATATAACATCGGTTATTGACAAGTTTTTTAACGATTCTTTGCAAGGATTAAGAATTGTTGAAAACGATAACATAAATTTTTTAAGAAAAACAGTAGATGAAGTTGGCGGAATGGATAAGAAAAATCCGAGAATTGAGATAGAAGTGGAGGGAATTAAATAATGGATAGGGTGTATCTTGTTTCGTTTTTGTTTCAAAAAGAGTTTAATAATAGGAATTTTTAGAAAAAGAAATGACTGACGAGAGAATGAAGTTAAGAGAAAAATTATTTGAAGAAGAATTAAAAGAATATGAGGTGGCAGAAAAAAATAATAACAAGGTTGAAATGATAGATGCTGTTTGTGACATGTACTACATCTACATTGGAACGTTATTAGAGTTGCATAAAGGCAATATTGAAAACGTTGCTTCAAGGATATTTTTTCTTTCAGACAAAAAAACAAATTTTCTTTTTAAAGTAGAAACGAAAAACGGATTTGATAAAATTTTACCTGAAGCATTTGAAGAAGTCCATAGAAGCAATATGAGCAAGTTGGAAAATGGGAAAGCAATTTTCAGGGAAGATGGAAAGATAATAAAAGGTAAAAATTATTTTAGACCAAATCTGAAACAATTTGTTGAATAAAAAATAGGAGGAATATTAATGAATGAATTAATGAATGTAGAAATCAGAAACACGTTGACAAGTTTGGAAGTGGCAGAGATAACAGGAAAAAGGCACGACAATATTTTAAGTGATATCAGAGATGAAATCAGTAAATTAGGAGCGGAAAGGGGTCTCCTAATTTTTCAGGAGACCTATTATGTGAATGAACAGAATAGGCAAAAATATCCAATGTTTAACTTGAATTACAAAGGAGTGCTGCAACTTGGTGCAAGATATAATGCCGAAACAAGATTTAGACTTATTGAAAAGATTGAACAGCTTCAAAAACCAATGACAGTAGAAGATATGATCATATTGCAGGCAAATGAAATGAAAAGTGTCAAGCATAGAATTGACATCGTGGAAAACAAAGTTGACAACGAGATAAGAATAGATCATACGGAACAAAGAAAATTACAAAAAGCAGTTTCAATAAGAGTTTATCAAAGACTAGATGTGATAGATGCTGACAGAAATTTAATGTTTCCAGCAATTTACAGAGATTTAAAGGACAGGTTTGGAGTTGCAAGTTATCGTGATATTAAGAGAAAGGACTTAACAGAAGCATTAGCATATGTTCAGAACTGGATAGAAAAAGCAGAATTGAGGAATTGATTGTATTAATAAAAGGACAATGACAACTGAATAGTAACTGTGATTTGTAATATTTTACTTTACAATATCAAAAAAACTCTAAATTTTTGTTGCAGTTTTGCTACTTTTAAGATATAATTAATTAAAGAATTTCTTTTAAAAACGAAACACTGGAGGTATAAATGAAAGCTTTGAGTGAAATTGTCGATAAGTTATTGAATATAAATCCGATTTCAGCAATTTCAATAGTATTTACATTTTTAATGATGTGGTTCTGTAAATATTGTATGAGAATGCAGAAAGAAAGCAACGAAAAAGCAATAAAAGAAATAAAGGCTTCTTATAGCGAAGCTTCTAAAATGTTTAAAAGTATTGCAAATAAATATATGAAAGAAACAAAAGATAAAATAAAAACAAAAAATAAGTAGAGAGGTGTTTTGTATGAGAGTTGAAATTTTGATATTTTTAATATTATTTTTGATTCAATTTATTTCTATTTTGAAAATAAAATCTGATTTAAAAAAAGAAGTGTTATATGCAAAAGCAATATTAAAAAGTACTGAAATATTAAAAGAGTATACAGAATTATACATCAATAATGAAATTCAAAAATATCCTAATGTATCAGAATTTATTGAAAGAAAGTTTGATACATTAGATACACTTTTAGATGCTAATTCATTTAATGAAATCGGGATTTCCGAAATTCCAAAAGATAAAAAATGGGATAATGAAAAAATCGAAAAAATGTTAAACGAATTAAAAGAAGCCCCCAAAAATATAAAAGGTATTTTTAAACGATTGCTGACTACTAATAGTATTATATTTGATAATGCAAAAGTCAAGTTTTTGGGAATTTATATAAGTGGACGATTATTTTTTAGGGTTTCGTATATGATGTTTTTGTTAAAAATACTTGTTAAAATTTGTTTTTCTGGATTAAAAAGGTTTAAAGAAAATAAAGTAAAGCAAGAAATAGATTTTATTGTGAATAATGAAAAAATTGAAATAATGATGTAAAAATAATAAAAATATAAATCACAGTTATTAATTTAGCTGTGATTTTTTTATGCAAATAGTAAATAAAATATAAAAATAGCAAAATTTATATAATAAGAATGATAAAAATATATTATAAGTGTGAAAAAACATTGAAATTATATTTTAAAGTTAGAAAATGGAGGAAAAATGGATGAAAATGCATTGGAAAGAATAAAAGCAAGGCTTTTAAGCGGAATAAAAGTAAATGATAGCGATTTCAACTTCATGAAGTTAAATGCTAATCTATTTAAGAATATTAAATTTATTAAGAGAAGGAAGGCTAAGAGAAGATGTCTAAAAGAATGAGCAGGGAAAACCAAAAACTGATTTACTGGTTCATAGACTGCTATGCTTACAAGCTGAAAGGTGTAGACATAAATTGGCAGACTAGCAAGCAAAAGCCTGCTATTTCCGATTATTTTTTGTACAAGGCAAAGGAAGACTTGAAAAAACTTTACATTAAGCACAGTGACAAGAATGTAAAGGGATATGAGCCTTTCAGAAACATGGAAAGCAAGCTGAAAGACAGAATCGGAAACATAATTGACAAGAATTATACAAAAGAAAGTAAAATTAATATAATCACGAACGATTTAATGGATTTTGTAACTGATGAGATTCAAATGTTGTTTATCAAATTGAATGATACTTTTAGCTTGGCACTTAAATTAATGAGCAATGCTGAAGCTGTGGCATTTACTAATTTCTTATTTGATTATTTTTTGCAGAATGATATTGATATGTGGCAAGAGATACACGAACTGTATAGACAACAGGAAAATAGAAATTGGGTATACTGGATGTTAAAAAAGAAAATATGTGTTATTACAGGAAAACCGAATGCACAATTAGCACATATTTCAAAAAGTGCTGGAGCATTAGGAGGCTACAAATATGACAAAGGGATAGGAAACAGTTATTTGCCTTTGTCAGCAGAGTGGCATATAGGAGTAGATCATGGAGTTGGTGGCGGAAGAAATAAATTAATGGAAAAACTGAAAGAGTTAAATATAGAGCCTTTTGAAATAAGGACTGAGGAAGAAGTTAAGGAATTAAAGAAAATATATAAAGGACATTTTAAAGGATTTAAGGAGGAATAGAAAATGACTGACAAAGAAACGAATTTTTTAAAGGAACTAGATTTGCTATATCAGCAAGATGAAGAAGTGTCGCTGGATTTGGTGTTGGAACTTTATCAAAATTTTGAGCCGTTTAAAATAGAGGCAGAAAAAACTGGCGAAGGTAAAGAAGATGAGGTTAGAGAATTATACTACAAAATTGGAGACAGATATTTCTTTCTAAGAGTATATTCTGATGAATACGATATTGATTTTGATATTATGGCAAAATTTGAACTGGATTTAGAAACAGTCAAAAGTTTAAACTTGTTGGATTATGAAAACTTTTGATAAAAAGTTCAGTCGTGAAAAGTCGATTGGATTAGAGAAAGGTTAGGAGGATAAAATGAGCAAATATAAATTATGGTTCAGTATAGGCAGCGGAATCAATAGAGAAAGCGAAGAATTTGATTTGATAGATGATTTAGGATATACAGAAAAAGAAGCAAAAGAAATAATAAAAGATGAAAATAGACAGTATGAGCTGTTTGAGGAGTGGAGAAACGAGAATATAGACCAAAGTTTCGGAGTTGTAAAAGAAAATTAGGAGGAATAAATGGAAATAATAATGAGAATGATAAGCGGATTAATCACAGCAACAGCTACTTTAGTGCTGTTAAAATACATTTGTGAATTAGTTATTGTATATAAAAATAAAGCAAAGAGATTCAGATTCAACATAATCAATGTAATAATATTTTTAGTTGCTACAATAATAAATTTGTTTGTAATTTATGGGTTAATTTGGATTATAAGTTTTTTTGCAATTAGAGTGTAAAACAAAGAAAATAAAAATTTAAAACGAAAGGAATGTTGAGAATGCAAGAGTTTATTTTAAAAAAAATGAATGAATGGGAATTTTTAAAATTAAAAAATAAAAGAGAACGTTTAAAATTTGAATTAAAAGAAACAAATCAAAAGATACAAAGGGAAGAGGAAATAAGAGAAAGAATAGAAATAAAGGAGCGATTAAGAGATGTCGAAATGAAGAAAATATCAAATATTTTAAAAGTTTTAAATGCAAGAGGAGAATACGAAAATATTTTTTAGATTGTAAACATGAGGATTACGAAATAGAACTAAAAAGAGTGTTGAAACAATATTTAGATTTTTTAGAATATTACTTATAAATGCTTGAAAATATTGATAAAATAAGGTATAATAAGGAGGTAAAATGAGTGTAAATAAAAAACTCAAAGAAATCAAAGATTTTCTAGAAAGTGAAAAAATTGGAAAAATCTTTATTGATAAAAGACCCAATGGGGTTATATTAATAGAAACAACAGAAACAGAGAAATATCAAACAGAGTATGCAAAAAAGCAACCTAATTTCAAAAGTTTCAAATAACAATTGAATAAAATATAAATAATGACGTACACAAAATGATGACCGTATTTATAAATTCGAGGAACTAAAAAGCCTTGATTTTATACATACGGTCTTTTTTTGTCTAAAAATCAAAGAAAGGGGGCAAAATGAAAATAGAAAAAATAAACATTGGAGAAATAATCGAATATTCTGGGAATGCTAAAGAACATCCAGAGTGGCAAGTTGAACAGATCAAAAACAGTATTCAAGAATTCGGATTCAATGATCCGATTGCGATTGATGAAAAAGGCATAATCATCGAAGGACACGGAAGATATTTGGCATTAAAAGAACTTGGATATACAGAAGTTGAAGTAATCAGGTTAAAACATTTAACAGAGGATCAGAAAACAGCTTATGCTATTGCTCATAATAAACTTACAATGAATACTGAATTTGATATTGAAAAACTACAGTATGAGTTGAATAAGCTGGAGGTAAATGATTTTGATTTAAGCGTACTTGGTTTTGAACAGCCTGAACTTGATGAAATTTTGCGAGAGGAAATGGAAGAACTAGAAATTGAAGATGAAGATACAGATGATACAGAAGTCAAACGTACTAAATTAATTTGTCCCTGCTGTCAGCATATAGCATTAAAGAGCGAATTCAAGGAGGTAATGGATGGCGAAGATACATAATGATAAATACTATACTCCTGATTCGGTTGCGCAAAAAGTTATTAAAGTTTTGGAAAAAGATGTGAAGTCTATAAAGGAATTCTCAAGGATTATAGAGCCAAGTGCAGGTGCTGGAGCATTTCTTAAAAGACTTCCTAAAAGTGCGATTGGATACGATATAGAACCACAAGCTGAAAATATCATAAAAGGCGATTATCTTAAACAGAATATTCTATATATGAAAAACAGCCTTGTAATTGGAAATCCACCTTTTGGAAGCGGTGGAAATTTGCATACAGAATTTATAAAGAAAAGTATGGAACATTCTGACTATGTAGCATTTGTACTTCCAGGCGATATGTATAAGAAAGATAAGTTTGAAAATATAGAACTGTATAAATCATATATGTTGCCAGCAGTCAAATATAGTGGAGTTAAGTTGAGATGCTGTTTCAATATTTATCGCAAAAGAAAAGGTAAATTAAAAGAAAAAAATATAAAAGATGTTGAGATTTTAACTTTTTCTAAAACTAAGAACACGACAAAGCAGCAGGAACTAGACTGGTTGAGTATGAAATCCGATTTTAGATTTATAGCATTTGGAACAATAAGATTGTTAAAAAGTGCAGATAAAAGGGTTCGTGCGAAAGAAATAAAAATAATCTTAAAGAAAAAAGTTAATTTAAAACCAGCCTTGGAAAAATATCTGAAGAACAGATCTAAAGTTGCAGTGTCAACTCCGAATGTAAGCAAAAAAGAAATCGTTGAGTTAATATATGATAATTTTCCACAACTGAGGGAATAAATGTGACTAAAAAATTATTACTGAACGAATGGGAAGAACTTGGAGGAGAAAATGCTGCAAAAGGAACTTTAAAGAAACTGGCTGATAAATATAGTGTTCCAGAGGGAACTGTGAGGCGTTGGAAGAGTGAATATTTAAAAAAGAATAAAACGAACGTTCACAACAAAAAACGAACGAACGCTGAATGTTCAAATGAACGTGATATTCAAGTAAAAAAAGATATTCTAAGCAATATTCCAAAAGAGGAAGTTATGAGAAAAAATGAGATATCGAACGCAACATATTACAGGAAAGAAAAAAGTGTAAGGGAACTTAGGTTAGAAAAAACTGAAGAACAAATGGATGACATTCTTTCAAAAGTTTATTCTGATTTAGGGGATGTGTTAAAGAATATCGAAATATCGAAACGGAACTTAATCATCAGAATGGCTAAAGAAATTTCAAAAGATGATTCGCTAGATGTAAAAAGACTTCAAGTAATTGATAAAGCATATATTACTATAAAAAAAATGGGAAATGATTTAATGCGAACTGGAAAAATGTTGACTGCTTACGAATTATTAGAAGTTGATAAGCAACTTGCAGAAGAAGCGTTACAACAAGAAAAATTAGATATTGAAAAAGCTAAAATTAAAAAAGATGATGAAAAGGAAATTGAAAAAGAAAATGAAATGATTGAATTGTTAAAAAATATAACAAAGAAGGTTGAAAAAAATGAATGATTTGACACCGAAACAGTATGAAGTGTTAGAAGTATTTAATAAAGAACAGCCAAGAATCACAATTTTAACAGGAGCAAAAAGAAGCGGAAAAACATTTTTAAATAATTTTCTTATGTTATCGCACATAGCAACATTGGCTAATCAAAATCTTAATTTTATTGTAATTGGAGCAACAAGCGGAAGTATTTGGCGGAATGTTCTAAACGATTGGGAAGTTATGTTAGGAAAGCAATTTAAGCCAAAAAAAGATGGAAGTTTTAAACTATTTGGAAACAATGTTTATTTATTTGGTGGAGAAAAGGCAGATAGTTGGAAGAAAATGAGGGGTATGACTTCTCATGGCACTTATATCAATGAAGCTACAGCATTACATCAAACTTTCATAACAGAAGCATTTTCGAGAACATCTGGGGAAGGAGCTAAGGTATTTATTGATACAAATCCAGACAATCCAGCGCACTTTGTTAAAAAAGATTATATTGATAATGCTGGTGACAGATTGGAAAATGGAAGATTGAATATTCTAGTTAGTAATTTTAAGTTAGACGATAACGTTTTTCTTAATAAGGAATATGTGGATTCTATTAAAAAGACAACTCCGCGAGGAGCAACTTATGACAGAGATGTTTTAGGATTGTGGGTAGCTCAAGAAGGAGTTGTATTTGCAGATTTTTCGGAAAAAGAAAATGTAATTAAGGACATAGAAAATATTGAAATAAAGGAATATTACATTGGAATCGACTGGGGATTCGAACATTACGGAACTTTGGTAGTTATCGGAGTGGATTTTGAAGAAAATTATTATATTGTCGAAGTAATAGCAAAACAACATAAATATTTTGATTATTGGAAAATGCTAATTTTACAGAAATATAAAGAATATAGGGCCTCAAGAGTATTTTGTGATAGTGCTAGAGCTGAGTATGTACAGGGACTTTTAGATTTTGGGATAAATGCAGAAAATGCTAAAAAAGATGTAAAAGAAGGTATTGATTTGGTTGGGGCTATGTATAAAAGGAATAAGCTAAAAATTACAAAGAAAGCCTTCAAAGGAAAGTTTGAGAGTGAGATATACTCGTATGTTTGGGGTAAAAATGATGAACCGCTTAAAGAAAATGACGATGTAATGGATGCGATAAGATATATTTTGTATAGCTTGAAAAAAGATGAAGGCGGAATTGCTTATTTATATTAGGAAGGAGGGCTAATGAATAAAGAAGAGAGAACGAGAGTAAAAACTTATTATGACAGAGAACAATATAGTAAATCCAATTTGGGTAAGAATATGCCAGGATTATTTGAAGGAACGGTTGAAATTTTTAATCCAATTAGGGATATTGTTAAGGCCCTTTCAAATACAGCTTTAAAAGATTTAGACATAGATAATGATAAATTGAAAGAAATTTGGGAAATTAATCAAATGACAACATTTAGCAAAAAGATAGCTAAAGAGATGTACTTAAATGAAGAAGTATTCGTTGAGGTTATATTAACACCTGATGAGCAGATTAGGTATCTTTTGCATAGTGTAGATGACATCGAATATGTGGAAGTGTTTGGGGAGATAAAAAGGTTTAAGGTTGAAGGAGAGCAAGTTTATTATGATGAAAATGGCGAAGAACAAAGTAGAGAGTATTCAAGAGAGTATATAAAACTCGATAACGGAACTGTTAAAAGGGTTGAAAAAATAGAAGGAGATGTTTTTGAAACGCCTTTTATTTTAGAAAAGATACCTGTTTCAAGATTTAAGAATGATAGCAATATTATTGAAGCCTTGAATATTATAGATAAAATCAACGAAACCGAAAGTTACATTGGGAAAATATTTGGAATACACGGAGACCCCTTACTACACGCTAGCAATATTAAACAATTTGCAG